>OGZO01002927.1_pt1 | contig 11288 bp, 7 predicted proteins | sample 1576721 | NCBI WGS metagenome assembly OGZO01 (sample SAMEA3541516, study PRJEB24748) | human gut metagenome | biome: human gut; feature: human-associated habitat; material: faeces | place: China | collected 2012 | reverse complement strand
TTCTGGTCAAGCTTTGCAAATGGGTCATTCTCAAATATCTTAGATTCATAGTATGCATTAAGGAACTTACCAGCGTCATCTCTTGAGAATCCGAATGTCATCTGTGTAAGATCGTTAGTACCAAAGCAGAAGAAATCAGCTTCCTTGGCAATCTCATCAGCAGTAAGTGCAGCTCTTGGAATCTCAATCATAGTACCAACCTCATATTCAAGGTCGATTCCTGCTGCCTTAATCTCTTCATCTGCTGTCTCAACAACAGTCTTCTTTACATACTTTAATTCCTTAACCTCACAGATAAGAGGAATCATAATCTCCGGCTTAACATTCCAGTCAGGATGTGCCTTCTTAACATTGATTGCAGCTCTTATAACAGCTCTTGTCTGCATCTTGGCAATCTCTGGATATGTTACTGCAAGACGGCATCCTCTGTGTCCCATCATTGGATTAAACTCATGAAGACTTGCAATAATATTCTTAATAGTCTCTACTGACTTGCCCTGTGATTCAGCTAACTTCTTAATATCTTCTTCCTCTGTAGGAACAAATTCATGAAGAGGTGGATCAAGGAATCTGATAGTTACAGGATTACCTTCAAGTGCCTCATAAAGTGCTTCGAAATCTCCCTGCTGATATGGCAGAATCTTATCCAGTGCTGCTTCTCTTTCTTCTACAGTATCAGAACATATCATCTCTCTGAATGCTGCAATTCTGTCCTCTTCAAAGAACATATGCTCAGTACGGCAAAGTCCGATACCTTCTGCTCCAAGTTCTCTTGCCTTCTTGGCATCCTTAGGAGTATCTGCATTAGTACGAACCTTTAACTTTCTGTACTTGTCTGCCCACTCCATAACTCTTCCAAACTCACCTGCAATCTTGGCATCAACCGTAGGAATCTGTCCATCATATATGTTGCCTGTTGTACCATCAATAGATATATAATCTCCTTCATGGTATTCCTTGCCTGCAAGTGTGAACTTCTTATTAGCTTCATCCATTGCAATATCACCACAGCCAGATACACAGCAGGTTCCCATACCTCTTGCAACAACCGCTGCATGGCTTGTCATACCTCCTCTTACAGTAAGAATACCCTGTGAAGCCTTCATACCTGTAATATCTTCTGGCGATGTCTCAAGTCTTACAAGAACAACCTTCTCGCCTCTTGCATTCCACTCTTCTGCGTCTTCTGCTGAGAAAACAATCTTACCACATGCAGCGCCAGGAGATGCTCCAAGACCTCTTCCTGCTGGAGTTGCAGCCTTAAGTGCAGCTGCATCAAACTGAGGATGAAGAAGTGTATCAAGATTACGAGGATCAATCATTGCAACTGCTTCCTTCTCTGTTCTCATCCCCTCATCTACAAGATCGCATGCAATCTTTAATGCTGCCTGTGCTGTTCTCTTACCATTACGTGTCTGTAACATGAACAGCTTACCATGCTCTACTGTAAATTCCATATCCTGCATATCTCTGTAATGTTCTTCCAGAGTTGCACACACATCCTTAAACTGCTCAAATGCTTCCGGGAACTTCTCACTCATTTCCTGAATATGCATTGGAGTTCTTACTCCGGCAACAACATCTTCACCCTGTGCGTTAGTAAGGAACTCTCCAAAAAGTCCTTTAGCACCAGTTGCAGGATCTCTTGTAAATGCAACACCAGTTCCACAGTCATCCCCCATATTACCAAATGCCATAGACTGTACATTAACTGCTGTTCCCCAAGAATAAGGAATATCATTATCTCTTCTGTATACATTAGCTCTTGGGTTGTCCCATGAACGGAATACAGCTTTTATAGCTCCGTATAACTGTTCCTTAGGATCATCTGGGAAATCCTTGCCAATCTTAGACTTATATTCAGCCTTAAACTGTGTTGCAAGCTCCTTAAGATCATCCGCTGTAAGCTCTACATCAAGCTTAACCCCTCTCTCATCCTTCATCTTGTCAATAAGCTCTTCGAAATATTTCTTACCAACTTCCATAACTACATCTGAATACATCTGGATAAATCTTCTATAACAATCCCATGCCCATCTTGGATTGCCGGATTTCTGTGCAATTACATTAACAACATCCTCATTAAGTCCAAGATTAAGAATAGTATCCATCATACCCGGCATAGAAGCTCTTGCTCCAGAACGAACAGAAACTAAAAGTGGATTCTCCATATCCCCAAACTTCTTGCCTGTAATCTGTTCCATCTTCTCAATATGTTCGTTAATCTGTCCCATAATCTCATCATTGATTTCTCTACCATCCTCGTAATACTGGGTACAAGCTTCTGTTGTAATAGTAAACCCCTGTGGAACCGGAAGACCAATATTAGTCATCTCTGCCAGATTCGCACCTTTACCACCGAGAAGCTCACGCATATCTGCGTTACCCTCTGTAAACAAATACACCCATTTCTTTCCCATAACAAAACCTCCATAATTTAATATTCAGTTATTTAAGTAGTATATTTCTTAGCTTGTTAAAATTATAACATAGTAATCGTTTTCGTGCAACCATAAATGTATTTATTTTAATACAATTTTATATACAAGCCTTACATTTACAGAATATGCTTAATATGGGAAAATATTCATGCTGTACTAAATAGTACAACAATAGAACCATCACTGAAAACACAATATAAGGAGGATTTTTCTATGCCTAAAGACCCTGTTATGCTTTTAAGCTTTGTCAATACACAACTTCGAGACAATTACAATACATTAGAGGAACTGTGCAAATCTTATATGGTTTCAGAAAAAGAGATAACTGATAAGTTAAAGACAATTAATTATGAATATAATACTGAAAAGAACCAGTTTATCTAGTTCTGTAATATGTCTTAATCTGATTATTGATTCGTTGTTCATTATACCTATAGGTAGTCGCATTATCACTTGATTTATAGGACATATCCAGGCAGAATCCTTATTCAACATTCACTTTTTCTTCCAATCTGCCTATAGATAAACTTCCTCGTGCCTGCCTGATAGGTATATTCCTGCAATTTCATGTATTTCTGCCTGAAATTTGCCTATATAGATTGATTATTTATTGTTCTTATAGGAACACGCAGAAGTAAGTTCCTGAACAGAAACAGACTTTTCCATAAAATAAAAGCAATGCCAGTATCCACTCTTCCCAGCATTGCTTTATCTTTATATATTATATTGTCAGCTATCACTCCATATCCGGACACTTGTATCCCGCATTAATCATATTAGCTCGCAGCTTTTCTACACTTATTCCAAGCTTTTGTGCACCCTTTTCCATACTTATGCTCTTATCTTCGACCAGTGAATATATCATCTGGTTGCCGCCAAGACTAAGTCCTTCTTCTCTTCCCTTCTGAAGTCCTTTCTCAATTCCCCTGTCTTCAAGCCTCTGCGCTACATCACACATATTGCTCACTCCTTCCTTATCTGACAATATCTCTTGATATCTGTTATCCCCTGTCATAACTGATAAGAACTTTAGTATCTCATCCACATGCTTAATTGTTGTCTTATCATCTGGTATGTAATCTTTGTTCTTTCTCTTGTTCACAAAGAAATTAGCAACTATCTTATAATCACTTGTAAACTTTGCTATCTGTTCATCTGTCAGCCACGCTATCTCAAATACATTAGCTTTAGTGTCATTAACATACTTATCCAGATTATCCGGAACTTTAATAAGAGACTTAAGATTCTTTGGTGCTGTCCATTTTCTGTCTGTACCATAATACAGCACCATCGTTATTACAGGCACTATTGTTTTCTTATCATATTGTCCTCTGTATGAAGCACCTTCATATCCCGATATCCTTGCTGGCATTCTTTTCTCAACCTTTGTCTGATTCTCTATGCCATACAAGACTATGTCTGTACATCCTCTTTTCCAATACTTAGCAATATCGCGTTCCTGTTCATGAACTTTTCCATCTTCAGCCTTATATTGTGAGTGAACTGTCGTATTAACAAGTTCATTCTCTTCAACCTCCGACTCCCCATCAAATAACAGTACATTAACAATATCCGCAAATATATCATTATTATCTTCCAGTACCTTTTGTGTTATATCTTTCTCTTTCATTCACATGCAAGCAGTCTGCCATGAATCTTTAACCATAAATCATTTTTAATATACAATTAATATATATATTTGTCAATACCGTAATTGCGGTATATTATACATTATATTACCTGATACCTATAGGTAGTCGCATTATTGCTTGACTTATAGGATATATCCGGGCAGAATCCTTATTCAGCCTTCACTTTTTCTCCCAATCTGCCTATAGATAAGCTTCCTCGTGCCTGCCTGATAGGTAATTTCCGGCACTTTCATGTAATTCTGCCTGAAATTTGCCTATATAGATTGATTATTTATTGTTCTTATAGGAAATCCCAATAATAATAATGGCATGATTAACAGTCCCCAATAAAGAAAAAACAATGCCAGCACATCACCAGCATTGTCATCTCTTCAATCACTATTCCCCAGACTTTCTTAAAGCCTCCATATATCTTTCCAGCTTTAGTCTTGCGTCATCACTAAGCTCCTGATAAGTTTCTATCAATGTGTATTCCTTAGAATCTTTATCAACATATGCATAATCCATATACTTTCTTGAATTATCCATATCTTCTGTGCCAGTCAGCAGTTCATACGGAGAAATATCAAGTGCCTTGCATATTACCATTATCTTATCTGCTGACGGATTATTCTTCTTTATCTTCCAATCACTTACTGTACTCTGAGAAATTCCTGTTCTGCTGACAAACTCTGCCTGCGACATTCCTTTTTCTTCAAGATACTTATATATTCTCTCACCTATCTGCATATTCCACCATTAATAAAACTGATTAACTCTCTTAGTAACATAATTGACATCCTGTGCATATCCAATTGCATTATCAGAATCAATCACTCCCTTATTATACAGATCAAGAAGTGCATCGTCCATTGATATCATGCCCTCTTTTCTTGCTGTCTGTAAAACACTGGATATCTGATATGTCTTGGCTTCACGGATAAGATTCTTAATTGGAATCGTTCCATGCATAACTTCAAATGCAGCAACTCTTCCACGTCTGTCTGCTGTTGGTATCAGCTGCTGTGAAATAACTGCTTCAAGAACAACAGCAAGCTGAATTCTTATCTGCTGCTGCTGGTGCGGTGGAAACACATCAATAATACGGTCAATTGTTGCCGCCGCTCCAATTGTATGAAGTGTAGAGAACACGAGGTGACCTGTTTCTGCTGCTGTTATAGCAGTAGATATAGTTTCCAGATCTCTCATCTCTCCTACAAGAATTACATCAGGATCTTCTCGCAGTGCTGCACGGAGTGCATCAGCATATGAATGCGTATCAAGACCGATTTCTCTCTGATTAATCATTGCTTTTCTATGCGAATGAAGATACTCAATCGGGTCTTCAAGTGTTATTACATGAGCATTACGTTCATCATTAATTTTGTCTATAAGAGAAGCAAGTGTTGTAGATTTACCGGAACCTGTTGGACCCGTTACCAGAACCAGTCCTCTTTTCTTGGCATACAAGTCAACAACAGACTTTGGAACGCCAAGGCTTTCCGGCTTAGGAATCTCTGTTCCTACAATACGCATGGCACATGCCACAGACCCTCTCTGTCTGAATACATTAACTCTGTATCGTCCAATATTAGGAACAGAGAATGAAAAATCAAGTTCTCCTCTGTCTTTAAACATTGCCTGCTGCCTGTCATCCATAATATCAAGAATAAGCTTTTCACAGTCATCTGGTGAAAGCTTAGGATAATCAAGATCCACAAGTTCACCATTAATTCTGACTCTTGGTGGAAGTCCTACAGTGACATGCACATCACTTGCCTTCTTTTCTTTAGCTATCGAAAGTAATTGCTCTACAGTAAACATTATTAAGCCCCCATATATCTATAATTGTATATCTGGCAGATTCTTAGTCAATCTGCTCAAGTTCAATTTCTTCTACTCCGGAAGAAACTGATATTCCAGAAGAAGCTGATGTATCTGCTGCCTTAGGTCTTGAATCATCTTCTTCAGCTTCATAAGTTGCTTTAACCATCTCTGCTATAGTTGTGACACCATCTTTAACCGCATTAACCGCAGCCATCTTAAGCGTATTCATACCCTCACTTATAGCCTGTTTTTTTATCTCTTCTGCTTCTGCATGCCTTGATATAAGTCTCTTTATAGACGGTGTTATCTTCATAATCTCATATATACCAAGTCGTCCATAGTATCCTGTTCCATTACATAACTTACATCCGCATGGTTCATATATTGTAAATGGCTCGTCAGGATTAACTCCAAGCATCTCCTTCTCAGCTGCACTTGCCTCTTTTGGCATCTTACAGTCACACAGCTTTCTTACAAGACGCTGTGCAATAATACCAACAAGTGAATCAGCTATGAGGTATGACTCAATTCCCATATCTTCAAGACGGGCAACAGAACTTGCCGTACTATTAGTATGCAGTGTACTTACAACAAGATGGCCTGTAATAGATGCTCTAACCGCAATCTCAGCAGTCTCACCATCTCGGATCTCACCAATCATAATGATATCCGGATCCTGTCGTAAGATTGATCTTAATGCAGTTGCAAATGTAAGATTTGCTTTATTATTAACCTGAACCTGATTAATACCATCAATATTAGCCTCAACTGGGTCTTCAACAGTAATAATATTAACATCTTCTGTATTAAGTTCACTTAATGCAGTATAAAGAGTTGTAGATTTACCAGATCCTGTAGGTCCTGTTACAAGAATAATTCCATGTGGATTCTTTAATATATCATCAAATACCTTAAGATCAGCCGGTGTAAGTCCAAGTTTTGATTTATCAATGTTAAATCCTTCCTTGGACGCAATTCTCATAACACATTTCTCGCCATATACTGTAGGAAGATTAGATACTCGGATATCGTACTCTCTTCCATCTACGTTAATGGTAATACGTCCATCCTGTGGTTTTCTCTTCTCAGAAATATCCATTCCTGACATAATCTTGATACGGGTTGTAATAGCACCAAGAAGTGTATTATCGTACTGGATAATTTCACGAAGATTACCATCTATTCTGTATCTTACACGGATATCTCTTTCCATCGGCTCAATATGTATATCAGAAGCTCTCTGTCTTACAGCCTGCTCAATTACACTATTGATAAGCTGAACAATAGGCGCATTCTCAATCTCTTCTCTTCTCGCCTTGTCTTCTTTAGTTTCTTCTCTTACAGTCTCGCCCTGCTCTTTCTTATACAGATCCACAATACTCTGTGCCTGTTTCTGTCCAAACGCCTTATCTAAAAATGCATTAATATCAGTTGCATTAGCAAGAACCGGAACAACCTGTTTACCAGTTACAATATTAATGTCATCCATGGCAAGAATATTAGTAGGATCAGCCATGGCAACCCTGATTGCTCCAGGATTATCAGGTGCATCACCTAATGGTACGAGAGTGTACTTTCTCATAATATTCTCATCTAACATAGACAGAACATCATCACTTATCTCCGTCTCTCGCATATCAACAAAATCAATCCCCAGACTGTCGCAAAGTGCCTCATTAATATCTCTCTGTGTAGCATATCCCAATGCTATAACCATCTCACCGAGCATCTTCCCCTGCTCTCTCTGTCTTGAAAGTGCAGTCTGTAACTGGTTCTCATCTATAATTCCCTTTTTAACAAGAACATCACCCAATCTAACTTTCTTTCTGTAATTCACCTTCAACCTCTTTCCGCAGGCAGTCTCCACTCCTGCTATTGCGCATTTATAGTAAGATTATATCACATCAACATACAATATACAAACAGCTATTTAACCTCTTTTATAGTATAGTTGTCACTTTTACTGCCAATACATTCACTGTAAAGTGAATCGTAATCTGTACTGCAGACATACCTCTTTTCTTCATTATCATGGTTCATATCAAATGTTCCATCTGCATTTATATAAGCATTGCTATATGAAAATGCAAAATAAACCGTTTCGCTGTCTTCAGAGTCAGATATTGTCGCTGAAGCAGTTATATATATGTAATTATTAGTCTCTCCAGCATTTCCTTTTTTCTGTAAATAATATATTCCAGTAATCTTTGCATCACTGCATGTTTCCTCATTAACGTGATACAGATAGGCAGTATCCTTTGTTGCTTTATATAACATATGAAATGTGTTATCTGCCGTTTCTTTATTAATTGTCTCCAGAACTTCTTTGCTAACCTGTTCTATAACCTTTTTATCAATCAGCGATACATCATCAACATATTCCGGAAGCTTGTCTGCATTATAAGAAGTTTCTATATTATGTACAAGAAATCCGTGTCTTGCAATATCTTCATAAGAAGTATTGCATGTTATCTTCACTGAATCCCCAAGACTTATATTGTCTTTTTTATCAGGAGTAAATGTAAGTCCTGACAGATACTCATCTTCCCAGTTATTAGTGATAACAATGCCAGCCTGCGGACTTACACCGGTAAATGTAACATCAACCTTATCAAACAATTCCACAGATGTTCCTTTTGATATTCCTGATGCTTTTATCTTCTTATTGCCGCCTCCCATGCTGACTCCTGCCGCATCCTCATATTTTTTATCAACCTCAAGCCTTACTTTATAAGTATCACCATTGGCAATATCTTCTTCATCTGTACTTGTTTCTATAGAAGCAATCAGCATTTTAACATTGTATGATTTATCTGAATCGGTACTTTTACCCATAAGCTCCTTATACAACTTATCCTTATTAAGAGTAAACACTGGTTTTGCATATCCGTTAGCACCTTCATAACTTATAGTTATATAATCCCACACATCAAACTGCTGTGAATGAATAAAAAGTGCAACAGCAATTACCGCTATCACTCCAGCCGCTGCAATAATCAGTCCTACGCGGCGTTTCTTAATTGTCCGTCCCATAAACTGGAACTCCTTCTTAATCTCCTTTTCAATTGCTTCACCCTTATGTGAAAATTCTTTTAACTCCATATCATACTCCTACTGGTCTTGTCGCCTCTCTTAACATATTCTTTTCTTCTCCATCAAAATACGACTCAAGTGTCTTATATACTCTTTCCTGATACTTATTGAGCCGCTCAATATCCACAGCATCAAGATAATTTACATCAACAAGTTCTAAATCTATCGGAACAACTGTAAGCATGTCAAACTTTAAAAATGTACCATATTCATTGTCGAAATCTTTCAGACATACAATCTCATTTTCAATTCTTATACCGAACCTGCCCTCAATGTATACCCCCGGCTCATCAGATGTAACCATGCCCTCTTCAATAACTGCAAGATCATTCTTGCCCGGATTGTGCTTCCATCGAAATCCATTAGGACTCTCATGCACATTTAAAAGGTATCCTATTCCATGTCCTGTTCCGCAGCGGTAGTCCATTCCAACATTCCACAGTGGTGCTCTGGCAAGAATATCAAGACTGAAACCGTTACAGCCTTTCAGAAATTTTGCATTCGCCAGGCTTAACATGCCTTTAAGTGTAAGTGTGTAATACATCTTCATCTCATCAGTCACAGGTCCAAGTGCTATTGTTCTTGTTATATCAGTTGTTCCACGCATATACTGTCCGCCAGAATCCACAAGCAGCATGCCTTCCGGCTTTAAGACGGCCGCATTGGTTTCATCTGCATGGTAATGCATCATTGCAGCATTTTCATTATATGCACTGATTGTGTCAAAGCTTAGTTCTATGTAATCTTTTATATTGCTTCTTAAATTATCAAGATATGCCGCCGCATCTGCCTCTGTTATATTACCTGATGCAACATTTTTCTTAAGCCAGAATATGAATTTTGTTACAGCCACGCCATCGTCAACATGTATGCTGTATAGATTCCTTATCTCTGTCTCATTCTTTATTGCCTTAAAAAGCATTGCCGGATTGTCAGACAGTACTGCTTCCACATCTCTTCCAGACTGTATAAGCTGATATATACGCATATTCACACGTCTCTTATCAATAAGCACTTTTCCATTCATTCTGGCAATGTCTTCATATATGCTGTCATATGGCAGCACCTCTACACATGCTTCCCCGAATTTTGCCAGTGTCTTATCATCAAACCTGTCCTTATCAGTATATATGTATGCTTCATCCTTAGTTATCACTGAATACGCCATAATAACAGGGTTGCACTCAACATCGCATCCCCTTATATTGAATGTCCAGCATATGTCGTCAAGCGTTGCCATAATATGTATATCAGCATTTTTATTATCCATGTACTTTCTTATTCTTGAAAGCTTGCTTATTATGCTTTCTCCTGAATACTCTTCATCAAGATAAAATGCTTTGCTGTGTGGAAACGCTGCCCTGTCCTCATATATATTCTCAATTGCATCAAAATCATACAAACAGCCTGCTCCTGCTTTTTTACATATATCAGACAGCTCAATTCCTTCTTCAGCCGGCATGGTTCTTCCATCAAATCCCATGCTCATTCCATCTTTAACTATACTCTCACAGTACTGTGCCACATTCATAACACCCGGAGCGCCGACCCTCATCAGTGAAAAGCCTGTCCCTTCAATCTGCTTTTCAGCCTGCACGAAATATCTTCCGTCAGTGAAAAGCCTTGCATCATCCTGTGTTATAACAGCCGTTCCGGCAGAGCCTGTGAATCCGGTAATGAATTCTCTTTCCTTAAAATAATCTCCTGCATACTCTGATATATGGTAATCACCTGTTACTACTACATATATATCAACGCCTTCTGATTTCATGATATCCCTTACCTTAGATAATCTGCCTGCTATTACCTTTGCATCTGTAATCTGCATTACATGTCCTCCTGACTATATTATCATATAAGTTTCCGCTCAATAAGCACTTCTCTTAATTTGCCAAGTGCCTTTTTCTCTATTCTGCTCACATAGCTTCTGCTTATTCCAAGCCTGTCAGCAAGTTCATTCTGTGTGCATTCTTTTGCACCAAAAAGTCCATACCTGTATTTTAATATCTCTATCTCTCTTGGTGCAAGTACCTTTTCTATATTACCATATATACACTTAATCTGCTCATAAAACATATAATCTTCCACAGCATCCGGCTGTTTCTTCTCCGAATCTTCTCCGATAATATCCTTAAGGCTTATCTCATTTCCCTCTTTGTCCTTTCCTATAGGCTCATTAAGAGACACTTCCCGTTCCTTCTTTTTATCCTGACGGAAAAGCATAAGAATCTCGTTGTCTATACATTTGGCAGCATATGTTGAGAATCTCACATTTCTTTCTATGTCAAATGAATCA
>OGZO01002926.1_pt1 | contig 11291 bp, 10 predicted proteins | sample 1576721 | NCBI WGS metagenome assembly OGZO01 (sample SAMEA3541516, study PRJEB24748) | human gut metagenome | biome: human gut; feature: human-associated habitat; material: faeces | place: China | collected 2012 | reverse complement strand
TGGTTCTTCGTCACCAGAATTACCTTCATCTACCACTATTTCCCCAGTGTTCCTTTTGTAGTGCTGATGATCGTGTACAGCCTGATGCAGTGGAAGAAGCATATGTCTGACCGCACCTTCATCATCGTCTGCTGCGCTTATGCTGCGGTGGCGTTTGCCCTGTTCCTGCTGTTCTATCCGGTATTGTCCGGGCAGCCGGTGGATGTGGATTTTGTAATAAAATACTTGCGTTGGCGGGATACCTGGGTATTGATCTCAGGTTAAGTCCTCTTTATAAAATACTTCATATAAAAAACAGTGCCAATCCAGGCACTGTTTTTTGGTATAGCATATCTATTCACTTACCCCTCAGCGATCGCATTACCGGTATACAACTGATAATATCTGCCCTTCTGGGCGATGAGTTCATCGTGGTTGCCGCGCTCGATGATGCGGCCCTGTTCCAGAACCATGATGCAGTCACTATTCTTGACAGTGGACAGTCTGTGGGCAATGACAAAGGTGGTTCTGCCCTTCATCAGTTTATCCATGCCGTCCTGTACAATTTTCTCGGTACGGGTATCGATAGAGCTGGTAGCCTCATCCAGGATCAGTACCGGAGGATCCGCTACGGCTGCTCTGGCAATAGAAAGCAGCTGTCTCTGACCCTGGCTTAAGTTCGCACCGTCACCGGTGAGGACTGTGTTGTAACCATCCGGAAGCTGACGGATAAAGGTATCCGCGTTAGCCAGTTTTGCTGCGGCAATGACTTCCTCGTCTGTAGCATCCAGCTTACCGAAACGAATATTGTCCATAACGGTAGCTGTGAACAAATGGGTATCCTGCAATACGATACCCAGAGACTTCCGCAGATCCGCTTTTTTGATCTTGTTGATATTGATGCCGTCATAACGGATCTTACCATCCTGAATATCATAGAAACGGTTGATCAGGTTCGTGATCGTAGTCTTGCCGGCACCGGTGGAGCCTACAAATGCAATCTTCTGACCGGGCTTTGCATACATCTCGATGTTATGCAGCACGATCTTGTCATCATTGTAGCCGAAGTCCACATCATCGAATACTACTTCACCCTGTAATTCAATATAATCTACGGAACCATCTGCCTGATGCACATGCTTCCATGCCCACATACCGGTTCTCTCGGTACACTCCACGATCTTGCCGTTTACCTTCTTGGCACGGACGATGGTCACATATCCCTCGTCGGTCTCTACCGGCTCATCCAGCAGATCGAAGACTCTCTTGGCACCAGCCTGTGCCATAACGATACTGTTCAGCTGCTGGCTGACCTGGCTGATAGGCATGTTGAAGCTCTTGTTAAAAGTTAAGAAGCTGGCAAGCTTACCCAGCGTCAGTCCTGCGAAACCACCCAGCGCCATGGCACCACCGACGATGGCACATACCACATAGCTTAAGTTACCCAGCTGGGCATTGATGGGTCCCATCAGGTTTGCGAACTTATTCGCATTGTATGCGCTGTCGCACAGTTCATCATTCAGAGCCTTGAACTCCTCCAGACTCTTATCTTCATGGCAGAATACCTTGACTACCTTCTGGCCTTCCATCATTTCCTCAATGTAACCGTTGACTTTACCGATATTCTTCTGCTGCTTTACGAAATATTTTCCGCTTAAGCCCGCTACCTTACCAGTGACGAACATCATCAGTGCCACCATGATCAGACTGACTGCTGTCAGAGGCACACTTAATACCAGCATACTTCCCAGGGTACCGACTACGGTGATGAAGCTGGAAAATACCTGCGGGATACTCTGGCTGATCATCTGACGTAAAGTATCAATATCATTGGTGTAAATGGACATGATATCGCCGTGGGAATGGGTATCAAAATACTTGATCGGCAGCTTTTCCATGTGTTCGAACAGATCATCACGGAGATTCTTCAGTGTTCCCTGAGTTATGGTTACCATGATACGGTTGTAAGCATAAGTGGCCGCCACACCGACCAGATAAAAACCAGCCACACGGACAATTTCCCGGAACAGATTGCCAAAGTCAGGAGTCTTCTGTCCGATCATGGGCATGATATAGTCATCGATCAGTCTCTGCATGAACAGAGTACCCTGAATGCTTGCCACAACGCTCAGTACAATACAGACCAACACAAAGATAAAGTGAATGCCGTAATTTTTAAAGATATACGCCATCAGTCGTTTAAATACTTTTCCCGGATTCTCAATACGTGTACCGCCCTGCATTCTTCTGCCGGGTCCACGCATTCCGCCGCCCATAGGTCCTGGCATTATGACTCACCTCCATTCTCATCAAAGTCGCCGCCACCCGTCTGGGTCTGGGCTTCATATACTTCCTTATAGATCTCATTAGTACGAAGCAGTTCTTCGTGAGGTGCAAATGCATCGATCTTACCGTTATCCATAACGATGATACGATCTGCATCCTGAATACTGGAGATACGCTGTGCAATGATGATTTTCGTCGTACCGGGGATTTCCGTGGCAAATGCCTTACGGATCTTCGCATCGGTAGCGGTATCCACGGCACTGGTAGAGTCATCCAGAATCAGTACCTTCGGCTTTTTCAGCAGTGCTCTGGCAATACACAGTCTCTGCTTCTGTCCGCCGGATACGTTACTTCCGCCCTGTTCAATATAGGTATTGTATTTCTCTGGCATCTTCTCAATGAATTCATCGGCGCAGGCCAGACGACAGGCACGGATGCATTCCTCTTCAGTAGCATTCTCATCGCCCCAACGGAGATTCTCTAAGATGGTACCGGAGAACAGCACGTTCTTCTGTAATACTACGGATACTTCGTTACGCAGAGTCTCCAGATCATAGCTTCTGACATCCTTACCGCCGACATAGACCGTACCCTCATTTACATCATACAGACGGCTGATGAGGTTCACCAGACTGGTCTTGGAACTACCGGTACCACCCAGAATACCGATGGTCTCTCCGGCTTTGATCTCAAAGTTTAAATCATCCAGTACCGGCTTCTCACTCTGTTTGTTATAGCGGAAGGTCACATGATCAAAACGGATACTACCGTCTGTCACATCGTAGTCAGGCTGTTCAGGATTGGTGATATCTGCCTTCTCTTCCAGTACTTCTGCAATACGCCTTGCACTGGCTGCACTCATGGTCATCATAACGAAGATCATGGCTAACATCATCAGGTTCATCAGGATACTCATGCAGTAGGTCAGCAGGCTCATCAGTTCACCGGTGGTCAACTGGCTGGCAACGATCATGTGAGCGCCAAGCCAGCTGATTCCAAGGATACAGCCGTATACGGTAAACTGCATTACCGGCCATACATAAGTCATGGTACATTCTGCTTTTTTGAACATCTTGTAGATGTTGTAGCTGGCCTTATGGAACTTGTCGATCTCATAGTCCTCACGCACATAAGCCTTTACCACACGCTGTGCGGCTACGTTCTCCTGTACGCTGGCATTTAAATCATCGTATTTCTTGAATACTTCACTGAAATACTTGGACACTGCTCTCATAATAAAAATGATAACGATTCCAAGGAACACTACCGCCACCAGATAAATGCTTGCCACTCTTGCATTGATCAGGAACGCCATCAGCATAGCACAGATCAGGCTGACCGGTGCGCGGAAGCACATACGTAAGAGCATCTGGTAAGCGTTCTGGATATTGGTAACATCCGTGGTCATACGGGTGACCAGTCCTGCCGTGGAGAACTTATCAATGTTGGAGAAAGAGAAGGTCTGAATGTTCTCATACATGGCCTCTCTTAAATTTCTGGCAAAACCGGTGGATGCTTTCGCACCGTATTTACCACCCATGACACCGGCGAACAATCCGACAATAGCTGCCAGGACCATATAACAACCGATGACAAAAATATGTTTCATATCTCCCGCCTGCACGCCGTCATCAATGATGGATGCCATCAGGAGCGGAATCACCATTTCCATGGCTACTTCCAGGATCATGAAAATAGGAGTTACAAGAGATGCACTCTTATATTCCTTGATCTGTTTTGCTAATGCTTTGATCATAGCTGGTTTCCTTTCTTGTATTTTTCTATCCTATAATAAATGTTTTGTAACCTCTCTGTTATGCATGACTGCCAGCATCACTCGTTCCGGCATGGCCCGTTACAACGTCCGGTCCGCCTGCTGTCCAGTCCCAGATTCTGCATCATCTTATCTAAAATAGTTAAGAATGTCTGCTTCTCTTCTTCGGTAATACCGTTCTCCAGCTCTCGATTGAAATCCCGGATCTGCTCTTCGATCAGATTGTGATGCTCGATCGCTTTCTCCGTCAACAGGATCCTTTTCAGTCGGGCATCCTCCGTGGATGCCACCCGGACGATATAGCCCTTCTGTTCCAGACTTTGGAGCATTACCGTTGCCGTGGATCTGCGGATCCGGAATTCCTTCTCCACATCCTTCTGATATACATCGCCGTTCCGGCTCTTGTGATACAAATATCCCAACAGCGGCCCCTGCATTCCGTTGATTTCATTTCCTTCCATCTGAGCAAAGATCGCATCGATCTTCCGGCGGATCATGTTGTTGGCGGCCTTGATCTCAAATCCAAGCTGACGGTTCGTCAGTACACTTGTCTCCTCGTTCATCCTGCCTCCTTATCTCCTATGCCTCTAGTGCAGTGTTCGTCAAATCCTCATGCCAGCATGGGATTTTCCTCTCTACTCACGCAAACTATGAGAAACACGCTTCGCGAGTTTCTCAAGTTATCGCGGCAGTCGCCAAAGTCTCGTGCAAGCACGGACTTTGGCTCGTTGCTCGCGTAAATAAAAATGTTAGATAGCTAACCATTTTTGTTAGCCATCTAACATTATAACGCAATCTTTTATGTTTGCAAGAAAAAAAGTATAAACTCTTTATAAACTCCGTCAATCCTTCAGTACCCGGTTCAGAACTTCATCTTCCAGCACCAGTTTCTTTGCTGCTTCGCGGTATTTTTCCTCGTGGAGATAGGTATGGCGGTGGGGTTTGATAGTGGGAGCCATGTCGATGGCTTTGAGGAAATCGGCCTTCTTCATATGTAAGGTTGCCACGTAATCCCAGAATCCGGTATCTTTAAGTACCGTGCTGACACGGATGTAACGGTGATCCTGTACCTTTGCCATGATATAGGTGGCAATACCTACCTGGATGCCATGAAGCTGCGGCACTTCCAGGATCTTATCCAATGCATGGGAAATCAGGTGCTCACTTCCGCTGGTAGGGGCACTGCTGCCGGCAATCTCGTTGGCAATACCGCTCATGGCCAGAGAATCCAGCAGTTCTTTTAGGAACAGCTCGTCTTTGATGCTCTCATAAGGGGTACGAACGAAGCTGTTCACCGCTTTCTTTGCGATCATCACTGCAAAATCATTCACCTCACCGCAACCGGCCTTTTCTTCGAAAATCCAGTCATAGAGTGCCGTGATCTTGGAAATCATATCTCCGATGCCGGAGTAAATGAACTTCTCCGGAGCGGTACGGATCACCTGGGTATCCACGATAATGCCATAAGCCAGTCTGGCAGGGACAGAAGTACGCTTTCCCTGCACCAGAAGAGATGCGCTGGCACTGGAAAAGCCGTCGCTTGAACTGGAAGTCGGCACACTGATAAAAGGAAGGTTCCGCAGAAATGCCGCATATTTTCCGGCATCGATGACCTTGCCTCCACCGATAGAGATCACCGCCTTTGCCTTGTTGGGAATGGCGAAAGCCAACGTAATGATATCGTCAATATCCACCGTATCCAATTCATTGTATTCCAGAACATTCACGTCCGCTTCCTTCAGTGAATTCATGACCAGCTCTCCGAACATATCGATCAGTCCGTTACCGAAAAATAACACTACCTGATCCAGACCTTCCGTTTTTAAATAACCACCGATCTTACCTAATGCCCCGTTTCCGATCTTCAGGATGGACGGGATCGCCATCTCTTTTCCTATCTGCATGGTAATCTCTCCTTTAACATTTCATAAAAAAATTTTGCCCGAAACTGCGTCCGGACAAAGTCATTTTACACTGTTTTCTATTTCAGTTCAACTTACAATTGGATCCCGAACATCTGCAGCACCCAGCAGATCAGTCCCAACGCCCAGCTGGCGAAAATTCCGTACAGGATCACAGGTCCTGCAATGGTGAATATCTTGCAGCCGATACCGAATACCTGTCCTTCTTTCTGGTATTCCACCGCCGGGGCTGTCACGGAATTGGCAAAGCCGGTGATGGGTACTAAGGCTCCTGCACCTCCCCATTTGACGATCTTGGGATAAATATGCAGTGCCGTGAGTACCACCGATGCAAACACCAGGATCAGGGAACACCAGCTGCCTGCCGTCTGGGGATCCATTCCCAGCACATTGCCGGTATAGTTCAGGATTCCCTGCCCGATACAGCAGATGATCCCACCGGTCAGGAACGCTTTTCCCATCTGTGCCCACAGATTGTGGGTGGGAGTCACCGATTTGACATACTGTTCGTATTCCTGCTTCTGCTGTACATCCGGTTGTGCCGGATTCCCGGACATATGCGGGGTCTCTTTCTGCATCTTCTGCTGATTGCCCTGTTTTGTGTCTTCCTGTTTCATAGATGTACCATGCCTTTCCGCCGCCCGGCCGCTTGCACGGCAGGCAGACTCTGTGACTGCTCTCTCTGATAACAGAATGTCCGTTTTCACTCTTTTTATGTATGCTTCTATTTACAAATTTTCTTTTAACACAGTTTTCTTCCATAAAAACAGACTTCTCAGCAGCTCCCGACCTCTGCCACGACGGTATCCATATCATTTCCGGTATCCGTGATCTGTTCCGCATCCATAAGATTATGATCTTCTGCCAGTGTCTTGTGCACCATATCCGGTGTCGTCACCATCTGCTGCAATTTCACCGCGTCATAATAATACCCCGGTGTCACATCCACCGGAAGCCATCCAATACCGTCGAAATAGACCTCCGCGGTCGCAGGATCCTGCGGCCGCGGAACGCGTTATCCGCATTCTGTTCCCGATTCTCTGTTGTCGTTTTCTCTTCGATACTGCCTTCCTCTGCCAGAGGCAGCTGAAAAAACACGGTGAAATCCGAGCCCTTATCTTTCAGACTCTCTACGACGATTTCTCCGCCCATGAGCTGTACCAGCTGATCCGTGATGGCCATACCGATTCCGGTGTCATGTACCCGGATCATGAGGTCCACACCGTTTTCCTGTAAAAAAGTCTTTTCTTCTTTCCTGTGGTTCTGACTGTCCACCGGATTCCGGCTCCCCATCTTTTTCCGAAAAAAAGAAAGAACCAGAATTTTGTTTTTTCTTTGGTATTTTTTCAGATTGTAAGCAATTACACTGTTTGACGCTCTCTTTTTTTCATGCGATAATGGGCGATGAGTATAAATTTTATTTCATGAGGGAGATTATTATGAAAAAAAGAACAAGGAAAAAGTTACGGGCCCTTTGGGGTCTGCTGCTGGTCCCCGTGGTTCTGACCGGGTGCCGCATCCGTACCACGCCTATGGGCGTATTTGCACAGATCCTGGAGTATGCCGGACAAAACAATTCGCAGGCATCCTCGTCTCACGGTCATGGTACTTACCATACCGAATCACAGCCGTCTTCCACCCCTATTCCCCAGATGGATTACGACTCGCTGGATGCTATCGGTGAGGTCCAGACCATCATGGTCTATCTGGTAGGCTCAGATCTGGAATCCGATTACGGTAATGCCAGTCTGGATCTGGACGAGATGGAAACGGCCGGAGTGGACACAGCGCACAATAATATTCTGGTCTATGCCGGTGGTGCATCCGAATGGCAGGACCGCGGCCTGTCCAGTGACGAATGCACCGTCCTGCTGTTGACCGACACCGGTTTCGTCCCCGTGGATACCTATCCGGCGGAAAACATGGGGGATCCCCTGACTTTGAGCAGCTTTTTAAATTACGGTTTTGATTTCTTCCCGGCAGATTCCTACAGCCTGATCCTCTGGGATCACGGCGGCGGACCAGTGCTGGGCTACGGCGTAGATGAGAATTTCCGTGACCTTCTGACGCTGGATGAACTGTCCGAGGCGCTGGAAGATTCCGTGGGTGCACACATGACAAAACTGGAATGGATCGGCTTTGATGCCTGCCTGATGAGTTCCCTGGAAGTGGCTTCCGTGCTGGCTCCCTACGCCAACTATATGATTGCCTCCCAGGAGACCGAACCCGGTTGGGGCTGGAATTACGATTTCCTGTCAGAGCTGTCCGATGAGGTGATCCCGGGCGATGTCATGGGGGAATATATCGTGGATTCCTACATGGATTACGGGGAATACGTCTTCAACATCTATCCGAATCTGTATTCCGACCTGACGCTCTCCTGCGTCGATCTGAGCGCCTATGCTGAAGCCGAAGAAGCTCTGAACGATTATTTTGCGGAACTGGACACTTCTCTGGATGTGCAGAATTACCCCAGACTGGTGCGTAACCGTGCACGGGTGAGAGACTTCGGTACTTACTCCTCCGATATGAATTACGGCATGGTGGATGTCCTGCATCTGTTAGAACTGGTGGGGAATGATTCTGAAGCCGCACAGGCTGCCACAGAGGCCGTAGAAAACTGTATCGTCTATTCCGACACCAACATGGACAATGCCGGAGGAATCTCTATCTGCTATCCTTACCAGACGGATACGGATTACCGGGATGCCTGCATTGAAATGTTATATTATCTGGACTTTGCTCCCAATTACACCCGTTTTCTGGAAGACTTTTACGCCATTGAAAACGGTGACACCCTGCTGGCAGATCGAGAGATCTCCAATGCGGAGACTTCCGTCACCACCCAGAACGACGGTGCTTACGATGAATCCGACATTACCGTGCAGCTGACCCCCGAACAGCAGGCGAACTTTGCCTCCGGCGGCTACTACATCCTCTGCAAAGCCAGGGACGAAGGCTATATTACCGCGGAGGAAGACGAACGTGCCGATGATATGTATCTCTTCATTCAGGGAAGTACCCGTGTGACTCTGGATGAAAATGGTTTCTTACATGCTGCTTACAAAAATAACGCTGTCTACATGCAGGATCAGGACGGTCTCTCCGATATTCCCATGATCCTGACAGAGACCGATATCAGCGACACAGAGAATCGTTATCTGGCACATGCGGTGCTGATGAATTATACTGACAACTGGGAATCCCAGACGGCGAAAGTACAGATCGTCGTCAGCGACGAATATCCCGATGGTATCATCCGTAGTGCGATTCCTCTGGATCATGACGATGCGGAATTGCAGAGTGCCAGCAAGCAGTTGATCCATCTGGATGACTATGAGACTATGTCCTTAGTGGCAAGATGCAGCTACGTGACCCGGGATGATAACGGTAATCTGTTGAACTTCTTCGACTGGGAAAAATCCGGCTGGATGATGGGCTTCGATGTGGATCTGACCGGCGATTATCATACCGTGGTACAGCCGCTGGATCACCCGGAAAATTACGTATGCATCTTCTTCATGAAGGATTCCCAGGGGAATACCTCTTATTCCGAAATGATTCCACTAAAATAAGGGAAGGTCAGCTTTCCAGCTCTTTTCCTTCTCTTCCTGCTTGTTCGATCAGGGTCTTATCCACGTCGGTCTCGTAGTTTTTGATGGAGACTTCGACGGGGGTAGGATCCTTGGTCAGGCGCCTGCCACCGACATGATTGAAGAAAACGATAATGCCAGCTGCCAGCCCAAGAGAATAGAATACTTCCAACGTATTCAAGCCTCCGGGTTCAGCACCCATGGCCATCCGGTACACTTCCGTGAAAACCTCATTGATTCCCACATCATTATGGTAAGCCATGATCGTATAGGCTGTACCGAAAAAGCTGATCAGGCACACAAAAGCAGCCTTGATCCACTGCTGCCAGCCTTTGTGTCTGTTCACACAGATCCATTCCACCAGCACATCTGTCTCTCCAACCACCTGCACATCGATCTCCGGACAGATTTCTTCCATAAGACTTACCAGTTTCAGACAACTGATCACACATCGTTTTTCGCCGTCCTTGGGAAAATGATAAATTTTGATGGCTTTTAGTTTTGCCTGCAATACCGGATCCTGACAGCGAATCTCTGCCACATCTTTCAGGAAAACATCCTGTGCCTGCACCTCCGCACTTCTGTCACATTTCAGATAAACCGTCTGCTGCTTCATATACCCTGTCCCTTCCTGCCGTTTCTGCTCTGCATAGACATATTTTCCCAGATTGTCCATATTATTTGTGTGCTTGCTCCTCCGGAAGAATTCCCCTGCTTATTGCACGGTCCGATGCAGTTCTGTGGCAAAATAAAACAGTGACCCGCAGATCTTTCCCGCTGCCATCCCCAGAATGGCCCCGCCCAGCCCGTGGCGGAAAGAGATTCTTCTGGCAAAAATAGGAATACTGTCCAGCATCTCAGCAATGGCCAGCGCCAGACAACCGATGAACATTCCGGCAAACAGCCCGAAAACCGCCTGTGCTCCAATGCCCGCTGCCGTCCACAGCCTCATCTGTTCCGGGAAGTGTTCCCGCAGATAATTTCCCCACTGACTGTACTCTGGGAAAATCGTAACAAAACATCCCGCCAGCGTCCCGAAAATGACCATTTCCTCATAGAGAAGTACATAACGTGCGGTATGGGTCTTGCCTGCGAACCGGGGGATCAGCCCCACCGCCACCAGCACTGTAAACACTCCGGCTGCCGACAACAGGCCGTAACTGGCCCCGGTTACTATGAGCAATAATTGTCTGATCAGCATCTCCGTTCCCCTTTCGCAAAGTTCTGCTCCCGGCAGTTATCAAAGGATCTGCAAATGATCTTTTTCTGCACACAATAGAATATCCCAAAACCGAAAATCATATACGTATGGCACTTTTTTCCCAAATGTGCTATACTATCTTTATATATGTGCAGACGCTGCCCCACTTACTGTTTGCGCCGTTTTGAGTGAAGAATTTTAGATTTCAAAATATATGTGAGGTTTTACAACTATGAATACAGCAGATACGACTGAAAATACAGAAAAAAAGACGAGTGCACTTCCCGCGAAAAAAGTCTCCGATTCCGAGACACATCAGCTGCATGTGGTCATTCATCCGGATATCAACGGTTTCGGGCGCCTGTTCGGCGGAAGACTGTTGGAGTGGATCGATGAAGTAGCCGGAGCCACTGCCAGACGTCACTGCGGCAGGGATGCCACCACCGTAGCCATCGACAACCTGTATTTTAAATCCGGTGCCTATCTGAATGACATTATTGTGCTGATCGGTATCGAAGATATTGAACATCGCCGCA
>OGZO01002908.1_pt1 | contig 11346 bp, 10 predicted proteins | sample 1576721 | NCBI WGS metagenome assembly OGZO01 (sample SAMEA3541516, study PRJEB24748) | human gut metagenome | biome: human gut; feature: human-associated habitat; material: faeces | place: China | collected 2012 | reverse complement strand
ATTTAGGAAACATTTTTTATACAAACATTTTATTTTATCAGTCTGAACTTCTTCGCAAACCTCACAATAAGACCTCCCTTAGGCATATTGAAAAGTTCCTCCTCCGTATATCCTCCGGCTTTGAGTATAGCCACCGCATAGAATATGATCGCCACAAATACTGCAACAAACATCGCGATCACCCAGTTGCCGAGAAGCTTCCTGCAGCCCTCATATACAATGATCGTAACAACACCCATGAAGATAGATGCTATAGTAGGTGCAACGTATATTCGCCTGTTGTCCATCTTGCCAGTCTTGTACTTTGTGAGCGAACGCTGGTTGAATATACATATGAGCAGCGAATTCACTATCGAACCAAATACCAGTGCATAAAGTGCCCAGTCTGTGCAGTACAGCATAACCACAAGAACCACCACATGTATCACCAGTGCAAGGGTTGCATTGATAACCGGTGCCATCACCTTACCCATGGCCTGAAGCACACTGTTGGTTACAGTTGACTGTGCAAAGAACACTATGGATATGAATCCAAGATACATACATTTGGCTGCCATCGGATCCGCACCTGAGAACAGGAGCTGTATTATAGGCTTAGCCAGGACTCCCATTCCAACCGCACATGGTATGGTGACCAGCATGGACATGCTGAGCGCCTGATTCAGGAGTTTATTGGTTTTCTGCATGTCATTTCTTGCATACGCACCGGATATTCCCGGAATATATGCGATTCCAACTGAAGCTGCTATGGCAAGCGGAAGGTTCGTGAGAACTGTATACTGTCCTGAGTAAATTCCATACAGCTTTGCCATCTCCAGGGAATCCATGCCCTTCATCTTCATGACCACATAGAATACCTTCATGTCTATAGGTGTGAGCACGTTATACACCACTGCTGCCACCACGATAGGTGTGACTGTGGCAATGATTATTCTGAACAGCTTTCCATAGGATTCCGTGTCAGGACTTGTATCGCTCTTCACAGACTCCATGATACCCTTTCTTCTTCTCGCATAAGCGAACAGTATGAATATCAATCCTCCAAGGACTCCGGCACCTGTACCCATGGCACTTCCGGCAGAACCATACTTTGCATGCTCGGTTGTTCCAGCGGCAAATGGCTTTGCAAGCATATACGCAGCGACGATACTGACTACTGCATTTGCAAGCTGCTCTATGATCTGCGATATAGATGTAGGCACCATCGTGTTGTACGCCTGCAGATATCCTCTGAATATTGCAAGAAAGCCCGATATAAATATAGTAGGGGCAAGTATCTTAAGACTTAAGACTGCATTTGGCTGGTCACTTACAAACCATTCGGCTCCAAAGTACGTGATCAGTGCCGCCACAGCACCCGCTATGACTACATATATAAATGTACAGTAGTATATACGTCTGGCACTCTTGTACTGTCCCATAGCTATCTTACCGGCAACAAGCTTCGACACCGCTGTAGGAATACTGTATGTGGCGATCATTATGACCATGGCGTATATTGCATACGCTGAACCATAATATCCATTTCCCTCATCTCCAAGTATCTGATACAGAGGCGATCTGTACAGAAGGCCGATGATCCTCGACACGATTCCGGCTCCCGCCAGGATTCCTGCCTGAAGCGCCAGATTACTTCCCTTTCCTGATAGCTTTCCTTTCTTTGCCGTACCGGTATTTGTACTCATATCTAACTCCTTATTGCCATTTCTAAATCACTGTTGTAAAATTCAATTTGTATCTTTGATATATATCACAAACTATATATATACCAATTTTATGCAGTTAATTCAACCATAATATTTATAAACACGATGCATATTATGACCAAATATACCACAAGGAGGAACTTTAACCATGGAATACTCTTCACTTCCAAAGGATCCTATGGTGCTTCTCAGCTTCATCAACACGAAGCTCAGAGATGACTATCCAAGTCTTGACGAGCTCTGCAGCTCACTATGTTTAAATGCAGATGATATCAAGAGTAAGCTCGCATCCATCGACTATTCATACGATGCAGAAAAGAACAGATTTGTGTAAAAGCAAATCTGTTCTTTTCTCTTTTGTCAGACAGGGACAGCATCTGCTTTCCCCGTGCTGATATTATGTTTTATTTATCCTGATTCCCGGAAATTTTTTTATCACTCTCCGGTTTTGCCTGACCATTTCCAACTTCTTCAGCGTCATCTTTGCTGTCAGCTTCCTTATCAGGCTCTGCATCACTTCCTACTATATTATTTGCAAGCTTTTCAGCGTCCGCCCTGCTGGCCACGCTCTTCATAACATGCATGAATTTATCAAATATACTGATAGGATCATCATCTGAATCATCGTCATCCTGAGACTGATCATCTGCATGCGCAGTGCCAGACTTCACATATTCATCATCTGGAAGATCTGATGGGTACTGAAGCATATGCTGCTTCTGCTTGAGCTTCCTTTTGTTCTCACGCTCCGCAAGCTTCTGCTCCGGCGTCTTCTTCTTGAACCTTATATCCTCTTCTTCCTCAGTTATATATATCGGCTCTCCCGTCTCCTCATCTATCCTGCGGATCTTCTCATACTCGGATGTCTTGAACGCAAGATTCTTCTCCTGCAGCTTTGCAGTGCATGTCCTGTTGATGTACATGTAACAGCAGGCAAATACAGGAACTCCGAGAAGCATTCCAAAGAATCCGAACAAACCGCCGCCAACTATAACCGCTGTGAGCACCCAGAAGCTTGAAAGTCCTGTGGTATCTCCGATGATCTTCGGTCCGAGGATATTGCCATCAAACTGCTGCAGTACAAGTATAACAATAAGCAGCACAAGACTCTTTATAGGATCTGCAATGAGCACGATGAAGAAACATGGCACAGCTCCTATGATAGGTCCGAAGAACGGTATGACATTTGTCACTCCGACGATAACACTTATCAGAACCGCATATGGCAGATTGAGTATCGTTGAAACTATGAACATGATCATTCCAATGATAAGTGAATCAAGTATCTTACCATTAATAAACTGACCAAATATCCTGTTCATCTCTGAAAGTCCGTCAAGGATAGTATTTGCATTCTTCACCTTGAATACCGCATATATGATCTTCTTTCCCCTAGATGCAAGATATTCCTTGTTTGCCATCACATATATCGAAGCGATAATACCGATGAAGAAATTGTATAGGAACTTAAGACCTGAGAACACTCCACTTCCTATATTCACCACGATCTTGTCCACATTTGGCATGATCTTGGTATTCAGCATATCCTGAACCTTGAGATATGCATTGTTCATATACTTGTTGATCTGATCCTCAGGTATATTGAGCTTCTGGAACTTCTCATTTATATTCTCCACCATCGTCTGAAGGTTGGAATAATAGGTATCCATGTTGCCCACAAGCTGCTTGATACTGTCGTAGAGCTGAGGAACCACCAGCCACACTATTCCGGTTATGATTCCAAGGAACACTATGGTAGTTAAAATAACCGACAAAGTTCTCGAAACCTTGAACAATTTTTTCTTATCCGATATGACTCTCTCTTGGAATATCGTATGAAATAATCTGTCGAAAAAAACAAGTATCGGGTTCATGAGAAACGCAATGACTGCGCCCACTATGATCGGTGCAAATGCACTCGATATCTTGTCAAGTATCGCACGAAATCCCGACCATTGCTCCAGTATCTTATTAAAAAGGAGTCCGACAATGATTATTCCTATGACCGCCAGACTTATGTTGAGAATTCTTTTCTTCTTATTATTAACAGCCAACTTCTTCTCTCCCATTCTTTAGCATGTGTTTATTATATTAGTTTTTCCAAACCTGTTCAATACAGCTTACGCAAAATTAACCATACATTTATCATTTAATCTCATAAATTTTATAATTCGTGCATATAATGCACTTTAGGGGATAGTATGTTCAGAAAATTTATGTTGTTTAACCTACTGTTTTTTAGTAAAATGAGAGCTAGCCAAGGGCAAATGCGAAAACTATCGCATACCAGGATTTCCTAAACGAGGGAGGTGTTCTATATGAATTGGGAGATTGCAACCTGGCTTATCATATTTGCCGTATGTCTCATTGCTGAGATCATATCGCTTGGACTTACAACCATCTGGGCATGTGGAGGAGCCCTGGTGGCAATGATCATCGCTTTTTTCAGCGGATCGCTGCCACTACAGATCGTTGCATTTCTTGTTGTCACCACTATTCTTTTCTTCACGACAAGACCGATTGCCAAGAAGCATCTTGACAACCAACTGGTAAAGACAAACGTAGAAAGTCTTATCGGCAAACACGTTATCGTATCTGCTGACATAGACAACCTCAAGTCCACCGGTCAGGTCTTGATCAACGGAGTTGAGTGGACAGCAAGATCCAAACATGGCGATACCATTGAAACCGGAACCGAGGTCGTGATCGACGAGATATCCGGAGTCAAAGCAATCGTAGAAAAGGCAGGAAAGCCGGCAATATAAAGCTAAGGGCTTATCAGCTTAAGACACACACATTTTTAATTAAGGAGATTATTATGGACGGAGCAGGAATTTCACTTATTATCATTTTATGTCTGATCGTAATCGTTATTATTTGCAGTACGATCAAGATCGTGCCACAGGCACACGCTTATGTAATTGAGAGACTTGGAACATATCAGGCAACATGGTCTGTTGGACTTCACATGAAGATGCCTGTTATCGATAAGGTAGCCAAGAAGGTTACACTCAAGGAGCAGGTTGTTGACTTCGCTCCACAGCCGGTTATCACAAAAGATAACGTAACAATGAGGATCGACACAGTCGTATTCTTCCAGATCACAGATCCTAAGCTTTTCAGCTACGGAGTTGAGAATCCTATCATGGCCATCGAGAACCTGACAGCTACCACACTTCGTAACATCATCGGTGATCTCGAGCTTGACCAGACACTTACATCAAGAGAGACCATCAACACCAAGATGAGAGCAACACTTGACGAGGCTACTGATCCTTGGGGAATCAAGGTCAACAGAGTAGAGCTCAAGAACATCATCCCTCCTGCAGCTATTCAGGATGCCATGGAGAAGCAGATGAAGGCAGAGCGTGAGAGACGTGAGCAGATCCTCCGTGCTGAAGGTGAGAAGAAGTCAGCCATCCTCATCGCAGAAGGTAACAAGCAGTCAGTCATCCTTGAGGCCGAGGCTGAGAAGGCTTCTCAGATCCTCCGTGCTGAGGCTAAGAAGGAAGCAACTATCAAGGAAGCCGAAGGTCAGGCACAGGCTATCCTCGCTGTACAGCAGGCAAATGCAGATGGTATCAGAGCACTGAATGAGTCAATGCCTACAAATCAGGTCATCACTCTAAAGAGCCTGGAAGCATTTACAAAGGCTGCAGACGGCAAGGCTACCAAGATCATCATCCCATCAGAGATACAGGGAATCGCAGGTCTCACCTCTTCTATTGTAGAGGTTGCCAAGAGCACTGAAGCTGCTGCCATATCAAAGCAGTAACATATCAGACTATTACAAATAAATAAGACAGATATTAAAAGACGTGCATGAAAGTTCTTTTTGAAGAATCTTTCGTGCACGTCTTTGTAATTACTATTTGTATTTTTCTGTCATCATGATCACTGCGGAAGTTCTATCCACACAGATTTGATATTCTCTCCTGACTCAACATCATTCAACTGATATACGATCTGCACCTTTCCAGTCCTGCCCTTTTCTACCGATACGATCATATAGCTGTTCACCATAGACATTGGAGCCAGCGAGCCCTCGCAGTTTCCACCTTCTGTATGTACCCTCCATCCTCAACTGAATATACCTCATCAGTCATTCTTGCTTACGTTGTTGTACTGAAAGAAGTCTATCCTGTGATCTTTGAAGTAATACTTTGCATCTCGCTCATTCACCTCTCGAAGCACCTTACACGGGTTTCCGACAGCCACTACATTTGATGGTATATCCGTTGCAACCATACTTCCAGCTCCTATGACGGTGTTATCACCTATAGTTACCCCCGGAAGTATCGTAACTCCTGCACCTATCCAGCAGTTCTTGCCTATTGTTATAGGTGCATTGTACTGATATCCCTGTTTTCTGAGATCTGCGTCTATCGGATGTCCCGCCGTAGCCAGTGTGACATTCGGACCAAACATTGTATAGTCTCCAACATATATGTGCGTGTCATCCACCATTGTCAGGTTGAAGTTGGCATATATGTTATTTCCAAAATGCACAAACTTTCCGCCCCAGTTTGCATGAAGTGGTGGCTCTATATAGCAGTTGTCTCCTATCTCCTCAAACATCTCCTTGAGCATCTGCTGACGCTTGACCATCTCTGTTGGTCTGGTCATATTGAAGTCATATAATCTGTCCAGACACTTTATCTGCTCTCTGGCGATATCCTCATCGCCCGGAAGATAAAGCTCACATGTGTGCATCTTTTCCAGCTCTGATTTTCCCATTGTAAATACCTCCTGTATTTTATTTTTGTCTTCATAAACCCGCCATGTTGTAAATCCGTTTCTTTTTGACATCGTGGATTATCACATCATGATCACACTGGCTATATGAAAGCAACAGGCACCACCAAGCCGCACTAAAGCGCCCATGATGATGCCTGTTATATCGTCGTATATACATTATATTCAAATGTACATACATGGCGCACTCGGCACCATATATATCATTTAGTTGTACTTGTAGTAATTGATGAGGCAGCCATCTGTTATGATCTGTCTCTCATCGTCTGTGAGTTCTCCAAGTCTCAGCTCTATCTCAGCAAAATCCTTGTTCACAACATATGCCTTGATGACCTCTGTCTTGTTCTTCACAGCATCCTTGATTCCCGGGATGAATACATAGTCGTCATTGTCAAAGTCAAAATCCTTATCGATCACAAATGGAAGCATACCCCAGTTGATAAGGTTTGATCTGTATCTCTTTGTAGCGTACTCCTTTGCAATGTTTGCCCATCCACCGAGAACCTTCTGGCATGATGCAGCCTGCTCACGGGCTGAACCGTCACCTGGCTTAACAGCATAAATGGTACTTCCAACACCTGTGTTGCTTCCGCATACGTCCTCAAACTTCTCCTTGATGGCATGCATAACTTCCTTGACCTCTGGGAATGCCTTACCCATGCACTCACCTGCCTCACGAACCTTCTCTACAGCCTGGATAGCCTTCGCTCTTCCAACGTACTCAGGATCCTTTCTTGACAGAGTGAACTCTGCAAGTCCAAGAGGATTTGATCTGTATGATGAAGTCTCTCCTGATGGGATAAGCTCATCTGTTGTTGTTACAGGATCATGTATAACTGATGCCACCTTGAGGAGAAGGTTGTCTGTAAGAGGAACCATCTCAGGCCAGTCCTTGATGTTTGGACCAAACTTGATCTCAACCGAAGGATCAGCCTTTCCAACACCATTGTAAACTCTTCTGTCGTATATAGCCTTGTCGAAGAAATACTTTGGATGTGTGTACTCTATATCTGCAAGGTCTGTTGCTGATGTCAGATAGCCCTTGTTGGCTGCAGTTGCTGCGATAGAACGCGCATCCATAAGCGCAACAGATGAGATCTGACCATTCTGTATCTTTGAACCCTCTCTGTTAGGGAAGTTTCTTGTTGAATGTCTGATGGAGAATGCATTGTTGGCAGGTGTATCACCGGCACCAAAGCAAGGTCCACAAAATGCTGTCTTAACGATAGAACCTGTCTCGATGAGATCAGCCAGAACACCGTTCTTTGCAAGCTGCATATATATAGGTGTACTTGCAGGATATACTGACAGTGTGAACTCGTCAGCGCCTATGCTCTTGCCTCTGAGGATATCAGCCGCATCGCAGATATTCTCATATCCACCACCGGCACATCCGGCGATGATTCCCTGCTCAACATACAGCTTGCCATCTCTTACCTTATCCTTGAGTGTAAAGTCGACCTTGCCGTCAAGGCTTACAAGTGCACGCTTCTCAACATCATCAAGGATATCCATGAGGTTTGCATTCAGCTCGTCGATGGTGTATGTGTTGCTTGGGTGGAATGGCATAGCTATCATTGGCTTAACTGTTGACAGATCTACATATACGACTCCGTCATAGTAAGCCACATCGCCAGGATTCATCTCCTTGTATGCCTCACTTCTTCCGTGAATGTCATACCAATCCTTTATCTTGTCATCTGTCTTCCATATTGATGACAGACATGTTGTCTCTGTTGTCATAACATCAATACCGATACGGAAATCTGCTGAGAGCTTGTCAACACCAGGACCAACGAACTCCATGACCTTATTCTTGACATATCCGCAGCCAAATGTTGCTCCGATGATGGCAAGTGCCACATCCTGAGGACCAACCCCCTTCTGTACCTCTCCGTCGAGATAGATTGCGATAACGCCCGGCTTTGCAACATCGTATGTCTTACACAGGAGCTGCTTTGCGAGCTCACCGCCGCCCTCTCCAATAGCCATAGTACCAAGAGCACCGTAACGTGTATGTGAGTCTGATCCAAGTATCATGGCGCCACACTCTGCCAGCATCTCTCTTGCAAACTGATGGATGACCGCCTGATGAGGTGGTACATACACGCCGCCATACTTCTTCGCACATGAGAGGCCAAACATATGGTCATCCTCATTGATGGTTCCACCTACGGCACACAGTGAGTTGTGACAGTTTGTAAGTACATATGGTATAGGGAACTCCTTAAGACCTGATGCTCTTGCTGTCTGGATGATTCCTACAAATGTTATATCATGTGAAGTCATCTTATCGAATTTGATCTTAAGATTCTCCATATTGTCAGATGTGTTATGCTTAGCCAATATTCCGTAAGCAAGTGTGTTCTTTGATGCCTCTTCCTTTGATGGAGCACTGCCAAGCTTTGATGCGAGAACCGCACCTGCCTCAGCATTATCCTCAACCAGCTCTGTACCATGTAACAGATAAGCACCGTTGTCAAATAATTTAATCATACTCTTCCTCCTGGTAATAGCTTTTTGTCATTTATGGAATTGCACACAGATGTATACAAAACCCCATGTTTCTCTACATCATACCATATTATTTTCAAATTTTAAATAGTATTATATTACAGCTTAACGCAAAAAATCTGCCATACATGCTCAGGCACATATGGCAGATCCTATGCATCAAATTGAATATACTGTACAGATACCCTTAACCGAAATACCTGTACCTGATACATCCTATCTGACACTATATAATCAATCTCCCCTCAGAGTTAATTATCCTCTGTTACATACACTATACTATTTGTATAATTTTTCCAATAGTTTTGGCAAAAATCGACACAAACGACGCGTATAACAACCTGAACGACATAAATTTTCGTGTACAACACACATATACTTTAATTATACCTATTGTAGAAATTCCCATTTGTATGATAGAATGTTCCTGATATGTTAATAATTTAAGAGTTTTGTTTATCTATCAATTTTTCACAGGAGTGTTTGATTATGAATTTTCTGATTGTTGAGGATGACAATATCCAGCTTACCGGCTTAAAACATATAATTGAAGAAGAGTACGCAGACGCTGTTGTCAACACTGCATCAACTTACAACGATGCCATAACAATAATAGATTCATTTGATATTGATATCTTTTTACTGGACATTGATCTCGGTGGAGGAAAGACCGGATTGGATGTATGTGGTTATCTCCGAAGAATTCCCAAATACAATGACACACCTGTCATCTTCATCACCGACATCACCGTTCCAAACCTTGATGTCATCAACAAGTATCATTGCCAGTATTATTTCTCAAAGCCTTATGACAGAATCGATGTCGTAGGAGGGATCAACTCGGTGCTCACACAGCCTGACGACCAGACATCAAGGATCCGCGTAAAGGTAAAAAAGCCGCTACGAGAGATATACTGCATCCGCTCGGCGAAATCGCGATCGTGCTGCGTCAGATTTAGCAGATAACCCAGCTCGAGCGTCGCCATTAGTTCATCAGCCGCCAGCGGATCGTCCACCAGCAGGATAGGGTTGTGACCAGCGACGCTGCCTGAGATGCCAAACACCGGCAGCGTACGCCGATTCGGTAGCGCCACCCGCCAGGCCTGCTGATGGCGCTGGCTCAGATAGCGTTGGCTGGCCTTACGCAATACATCGATATCAAGCGGCTGTTCGAGCGCCGCCTGCATCCCATGGCGAAAAAACATCATTCTGTCGATGTTGAACTGCAACAGCCCATCCATTTCATGAGCGACGTTAGCCAGATTGTTACGCTGGTTGGCCACGTAGGCCTCTTCCAGGACATTGATTTCACGCCAGATCAGCAGCGTGGAGAAAAACAGCACTGCGATAAAACAAGCGTTAACCACATGCGCCGGGCGAGCCAGGTGGTAGCACTTTTTTAACTTCAACCGCAGTGGCTTATCCATCTTTCTCTCGCAATACGTTGCGCAAACCTCGCGGCGTCAGCGCCCCGGTCTCTGTCGATACCCGGGGCGTTTTCAGGGTAGAACACGCGGCGCCGTTACGCTGCGTTTCGCCATGCTACTTTCCAGCGCCACGCAGGCTGCTCACCGCCTTAACGCCCGCCAGCACCACCGCGCCGATGATAAAACCCAGCACCAGGTTGGCGACGACCGGCAGCGTGGAGGCCATCACCCCACCCAACCCCGCGCTCCAGTGCTCGATGGCATGATGCAGCGGCGCAATACCGTGAACGACTATCCCCCCGCCGACGAGGAACATGGCCAGCGTCCCGACGATGGACAACACCTTCATCAGGCGGGGAGCGACGGCCAGGAGCCCTTTACCTAGCCACTGCGCCAGCGCACTACGTTTTTCCGCCAGCCAGTAACCCATGTCGTCCAGCTTGACGATCACCCCCACCAGGCCATACACCCCGATAGTGACCAGAATCGCAATCCCCGAGAGAATAAGGATCTGGTTAAGCAGCGGAGCTTCCGCCACGATGCCGAGGGTAATGGCGACAATTTCCGCGGACAAAATAAAATCGGTGCGAATCGCGCCTTTTACTTTGTCACGCTCAAAGGCCAGCGGATCGCGCTCCGCCAGCGCGGCGAGACGCTGCTGCCGCCGTTCAGGATCCTCTTTGTGTTTCCGCGCTTCCAGACTGTGCAGTACCTTCTCCACCCCTTCGAAACAGAGAAACGCGCCGCCCAGCATCAACAATGGCGTAATCGCCCAGGGGATGAAGGCGCTGATCAACAAAGCCAGTGGCACGAGGATCACTTTGTTAACGAACGACCCTTTCGCCACTCCCCAGACCACGGGCAACTCGCGATTCGCCCGCACGCCGGTAACCTGTGCTGTGCCAGCATGGTGTCCGTTTTGTTCAGGATGCGCTTCAGCTTGC
>OGZO01002907.1_pt1 | contig 11348 bp, 9 predicted proteins | sample 1576721 | NCBI WGS metagenome assembly OGZO01 (sample SAMEA3541516, study PRJEB24748) | human gut metagenome | biome: human gut; feature: human-associated habitat; material: faeces | place: China | collected 2012 | reverse complement strand
TATGGTGCCATCGGGGCTCCGCCCCTGGGCACCATGGGCTGTGCCCACAGAGCGGGCCGGTTCAGAGGAGGTTGTATGTCGCCTGCGGCGGCTGCGGAGCGGCATATAATACTCATCGCCCGACAGGGCGATACCATAACCCTCTGAACCCTCTGAACCCTTTGAACCTTCTGAACCCTTTGAACCCGGGCCACCCCCGTGGACCATTGACAACGTCCTCTTTCTCCCCTATAATAGTATCGTTATGGAAGGGTGTCCGAGCGGTTGAAGGAGGCGGTCTTGAAAACCGTTAACTTCGTGAGAGGTTCATGGGTTCGAATCCCATCCCTTCCGCCATAAAAAACGAATCCGCGGCGTTTACCGCGGATTTTTTTGTACCATGATGGAGGCTGTATGACCATTGCCGGAAGAAGTATAGACGTCATGTCTATTTTACGAAAAATCCTGGGACTTACCATTGGAGCCATTATTTATTCTGCAGGACTGAACCTGTTCCTTATTCCCAACCACATCATCGACGGCGGCGTCACCGGTATTTCCCTTCTGGTGCAGGCGCTGACGGGAGTGCCCTTTTCGGTGCTCATCGTGGTACTGAACCTTCCCTTTTTCTATCTGGGCTATAAGCGGCTGGGGGCGGGGCTGGCGGTGTCGGCTACCTATGCCATTGTCATCCTCTCCCTGTGTTCCTCCTATTTTGAACAGCTGAAGCCTGCCACCACTGACCCCTTCCTGTCTACCATCTTCGGCGGCATCATCATCGGCATCGGTGTAGGCATCGTCATCAAAAGCGGCGGCTCCACGGACGGTACGGAAATCGTGGCTATCTGGATGGATAATAGAACATCTTTTTCTGTTGGGGAAATCATCATGTTCTTCAACTTCTTCATCCTTGGCGCCGCAGGCTTCGTGTTCAGCTGGAACAGCGCCATGTATTCCCTCATTGCCTATTTCATCTGCTCCCGCATGATTGACGCCGTATCCACAGGTCTGGATTCGTCCAAAGGCATTTTCATCGTTACCACCGAGTACGACCAGGTGTCCGACGCCATTGTCCACGACATGCACCGCGCCGTCACCCGTCTCCACGGCCAGGGGGGCTTCTTGAAGGACGACAAGGATGTGCTCTACTGCGTGGTGACCCGCCTGGAAGTGACCAAGCTGAAACAGGTAGTTCACGGCATAGACCCCAGTGCCTTCCTCTCCGTCTTCGATGTGCAGGAAGTACAGGGAGGACTGGTGAAGGGAAAATAGGGGGAATGGAGTCATCGGGGGTGACCGGATTCCCGTGCGCAAGGGGGGTTCAGGCGCCTTCGGCGCCCAGGTTCATGGTGCCATCGGGGCTCCGCCCCTGGGCACCACAGGTTCCGCCCACAGAGCGGGCTGGTTCAGAGGGGAGTTTTTGAAGCCGCCACCACCACCCTTTGAACCCTCTGAACCCTATGAACCCTCTGAACCCGGGCCGCGAAGCGGCCCTTTTTATTTTTCCCCTTTACAAATGGGAATTCCTATTATAAAATAAGACAATTTGTGCCGAAATCGGCACAGTCAGTTTTTTTATCCTTTTGGAAGACCATTTAGGGGGTATTATGTCGGAAAAATCTTTGGAAGAACTGGAATTTGAAGAAACCGGTGTAACGCGGAAGGAACGCTGGAAAATCATGTGGGCGTCCATCATCGGTTATGCCATGGACGGGCTGGATGTGCTCATTCTTTCCTTTGCCATGGCGGCCATTGTGAGCGAGTTTGGCTTGACCCTGGGAGAAGGGGGCCTCATTGCCACCTACACCCTCATCGGTACGGTGCTCGGGGGCTATCTCTTCGGCATCTTTGCCGACTATTTCGGCCGCGTCCATACCTTTTCTCTCACCATCATTATTTTCTCCATCTTTACCGGGGCCTGCGCCTTTGCAGACAATGTGACCCACCTCAATATTCTCCGTTTCCTGGCAGGCCTTGGCCTGGGCGGGGAATACGGCATCGGCATGACCCTTGTTTCTGAAACCTGGCCTGCTGCCAAGCGTGCCAGAGCCACCGCCGGCGTTGCCATGGGCTGGCAGGCCGGCGCTGTGCTGGCAGCCATCCTGGCAGCTGTGGTGCTTCCGGATTACGGCTGGAGAGGCCTTTTCCTGGTAGGCGTGGTGCCGGCGCTCCTGGCTGCCTGGGCCCGTCACGGCATTAAGGAACCGCCCATGTGGGTGAAGCGCAAGGAAATGAAGAAGGAACTGGCTGCCAGAAAGGCCAATGGGGAAACCCTGACGGCAGAGGAAGAGGAGCAGCTGGCGGAAGCAAGGAAATTCCCGCTGGCCCACCTTTTCGCCAGCCCCTCCAAGACGGTGACCACCCTTTCTCTCACCGTCATGACCAGTGTGCAGAACTTCGGTTATTACGGCATTATGGTGTGGCTGCCCATGATTCTTCTGAAGGAACACGGCCTCACCACGAAATCCATGTCCGGCTGGATGATTGTGACAGTCATCGGCATGATTGCAGGCATTTACGTATTCGGCTATCTCTGCGACCGTCTGGGCCGTAAGATTCCCTACCTTATTTTCTACATCTGCGCCGCAGCCATGGTGTACATCTACGTGAACCTGGGCACGCCTATCGCCCTTCTCTTCGGCGGCGCCTTCCTGGGCTTCTTCTGCAACGGCATGATGGCAGGCTATGGTACCCTTCTGTCTGAAAACTATACCACCGACGCCCGTTCCACCGCCCAGAATTTCATCTTTAATACGGGCCGCGCCGTAGGGGGCTTTGCTCCTGCCATTATCGGCGCCCTGGCCCAGTCCCACGGCTTCAGCGCCGCCTTCGCCCTCCTGTCCTGCGTTTATGTGGCAGCGGCAGTGAACGTACTCCTTTTCATCAAGGATACCAAGGGCACTGTGATTCGTTGATTTCTGATTTCCAAAAAACTGTCATGGATTGATTCCATGGCAGTTTTTTTATTCCGAAAAAATGTAAGCGGCCCGCCGCTGTGTCATTTCGAGCGGAGCCGCATGACGGTATGAGGGAATGGGGCTGCGCTCTATTGAAACTCTGAGTCGATAAATCTCCTGCCTCATTGCGGACAGTACCATTGAGAAGTGAGCTTTCTCCACGCCCCTTTGCTGCGGTTGAAATGACAGCGAATGGAAATCAGATGCGAGACATGTAACGCCCCGCAGACCGGTATTTAATACCATTGGTACACCTGCTCCATGTACCAAGATCCTTCGCTGGCGCTCAGGATGACAAGTGGAAGGCGGGGCTGTGCTTTTACTATCCGTTTCCTTTTCCCATGAACCTATGCTTCTACGCCGCCGTGTCATTTCGAGCGGAGCCGCATGACGGTGTGAGGAAATGGGGCTGCGCTCTATTGAAACTCTGAGTCGAGAAATCTCCTGCCTCACTGCGGCATGCAGCATTGAGAAGTGAGGTAGGGCGGGGGCACTGGGGCTCATCTATTCCTTTTGAAATGCTCATTTCATTGACTTAAAAATATATTGTAAACGTTGAAATAAAGGCAAGGTTGTTATATTATATACGTATGTAAACCGTGTATACGGTAAAAGAATAACAAATAGTTTACAAACGAGGCGAGAACATGGTTCGGGAAAATGCATTGGATGAGGACCGGGGCAGGTCCAGGGAAATCGTTCTTTTCGGGTTGTTTACGGCGCTCATTGCCATCGGCGCCTTTATCCGAATTCCGGTGCCGGTGTGTCCCTTCACGCTGCAGCTTCTTTTCACCACCCTGGCGGGGCTCATCCTGGGAAGCCGGCGGGGCGCCCTTTCCGTGGCACTCTACGTACTGCTGGGACTGGTGGGGGTGCCTGTTTTCACTGAAGGCGGCGGCCCTTCCTATATTTTCCAGCCCACCTTCGGCTACCTGGTGGGGTTCATTGCAGGTGCATGGCTCACGGGAAGAATCCGTGAAATGTCGGGGTCCTGGTCCTTCGGCAAGGTGCTCTTTGCCAACCTCTGCGGCCTGGCGGTGGTGTACCTTTTCGGCATGATTTACGTCTATTTCATCAATAACTTCTACATCGGGAAAACCATCGGCGTGTGGGCGGTGATTCTGTACTGCTTCCTGCTGGCCGTTCCCGGTGACATCTGCCTCTGCATTCTGGCTGCCTTCCTTTCCAAGCGGCTGGTAAAGGCACTGGGCATCCATGACTGATTCGATTACAAGGAAGAACGAAATATTTCTTCCTTATTTTATTGCAAGGGGGAGTTTGAAATGAGTAAAGGATTATTTATTACCGGCACCGATACGGACATCGGCAAGACCTACGTGACGGCGCTGATTGTGAAAACCATGAGACAGGCCGGCTATGACGCAGGCTACTACAAGGCAGCCATCAGCGGCGCGCCTACGGTGGCTGCCTCTGACGCAGGCTTCGTGAACAAATTTGCCGATATCAAGGAACCGGAGGATATGATTCTTTCCTACCTCTACCAGCACGCCGTATCGCCTCATCTGGCGGCCCGGCTGGAAGGGCATCCCCTGGAAAAAGAAGTCATCTTGAAAGCCTGGAAACGGGTGACTGAGAAATATCCCTACGTCACCATGGAAGGAAGCGGCGGCATTGTCTGCCCCATCCGTCATGATGAAAAGGCTCACTACTATTTAACCGACATCATTGGCTGGCTCCACCTGCCGGTGCTGGTGGTGGCAGATGCAGGCCTGGGCACCATCAACCATGTGGTTACCACCTGCGAATACATCAAAAACCGTCACATCCCCATTAAAGGCATTATCCTCAACAACTGGCAGGGCGGCGTCATGGAAGAGGATAACGTGAAGATGATAGAAGAAATCACCGGCGTCAAGATTATTGCCCTGGTGAAAAAGGGAGATACCATCCTTCACTGTGATCCTAAGGTGCTGGAGGCATGCTACGCGGAAGTGTGAGTGATTGAGACATTGGCGGTGCCAGCCCCTATCCCTATATGTGAGGAAGGGGCGCGGCTGACGCCGCAGGTTGTATAGCAAGGTTGTGTTCGCTGCGCTCAGGGGGCGGGCGCAGAGGGGCTGTAATCCCGAAAGTAAGAGGGTTCAGGCGCCTTTGGCGCCCGGGTTCTATGGTTCGTGCGCTTTGCGCCGAACCATGGGTTCCGCCCACAGAGCGGGCCGGTTCAGAAGGGAGTTTTATGCTGTGGAAGTCCTGCATAGGACTTCCAAGTCAGCCGAAGTTGGCCTCTAGCCTGCCCTTTAAGAGGCCTACCTATTGTCGGCTGACCGTAAGGCGGCAAAACCGTAAAACCGCGCCTGTGGCGCGACGGAAATGCACCCCTTCTGTCGCCTGCGGCGACGTCTCCCCCGGAGGGGGAGATTTTAGCGGCTCTAATCTTTGAGTTTCTTATGAGAACAAAAGATGAGTGGCAAGAAGACTTCCCCCTCCGGGGGAAGCCCTGCGAAGCGGGAATAGGGGTGCATTTCCACGGGCGAAGCCCGGTTGTACGGTTTTGCGAGCGAAGCGAGCCAGCCTCCGTAAGGAGGCTATATATTGCGCCCGAGGGGCGCCACCACCCCCTCTGAACCCTCTGAACCCTCTGAACCCTTTGAACCTTTTGAACCCTCTGAACCCTTTTTCACAGAGATTGACACCATATCCATCCAGACCAAATGACAATAAACACAAAGGAGTAAACAAAATGGCAGACATTAACTGGGAAGCGGAAGACAAGAAGTACATCTGGCATCCGGCCATGCAGATGAAGGATAATGAAGTATTTCCACCGGTGGTGGTGGACCACGGCAAGGGTGTATACCTCTACGACACCCATGGCAAGGAATATCTGGACATTATTTCTTCCTGGTGGTGCAACCTTCTGGGCCACTGCAATCCGGAAATCAATGAGGCCCTGAAGAAACAGGTGGATGAGCTGGAGCACGTGATCTTCACCAATTTCACCCACAAACCGGCCATTGAACTGTGCCGGGAACTGGAGCCTCTCCTGCCCAAGGGACTCACAAAGTTCACCTTCCACGACAACGGCTCCTCCTCCGTGGAAGCGGCCCTGAAAATGGCCTTCCAGTACCAGTACCAGACAGGCCATCCCGAAAGAACCCGTTTCATGTGCCTCCCCGAATCCTACCACGGTGAAACCATCGGCGCCCTGTCCGTAGGTTCCATGGACCTTTATGCCAAAATATTCCACCCCATGCTCATGAACAACATCCATTTCAAAGGCCTGGACTGCTACCGCTGCCCCTACGGCAAGACCCGGGAAAACTGTAATGTGGAGTGTTTTGAAAGTGCCGAAGAGGCCTTCAAGAAATACGGAAAAGAAACGGTGGCCTGCATTGTGGAGCCTATCATTCAGGGCGCAGCGGGCATGCGGATTTATCCGGCGGAATATCTCAGGAAACTCCGGAAACTCTGCGACGAATACGGCGTCCTTCTTATCGACGATGAAATCGCCGCCGGCTTCGGCCGCACCGGCACCCTCTTTGCCATCGAACACGCCGGTGTTTCCCCGGATATCCTCTGCACCTCCAAAGGCCTCACCGCCGGCTACATGCCCATGTCCATGACCATTACCACCGACAAGGTATATGATGCCTTCTACGACGACTACGGCACCCACAAAGCCTTCGTCCACAGCCATACCTATGCAGGAAATCCCATGGGCTGCGCCATTGCATTGACCGTACTGAAAATCATGAAACGGGACCACATCCTGGAAAAGGTCAATGAAGACGGAAAATACCTCCACGAAGAGCTCATGAAGGCCCTGGGCCATCACAAGAACGTCGGTGAAATCCGCCACATCGGCCTTATCAACGCCATCGAACTGGTGGAAGACCCCAAGACAAAGAAAGCCTTCGACCCGGCCAAACGCATCGGCTGGCACATCTTCAGAAAAGCCATGGACCTGGGACTGGTCCTTCGCCCCATGGGAGACATTATCTACTTCAACCCGCCCCTCACCATCGAAAGAAAGGATATGGATAAGGCGGTGAAACTCTGCACCGAAGCGGTGCATGCCGTACTGGGAGAGTAGAGCCTGTCAGATATTAGACGATAGATGATAGATGATAGATATCAGACGTTAGACATCAGACTTCCCGCCTCCCTGCGGTCATTCTGGGTCGGCTGACCTTTCAGCGGCAAAACCGTACAATCGCGCCGCAGGCGCGGTTGTATGGTTTTGCGAGCGAAGCGAGCCGGCTGCCGCAGGGCAGCTAAAAACTGCGGCGAAGCCGCTACCACAACCCTCTGAACCCTTTTACACAACCTTCATCCGCCCCCTTTGGTACTTCGTACCACCTTTCCCCCGCAAGCGGGGGCACTATATATGGGGGAGAACCTTTACACCAAAAAAGCCCTCCGGCTCCAATGCCGGAAGGCTTTTTTACTGCGATTTCATTCCTTAGGCCCATATATTTTTATCATTTCCTTGGCGGTGAGGGGCTGTTTTCTTTTATTTTCTTCTCTTGCCTGAAGGAAAGCGGGCTTTTTGTCGACAGCGGTTTCCACGGAGTCCATGGCGTGGTCCACGGTTTCAGCGGAAATGCCCTCTGCCGGTGCGGCGTCGGCGGGAATGTCTACAGCGCCGTCATGGGAAGCACCGCCGTGGTAGGAGAAGTTGTTTTCCAGGATGCCGTCGGGATTGGTGGCTTCGTAGCCGTCCACGTGCTGCAGGCTGCCGTCGGGTCCGGTGCGGAAGTAGTCGCTGGTGTGGTGAACGCCGGGGGCATCCACCACATCATGGGCTGGTGTGTCCGGTGTGCTGTGATGGGCGTAGTCGTACACATCAGACGGCGTGTCTGCCGTATCCATGGGAGCATCGGTGGTGTCCACGGTATCGAAACCATCAATGGCCTTCACGAAGGGCATGAGGAGCAGGATGATAAGAAGCGGTGCCACACCCATGATGGGCATGGCCCGTTTCAGGGTGTAATGGTTATGATAAAGCCACAGCATGATGAGGTGGAAACCCAGGGTGACAATGAAGGCAATGGCTGCGGCATAAACAGGACTGATGGAAAAGAAATAACGGAGGAAAAAGCGGTAGGGCAGATCCATATACCAATGGAGGCCGAAGAAGGCTGCCATGCCGTACATATAAAACCCCGCCAGCACAGCCCGCCAGTTGTCCATAATGTAGCCCAGCCGGGCAAAGAAAATGACCAGCATAATGATAAATGCCACGGGAGCCAGAAAGGGGAAGAATGAAATCAGGGCAAAAGCAATGACCGCCGTTATCAGGATAGTGAGGATGCGCCTCCAGGTATAGAAGATAAAGAGGCATACAATAAAGGCGACGGAAAAGGTCTTGTACTCCGGCCGCATGAGGTTGATAAAGACATAGAAAAAAGTAACCATCATGAGAACCAGATGGGCGGGCGTAAAGCAGGTATAGGGACTTTTGGCGGTTGAAACTGACAAATCATCACATCCTTGGTTAAGTGGGGGAGCAGGCAGTACGGCGCCGGGGTGGATTCCCGGACGCAAAGGGGTTCAGGCGCCTTTGGCGCCCGGGTTCTATCGGTCATGTGCTGCCGCACTGACCGATGGGTTCCGCCCACAGAGCGGGCCGGTTCAGAGGGAGTTTTTGAAGCTGCCTTTGGCGGCAGGGAAAACCGTACAACCGGGCTCCGCCCGTGGAAATGCACCCCTTTTGGTGCTAACGCACCACTTCCCCCGGAGGGGGAAGTCTTCTTGCCACTCATCTTTTGTTCTCATAAGAAACTCAAAGATTAGAGCCGCTAAAATCTCCCCCTCCGGGGGAGACGTTGCCGCAGGCGACAGAAGGGGTGCATTTCCGTCGCGCCGCAGGCGCGGTTGTACGGTTTTGCGAGCGAAGCAATCCAGCCTCCGCAGGAAGGATATAAACTGCGCCCGAAGGGCGCCACCACAACCCTTGGGCCTGTGGCCCATCAAACTTAAGAACCCTCGGCCCGAAGGGCCGTCAATCTTAAGGACCTTTCTCATCCTCTGAACCTTTTTATTAAACAATAATTTCATTTATCATACCATAAAATATGCTGAAATACTTGCTTTACATTTCCTCGGCTGTCTCCTTTTTTTTTATCAGGACAGCAGTTGACACCTGGGAAAATGATGCTATAATAGTCCATAACGAAGCGATGAACCAGATGGACATGGCGGACTGACGTGGCAGAGAGCCGGCGCATGGTGAAAGCCGGTACGGGCGGGTCATGGACAATCACTGGAGAGCGTCTTTCCTGAAATGACAGTAAGGGAAGCGGGGGTGCCCGTTACAGGACTATGACATAAGTATAATGCAGGGTGGTACCGCGATTTCGCCCCTGTCCCAAAGTGGGACAGGGGCTTTTTGATTCCATCGGTTATACGAGTGTCTGAGTGATAAATCAGAGTGGTACCGCGGGAAATCCGCCTCTGTCTTTTGGGGACAGAGGCTTTTTTCATGCCCTGTCCGAAATTAAGGAGGGATTACGATGAAAGTGTTATCTATGTTTGATGGAAATCTGGGGAAATACCTGCTCCCCGGCATTGTGCTCCAGTCCGTCATGATCGGCGGCGGCTATGCTACGGGACGGGAAATCGTGGAGTACGGTGCTAAATTCGGCGCCTACGGCTGGTATGCGGGACTTGGCATTATGGCAGGCTTTGCGCTGGTGGCGGTGCTGTGCTATGAACTTATCCGCCTGTACCATGTGTATGATTACAAATCTTTTATCCAGTCCATTGCAGGACCGCTGTATCCGGTATTTGACCTGGTGTACACCGTGTTCATGGTCATCATCCTGGCGGTCATGTCTTCTGCCACCGGTGCCGTGGTGCAGCAGATGTTCGGCGTGTCCCACTGGTTCGGTGTGGTAGGCATCATGGTGGTGGCAGGACTTCTCAATTTCTACGGTGAAAAGGTGATTTCCTTCTTTGAAACCTTCGGTACCGTAGCTCTCTATGCAGGGTACCTCACCTTTTCAGTGCTTGTGATTTCCGGTCACACCGGAAATATTGCATCCGTCATGGCATCGGCGGACCATTCCTACGTGCCAGATGCCACCATGGGCCATGCGCTCTGGACAGGTCTCCTCTACATGGCCTGCAACCTGGTGGTATTTCCTGCTTCCTTCTTCACCATCAAGAAACAGACGAAACGGAGAGAATCAGTGGTAAGCGGCGTTCTGGCCGGTCTCCTGGCCACCGTTCCCTGGTTCCTCACCTACTTTGCGGTTATGGGATTCTATCCGTCCAAAGACGTCCTGGGCGCCCAGGTGCCCTGGATGGTGATGATGCAGGAAAGCGGCGTGCCCTCCTGGATGATGGTGGCTTTCAGCTTCATCATGGGATGGACGCTGGTGGAAACAGCCACCGGCATGATTCACGCCCTTCTGGCAAGGGTGGACAAGGGACTGGAAGAAAAAGGAAGAACCGCCCTGTCCCGTAGAAATAAGGGCTTAACCACCGTGGTCATCATGGCAGCCTCCATCGCCCTGGCCCAGGTAGGCATCATCGACCTCATTGCCAAAGGCTACATGGCCCTGGCCTACGCCTTCATGGCTCTCTTCCTCCTGCCCCTCCTCACCGTGGGAGTGTATAAGATTCTCAAGAAGGAAGAAGGAGAAGAAATGGAAGAAGAACTGGTGGAAGGATACCGGCAGAAGGCGTGAGGGGCTGGAGTCAATGGTAGAGACATTGGCGGCGCTTACTTGTAATCCCGAAGGTTGACGCCCGCTGGTGTGGGCGAGGGTTGAGGCAGCCTCCGGGCCTTTGGCCCTGGGCTGCCAGGGTTCTGTCCGGAATCGGCTGATGCCTTCCGGACAGTTTGAGGGCCCATGGGCCCAGGGGAGTTATAAAGTACCGCTGCCGCTGGGGATGTGGGCGCCTGTCGGCGCCATTTTATAGGCCGCCTTTCGGCGGAAAATATAAACTGCGGCGAAGCCCCTGTTAATCCTAAGAATCTCTTTACACAATGACGCTCCTATCCTCCGGTGCCTATGGCGCCACCTCCTTCCTAAGGAAGGAGGCTATTACTTTTGCGCCCGCAGGGCGCATCAAACTTCGGCCCTGAAGGGGCCGTCAAACCTGAAAAGAGGGCCGCTCGGCGGCCCTCTTTTCATATATGCAGCACATCCTTGAATGCTTTGATATAGTGTCTTGACACCGGTACCTTCTGTTTTTCGTAGCTGGTCATGGTGAGGAGGAGGGTGCCGTTGTCCTGGGGCTGGATTTCGTGAATCATGGAGAGGTTCACAATGTAGCCCTTATGGGTGCGGAAGAAGCCCAGCGGGGTGAGGAGGTTTTCTATATCCCGGAGGGTCATTCTGGATTCCACGATGCCGCTGGTGGTGTAGAAGAGGGAACGGTCCGATTTTTCCGTACACACCAGCACGATTTCTTCGGAAGGGGAAATCATGAGGGTTTTAT
>OGZO01002904.1_pt1 | contig 11350 bp, 8 predicted proteins | sample 1576721 | NCBI WGS metagenome assembly OGZO01 (sample SAMEA3541516, study PRJEB24748) | human gut metagenome | biome: human gut; feature: human-associated habitat; material: faeces | place: China | collected 2012 | reverse complement strand
GCGGCTCCCGCCGCGCCGGTAACGCGCGCCGATCTTGCCGCGCAGAACGAAGCCACGGTGCGCACCGTGGCGCGTCCGGCCGCCGCGAGACCCGCCGCGCCCAAGGCCGCCCCGACGGCGGCAGCTCCCGCTCCCGTAAGGGAGACGCCGAAGGCTGCCCCCGCTCCCGTGAAGGAAGCGCCGAAGGCTGCTTCGGCGGAAGAGTTTGATCTCGACTCCATTCTCGCGGAGTTCAAATGAAAATCACAACCGTACAGGCGCAGGAGAGCGGCGAGAGGATCGACGCTCTCCTTGCGCGTTCGGGCTACACCCGCTCCGCCGCCGCGCGGCTCATCGCCGCCGGGCAGGTGACAAGAGAGGGAAAATCCGTCAAGAAAAGCGAGCTCACCCACGCGGGGGACGTGTTTCTCGTCGCCGAGGATGATACGCCCGCCCCGGCGAGCGCCGCGGCGCAGGATATCCCGCTCGACATTGTTTACGAGGACGCGGATCTCATCGTGGTGAACAAGCCGCGCGGTCTCGTTGTGCATCCCGCGCCCGGCCACCCGGACGGGACGCTCGTCAACGCCCTGCTGCACCATTGCGGCGATTCGCTCTCCGGCATCGGCGGAGAGATGCGCCCCGGCATCGTCCACCGCATCGACCGCGACACGAGCGGCCTTCTGATCGTGGCAAAAAACGATTTCGCCCATCAGTCGCTCTCGGCGCAGCTCGCCGACCGGAGCCTTTCGCGTGTGTACGAGGCCGTGGTCCACGGCGGCTTCCGCGCCGATTCCGGCACGGTGAACGCCCCCATCGGCCGCCACCCGGTCGATCGAAAGCGCATGGCCGTTACGGAGAAAAACTCCCGCCATGCCGTGACGCACTGGGAGGTCATCGAGCGGTACGCCGGCTTTACGCACATCCGCTGCAAGCTCGAGACCGGGCGCACGCACCAGATCCGCGTCCACATGGCGCACATCGGCCACCCGCTGCTCGGCGACATGGTCTACGGCGCGGGAAAGCCGGAAAAGGGTCTGGAAGGGCAGTGTCTCCACGCGCGGACGCTCAAATTTATCCACCCGCGCACCGGAGAGCACATGGAGCTCACGTCGCCGCTGCCGGAATATTTTACGGCCGTGCTCGCGCGGCTCGGCCCGCCGCTGGATAACCAATAAAAAAACCGCCCCGCACGAGCCGTGCGCCGGGCGATAAAGAGAGGGAAAGGCTATGCAATACGATGTCCTTGTCGTGGGCGCCGGCGTTGTCGGCTGCGCCACGGCGATGGAGCTGGGCAAATACTCGCTGCGCGCCGCCGTGATCGAGGCGGGCGAGGATGTATGCACCGGCACGTCCAAAGCAAACTCCGCCATTGTCCACGCGGGCTTTGACGCCCGCCCCGGCTCGCTCATGGCACGGTTCAACGTGGAGGGAAGCCACGCGATGCCGAAGCTCTGCGAGCGGCTGCAAATTCCGTTCCGCCGCTGCGGGGCGCTCGTGCTGTGCTTTAACGAGGCCGACCGCCCGGGTCTCGAGGAGCTTTTGCTCCGCGGCGTGAAAAACGGCGTGCACGGTCTTCGCATCGTGGAGCGCGAGGAGCAGCACGAGCTTGAGCCAAACGTCTCCCCTGAGGCCGTCGCCGCGCTCTATGCGCCCACGAGCGGCATCGTCTGCCCCTTTGAGCTCACCTGCGCCATGGCGGAAAACGCCGTGCGCAACGGCGTGGAGTTTTTCTTCGATACCCGCGTGGAGAGCATTGCCCGCGAGGGCGGGCTCTGGAAGCTTGAGACCGCGAAGGGGAGCTTTGAGGCCCTGGTCGTCGTCAACGCCGCGGGACTGCACAGCGCCGAGCTCAACAACATGGTGTCCGATAAAAAGATCGCGATCACGCCGCGCAAGGGCGAATATATGCTGCTCGACAAAAAGGTCGGCGGCATGCTCTCGCGCACCGTGTTCCAGCTGCCCACCAAAATGGGCAAGGGCGTTCTTGTGACGCCGACCGTCCACGGCAATCTCCTCATGGGCCCGACCGCCGTGGATGTGGAAGATCCCGAAGCGACGAACACGACCGCCGCGGGTCTCGAGAGCGTTATGCAGCGGGCGAGAAAGAGCGTCCCCTCGCTTCCCGGCAACCGCACGATCACGAGCTTCGCCGGCCTTCGCGCGCATGTGGAGAAGGACGAGCACGATTTCATTATCGGCGAGGCCGAGGGCGCGCCGGGCTTTTTGAACGCCGTCGGCATTGAGTCGCCCGGTCTCTCCGCCGCGCCCGCCATCGGCGCGTTTCTCGCCGAGAGCGCGGCATATCTCGTTTCCGCCCCGGCAAACAAGAAATACGATTCCACCCGTCCGGAGGTCTTCCGCCCGAACGAGATGACCGTGGAGGAGCGCGCCGCGTTCGTCGCGGAGCACCCGCTCTACGGCAATATCGTCTGCCGCTGCGAGCAGGTGACCGAGGGCGAGATCGTAGACGCCATCCACCGCGTTCCCGGCGCGCGCAGTCTTGACGGAGTAAAGCGCCGTACCCGCGCCGGCATGGGCCGCTGTCAGGCGGGCTTCTGCTCGCCGCGCGTGCTGGAGATCCTCTCGCGTGAGCTCGGCGTGCCGCAGGAGCAGCTCACGAAGAGCGGCGGCGCATCGTTCCCGATCGTCGGCAAAACGAGAAAGGACGGCGAAAACGCATGAATACCTACGATATCATTATCATCGGCGCCGGCCCTGCCGGTCTCGCCGCCGCCATCGCCGCGAAGGAAGCGGGCGTGGACGATGTGCTCGTCATCGAGCGCGACAGCGTCCCCGGCGGCATTTTGAACCAGTGCATCCACAACGGCTTCGGTCTGCACACGTTCCGCGAGGAGCTGACCGGCCCCGAGTACGCCGCACGGTTTCTACGCCGCGCCGAGGAGCTGGGCGTTGCCATCCGTCTTTCGACGATGGTGCTCTCGCTCACGAACGAGCGCGTGCTCACCGTTACGAGCCGCGAACGCGGCGTGGAGCAGCTCCGCGGCCGCGCCGTCATTCTTGCGATGGGCTGCCGCGAGCGGCCCCGCGGGGCGCTGAACATCCCCGGCTACCGTCCGGCGGGCATCTATTCCGCCGGTACGGCGCAGCGGCTCGTGAATCTTGAGGGCTTCATGCCCGGACGCGAGGTCGTCATCCTCGGCAGCGGCGACATCGGTCTCATCATGGCGCGCCGCATGACGCTTGAGGGCGCGCACGTCAAGTGCGTGGCCGAGCTTCTGCCGTACTCCGGCGGACTCAAGCGCAACATCGTGCAGTGCCTGCACGACTACGATATCCCGCTCCTTCTGAGCCACACCGTTGTGGATATCCACGGCAGGGAGCGGCTCGAGGGCGTCACGCTCGCTGAGGTCGGCCCCGACCGCAAGCCGGTGCCGGGTTCGGAGAAGTATATCCCGTGCGACACGCTTCTGCTCTCCGTCGGCCTTCTGCCGGAGAACGAGCTTTCCGAGGGCGCGGAGGTGACGCTCGACCGCGTGACCGGCGGCCCGGCGGTGAACGAATCGCTGGAAACGAACGTGCCCGGCATTTTTGCCTGCGGCAATGTGCTGCACGTCCATGATCTCGTGGACTACGTGTCCGAAGAGGCTGCGCGCGCCGGGAGAGCCGCGGCGAAGTTCGTCCGCGGCGGCACGCCGAAGAGTGCGCGCGTAGTGAAGCTCACCGGGCGCGACGGCGTGCGCTACACCGTGCCGCAGACCGTCCGCCCCGCCGCGATGGGCGAGAGCGTCGTCGTCCGCTTCCGCGTGGCGAATCCGTATTACGGCAAGTATCTCTCCTGCTATGTGGACGGCGAGCGCATTTCCCACCGCAAAAAGCAGATCATGGCGCCCGGCGAGATGGAGTCGTTCACGCTCACGCGCGAAGCTCTCGGCGAGAGCGCGCAGGAAGTCGTATTCTGTGTGGAGGAGGAGTAAATCATGGATCTGACATGCATCCGCTGCCCGATGGGCTGCGCCATCCACGTGGAAATGGAAAACGGACAGGTCGTTTCCGTCACGGGCAACACCTGCCCGCGCGGGGCGGAGTACGCGAAGAGCGAGGCCACGGCGCCTGTGCGCACCGTGACGAGCACCGTGCGCGCTCTTGGCGGCGTGCGCCCGGTCGTCGCGGTGAAGACCGTGCCAGACGTGCCGAAGGGCAAGATATTTGCCGTGATGGACGCTGTCCGTGCGCTGGAGGTCAAAGCGCCGGTACACATCGGCGATATTCTCTGCGAGAACATCGCGGACACCGGCTCGAACCTCATCGCCGCCGCCGACCTTGACGCGGAATAATTATAAAGACAGCAAGCCCTTTCGGCAGCTTGAACAATTCGCGTTTAATTTATTTGTCTAACTTTTTGGGGTCACTTCAACAGGATAACCAGCCTTTTTGCCCCTTCCGGAGCAAAAAATAACGGCCACATCACCGCTTGGGTGATGTGGCCGTTTGTTGGTTTATCTTTGCTTTATGCAGCGCTGAAACTCTGCTTAGTGCTGATCGCGAATCGCAGCCTGGGCGGCGGCGAGGCGGGCGATGGGCACGCGGAACGGGCTGCAGGACACGTAGTCCAGGCCGACCTTGTGGCAGAACTCGACGGAGGAAGGATCGCCGCCGTGCTCGCCGCAGATGCCGAGGTGCAGGTCGGGGCGGGTCTGGCGGCCGAGAGTGGCGGCCATCTTGACCAACTTGCCGACGCCGACCTGGTCGAGGCGGGCGAACGGATCGTTCTCGTAGATCTTCTTGTCGTAGTACGCGCCGAGGAATTTGCCGGCGTCGTCACGGCTGAAGCCGAAGGTCATCTGGGTGAGGTCGTTGGTGCCGAAGGAGAAGAACTCGGCTTCCTTGGCGATCTCGTCCGCGGTCAGAGCGGCGCGCGGGATCTCGATCATGGTGCCGACCTTGTACGGCATCTCAACGCCGGCGGCCTTCAGCTCTTCATCGGCGGTGGCGACGACGACGTCCTTGACGTACTTGAGCTCCTTGACCTCACCGACCAGCGGGATCATGATCTCGGGCTTGACGGTCCAGTCGGCGTGGCGCTTCTGGACGTTGATGGCGGCGCGGATGACGGCGCGGGTCTGCATCTCGGCGATCTCCGGGAAGGTGACGGCCAGACGGCAGCCGCGGTGACCCATCATCGGGTTGAACTCGTGCAGAGAGGCGATGATGTTCTTGATCTGCTCGACGGTCTTGCCCTGCGTCTTGGCGAGAAGCTCGATTTCGGACTCGGTGTTGGGCACGAACTCGTGCAGCGGGGGATCGAGGAAGCGGATGGTTACCGGCATGCCTTCGAGAGCTTCGTACAGCTGCTCAAAGTCGCCCTGCTGATACGGCAGGATCTTCGCAAGAGCGGCCTTGCGCTCTTCGACGGTGTCGGAGCAGATCATCTCGCGGAACGCGGCGATACGGTCGGCTTCGAAGAACATGTGCTCGGTGCGGCAGAGGCCGATGCCCTCGGCACCCAGCTCGCGGGCCTTCTTCGCGTCGCGCGGGGTGTCGGCGTTGGTGCGGACACGCAGGCGGCGGTACTTGTCGGCCCAGCCCATGATGCGGCCGAAGTAGCCGGAAATGGTGGCGTCAACGGTCGGGATGATGCCGTCGTAGATCTTGCCGGTGGAGCCGTCGATGGAGATGAAATCGCCTTCGTGGAACGTCTTGCCGCCGAGGGTGAACTTCTTGTTCGCCTCGTCCATGGCGATGTCGCCGCAGCCGGAGACGCAGCAGGTGCCCATGCCGCGGGCAACGACCGCCGCGTGGGAGGTCATGCCGCCGCGGACGGTGAGGATGCCCTGGGCGGCCTTCATGCCGGTGATGTCCTCGGGAGAGGTCTCAAGACGGACGAGAACGACCTTCTCGCCGCGCTTCTTCCACTCGATGGCGTCGTCGGCGTTGAAGACGATCTTGCCGCAGGCAGCGCCCGGGCTGGCGCCGAGGCCCTTGCCCATCGGGTTCGCCTTGGCGAGCGCTTCGGCGTCGAACTGCGGGTGGAGCAGGGTGTCAAGGTTGCGCGGGTCGATCATCAGAACGGCCTGCTTCTCATCGATCATGCCTTCATCGACGAGGTCGCACGCGATCTTGAGCGCGGCCTGCGCGGTGCGCTTGCCGTTGCGGGTCTGGAGCATGAAGAGCTTGCCGTTTTCAACGGTGAACTCCATGTCCTGCATATCGTGATAGTGGTTCTCCAGCGTGGAGCAGACCTGCACGAACTGGTGGAACGCTTCGGGGAACTTCTCTTCCATCTGGGCGATGGGCATCGGGGTGCGGACGCCGGCGACGACGTCTTCGCCCTGCGCGTTGGTGAGGAACTCACCCATGAGCTTCTTCTCGCCGGTGGCGGGGTCACGCGTGAAGGCGACGCCGGTGCCGGAGTTGTCGTTCAGGTTGCCGAACACCATCGGCATGACGTTGACGGCAGTGCCCCAGGAGTAAGGGATGTCGTTGTCGCGGCGGTAAACGTTCGCGCGCGGGTTGTCCCAGGAGCGGAACACGGCCTTGATGGCTTCGTACAGCTGGGTCTTCGGGTCGGACGGGAAGTCCTCGCCGATCTGCTTCTTGTACTCGGCCTTGAACTGCTCGGCGAGCTCCTTGAGGTCGGCGGCGGTCAGCTCGACGTCGAGCTTGACGCCCTTCTTGGTCTTCATCTCGTCGATGAGCTGCTCAAAGTACTTCTTGCCGACTTCCATGACGACGTCGGAGAACATCTGGATGAAGCGGCGGTAGGAGTCGTAAACAAAGCGCTCAAACTTGGGATCCGGGTTGCCCTGGATCATGGCGTTGACGACCTCGTCGTTCAGGCCGAGGTTCAGAATGGTGTCCATCATGCCGGGCATGGAAGCGCGGGCGCCGGAACGGACGGAAACGAGCATCGGGTTCTTGAGATCGCCGAACTTCTTGCCGTTGATCTCTTCCATCTTGGCGATGTTCTCCATGATCTCCGCCATGATCTCGTCGTTGATCTTGCGGCCGTCCTCATAGTACTTGGTGCACGCCTCGGTGGAAATCGTGAAGCCCTGCGGAACAGGGAGACCGATGTTGGTCATTTCGGCAAGGTTCGCGCCTTTGCCGCCGAGAAGCTCGCGCATGGAAGCGTTGCCCTCGCTGAACAGGTAAACGTACTTGTGGCTCATGGTATAACCTCCTGTATATAAATTACTTAGTATTGCGGACGATTCCCGGGGTAGATTTGCTTTTCAAATCATTATGCCCGAAATCAGTTTCGCATTATATCATTGTTTCGGACAAAAACCAATACCAAAAATGAAATTTTTAAATCGTTTCCACGGATTATTTTTTGATTTTGAAAGAACCCTCGCAAAGCCTGCGCCCGCGGGCGCGGGACAGGGGGTCATTTGCCGACACAGAAGCGCGAGAAGATCTCCTGCGTCACATCCTCGCGCACCGACCGGCCCGAGAGCGCGCCGAGCGCGTCCATCGCGCCCTCGCACTCGGTGAGCACCGCGTCGGGCGCAAAGCCCGCCGCCATCGCCTCGCGCGCGGCGCGAAGATACTCGAGCGCGCGGCGCACGGCGTCTGCCTGGCGCGCGTTCGTCAGTATCTCGCCGCTGTCCGCCTCCGGCATCGGGAACGCCGCCGCGACCGCCGCGCCGAGCGCGTCCAGCCCCGTCTTTTCCTTTGCGGAAACGACGCAGACGCTGTCAAAATGCGCCGCAAGGCGCGAGACGTCCCACCGGGAGGCGCAGTCGCTCTTGTTCGCCGCGGCGATGCGCACGGCGGCCTTTTCCGCGATGGCGAGCACTGCCTCGTCTTCGGCGTCCCAGGGGCGGGAGAGATCGAACACGGCAATGACAAGCTGCGCTTCCTCCGCCGCGGCGATGGCGCGCTCCACGCCGAGCGATTCCACGGCGTCGGATGTTTCGCGCACGCCCGCGGTGTCGGTCAGCCGCAGCGCCACGCCGCCGAGAAGGCACCGCTCCGAGAGCGTGTCGCGCGTCGTGCCGGGAATGTCGGTGACGATGGCGCGCTCAAAGCCGAGCAGCGCGTTGAGCAGCGAAGATTTTCCGGCGTTCGGGCGGCCGAGAATGGCCGTGCGCACGCCCTTTTCAAGAAACTGCCCGCGGGAAAATGTGGCGAGCAGCGCTTCGAGCGAGCGGATCGACGCATCGAGCACGGCGGCGTATTCCGCGAGTGTGAACGGCGGTATATCCTCGTCCGGGTAGTCGAGCACCGCGTGATAGTGCGAGCAGATGTGCGTGAGATTCTGATAGATCTCCTCCGTGCGGCGGGAGATCGCCCCGCCGAGCTGACTGGCGGCGTTTCGCGCCGCGAGAGGCGTTTCCGCGTCGATGATATCGACGACGGCCTCCGCCTGCGTGAGATCCATGCGCCCGTTCAGAAAGGCGCGCTTGGTGAATTCTCCCGCCGCTGCCTGCCGCGCGCCGAGGGCGAAGAGCGCTTCCAGCGCGGAGCGCAGCACGACGGGCGAGCCATGGCACTGAAGCTCTGCGGTATCCTCGCCGGTGTAGCTTCGCGGCGCGCGGGAGAGCGTGCAGAGACAGAGATCGAGCGTCCGTCCCTTCTCGTCGAGCAGCTTGCCGTAAACGAGCTGCCGGTCGCGGTGCTGCGACATGGCCTTTCCGTCCGCCGGGCGGAAAAGCGCGTCCATCAGCGATACGGAAAGGGGGCCCGATACGCGCACGATGCCGATGGCGGAAACGTCTGCGCCGGTCGCAACGGCGGCAATGGTATCACTCATTTATCGTCCTTCTTTGCCCAGGGGTCGTTTTTGCTCTCGTCGTAGGCGTCCTTGAATTCCTCCAACGTGATGCCCTTGCGCATGATGTATTCCGCGGCGACCTCGCCGACATAGCGGAAATGGCCGGGCTCCGGGTCGCGGCCGGTATATTCCTCACGACCTTCGGGATAGCGCAGGATGAAGCCGTATTCCGCGCAGTGCTCGCGCATCCATTCCAGCACGGGCGTGGAGAATTTCGCCTCGGCGTTCTCACCGACGAAGTTGACGGCGAGACCCGTCTGGTGTTCGTCCGCGCCGGGGTAGTAGCCCATTTCCGTGACCTTCTTTTCCGCGTCCGCGAGCGACATCTCGCCGCGGTCGTAGATCGTGCTCGCCATGCCGTTGAAGCGCGTGCGCTGGTCGGGGTAGGACATGTAAGTGCGGGAAATGCTCACCGTGAAGCCCTGCGCGCGGGCCGCGGCGAGAAATTCCTTGAGCGCGTCGGCGGCGCGGCGCTGGAAGAAGTAGCCGTTTTCGATCTCGACCATGTCGGGGTAGTAGTTTTCACGCAGGTAGTTCTCCTGCGAAAGGCCGTTCACAAGCAGATACCGCCAGTTGGAAAGGCCGGGCTGCTCTTCGTCGCCGAGCGTTTCCTTGTCCGGAAGATCGGAATAATCGACCCAGCCGGGGGGATACTGCCAGTTGAGCTCGCCCTGCGCGTCTTCCGCTTCCGGAACGGGGGTCGCGGCGGTCTCGGGCATGGGGGCGCTCTCCTCCGTGGAGAGAGAGCTGTCGGTATTCGGACGGAGCAGCACGAACAGCACCGCCGCGAGCGCCACGCCGCCGACGATGATGCGCCGGGCGCGGAGGACCTTCGGGTTTTTCGGTTTGATTCGCATATAGCCTCCTTTCTCCCCGCGCGAAGCGGGGCATTCCCGGAAGAAAAAGCGCGGGAACGGGAAGAGCGGGGTTGACATTCCCCGCGAATACTTTATATAATATCGAGTACTATCCCTGCGCCGCTGTCGGCGGGCGGGGACGATTTTATGCGGGTGTGCGGAAAATTCATAATATTATACCATTTTATTTGGAAAGATGCAAGTTTTCCAAGCATACCGCCGAGAAGGAGACACATCCATGCTGGAGCTGAAGAATATTCACTATTCCGTGGACGCGCCGGAGGGCCGCACCGAGATACTGCGGGACATTTCCCTCACCATCCCGGACAAAAAGCTCATCGTTCTCACCGGGCCGAACGGCGGCGGCAAAACGACGCTTGCCAAGGCGATCATGGGCCTTGTGATGCCGACAGGCGGCAGCATCCTCTGGAACGGCGAGGATGTGACCGGCCTTTCCATCACCGAGCGCGCGCGCCGCGGCATCAGCTACGGCTTCCAGCAGCCGCCGCGCTTCAAGGGCATCCGCGTGAAGGACCTTTTGACGATCGCGTCGGGACAGAAGTTCCTGCCGCGGGGCGAGGCCTGCAAGTATCTCACGCAGGTCGGCCTGTGCGCGGCCGATTATCTTGACCGCGAGGTGGACGCCTCCCTCTCCGGCGGCGAGGTCAAGCGCATCGAGATCGCCACGATCCTCGCGCGGCAGCCGCAGCTCATGATCCTCGACGAGCCCGAGGCGGGCATCGATCTCTGGAGCTTCGCGCGCCTTACGGAAACGTTTGAGGAGATCCACACCCGGCAGGACTGCACGATGGTCATCATCTCCCATCAGGAGCGCATCATCTCGCTGGCGGACGAGATCCTTGTGATCGACAAGGGCGTGATCGCGCGCCGCGGCACACGCGACGAGGTCTTTACCGACATCGTCCACAGCACCACGGGCGGCTGCCCGGTCATCTACGGGGAGGCGAAAAAATGAGCGAGCTCAACCGCGTCGATACGACGCTTCTGGAAGTTATTGCCGGCATGAAGGACGGCAAGGCCGAGGGCGCATTCAATATCCGCAAGGACTCCGGCTGCGCCGGGCGCGTCAACACCGAAAACGTCACCATCACCACGAAAACCGATAAGCCCGGCATCGATATCCGTTTTGTCCCCGGCTGCAAGGACAGCTGCCACATCCCGGTCATCATCACGGAGTCTGGCCTGCGCGAAACGGTGTACAACGATTTTTACGTCGGCGAGGGCGCGGACGTCACGATTATCGCCGGCTGCGGCATCCACAACTGCGGCTCGGACGCTTCCGAGCACGACGGCGTGCACACGTTCTACGTCGGCAAAAACGCCCGCGTCAAGTACGTTGAGAAGCACTACGGCGAGGGCGACGGCAACGGCAAAAACGTTATGAACCCCACGACGATCGTCTATCTTGAAGAGGGCGCGTCGATGCAGATGGACATGAGTCAGATCGGCGGCATCGACTCCACGCGGCGCGATACGCGCATCGTCTGCGGCAAGGATGCGGACGTCGTCATTACCGAGCGCCTTCTCACCCACGGCAGTCAGCGCGCCGAGTCTGACATGATCATTGAGCTCAACGGCGAAAACTCCCGCGGCCGCGTGATCTCCCGAAGCGTTGCGAAAAACGACTCCGTGCAGGTGTTCCGCCCGTGTGTCGTCGGCAACGCCAAGTGCTTCGGCCATGTGCAGTGCGACTCCATTATCATGGACGAGGCGAAGATCCGCTCCGTGCCGGAGATCGCGGCGAACGATCTCG
>OGZO01002899.1_pt1 | contig 11370 bp, 6 predicted proteins | sample 1576721 | NCBI WGS metagenome assembly OGZO01 (sample SAMEA3541516, study PRJEB24748) | human gut metagenome | biome: human gut; feature: human-associated habitat; material: faeces | place: China | collected 2012 | reverse complement strand
AGCGTCACAGCTTTGAGTATCTTAGAACAATTTCTCATCTTCGTCCGAGAACAAACACATTCCAGGCTGTATTCAGAGTTCGTTCTCTGGCAGCATATGAGATTCACCAGTTCTTCCAGGACAGAGGATTTGTATATGTACACACTCCGCGGATCACAGGAAGTTATAGTTTAAAAAATGAACAAATTATGGTCCCAAAAAGAACTTCGATTCGTTTGGGTCTTTGTCAAAAGACAGAGATTAATAGAATTATAATAATGAAATAATTCAAACTAAAACAAAATGGATGTCTCCTGTAATTGCAGAGAAACATCCATTTGTTTTTTAGTTCATAAATATGTATCTAAAATTTTAGAAACATATTAGCCGTTTAATTATATCGTGACATTTTATTTGTTAGAATTTATCTATATACCACCAAACAGGTCCTGTTGGCGGATAACTCATTGGTACATCAGTTCTATATGGTGTATATTTACTTTCAAGTAATTTCTGAGATACTTGTTTACCTTTATTTTGACAATAGGAGCGCTGCATAGTATCTGTATGTTCGTGGTCTTCTTTTTTATAGAAAGTATCGTAAGTATCCCATGCCCATGCCCAGCCTGAACCAGGTAGACCTAACACATTACAAATATAAAATATATGTATGTTCCAATCATCATGCTTTGTAGGACCGTAGAAATATTTGCCACATTCACCACAGTACATTGCATAGTTATCACCCATTGGTACATATCTTTCATAAACATTAGGGTAATAGTCATATTCTATATCGGTGAAAGTGTCATCAAATTTTCCACCATTATGAATACATTTGTAAGTTGCTTTGTCATTATTATTTCTGCCGCAGCCGAGGTAAAAGTCAAGAGCTTCCTTGTAAGATGAAAGTTTAATGCCATATTTTGATTTGACAATTTTAATGTATGCTTTTGGATTAAAATAACTATCCGGGCAATAACCCTTTGGAAGGGATTTCTTTATAAAATATTTTTTTACGTCTTTATTGTCTTTCCAGCCCTTGCCGCTATCAGCCATAACAACCTGATATTCGTCATAGTAAGCATTGTGATAGATTTTTATATAATCAAGATCAACCATATCTAAATAGTCGCTTTCACTAAGCTTGCTAAACTTAGATTTAAGTTTGATGTTTTTGCTGATTTTTGAGCCAAAGTCATATTTTGTTTTACCACTGTACCAGCCTTTGAACTTGTAGCCGTTTTTATATGCAATTGGCATAGAAATAACATGACCTTTTTTTGTTTTGAGGGCGCCGGCAACTATTCCACCGTTTGCGTTAAATTTGACTGTTTTTGAGCCAACCTTACTACTCATAACAGTTTTTGAGCTTGATTTGCCATTTTTTAACAGTTTTTGCTTCAACTTCAAAACTTGTGAAACAAAAGCTTGTGACAATTAGGATTAGTACTAAAAATGTTGATATCGCTTTTTTTAACCTTTTATCCTCCATATAATTTGATTAATAAAATGCCATACTTTGTCTTTTGATATATTTTTTCTAGTCAATTAAAAAGTTTTAGTTTAGACTAAGAACAATTTATTATAGCACAGAGATATGCTCATTGCGATATGTTTTGTGTAATAGTGTCAAGGTGATAATACTGTGATAAAATAACCAAAAGGATAAATGGATGTATCAAAATACATTGAAAGAAGAGGGGGTAAAGTATATATATGATTAGATGAATTAATAAAAATTTATACCAAACCTATTTTAACATTTAATACACTATATAGATGAAAACAAAAAGTGCACATTTGTTTATCACGGAGGTAGATAGTGAATAAGATAGATGCAGACAAATTAATAGTTGAATACCAGCAGAAGATATTTGGATTTGCGATGTCTAAAATGAGAAACATTGCGGATGCTGAAGAACTTGCTTCGAATATTATGCTTGAGATATATAAATCATTTCTTAAGACAGATAATATTGTAAATATAGAAGGATATGTATATAGAATAGCGAGCAATGTATATGCAAGATTTGTTGATAATGAAATTTCAAATAAACACATAGACATTCTAAAAATAGAATATCCGGTAACTGAGAGCGGCTTTGATAATATTGAAAATGGAGAAACATACAAAAAACTGAGAAAAGAAATTGGGATGTTATCCAACAGACAAAGAGTAATTACATATATGAAATACTATAAGGAAATGTCAGTAATGGATATTGCAAAGAAACTTAATATTTCTGTTGGAACCGTAAAATGGCATTTATCTGACATCAGAAGTGGATTAAAGGAGAAAATTGATATGGTTAAAAACAGTAATTTAAGTGTAAATCCTATATATTTTATTAATATGGGACATGGTGGAAGCCCGGGGAAAAACGGTGATACAAAGGATATGTTTGATTCAAGGCTTAAACAGAATATTGCATGGAGTTGTTATTATCAGGCAAAGACAATAACTGATATTTCAAAGGAGTTGGAAGTGCCTATTGCCTATATTGAAGGAGAATTACGAAAACTTGTGGAATGGGGATATATTGATCAGGTTGACAGCTCAAAAAATCCTAAATACCTGACAAATATGTACATAACAGATAGCAGAGAAGATTTTTCAGAAGAGGCAAATATTAAAAAAGAAGTTGCAAAATTTTTATGTGAAAAATTCTTCAAGGACCTATTTGAAAAATTTGATAAAGCAGAGGACAATTGGGGAATGATATGCCCTAATAATGACAAAAATTATCTGAAATACAATTTGGTAATGATGGCGCTAAGTTCTTTCGGAAACGATTGGGAAAATTGGGAAGAACTTGCAGTAAAAAGACCGGACGGAGGGAATTTTATTGCGTATGCAACTGTAACAGATGATTGTGTTAGGCAGAAGCCAGATGATAAATATGCAGGTTGTGGTTATATGTATGATCAGGTATGGAGAGATAATAAACAGGTGCTCCAAAGTAAGCAGTATAATTGTATATATAGCGATAGAAAAATAGACTGGAGAAGTAATACACAGGAAGATTGGGAAGACTTGTATTCATATTTATCAAATGGTTGTGATAAAGAAAAAATAAGTGTAAGTAGTTTTTCCAATCTATCAGCAAAGGGATATGTTGTTGATGGAGAAAATCAGGTTACAGTAATAAATGTAAAAGATGGAAATTTAGTAACTGTCATAAACAATTTCGTAGCAAATCATATACAGATTCCGGAATTTATATTTGAAGAAGGGAAAAAAGTGGATGAAAGACTTTATGAGGTAAATAAGTCAAAGTATCCGGAGCATTTGGAAAAATTAGTTAGATACAATAACAGTAACGCATTTACATGGGGAGAATTTATTCCTTATATAGTTGAAAGAATGCTTGAAGTGGGAATGTTAAAACCATTGACACAAAAGCAAAAAAAAGCAGTATTTACTGTGGTAGCAATAGATTGCCGATAAATCGTCATTTTACAATATGTAAAATACTTTTGACATAGCAAAATTGTGGGATGTAAATTATTTTTTATAGAGAAAATATAACTTTTGGATTAGTATGAACATACAAGGGAGGTATAAGATGATTCAATATTGGGTCGGAATAAAGATGGATAAGAGAGTTATGCGTAGTAAATATATTTGATGATAATAGCAAAAAATCCTTTATGGATACAGTTTTTGTAAAACTTATATTTCATAAAGGATTTTTTGTTAATCATTCTTTTAAAATTATATTTATTAAATATATAATTAGGGCGTTAAAGCACTAAAAGTTGACTAATTGTTTGAGTGCCCTTTGTTGTATAGTCTTTATTTGACCGTTACTCTACAGATAACTTTCTTATTACCTGAAATTACTGTAATATTAGCTTTACCTTTTTTCAGAGCTTTGATTCTACCATTTCTGTAGACTTTGACAACTTTTTTGTTTGAAGTTACGTAAGTAATTTTGTCACGACTGTTTATCGGTGTTAAAGTAACCTTTAATTTAAAACTCTTGCCTCTTTTCAAAGTCAGTTTTCTGCGGTTTAGTTTAATCTTTTTAGTGGTATACTGATTTGTCTGTGTATTCTGTTCTGAATTTGTCGTATTTCTTATATTTGCATTAGAAGAATCGGTTTTTGCCAATGTCACAGAATATACTTTTCCACATACGCTACAGGTTTTAGATTTCAGTCCTTTTTCTGTGGATGTCGGCTCTTTTACAACCACATATTCTCCATAACTATGTCCTGCTGCTTTTATGCTTCTTGTTTTTGTTTTGCCACATACACTACAGGTAAAAGTTGTTATGCCGTTTATTGTACAGGTAGGTTCGGTTGTAGTCTTTCCGTCATCCCAAGTATGGTTGCCGGTTTTTTTTATGGTTTGACCATATGCCAGTCTCTTTCCACAATCAGTACAATATGTATCTCCTGTATAACCATCTTCGCCGCAGGTTGCGTCTTTTTTCTTGCGGATTTCAGTATGCTGATGTCCTGTTGCTGCAATGCTCGCAGTTTTGGTTTTGGCACATATACTACAAGTAAATGTTCGAACACCTTTCGCTGTACAAGTAGGTTCTGTTGTGACCTTTCCTTCATCCCAAGTATGAGTAGTTAATTTTGCAATGGTCTTACCGGATGAAATTTTTGTTCCGCAATCAGTACAATATGTATCTCCTGTATAACCGGTTTCACCACAGGTAGCAGCTTTTTTATTACGAATTTCAGTATGAAGATGTTCTGTTGTTTTTGCAATGTTTTCAGTTCTTGTTTTATTACAAATTCCACAAGTATAAGTTTTTACGCCTGTCTCTGCACATGTAGGTTCTTTAGTGATTACTCCGTTATTCCAACTATGATTTTCTGTTTTTGCAATAGTATTGCCTGATGAAAGTTTAGTTCCACAGTCAGGGCAATATTTATCACCGGAATATCCTTCCTCTTTGCAGGAAGCTTCCTTTTGATTTCGAATTTCAGAGTGGAGGTGATTTGTTGCATCTATGCCAATTTTTTCAATTTTTGTATTATTACAAATAGCGCAGGTATAAGTTTTTTCGCCTTCCACTATACAGGTTGGAACTTTTGTAATTACTCCCTGATTCCAATGATTATCACAGTCATGTACGATTATTGTTGCCGAAGTTGTTGATGGCAATCCGTACAGTGATGTGGTTAACGTGGTGGTACCTTCTTTAAGTCCTATAATCTTTCCATCACTATAGGTGGCAATAGAAGGGTCATTAATGGAAACGGTTGGAGTATCTAACACGGTTCCGACTGAATATTGATTTATAAGAGAAATTATAGGTGTAATATTTGGAGTTACTGTTTCTCCTAATCTAAGAACATATGAATCTTGGTCAAAAGATGTCTTATAATTTGTAATCCAACTTTTAGTTACTGAGACAGTAACAGTTTGTTCACTGTCATTTGCCGGTGTTTCTGTTGTATTAATGGAAGGTCTGGAGGCAAATTCTTCCACCCAGTAGTCATAGCCGTTGTAAGTAACATGACCAACTCCAACGCAGGTAAATTTATAACCTAACATATTTCTACGGTGCCCCTGACCGGCATAAGGTTCGTTATCTTCACGCCATCCGTTATTTACTGCTTCTGCCTTAGAATAAACATTAGGACTTGCTACTGCAATATTCTCACCTGCATCCAGTCTGGTTATATTTTCTTCAGTATAAATAGTAAAAGGATTTTGACCATTTGGGCGGGTGTGGTCGTAGGATAGTGCAATTTCTGCTGCACGTTTCATTGCAAGTCGCTCTAAATCATAGTCATAGACAAGTTCTTTTAAACCGGGATATGCAACTTGTTTGGTATCAGTCTTATCCCAAGCCCATGCATCAGTAGGACTGGTTCTCAGTTCATTAATCATATCTAAGATTCTTCGGGCTTCTGTCTGGCCATACTTTACAGATATATTGACCGGAATGATTTCTTCTGCATTTACATTTGTAGGAATTATCATAAGTAAACTCATAACAAAGGAAAATAGCAGTAATTTTAAAGATGTTTTTTTCATATATTCATCGTTCCTTCCATAAATAAAATATTGTTAAGGGAAAAAGACTTTTCCGATATATAAAATTCATAAATTATCGGGTAATTTATATAGTTATATTTTATTACATTTTTTTGCGATTGTATATGACATTTTTGTGTCTTGACACCCTAATTTTTATATGAAACTGGGGGGACCAGTTGGCAAGGCATTTGAAGTAGGAAAGGAAATCTAATAATAAATAATCTAAAAAACTTGCATTGTTTAATGCAAGTTTTTTGCTGTTAATCAGAAAAATTATGGTATAATCATGGAAGAAAGTACGCAAGATAATACGGAAGATAATACGCAAGAAAGTACGGAAGTTAGTGCGTAAGATAGTATGGAAAGTTAGGAGAGAATTTTATGGAAAAATATCAACCACCATTTACAATTACAAATGAAATATCAGGATGAATATTATAATGCAATATCAAAATGCCATGTTAATGGAAATTCAACATTTTTTATTGAGTTTATGTTAAAACAGATTGATAGCGTGTTAGAAGAGATAGCAACACAAATAAATGAAGACAGTGAACAATTGTCTGATTGTGTTAGAAAACTTTTGGATGTAATGGAATATGATGTTGCGTATACAAGTAATCAACTTATGGAAAAGTTAGAATTGAAGTCTAGAGAAGGTTTTAGAAGAAATTATTTAAAACATGCACTTGAATTAAACTTGGTTAGTATGACAATTCCAGACAAACCAAATAGCAAAAATCAAAGATATATAAAAAAATAAAACTTAGGAGAGGAGCCAACATATCAGGTGATTGACAACAGAGTTAGCGTTGGTTTGGAAAAAACATGCAATGTTAAGTAAGGCAGCAAAAACTTTTATGAAAATAATAAATGAAAATTTATAGAGGATGATAAAATGACAAGAAGTGAAAATTTTATTTTAGATTTTACACATATTTATATTGATGAAAATATAGAGCAGACGGAGAATATTGTTAGAATTGACTGCTCAGATATTTTAGAAACCGACTTGTATTGCACCAAAGAAGGGGAGGCGGAGATTCAGAAACGAATAGAGAATTTTAGCATAAACGGCGTTCATTTTATTGATTCAGGTAATTATCATTACATAACAAAAATTATGACGGACAAAATAAATAAAAAGTTTTCGCTTGTTTTGTATGACCATCACACAGATATGCAAAAGCCTATGGTTGAAGGAATGACAAGTTGTGGCGATTGGGCGGCACAGGTTATTGAGCAAAACAAAAATCTTGAACAATTGATTCTTGTTGGGGCAAGTGAGGTGGATATACAGCAGATAAATGTGAAAAATCAGAGTAAGCTTATAACATTTTCAGCAGAAGAATTACGGAACAATAGTGGAAGAGAAAAACTTGATTTGATTGAAACTGATGTACCTTTTTATATTTCCATAGACAAAGATATTTTGGACAAACATTATATTGAAACTAACTGGAGTCAAGGGCATATGAGCCTTGGTATGCTTGAACATCTGTTGAAATTCTTTTTGAAAGATAAGAAAATAATAGGCGTTGACATATGTGGCGAATGCCAGATTGGACTTCCTTTTCCTGAATATATAGAGGCGGAGGAGAAAAACGCGGAGACTAATATTGAATTGTATGAGTATATTGGGAGATACATGGGAAAGTAGTTTAAATAATTATATATCATAAGTAATATAAAAATTATGCAGGAAAAAGTTGAAAAATTATATGAAGGTGTTGAAATTGCAAGAAAGCATAATGTGGATATGTTTTTACAGATGAAAAAATAATGCCTAGATTTTCTATTTTGAATCCAAGATATACAATGACACTACCACATTACCAGATCTTTTCAGGAATTTATGATATCTTTAATCATATTTGTGAACAGTATTTTTCAGGGGAAGATGATAAAAAAGGAATATTCATAATGACAGGTGGCTACAAGAAACTTGATAAAGAAGAAATAGAGCAGATATTTAGAGAAAGCTTGAAGAAATAATAACAACAAAATGAAAAAGGACTGCCGGAAAATGACACAGTTAATACTGAGAGTAAATCATTTCCGGCAGTCCTTTTTGCAATCTGATGATTTAGTATATTGAAAGAGTCTCTTCATTTCCGATATAAAGATGTAGATGATATTTCCGAATTTTTTTGAGCAATATATAATTGCTATTTGAGCAACGATTACGTGTCAGCAAAGAAAAACATTATATGATATGTAACTGGAATCAGCATTACAGAAATCGGAAAATAAAATAAAAAATAGTTGAAAAAATATAAAAACATAATAAAAATATTGCTTTATATAAAAAACACAAATAAAAATATTTTTATTACAATAAAATTAGTTACTTTTACCAAAAATATGTTATAATAGGCAGAAATGAAAGGGCAGAATAAAAATTTAATAAAAAATGAACCTAAAAGCTGAAATAAGCTTATATTTTTCACAAAGAATTTAAAACGTTTTTATTAAAAAAACAATAAATATTTCTAAAAAAATAATTGAAGTGTTTCAAAAGTAAATACTTCAACTAATAAAAAGTTTTAGAAAATTTTATTGAAAATATAGAAGTGGAATAAGCATCCATAATTCTACTTTCTATAATAAAAGGTTCAGTTTTTATAAAAAGGTCTAAAAGACTAGAGAAAATGGAGGGAAAAATGAAAGGAAGGAAAAGAACTTTAAGGAAAGGACTTTCAGGAAAGATTCTTAGTTTCACAATGGCACTTGCAATGGTCGCTAATTTGATGGGTGGATATTGTGCAGCTACAGAACTTTCAACAAAGGAAGTCAAAGCTGCAAATGCAGAGCAGCCACCATATCGTAATGTTATGTATTATGGTGACTGGTCAATTTATTCAGGACAAAAGAATTTTACACCTGACAAGATTGATGGTAGCTTAATCACACACTTAAATTTTGCGTTTATGGATGCAGATGCAAATGGTGATTTGATTACTACTGATACATGGGCTGATTATGAGAATCCAAATGTTGGATTTTCAGTTGGAACAGACAATAAATATGCAGGTGTATTAGGAGCAATGGTACTTTTAAGACAGAAATATCCTAATATGAAGATAGGTGTTTCTGTTGGTGGATGGACAAGATCAGGAGATTTTCCAAAAATTGCTGCTTCTGAAACAACCAGAAAGAACTTTGCTAACAATGTTGCAAAATTTGTACACTACTATGGGTATGATTTCGTTGATATTGACTGGGAATACCCAACAGCAGACAGAGACCCGGATCCTGAAGGAAATGGTGTAGCAATTGACAAAGGATGTAAAGGTTCAGCAGCAGATACACAGAACTATACATTACTTCTTCAAGCCATAAGAGATGCACTGGACAGCTATGGAGCAAAAGATAATAAACACTATGAATTGTCAGTTGCCATGTCAGCATCGCCTAAAATGATGGCAGCAATTGAATACGAAAAAGTTTTAAAAATCGTAGATTTTGCTAATATGATGACATATGACTTAAATGGTGCGTGGGAAGGATTTACTGCTCATCAGACAGCATTATACACAAATCCGGCATATGGTGAAGGAGATGCAGGACTTTCAGTTGATTCATGTATTAAATATTTAGAAAATAAATATGGGGACAACATTGATTATTCAAAAATCGTAGTTGGTGTTGCACCTTATACAAGAGGATGGAAAGAAGTAAAGAAAGACACAGGAAGAGATTCTAAAAATCCAGGATTATATGCAGATGCAACAGGCGAAAATGGTGTAACATATGCATATTCAGATATTGATTCATTAGTAAGCAAATATAATTTGACTAAATATTGGGATGATGTTGCAAAGGCTAACTATTACTATAGTGAATCTTCAGGAATGTTCTTTACTTGTGATACTGAAGAATCGGTAGCAGAAAAAGGCAAATATGTAAAACAGAAACACTTAGGTGGTCTTATTTCATGGATGGCTTCTTTAGATGCATCCAGCACAATAACTAAGACAATGAAAGAAGCATTGTATGGTTCAGAAGCAATTCCTAATCAGAAGATAGTTGCTCCTGCTAATGATGGAGTTGAAACAACAGTTACAACATCAGGTGATTCTTATACAATTACACTAAAAAATACTAACTCATCAGTAACAAAAGCAAGTGGTTCAAAAGATATTTCAGTAATGCCTTGGGCAGAATATTTCGGAAAAACATTAAGTTATCCTTCAATATCAATTGAAACACAAAATGGCGAAACTTTATCAGGAGATTGGAGCGCAGGAGGTACAATTACAACAGAAAATGGAAAAACTGTTGTTACGCCACCTGAGTGGAGTTCAAAAACATTAGAGCCGGGAGCTTCATTAACATTTACACTTAAATCAGGAAAAGGAACAGCTAATGCTCAAAATATAAAAGGAATAACATTAAGACAAAAAGCTGTTTCAGCAGGCGAAATTTTGTCAACAAAAGTTGTTTATAAAAATGGAGATTATGTAGAACCATCTGAGGATGTTACAACAAAATCTCAGCAAACAACAAATAGTCAGACACAGACAACAGCAAAAGAACAAAATACAACAAAGGGACAGCAAGTAACAACAGCTTCTGTTACAACAAAAAAAGAAAATGATACAACAAAACAGGCAACTGGAAAGTACCCTGAATGGTCTCCAAATAGTGTTGTATATAGATTGGGAGATCTTGTTCAACACAAGGGCAATGTTTACGAATGTACATACGCTCATACATCTAATTTAGGATGGTCACCAACAGATGCGACAACATTGTGGAAATTAAGAACTGATTTGGTCGCAGGAGAAGTTCAGACAACTAAAAATAATGGAAGTGAGCAGAAAACAACAGAAAATAACTATACAGTTAATTCTAAATTACCGGAACATATGGTAACAGGTTATTGGCATAATTTCCTTAATGGCTCAACAGCATTAAAGATTTCAGATGTACCGGATTATTACGATATGATTTGTGTATCTTTTGCTAACTCATCAACAACACCGGGCAAAGTTACATTTGAACTTGATAAGGATTTGTCTAATGCGCTAGGTGGTTATACTAAAGCACAATTTATTCAGGATATTAAAAATGCTAAGGCAAAAGGTCAGCATGTAATTATTTCTGTAGGTGGAGCAGAAGGAACTACTTATATAACAAATGAGGAAGCTGCAAATCAGTTTGCAACAAGCCTTATTTCAATAATTGAAGAATATGGATTTGAAGGTGTAGATATTGACTTTGAAGGAGGTGCAGTATCAGGAACAGATTATATAGCAGAAGCACTTAGAACTGTACGTAATCATTTTGGTGAAGATTTTATTATTACAATGGCACCTGAAACATATTATTTCCAGGATACAAATCCTAACGGAACAATGGCTACATCTGCATATTAC
>OGZO01002892.1_pt1 | contig 11382 bp, 7 predicted proteins | sample 1576721 | NCBI WGS metagenome assembly OGZO01 (sample SAMEA3541516, study PRJEB24748) | human gut metagenome | biome: human gut; feature: human-associated habitat; material: faeces | place: China | collected 2012 | reverse complement strand
GGTACCGGCCCCGCCGGTAGAGGGAAGTACGTAGCCGCCGGACTCTTCGGCGGTGTTGGTGATGACGATGGTATCGCCGTTGCCGTTGCTGCCGGTGTTCTTGCCCAGCGCAAAGGATGCACCGGCCTCCAGAGCTTCGTTGTTCAGCGTGTAGGACACGGTGTAACCTTCTACGGACATCTCTTTTATAGTATAAGTGATGTCGTCGCTAATCTCAAGGTTTTCAAAACGGGCAGACCAGCCATTTCTGCTGTTCAGCGTAACTTTGCCGACTTCGGTGTCGGTCGTGCCGGTGATGGGAGTACCGCCATCCACATTTTCACAGGAACCTTGATTGTAATAGATATTTTGATTCTTGATCACAATGTCAGAGGTGATATTACTGATTTTGTAAATGGGGGTCCGATCAGGTGCTGTTTCTCCGGTGTTGGTTATGGTCACACCCTCGGGTAAACTGCTGGCCCATGCATTGTAGAAATCCGCGCGAGTAGTAAGTAAAACACTACCGCCATCGTTGATGTCCTTGGCAAAGATGATTGTTGGCTGTCCATCGCACTGCAGAAGGATACGGTGTCCGGGGTTCGTCACATGCTTCGTCAGCGTGACCACGATCTCCGGAAGCTTCGATGTATCCGTGATATCGGTGCCATCAAAGTTCTTCCACGCCTTCTTGACCAGCAGGTCGCCTTCCTTCACATAGTCCGGGTTACGGGCATTGTTGCAGTAGTAGTAAAAGCTTCCGAACGACTCATTTTCCCCCAGCTTGTAGAGGGCGAAGGAGTCACGGCCTTCGACAAAGCCCGAATCTGTCGGCAAGGTATAGGCATTTTTGGAAATGACAAAATAGTGATACGGAGTGGGGTCTGGCAGCAGGTAACCTTCCGGCGCAGCGGTTTCATGCAGACGGTAAAGCGTATCCTGCGTAAGGTCGGACATGACGGAATTGCCGCTCTGAGAGGTGACATACTGCTTTACATCAGTCCACTGGCCATTTTCATAGGCTTCCAGCTGGAACTTTGCATCCGACAGCAGATTGCTCTGGGTACCGGAGTACTTCACGATCGTAACATTGTTGGTGTTGAAATCGATGCCTGCGTTACCGGAAGAATCGCTCGTGAAATCTACATTTTCATCGACGTAAGAATTATAGCCCTCCAACTGCACGGTATTCTTGAACTTATAGTTCTTAGCGGGCAGATTCTTGGTATTGACCGTATAGTGGAAAACCAGAACCAAAGCCTTGCCGTCTGGTACCTTCGTCCAGACTTGAATCTGGTTTCGATCCTTATTCCGTTTGGTGTAGTAGGTATACTCAGTAACTTTTTCCGGAGCAGAGCTGCTGTCGTAATCTCCTTCAATCGGGGCGAGATCCTTGAGGAAAGTCGTTGCTTCCAGAGAGCCATCTGCCTGCAGCTCACCCTCAAAGACAGAGACACCTGCCAATGTTACACGGTCGGAGGTGGTACCATCTTTGCTGTACAGACCATCCGGAACAGACATGAAATCATACAGAGGCAACGACACGCCATTGTTCAGTGTGACGCTGTTAGGATTGACCTGTACCTGATAGGTCAGAAGGCCGGTTGCTTCATCATAGTTGCCGTGTTTGCCCACAACATTTCGGGTGACAGTTTCCTTAAAGGAATCACTGCCGCTCTGTTCGCCGTTCCGCTCGAACGTAGCGTTGTTGACAAAGGAGGCAACATTGCCACCGTTCCAGACCTCTGTGTTATCAGGGTCCAGTGTGGTGTCGTAGGTGATAAAAACACGTTTGCTGAGCGTTTTGTTCCCATTGACTGTAAGCGTATAGCACTCCGGCTGAAGAGTGACCACCAGTTTGGTGCTGCCGTCTGCCTGCTTTTCAGCAGAAACGGTATAGGAATTGCTTGAAACTGCGTTACCGTTCAGCTCGACCCGGACGCTGCTCTCATCCAGATTCAGGCCGGCAGGGATGAGGTCCTTAACGACCCATTCTTTGTCTTTTTCAGCATCCCATACAAGACCATCATCCGTGGTATCGTTTATAGCGATCGTCCACGGAATCTTCTGTCCGGGTTTCAGGGTGATGGTGTCTTCTGTTTTGTTCCAGTTGCTGGAATCGCCTGCAATCTTCCGGAAGTATTTACGCTGCTCGGAAGAGTTGGTGAAATCATACACATCCGAAACAATATCGCCCTGATTCAGCTGTCCGTAGTTCGTGATCTGACAGCGTGTGCCAGATGCCACCCAAGACAAATCGGCTGTGGTCTGATATTTGATGGTTGCAGGCCCCTGAATGTTCTTTTCTTTGAAATCTACCGAGAACAGTCCGACATCAGCACCGTTTTCGGTGCGCGAATACTGATAGTTGATGGTCACCTTGTTGGTTACTTCAAAACCAGTTGCATTATAAACGTGTACGCTGTCAGCAACGATTTGCTGCAGGCGGACGCTCTTGGAAGTGTCGGCATCCCAGCGGGTGCTGCTCCAATCGTAATAGACGAGGGTGTTAAGGTCTGTTGCATTGACAGTTGTGACCCAATCCATAGTTGCGGTTTGGGTATCATGACTGCCGTTTTCCAAATGCTTACTCAGCAGGGTAGAAGGAATTTTCACGTTGAAAGAGTCGGAACCATTGATGCCGGTACCATCGATCTTACCGGTGTTCTTGACGACCGCCTCGGATTCAGATGCGTTTTCAGGTGCTTTGGTACGATAGGTGATCTCGTAAGAATGGAAACCTTCATCCAGAGGGTAAGTAAGCAGCTTGCTGCTGCTGTCATAGATGGTGTTGTCCAGTGTGACATCGGTGGATTTTCCATCCTTCGTGACGGTGATCTTATTGTCAACGGGATCATCAGGAAGCGTATCAGTAAACTTGGCATCGTTCGGCAGATAGCGCAGAGAGGTATCATCCTGATCGATATTGATCTTCACGGTCCAGATGATCTCGCCATTCTCAAGCTTGCCGGACTTGTCGATCAATTTTGTGGTGAGAGAGGTCTCTTTCGTTTTACTGGTGTCCTTAAAAGTGACAGTGTTTTTGACCTTCTCGTTGTTGACGTAGTCAACATTGCCGAAGTTAGTAGCCTTTACCTGATAGGTGATCGTATAGGTTCCTGCAGCGAGGGTCTCGCCCTCCTGTCCCAGTGTGATGGTTTTTGTGCTGGAGTCAGTCCCATCCGTCCAGGAAACGGTTGTGTTGGACGCACCGTTCGAACCAGAAACATCCGGCGTACCAGTATACTGGAAGTCGGCATTGGTAGGACAACGCAAGGCATCGGTCAGGGGCAAAGGAGCAGCCATGTCATCCTTTAATTTGAGCGTGACCGTGTAGTCAATGTAGGCATCATGACTATCATAACGCAGAGAGCCAGCGTCCTTGGACAGGGAATAGTTCTTTTTATCGGACGGCTTATCTTCGCTCTGATCCTTGATCGTGATCGTGATGTCTTTGCCGTTAATGGTGAACTTATTGGATTCATCTGTGCTGATTTTAGTGGTATCCCACTGAAAATCGAAAGAAACGTCGGTTTTGACTTTACTGTCTTTCGTCGTTTTCTGCTGGTTGATGTAATCTTTATCATAAGTAAAGACAACATACCAGTCTCCGTCGGCATCCTGCACGAACTCGTAGGTGCCACAGATGGTTCCGTTGAGGCCGGAATAAGAGGAGTCCTTCAGACTGCCTTTTTCAGCGCCGCCATTATTCAGCTTGTCGAGACCCTCTGGAATCGGGACATATACTTTATAATGATTGTCCTTGATGCGGTCAGCCGGGATATCATGCAGATCGATAAAGCCATGAAGCTTATCGGTTACGGTACTCTCTGTGACGTCAGAGTAGTCGGAGTCCTGCAGCTTCTGAATCTTGAAATCGGTTACATACTGAGAACCATTCAGCATCTTTGAAAAATCAAGATCAGTGCCATCCATCGTATCCGCTCCGCTCTCCGCGGCCTGCACAGATGCCACGGGGATCATGCCGGTGAGCTGGGACGGCGCAAGGGACACCTCGGACACCTTGCCGTCCACGTTGCCGGAGATGACCGTCAGCGTGCCGGAAGCTTCGTCCACAGCCGACACGATGCCCACGGTCTCACACGAGACAGTGCGCTCTTCGGTCTGCGGCTCGGCCGCTGCCGGGGCGCTCAAAGCCTGCAGCAGCTCGGTGTCAGCATCCGGGGAAAGGTCCTCGATCTGCGGCTCGTCTGCCACAGCGACCGTCTCGGTCGTGGTGGCGTTATAGAACACGATATCACCGGGCTGCAGGCCAGTAACAGACATGTCTGCGTCCATTTCATAGGCCGCAATGTCGCTGTCCGGGTCCAGCAGATAACCGGTGGAACGCAGCTCGCTGCGCAGGGCCAGCGTACTGGCGCGCTGAGGGATCGCGCTCTGCGGGATATTTGCATAGTTCAGGCAGTAGGACAGGAACATCACGTCCCACTCGCCGTAGGGGTTGCCGTACCACTGGCCGTAGCGGGTGTAGTAGCGCAGGGTCTCGCCGTCATCGGTATCAAGCTTGAAATTTTTCTCGCTCTGCTCATAGCCCAGTTGACCCTGTGCCACGGTGAGCAGGTCTTCGTTCCACATGCCGGTCAGGGCCGTGCCGGTCTTGTCCAGCCATTCGTCCTCGTCCTGCGTGTCGTCCATCGGGTCGGACAGGCAGTTCACCGTGTGGTGATGCTCCGGCAGGCCGCAGACCAGCACTTCCTCGTAGCAGGCATCGGTGTGGTGGTGCACCGGGGTCTCGATCACAGGATCGACCACCACGGGCTTTGCGGCCACCGGCTCCTCAAACAGGGCCACCGGGTCATAATCGGGGTTCACTTCTTCTACAAGCTCGCCCTCTTCCAGACCGCACACCAGCTCATAGGTGGTGGTGTAGCAGCTGTCGTCGTGGGTGTGCTCGAACAGATCACAGATCAGGCTGCCGTCCTCAGGGTCAAAGCAGTCGTCGGTGTGGGTGTGCTCTTCTTCCAGGCAGGTCAGCTCCTGCACTTCCTGGTAGCAGTCGTCGGTGTGCTCATGGGGCACAAAGATGTACTCCGGCTCTGCGGAATAGGCTGCAATGCCGGGATCATCCGCATCCACGCCGAACGCAGCATCATCCATGCCGAATGTATCATCAAAAGACATGCCGTCGTCCGTCATGGTAGCGTTCCAGTCCTCCGGTTCGCCTTCCTCATAGCCGCACACCAGCTGCTTTTCATAGCAGGCAGCGGTGTGCTCGTGCTCCAGCTCGCCGCACAGATATTCGGCCGTTTTGGCAATGCCCACGCCGTGCAGCTGCCAGTTCACGAACAGGCTGGTGGTAAGCGCCAGTGCCAGCAGCAGCGCAGTATAGCGTCTGGCGCGCTGGTGGTTCCGACGGAACTTTTCCTGATATTCTTTCACAATATCCCGCATGATTCCTAAACCTCCTTAGTGGATCAACGAGAAGTTGGACAAGGGCCATACCCGCAAAAAAACCTTGCCTACGATCTGACTTTTTTCCACACAGCCGATCACACTGCTGCGGCTGTCAATGGAGGTGGCCCGATGGTCACCCAGTACGAAATACCGGTTTTCCGGCACCTGATAGGGAAATTTGATGTCGCATTCGCCCAGAGCCAGTTCATCTACATAGGGCTCATCCAGCGTCTGGCCGTTCACAGTGACCACACCGTCCTCGTCCAGTTCGATCACATCACCGGGCAGGCCGATGATGCGCTTGAGCAGAAGCTTGTTCTGCCAGTAAAATCCGCAAAGGTCGCCGGTCTTCATGTCGCTGCCCTTGACCAGCAGAATGATGTCCCGGTCCTGCAGAGTGGGGTTCATGCTGTCGCCGGAGACCTGCAGCACCGGCAGAAACAGGGTGGCCACCAGCACGGCAACGGCCGCGACCACCAGCAGCGTGTAGACCGTGCTGCGCAGCACCCGCATATAACGGCTGCGGTAGGCCAGACGTTCGCGCTCTGCTTCCACCTCTGCTGTGGATGGAATGGGCGTGAACCTGATCTTTTGCTCTTTCATTTGGCACGCTCCTCCGGCAGGAATTCCGTGCTGTGATAGCCGTCCAGCAGTTCGCTGGCCCGGCGGTCAAAAGCGGCCCGGCGCTGCTGGATCTCCTGCTGCGTCCGGGCAAGCATTGCCTTGCAGTCCGCTTCGGTCTGGGCGCGCTTGCGTGCGGCGGCTTCCGTTTCCGCGTCGCACTGCTGCTGGGTACGGGCCTTCAGGTTCGCAGCCTCGGTCTGTGCCTGTGCAAGGATCTGCTGGGCTTCGGCTTCCGCCTGAGCGCGCAGAGCGCTGGCGGCGGCATTGGTGTTTTTGTTTGCTGCGCGCACCGATGCAACATATTCATCGGCCGCAGCCTGCGCCGCTTCAAACACTTTGTTCAGCTCCAGTGCAGCCTGCGCAATGGAACCTGCGTTTTCAATATGGATCTGCCGTTCCTGCAGCTGGGCAGACAGGGCAGCGTTTTCTGCCCGGAGCCGGTCCTCGCTCTGCTTGAGCGCCAGAATGATCTCGACTAATTCGGTGCGGCGCATGTGCCGCAGTTCACGGTCTGGCATAATGATCGATTTCTCCCGCAAAAAGTGGTCGGATTGGGCGAACGAAAACTTTCGACAAATACGAAAATTTTCGCACCACAAAACCACATTTGATATATCAGTTTTCGGCGTGAAAACGCCAGTTTGATGAATGACCTTCCGCCTTATATGCTAGCACAGTATGCGTAACAAAAGCGTAACAAAAATGCCTTTTCCGTGCATTTTTTTGCCAAAGCCAAAGAAAAATTGTTTCTTTTGATGTAAACGATTAAAATGCGTTAAAAACAAAAAGAACTGTCCCCACAACGGAGACAGTTCTTGAAAAACAGATGAAAATAGAAGCCGGATCAGAAGCTCTTCAGCAGATCGCCCAGAGTCAGGAAGGACTGGTAGATCACGTTGACATTGTTGATGATGGAGCTTGCACCGGAGAAGATGCGGGCAATGGCGTTGAACACCTTACCGATATTCAGGAAGCTGTTGTAAGCGTCGCTGGCACCACCGTCCAGATAGACCATTTCCTCTTCGCTGATGGAGGCATAGTTTGCAGGCAGTTTCATAGTAGACATGGAGATTTTCCTTTCTATTGATAAAATTGATACAGTGCATGGAAAGACTTAAATAAAGGCAGCCACGGCCAGCGTGGTGATCAGAGCACCGGCTACCGCCAGAACGCTCAGAACCGGGCCGTCATCGTATTCCTGCGCGGTCTGTTCCGGCTGAGCGGGTGTGGATGTGCTGGTGGAAGTGGTGGCATTTTTCACGGTCCAGTGTGCGTACACAGTGGTATCACCGGTAAACACCGTAGAGGTGCTGATTTTTGTGCCGCCCACCGGCTCGGTATACCAGCCGTCAAAGGTGTAGCCTTCCAGCGTAGGCTGCGCGGGCAGGGCACTGAGTTTGCCGCTCAGATTGGTGGTGACTGCCACAGCGGAGCTGCTGCCGCCCATGGCATCCAGACCAATGGTGTAGACCTGCGAATCCTTGTCTTCTGCGGCAAAGGCAGAGGGCAGTGCACAGCAGAGCAGTGCAGCGCTGAGCAGACCGAGGACCAGCATTTTCAAGATCTTTTTCATATGACTCCTCGCTTTCCTGACGAATTGGGATGTGGTGCCTGCCGGGAACGGAAACACCAGAACAGACCTCGATGTCCCCGCCATGAGGCAGTAGACGAAAAAGCCGGGAAGAGGAGGTTTATTCAATCCTATATTTACCACATATAGTGTAACAAAAACGCAACAAAATGGGTGCATTTTGTTATTATGATGAAAAAAATTGGTTTTTCACAAATTGCAGGCTGCAAAAGGCGGCACAGAGCCGCCGCAAAAGCGGAAAAGTGGAACCTTCCCCTTGTGGAAAAACAAAGAATATGGTATAATACCTTGCATGATGCGCCATCGCCAAGCGGTAAGGCAGGGGACTTTGACTCCCCCATCGTAGGTTCGACTCCTGCTGGCGCAACCAAAAGCCCCGTCATCCTGAAAAGGCTGACGGGGCTTTTTGCATCACTTTTCCACAAAATGCGGCTGAACGGTGCAAAGCTCAGCGGCGGCGGATCTTTCTGGTGGGCTTGCGGCGGTTCCAGTTGTTCAAAAGGACCCACGCAAAGTAGATGATGATGGAAATAATACTCAATGTTATTACAACTTTGAGGTACAGACTGCCTAAGAATTCCTGAAAACGCGCCACAGTGAACAGCAGCGGGTTGCGGCTGACATCCTGCCCGGCGATCAGGTCCACCACGCCAATGGTCTCACCGGCAAGCTTCAGCTCCACGGTACCCACCACATCGCCCTGCTGGACAGGGGCACACACGGAATCCGGCAGGTGGAAATATTTCTGGGTCACGCTGCCGTCGCCGGTGGAAGGCAGCAGGGTCATCATGCTGTCGGCGGGATACAGCTGCAGGGAGCTGGTATCGGAGGAATACTTCACCGGGATCTCAGCCAGCGTAAGGTCGGTATCCAGCGCGGCCTGAATGGAAAAGCTGTCGAACACCCAGTCCATCAGCTTCACGGTCTCGCACAGGGCCGGGCGGCGATTGGCGTAGCCGAAATCGTCGCAGGTGTCCGGGCTTTGCATCACGCAGAAAATATAGGTGGCACCATCCTTATTGGCCCATGAAACATAGCTCTGATTGCCACTGTCGCTTTTGAATGCGGTCACATCGCACATGCCGCCCTGCATGGCGCTGCGGTAGTATTTGCCGCCGCTGGATTTGCTCAGCGCGGCGTTCTGGCTGACCAGAACAGACGAAGAACGGTGTTTTTCTTTGGCGGGCATGGTAAAGCTGGGCGCACCGGAAACCTCCACAAAGGCATCAAAGCTCATCAGATAGCGCAGGATCAGGTACATATCCACGGCACAGGTCACGTTGCCGCTGTCGATGCCGCAGGCATCCGTCCATGTGCTGCCGGTGGTGCCGATGCGCTGGGACAGGGTGTTCATCTGGCTCACCCAGCCCGCGAGGTCGCCGCCGGAAAGGGCATAAGCAAGGCCCATGGCGGCTTCGTTGGCGTTGCGGGTCAGCATGGCGTACATGGCTTCGCGGTAGGTAAAGGTCTCGTTGGAGCGCATATCGGCGTTGTTGGTGTTATAAACGTAATCCGAGATGGCAAAGGGCATCTGGAAGGTGTCGTCCAGATGGTCGGCATAGTTGGTCAGCAGCAGGGCAATGGTCATGTACTTTGTCAGACCACCGGCGGATACCTGCTTTGTGCTGTCCTTATCATAGACGATGATATTGGTATCGGTGTTGACGATATAGGCACTCTGTGCCTGCACCTGATAGACCGGGGTGGGGTCGAACATAGCCCCGGCGGGCAGCACAAGGCAGCTGAACAGGACAGCGAACGACAAAACCAGCGCAAAAATACGTTTCATGTGGACAATTCCTTTAAAAAGCGATAATATAAAACAACAGGCAGCACGGCACAAGCGCCGTGCGCCGGGTAAGAACGAGATCACAGCGGAAGGCTGTATTCTTTATAATAACAGGTTTGGCGGGGTGTGACAAGGCTTATTGTGCCGATTTCACATCCGGTCAGGGAGGACAGGAATGGTATATCTGACAGGGGACACCCACGGCGACATCGACCGCTTCAAGCACGGCAAGCTGCGCTGGCTGGGCAAACGGGATACCGTGGTGGTACTGGGCGACTTTGGCTTTGTGTGGGACGGCAGCAAGGAGGAACAGAAAAAGCTGGATTGGCTGCGCAAGCGCCCGTATACCCTGCTGTTTCTGGACGGCAGCCACGAAAACTACGATCTTTTGAACTCCATTTGGATCATGGTAAAAAAACGTAAAAGCGATTCTAAGAAACCCGCTGGAAAAGAGGAAATGACGAATGGAAAATTGGATCATTTGGCTTATATTCGCAGGAATTTTCTGTGCTTTGCTGGTTCTTCACGTTGCCGCCGGTTCTAAAAAGCCCTTCCGCAGGGCGTTGGGCAGCGCGCTGAATGGATTGGTCGCCTTAGTGCTGGTGAATATCACCGGGGGCTTTACCGGAGTAACCCTCCCGGTGAGCCTGCTGTCCTTGGGAGTGTCCGCCGGCTTGGGGATTCCCGGAGTCACGATGCTGCTGCTGTTAAATCTTATTTGGGCCTGAGGCTCTTTTAGCTTCCTTGGATTAGAATCTACCGGTGGAAGCGCTCTATGAAAGGGGCTTTGGGTTCTAGAATAGGGCGGAGCGAGGCGCTGGCGGCAGCGGCAGGCTGATGGGCCGCGTCTCTGTCCTTTTTCACCTTCTTTACTTCTTCCGGGACGACTGCCTTATGGCGGTGATAAAATCAGACTGCCGGCGGGAATTTGCTTGAGCCCAAAATGAGAAATGGAGGCTGGTAATGAGGTGAGCAGGCTCCTGCTTCCATAACTGGCTGTAGGTGTGGTCATTATGGCATAGAGATTTCTGACCTGCGTCTGGCTGAAAATATGGTTCCGCTTTTGAAGGATGGGCCTTCCAGCGCGCCGTTCAAGAAACCCTCATAAGGCCAATAAAACCAATTTTTGTATATTCGTTATTTTATTATACAAATAGTTTATAAATTTACAGCTTTTGTCGCAATTTTAGAGGCAAATATCTCGTCATGCTCTACAAAAACCAGAGTAGGCTTTCCCGCCAGCAAAAGCTCCTCGATTTGGATTCTGGTGAAGAGGTCAATATCGTTCAAGGGTTCATCCCAGAGGTAAAGGTGAGCGGCTTCACATAAGCTTCCGGCGATCAGGACCTTTTTCTTTTGCCCGCCGCTGAAATCGGAGCAGTCCTTTTCCAGCTGGTTCCGGGAAAATCCCATTTTCCGCAGCATAGCTTTTAAATAGCTTTCCTCCAATCCGCGGGCTGCCGCATATTCCGTCAGGCTGCCCTTCAAGCGGGAGGTGTCCTGGGAGACATAAGAGATGTTCAAACGGCTGTCTTTTGTCAGCTGGCCGGAAAATGAAAGCGCTTCTCCCAGCAGCAGCTTTAATACGCTGGACTTGCCGCTGCCGTTTTTTTTCCTTGAAGGACAATACGGTCGCCAGGCTCAATGGCAAAGCTGACGCCCTTACAGGCGGTCAGGTTTCCATACTGAATGGAAACCTCTTTCAGTTCGGCCAGCCTGCGGCCGGAGAAGGGCAAAGGCCTGATTCTTAGGTCTTCCGTATGCTCCAGATTTTTCAAAAGCTCTTCCTTTTCCCGCAGCGCATCCAGACGCCTGGTTTCCAAGGCCTTGGCCCGTTTCATCATCTTGGCGGATTTATGGCCAAGATAGCCCCGGTCGGGCCGCAGGCCGGAGCTTTGAGAGCCGTATTTTTCCCTTTCTACCCGGCCTGCCCACTGAGAGGCCTGCCTTGCCGCACCGGACAGCCTGTCGATTTCTTTTTTCA
>OGZO01002886.1_pt1 | contig 11397 bp, 10 predicted proteins | sample 1576721 | NCBI WGS metagenome assembly OGZO01 (sample SAMEA3541516, study PRJEB24748) | human gut metagenome | biome: human gut; feature: human-associated habitat; material: faeces | place: China | collected 2012 | reverse complement strand
AGACAGAGAAGTTATGGCATTCTGCCAGAGCTTTATGACAGAGCTTTTCAGACATATCGGTGCTGATACAGACGTTCCTGCCGGTGACATCGGTACAGGTGCAAGAGAAATCGGATTTATGTTCGGTCAATATAAGAGATTAAAGGACGTATATGAAGGCGTTCTTACAGGTAAAGGTTTAACTTGGGGCGGTTCACTTGCAAGAACTCAGGCTACAGGCTACGGTCTTGTATACTACGCTCAGGAAATGCTTAAGGATTTGGGTACTGACTTTAACGGTAAGACAGTTGCTATTTCTGGTGCAGGTAACGTTGCTATCTATGCTTGTGAAAAGGCACAGCAACTTGGTGCAAAGGTTATCACTGTTTCTGACTCAAACGGTTACGTTGTTGATGAAGAAGGTATCGACCTTGCAGCAGTTAAGGAAATCAAGGAAGTTAAGAGAGGCAGAATTAAGGATTATCTTAACTACAGACCAAATGCTAAGTACGTTGAAGGTGCAGGTCTATGGCAAGCAGTTAAGGTTGATGTTGCTCTTCCATGTGCTACACAAAACGAATTGCTTATTGACGACGCTAAGGCTCTTGTTGCAAACGGTACAATGATCGTTGCAGAAGGTGCTAATATGCCTACAACTCTTGAGGCTACACAATATCTACAAGAAAACGGTGTTTACTTTGCTCCTGGTAAAGCATCAAATGCCGGTGGTGTTGCTACTTCAGCTCTTGAAATGAGCCAGAACTCACAAAGACTTTCATGGACATTTGAAGAAGTTGATGAAAAGCTACATAACATTATGATTACAATTTACAAGAATTCTGTTGCTGCAGCTAAGGAATATAACTGCGAAATCGGCGGAAAGACTAACCTTGTTGCCGGTGCTAATATTGCCGGATTTATGAAGGTTGCTGACGCTATGATGGCTCAGGGCGTTTGCTAATTATAATATTTTGAATTTTAAAAGGTGTTTCCAATCGGAAACACCTTTTTTGTATTGGTTGATGTATTTTATTGTATTATGCCACCCCTCAGTCAACTGCGTTGACAGCTCCCCTCAAGTGGAGCCTTTATGAAGTTTATCGGCAATTTTATTCGTAGGATACGGTATCTCGACGTTCCGTATCCCTTACCACCACTCCACCGCAAGCGGTCCCCCTCTCCTCAAGGAGAGGCTTTTGAATAACAGCTAATCCAAAGGCTCCCATTGAGGGGAGCTGTCGGCTATGCCGACTGAGGGGTGGTTTTCTTGTTTATTCTCTATTTTAAAATGGGCGACCGATGATCGCCTCTACGTTGTTAATGTGCGACCAATGATCGCCCCTACATCGTTCGTAACAACTCCTCATTACTGGAACGGGTCATTATTTGGTGAATCGTCTGTTTTTTTATAAACCGACAATGTGTTATTACCGTCGCAAAGTGCGATGAACACATCTTTCACATTGCCGATTTTTTGCTTTTGCAATTCGTTTTCAAGCCACTTTTTATTATTGCCGCTGAGTTTTAAATTTTCCTCCATAATATGTCCGTCAAGAACAACTGTAAAGGACAGCTTTTCTTGTTTTGCTGCGATGTTCATATCCTGCACATTAACAGGGCGTGCCTGTACTTTGGGCAAAAACGATATTTTACCGTTTTGTTCAAGTATTGCGGTATCGACATCATCTAATGTGAAAAAACCGTTTATTCTGCATTGTACAAGAAAATCGTTTATATCTATTTTTGAAGTCTTAAAATTTTTCTGATATATTTTACCGCTTTGCATTAAAACTATTGACCGTCCCGTAAAGAAACGTCTTAGTTTAATATTTTTTTCGGTAAGATATGATATAAACCACATAATAACGGTATAAATTACTATCGCAGTAAGGGGATAGTAAAACTTGCCGTCAAGCGAAGTCGCCATTTCGGCGGCGATAGAGCCGATAGTTATACCGTTTATATAGTCAAACATACTCAATTCCGACATTTGCTTGTTGCCGATTATTTTTGCTGAGAAAAACAATGCGATGATTGAGCCGACTGATGTAAGTATAATTTTTATAAATTCCATAATAATCTCCGTTCTTTTGGATGGTAAATATATTAATAGTATGCACAAAAAAACAGTATTTTAAAAATACTGTTTCAGATTTTCTATATTCATAATAATATTTTTCATTTCGGGATAATCTTTAATAATTCGTTTAATACATCGTCTGCAAAAATCGGCTCTTAAAAAAGCATTGTCGCGCATTTGCTGTTTCATACCCCATGTATGCGTAAACATATTGTCGCCGTTTTTAAAAAGCCTGTTTAAGTCCGAAAATGACATAATGCTCATATTGAGCTTTTTTGCACACATAGGCAACATACGCTGTTCCGCAAACACCATATATGCAAGTCTGTCGTTTTGTTCGCTTGTATGACGCATAAATTCGATTGATTTATCCGTATAATAACGGAGCAGTTTTTCGTTTTTTATTACACAAAATGCGGTGTTACACGCTTTTATGTTCCAATCAAAATCATTGTCAAATTCATAGTTATCCATATGAAAGAAGTCTATTGGGGGATAAACGTCCGGATAGAGATTTTCAAAGTGGATAACCGACACATCGGCGAGTTTTTCTTCGTCGATTTTCTCCCACACGATAAAATCCGTGTCAATCATTGCAACAGGTGCGTTTTGCTCCTTTAGGGCAAATATTTTGCCTGCCGCCCAAAAAACATTGCTGTTGACATCGACATTGTCAAGAATATTTTCAACACTGTTCCAAATAACGTCAAGACCTGTTTTTTTATAATATTGTGCACCTACGGAATCAGTAACCATTTTTATATTACCGTTTTTTTCACGCCATTTCAATGCGGAAAGAATTGTTGTGAGTATTTCAAAATCTTCGACTTCATAAGGTGCGTTAAATCTGTTTCTGAAAGGCTTTGTCCAATTTATATGTATTGCGTCCATATTGTCACCTATATGAGATTAATTCCGTAACCGTTTATATATACACACCCACTGCCTGTTACAAAGCTTGTGGCAAATGATGATTGTGCCGAGGTGGTGTATGATGATGAATAGCTTGTTATGTATTCGTACTCATATTCATATTGATATGATGTTATATAGGAAGAAACCGAAGTAGAATGTTCGCATATCTGTGGTGCAAATTGCGGTACAAATCCGATACAATTTATGTTGTGCTTTTTCATATCGTCTTTTTTGAATTTTGCTTTTGCGGATATTTCGCCTATTGATATGTATGTTACACCGGCTATTTGCGGTAATATAAAGTCATTATCGCAAAGCCCGATTGACGTACAGCATAAGTTTAACGCATTGTCAAGCTCGTCCTGCGTAAATGCGATTGTGTCAAATGTCATACGTTAACCCCCCTATATAAAGTATATTATAATTATATCATAAAGATGATAAAACGGATAGAGTTATTTTTGAAAAAAACCGTCCTCAATCATTTTATTTATCTGTGCACCGAACAGGAATATGTTCATACAAAAATAAAGCCAAAGCATTAAAAATACGATTGCGGCAAGTGAACCGTAAACGAATGAATAATTTGAAAAGTGTTCTATATATATTGAATAGAAGAATGAGAACACCATCCAGCCGACCGCCGAAAATGCCGCACCGGGAAGCTGTGCCTTAAAGCGATTGTCCTTTTTAGGCAGAAACTTGTAGAACAGTGCGAATACAAAGGTAAGATAAATCATAAATATAAGTATCTTGCCCCTTAAAAAGAAGTCGAGCAATGTCGAGAAAAACGGCGAATGTGAATTGATAAAGTATTCGAGCTTGCTTCCGAAACCGAAAAACACAATCGTCAAGATAAGTGCCGCAATAAATGCAAGCGTATATAATATAGAAATAAGTCTGCCGATAAAGTAATTTTTGCTGCGTGAACGGTAGACTTTGTTAAGTCCCGTATACAGTGCCATAACGCCCCTTGACGCAAGCCAGAGTGTTGATACGGCGGTTACGGAAATGACTTGCACCGAGCCGCTTTTGGTAAATAAATCGGTTATTGTTTCCGTAAGAAACGTGCTGATTGCCGCAGGGGCAAATGAATTTATTGTGTGCAATATTGAGTTTATGTCTATATTAATGAACAGTTTGATTATTGAAAGTACAAGCATACTGAATGGTATAACCGAAATTATAATAAAAAAAGATGCCTGGGCGGCGTATATGCTCAAATCATCACCGGTAATTTTCAATATAAATTTTATGATTTTTGAAAATATGTCTTTTATCGTTTTCATAAAACTTTCTCCTATCAGTTACTATATTATAATATACCACATATTGAATTTTTAGTCTACTAAATTTAATTAACATTTGCGTTATATTACCTTGACAGTGAGTGAGTATTAGTATATAATATCCACATAAAAGGGGAGCTTTTCGGCTGAGAGGAAGTTTGACTTCGACCCATTGACCGTATGCGGGTAATGCCGTAACGGGATTTTGGAAACGGCTCTCTTTTTGAGAGCATTTTTTTATGCTCAATAAAAAGAAAGAGGAGATATATATGAATTATACAACACAAATGGATGCCGCTAAAAAGGGTATTATAACACCTGAGATGGAAATAGTGGCTAAAAAAGAAAATATAACCGCAGAGGAACTTCGTGAAAGAGTTGCAAGAGGCAGTGTTGCAATTCCTGCAAACAAAATGCACAAGGCTATAAGTCCGGAAGGTGTCGGCGAAGGTCTTAAAACAAAGATAAACGTAAATCTCGGAATTTCAAAGGACTGTACGGATTACAGTATTGAATGGGAAAAGGTTAAGATGGCTGTTGATATGAAAGCTGAGGCTATTATGGACCTTAGCTGTTACGGCAAAACTCATGAATTCCGTCAGAAACTTATTGACGAATGCCCTGCTATGATCGGTACAGTGCCGATGTATGATGCGGTTGGTTATCTTGATAAAGAGCTTGCGGATATTACGGCTGACGAATTTTTGGAGGTTATAGAGGCTCACGCTAAAGAGGGTGTTGACTTTATGACAATTCATGCAGGCATAAATCGCAGAACTGCTCAAATATTTAAAGAATCGGGCGGTCGTCTTACAAATATCGTTTCAAGAGGCGGTTCGTTGATTTTTGCTTGGATGGAAATGACAGGCAATGAAAATCCGTTTTATGAGTATTATGACAAGGTGCTTGACATACTTGCAAAATATGATGTAACAATCAGTCTTGGTGACGCTTGCCGTCCGGGTTCTACACATGATTCGACAGACGCGTCACAGATTACAGAGCTTATCGAGCTTGGTATTTTGACAAAACGTGCTTGGGAAAAGAATGTGCAAGTTATGGTTGAAGGTCCGGGACATATGACGATAGATGAGATTGCGGCAAATATGAAACTTGAAAAACGTCTTTGCCATAATGCACCGTTCTACGTATTAGGTCCTCTTGTAACCGATATTGCACCGGGATATGACCACATCACTTCTGCAATAGGCGGTGCTGTTGCGGCGGCAAACGGTGCTGACTTCCTATGCTATGTAACACCTGCGGAACATTTAAGACTTCCTAATGCCGATGACGTTAAAGAGGGTATTGTGGCCGCTAAAATCGCCGCTCATGCCGCTGATATGGCTAAGGGTGTACCGGGTGCAAGAGATATTGACAACAAGATGAGTGACGCAAGAAGACGTGTGTGCTGGGACGAAATGTTCCAATATGCTATTGAACCTGAAAAACCACAGAGATATTATAACGAATTACCGCCGGAAGAAAAACATACTTGCTCAATGTGCGGTAAGATGTGCGCCGCAAGAACTATGAATAAAATTCTTGCCGGTGAAAAGGTTGACGTTAAATAATTGAATGTGTACATATTTAAAAGCGGATAACTAAGGTTGTCCGCTTTTTTGATGAGCGAGCGGAGGTGTTATGCGTGGGCGACCGATGGTCGCACGTTGGGAAACGTGGATTGAGTGGAAGTTGGAGGATGACACCCTCGACGTTCCGCAAAAGCCACCCCACAGTCAACTGCGTTGACAGCTCCCCTCAAGGTGAGCCATGCGGAATGTGTTGTGTGTCGAAAGCCTCTCCTTGAGGAAATGGGACCGCTTGCGGTGGAGTGGCGGCATGGAGTTATGTAACAAATTCGACGCTGTATTTATTAAAAACGGTGTTTTTGAGGATGTTTTTATGAATGAAAATTTATTCAATAAAAAATGCATTATAATAAGAAGAAACTCGAACGAAAATGAGTAAAATATGATGTGATTAAAAAAATATTTTAAAGAATTTCTCGGAGATTTTAACAGGATAAACCGCACAGTGGTGCGGATTGTAGCAATTTCTTCACAACTTCTTAAAAATTTGTAACAAAGTTGTAATATTATGTGCAAGTTTTAACATAAATCGTTCAATATCTTGCGTGGGATAAAAAAATATGTCAATATATTGTAGTTGTAAAGTTTTTTATGTTAATCATAAATGTAATATACTGTAAAAACAATGAACAAATTTTTGTAATATTTCAGCTTAATTACGCGAATATTTCAACTGTTTTACTGTAATTTTACAAAAACAATACAAAAATTTTAAGAAATTTAACATTTTTACTTGCCAAAGGCTTGACACAGCTATTTTTTAGTGTTACAATACAGTCAACGTTCAAAAAGCAAAGACTATGAGCGTAAGACAAAATATTAACGCGGATAATACAAACATAGAAAAAAACTCATAGGGTAAAGGTCTTTAAAGTGAAAAGGAGAGATTATATCTTGAATAAGTTAGCAAAGAAGATTATCTTATCTGTTATATCGATGTCAGCGGTTTTAGGAACTTCTGCTTTGGCGGCAGACCTAAGCGGCTGGGCTGTATCCGACTACCAACAGGCTAATGAAGCCGGCCTTGTTTCGTACTCGGTGGTTTCAAACAACCTAAAGGATAACATAACTCGTGAAGAGTTCTGTGAGCTTGCGGTAAACTTATACGAAAAGCTTACAGGTGAAGATATGATAGAACCGGAAGTGTCACCTTTTGAAGATACAGATAGCATGGCGGTAGCCCAAGCTTACTGTTATGGAATGGTTTCCGGTACAGGTGATAATACATTTACACCTGACAGACTTGTGACACGTGAAGAAATGGCGAAAATGCTTGTAAGTACACTTACTGCAAGTGAAGTCAATTTTAACCTTTCAGACGGTTATGACGACGCTGATGTTGTCAACGCATTTGAAGATTCTGACGAAGTTAGCTCTTGGGCTAAATCATCGGTAATTACAATGCTTAACTACTCATTAATGAGCGGTGTTGACGATGAAAACTTCTCGCCGTTGGGTTCAACAACAAGAGAACAAGCCATTTCAAGTATCAATCGTTCATACAATACATTTAAGAGCGGTGATTATTCAATCGAACTTCCTGAAATAACACTTCCGGAAGACGGTGCAGAAATTGAAGAAGGCAACTTTACAGTGTCTTGGACACCTGTAAGTAATGCACAAGCATATCATGTTATTATAAAGGACGCAAACGCAAGTTCGGTTCTTTTGTCAGACGTATATGACGGCGAAAGCATTGAAGTCAGCGAAGGTTCGCTTAGAGCCGGTAATGATTACTCAATAACAATCGGTGCTGTTATTGCAGACGGTTCAGAAGTTTACAGCCTGCCTGTTGACTTTAAATATGTGGCAAAGCCGATAATACCAAACAGTGAATATATTCAGGAAAATCCTGCCGCACAAGGCTTGCTTACAGAAGCGGCTAAATATCTTGGCGTACCGTATCTATGGGGCGGTACAACACCGTCAGGTTTTGACTGTTCGGGATTTGTACAGTATGTATGCCGTGCAAACGGTATTTCAATACCTCGTATAGCTGATGACCAACTTCACGGTCCGGGTACATATGAAACAAGAGGTGAACTTCAACCGGGTGACCTTGTATTCTTCGGAAGTGACGGTTATGCATCTCACGTTGGTATGTATGTAGGCGACGGAATGATGATTCATGCTCCGTCAACAGGTAAGGTGATTCAATATACTTCTATTGACTCAAGTTACTATTCATCAAGATTTTTAGGCGGTAAAAGGGTAATTGATTAATATGTATAGTAAAACGGACTGTAATGTTATTTGCAGTTCGTTTTTTTGTGGCTAATGATTTGAACAAATATGATTATATATTTTGTGCAATATTTTTTAAAAAAACACTTTACTAAATTAAATTGATACAGTATAATAATATAGTAATTATAATTTAAAGGGGAAATTTAATATGAATATCAAAAAAGTATTTACATTTGCACTTGCAGGTGCGTTGAGCATATCAATGCTTGCAGGCTGTGGCGGTTCATCAAACGAAAGTGCAACAAGCGAGCCTAAGGAAGATACATCATTGACAGATGTACAGTCGGCAGGTCACTTCACTTTGGGACTTGACGCAGACTTTGCGCCTATGGGCTTTACAGATGATAACGGCGAAATCGTTGGATTTGATATAGACCTTGCAAAAGCAGTCGGTGAAAAGATGGGTGTGGACGTAGAAGTTAAACCGATAGATTGGGATTCAAAGGATATGGAACTTTCATCAGGTAAGATTGACGTTATCTGGAACGGTTTCTCAATCACAGATGAAAGACGTCAAGAAGTTCTTTTCTCTAATCCTTATCTTTCAACAAAGCAATCAATCGTTGTTAAAAAAGGTTCTGATATAACAAAGAAAGCCGACCTTGCAGGCAAGAAGATTGCACTTCAGGACGGTTCAACATCAGAAGACGCTTTGAAAGCTGATACAGCTACATACGAATCAGTCGGCGATGACAACATTTCTCGTTTCAAGGAAAATTCACAGGTTCTTATGGAAGTTGATTCCGGTAGAGCAGATGCGGCTGTAATTGATGAAGTATTCGTAAGATACTACTTGCAAAAAGAAAACTTGATTGACAAGTACACAGTTCTTGAAGAAGGTTTTGATGAAGAAGATTACGGTGTCGGCGGAAGAAAAGGCGACTATGCACTTATGGAGGCTATAAACAAGGCACTTGACGAGTGTAAAGCAGACGGCACAACTTCAGAAATTTCACAAAAATGGTTTGGAGAAGACCTAATTAAATAATTAAAAATAAGCAAACCGTTGGAATAACGTATTTCAGCGGTTTGTGCATTTATGGAGAATACATATGCAAGATTCTATTAAGTATATTTTACAAATACTGCCTCAAATGCTTGAGGGTTTAAAGATTACAATTAAATTATTCGTGGTGACACTTGTGCTGTCGCTGCCTCTTGGACTTTTAATATCACTTTTCAAAGAAGCGGTAAGCAAAAGACCGACTGATAATTTTGTTATCCGATGGATTGTGAAAATGCCGATCCGATTTATTATAAATGTGTATCTGTGGGTATTCAGAGGAACACCGCTTTTGCTGCAGCTGTTTTTCTTCTACTTCGGACTTACATATGTAACATTGCCGAACGGTGAGTCGATAACGCTTTCGATGTTTACGGCGGCAGTTATTTCATTCGTGCTTAATTACGCGGCGTATTTTGCGGAAATATTCCGCGGCGGTATAATAGGCGTGAGCAAAGGACAGTATGAGGCGTCAAAGGCACTGGGGCTTACAGGAATACAGACTATGCGATATGTAATAGTTCCACAGATGATAAGAACTGTCATTCCGCCGATTGCGAATGAAACAATCGTGCTTGTAAAAGATACGGCATTGGCATCGTCAATCGCACTTATCGACTTGTTAAAGGCGGCTCAACGTGCCGTAAACAGAGATATGCGTGTATCTCCGTATCTTGTAGCGGCGCTTTTCTACCTTGTTATAACGCTTATTTTGACATTTGGATTTAACTATGTGGAAAAACGATTGTCTATATCGGAACAGGGTGTAAAATAGAATATAATTGAGGGATATTGCATAAATTGCGGTATCCCTTTTGTGTTAATTGAAGTATTACTTTTTTTTGAACAATTATATCTGCTTTTTGTATTTATTTTTTGTATAAAAGAAGGTAAAATACAATTAATATGATAGCGTAAAGTAAGAAAGGGAGAGAATTAAATGAAAAAGAAACTATTATCTATAGCTGCAGCGTGTGTACTTGGTGTGCAGGCTATAGCAATGCCTATGATTGCAAATGCCGAACAAGGTACACAATATGTAACAAATTCTGATTTTAATGACGTTTCTATCGGAGGAGCTAAGGGTACAGGCTATTATGGTCTTGGAATCATTATGGACGGTTCTCCATGGCTTTCAAAGGGTAGTGCGAGCGTTCATTATCAGACATTCTATCATGATGATCAAAGAAACGTAAATTATTGTAACTTCTGGTCAAACAGTGATAAGACTGGTTCGGGCGACGGTGCAGGTTCAATGTATTTCTACAACAGAAACCTTGCTAAAACAATGGGACCTTACGGTATTGCCGAATATGACGTTCGTCTAAAAGCTGATACACAGGATTTCAACTTTATGATGGGTTGGTTTGAAGACCCTACAAGCAGTGGATTTAATGCGGCAACTCAAGTTGCTTTGAATCTAAGATTCAGCCTTAACGGTGTAACAGCCAATAACGGTGTAAGAACAGAAAACTTGGCAACACTTCAAGCTGATAAGTGGTACAAAGTAAGAGTTACTCTTGATAACAACTTTGAAGAATACAGTGCTGTTGTTACTGATGTAGAAACAGGTAAGGTAGTCGGCTCACTTCTTGATGCAGCTTACCAAGCATCAATTCCATCAGGTGTCACAGGTATTAAGACAACATGTTGGGGTTATATAAGAGGTAACACTTATGACTTCGATTTGACTAATGTAACAATCGGTAAGTCAGATACAAAGTATTCAGCTCAATAATGTAAATTAAAATTACCGCTCTTGGAGCGGTAATTTTTTTGTGATTTTATAGGATTAGTGGTTGCAGAAAGTGAAAACTACAATATATAGTGTAGCAAAAAGAAAAATAAAAAAAGATGAAAAAAGTTGAAAAAAAGTGTTGACAAAAGGGGTAATAGAGTGTATAATAATCAAGTCGTCAGTTGAGAGGGCTAAAGAACACGGGAAGAGAAGTGTTCGGGTTGAGAAGAAGTTAAAAACTTTTTCAAAAAACTTTTAAAAAAGTCTTGACAAACTGAAAACGATGTGATAGAATAAACAAGCTGTCGCAAGAGAGCATGTACATTGAAAGATAAATAGTGCAGGTTTTATGTCAAACATTTGCTTTGTAAATGTAAAACTATTGAGTTTTTTATGACAGAAATTCGGATAAAAATTACGAAGAGAAGTCAGTTAGTAATTAAGAGCTAACAAACAATCGAGTATATAAGAGCGAAAGCTTAAATATAACCATTTAAACGAGAGTTTGATCCTGGCTCAGGACGAACGCTGGCGGCGTGCCTAACACATGCAAG
>OGZO01002884.1_pt1 | contig 11400 bp, 7 predicted proteins | sample 1576721 | NCBI WGS metagenome assembly OGZO01 (sample SAMEA3541516, study PRJEB24748) | human gut metagenome | biome: human gut; feature: human-associated habitat; material: faeces | place: China | collected 2012 | reverse complement strand
GGGCAGGCCGTACCGCTCATGGAGGAACCGCGGGCCCCACTCCATGGCTTCGGGGTGAAACTGGCAAAACCGGAGCTTCGGGACGAGGGAATGACAGCAGTATTTCCGTATTTAGAGGGAAAAACGCGGGCGGAACTTCTGGGAGAAACTCTGACTGCCCAGGGCGCGGATGCGGAGGTTTCCGCGATCCGGGCTGCGATGGATGAGATCTACAACATCCGCCCGGAGGAACGCAAACCATTTGCGGTGACACCGGAATTTATCAAGGTATTTAATGCGCTGGGCGAGCTGGATTTCTATCGGGATAAAGAGACAGAAAATGGCGGCGGATGGGCTTCTTTAGGGGCAGTTCTTGCGGACGAGAGCTACAGCGCCTCCAACATTGACGCCCTTTTTGAAAATATGCTGGTGACGGCGGACGGAACCTATGCGATCGACTATGAGTGGGTCTTCTTATTCCCGGTTCCGGCTGGTTTTGTGAAATACAGGACACTGGTTTATTTCTACCGCCGTTATAAGAGTCTGTTGGGCGGTCAGGCCGAGCGGGAATTTATTGGACAGTTCCCGGAGTCTGCTACCATTGTTGCACACAATGCTACACTTAATAATTTCTTACGCATATTCATTTCTCCTTTTTTATTTAAAATATGTATTTAGGTTATCCGTCATTTTCAAATAAATGTTGGTACTTACAATTTATTTGGAAACGTTTCCTATGTCCTGATAGTAGCACTTTTCGGAAACGTTTACAATACTATTTTCACCTTTTTTTCGCAATTCGGCCTTTTAGCTAATTTTCAGTTCTCTCTTTTGTGCATATTGTATAGTATTAGTAACGTTTTTATATATTTTTTATGCATATGAAATATATTTGTTATTTTTCTTTCTAGTGAATATGCTATTATATGAGAGTGTTTTTTTTGTTTTATTGGTATTTTTTTTGAGTTTTTTCTTGTTTTTTATAGTTTTCAGATACGATTTTAAAAGTATTTAATTCCATATATTTTAGATTTGTTTAATTCAGTTTTAATAAAAAAGAAGCCACACACTTATATGTGCGACTTCTCTTTTAAAGCTAAAAATTATTTATTATCTGAGCATAATATGCTACTGTTCCAATTTCCAAATATCTCTATTATATTCTTCAATTGTTCTATCTGATGAGAAATATCCTGCTTTTGCAATATTTACAAGCATCTTCTTAGCCCAATCATGCCTATTTTCATAATCAGCATAGGCCTGCTCTCTTGTTTTTACATATGCATCAAAATCAGGGAATGTCATAAACCAGTCTTTTCCAATAAGTTCATTTGAAAGTCTTTCAAGGCGTTCCTTGTCACCTATGGACATAAGTTCGCTTCCTGTTATAAAATCAACTGCTTCTTTAATAACCGGATTATTGTTATAGTACTTTGCAGCACAATAGCTTCCGTTAGCATATCTTTCTACAACAGTTTCACTTAAATCACCAAAAATGTAAATATTGTCATCTCCAACAAGATCATGGATTTCTACATTAGCACCATCTTCAGTACCTAAAGTTACTGCTCCATTAAGCATAAATTTCATATTACCTGTGCCACTTGCTTCCTTTGATGCAAGTGAAATCTGTTCTGAAATATCGCATGCAGGAATTAACTTTTCAGCCCATGTTACATTATAGTTTTCAACCATTACAACTTTAAGATATGGACTAACCTCAGGGTCATTATTTATTAATTCCTGAAGGCAAAGTATAAGATGAATTATGTCCTGTGCAATAATGTATGCAGGAGCTGCCTTTGCTCCAAAAATTACGGTTATTGGAGTTGTTGGCTTTTTGCCTGCTTTAATTTCTAAATATTTATGAATTATATATAATGCGTTTAATTGCTGACGTTTATATTCGTGAAGTCTCTTAATTTGAATATCAAAAATAGAGTTTTCATTAATTTCTACATTCTGTCTTTCCATTAAGGCATTCTTTAATTCTGCTTTCTTTGTGTTTTTAATACTAAGAATCTTGTTTAATACTTCCTCATTGTCTTTATAATCCAAAAGTTTTTCTAATTCTGTTGCATCTTTCTTAAATCCATCCCCAATAAGTGATGTAATAAGCTCTGTAAGCTGTGGATTGCTATGAATAAGCCATCTTCTAAACGTAATTCCATTAGTCTTATTATTAAACTTTTCAGGATAGATTTTATAAAAATTATTTAATTCTACATTCTTAAGAATATCTGTATGAAGTGACGCCACGCCATTAACACTTGATGAATAATGAATGTCAATGTGAGCCATGTGTACTCTTTCTTCCCTATCGATAATGTAAACTGAACCATCATCATACTTTCTTCTTACTTTATCATCTAATACTTCAATAATAGGAATGAGCTGTGGCACCGCCTTCTTAAGATATGATATAGGCCACTTCTCTAGAGCTTCTGCTAAAATTGTATGATTAGTATACGCACATGCCCTTGTTACAGCTTCAATGGCATCATCCATTTCAAGTCCTCTTTCTACCATTAAACGGATAAGTTCAGGAATAACCATTGTTGGATGTGTATCATTAATCTGTATAACTGCATAATCAGCTAAGTCATATAACTTGCATCCTTTTTCTACTGCTTCATCAAGAATTAATTGAGCTGTACTTGATACCATAAAATACTGCTGATAAATTCTAAGAATTCTACCTGCATCATCACTGTCGTCAGGATAAAGGAATAGTGTAAGATTCTTTTCAATATCCTCTTTGTTAAAATTAATTCCGTCTTCTACAATATTTTCATCTACACTTTCAATATCAAATAAGTGAAGTTTATTAGTTGTGCTGTCATAACCTGTCACATCAATATCATACATTCTTGAAGTAACATTCATATCTCTAAACTTAACTGTATATGTTACATCAGTCTTTGTAAGCCAACTTTTTTCTGTAAGCCATGGATCTGGAATTGTAGTCTGTGCATTATTCTTAAATACCTGTCTGAATAATCCGAAATGATAGTTTAATCCTACTCCGTCACCATTAAGACCTAATGTTGCAATAGAATCTAGAAAGCAAGCTGCAAGTCTTCCAAGTCCTCCGTTTCCAAGAGATGGCTCCTTTTCAAATTCTTCTATTTCACATAAATCCTTGCCATTTTTTGCAAGTTCTTCTTTTATATCATCATAAATTCCAAGATTAATAAGGTTATTAGACAAAAGCTTTCCTATTAAAAATTCTGCTGAAATATAGTATAATTTCTTCTTTGAATTTTTATGCTGTTTTCCTTCTGCCATTGTTTTTACCAAAGTAAGTAAAACATTGTAAATTTCCTCGTTTGTACATTCTGAAATTGACTTATTGTACTCTGATTTAATAATTTCCGAAAGATTCATTTTAATACCTCCTAAAAAAATGTGGTTTTATATTTGTGACTATATTATAATATTGTTATCATTAAAAATATTGCATTATAGTTTTGTTTTTTTGCACAATACTATCTTTTTTGATTTTGGGAGGTACTTTATGGAGAAGAATCAATACGAAATTTACCACGAAAACAAAAAACATACGCCCAATGATTTTCCTTATAATACTTATTTGTGCTCTATTCCACTAGATTTCAAATCAGTTAATCTTCACTGGCATAACGAAGTTGAACTAATTGTAATCAAAAAAGGACAGGGGTTAGTTAATGTTAATCTTGTAACGTATACTGTTAACGCCGGTGATGTTGTTTTCGTCTTTCCGGGACAACTTCATTCTATTAGCCAAAAAGATTATAGTATTATGGAATATGAAAATATTCTTTTTAAATCAAGTCTTCTTAAATCTTCAGGCTATGATTTGTGCAATGACAAGTTTATTCAACCTTTACTTTCAGGAAATCTAAATATATATCCTGTAATTAATAGTAACTTTGATTTTCACGATTCTCTCTATTCTTTAATTAACGAAATAGATAAATTGTGTGACAAACGTCCTTATGCATATCAGCTAGCTGTTAAATCTTATCTTTTTCAGATTTTTTACCTTCTGATATCCAATTGTGGGCGAAATGAAATTAAACCAATTAGCAAAAAAGCTCTTGAAAAAATAAAAACGATTCTTTCTTATGTTGCTGAACATTTTCAGGATAATATCTCCATAGAAGAAATTGCCGGTCATTGCTTCTATAGTAAATCATATTTTATGAAGTTCTTTAAAGAAACTATGGGAATGAGTTTTGTACAATATCTTAACGATTACAGACTCGAAGTTGCAGCAAAACTTCTTACCACAACTTCTGATGACATAATTAATATTGCAATAAATACCGGTTTTGATAATTTGTCCTATTTTAACAGGTGTTTCAAAAAGAAATACGGAATTACACCGGGTAAATATAGAAAAGATGCCAGAGATTAATTTTTAAACATTATCATAAATCTCTCCTCTAAAAGCAGTATTGTGTTATACTTTGTAAAAATTATGCAAGAATTATAGTTTTTTTTATTTTATAATAGCAGTATAATACACAAAGCAATATTTCACAATATGATTCTATAATTAAAGAATTGTGAGATTGCAAGGCATGGAATAATCCGTGTAATCAAATAATCAATACAAAAGAAAGAGTTTGCCTTAATTAATATGGCAATAACGAGGTAAAAGCAATGAAAAAAAAGTGGTGGCATGACAAAGTAGCTTATCAGATATATCCAAAAAGTTTTCTAGACAGTAATGGAGATGGAATCGGAGATTTAAGAGGTATTATTTCTAAGCTTGATTATTTAAAGGATTTAGGAGTTGATATTATTTGGCTTTCTCCTATTTACAAATCACCTTTTGTAGATCAGGGATATGATATTTCTGACTATTATTCTATTGCTGAAGAATTTGGTACAATGGAAGAATTTGACGAATTGCTGGCAGAAGCTAAAAAACGTAATATGTATATTATTATGGACTTGGTTATTAATCACTGTTCAGATAAACACGAATGGTTCCAAAAAGCTTTAGCTGACCCTGATGGGGAATACGCCGATTATTTCTATTTTAGAAAAGGTAAAGACGGCAATCCACCTAGCAATTACCGTTCTTATTTTGGTGGCAATTGTTGGGAACCGGTTCCCGGAACTGACAAATATTATTTCCATATGTTTGCCAAAGAACAGCCTGATCTAAATTGGGAAAATCCTACATTACGCAAGAAACTCTACGATATGATTAACTGGTGGCTTGAAAAAGGTTTGGCCGGTTTTAGAATTGATGCAATTATTAACATCAAAAAAGATTTAGACTTTCCTAATCTTGAACCTGACGGTGCAGACGGTCTTGCCGGATGTTGGAGAATGGTTGAAAATGTTGAAGGTGTTGGTGAATACTTAGAAGACCTTAAGAAAAATACTTTTGAAAAGTACGATGCCTTTACCGTTGCTGAGGTTTTCAATATGCATAAAGATGAGCTTTCACAATTTATCGGCGAAAACGGACACTTCTCTACTATTTTTGATTTTAGTGCCCATACCCTTAGCGACGGTGCCCATGGCTGGTACGATGCACCTGATATTAATTTTAATGATTGGCGTAAAACCATTATAAACTCACAGCTTCAGGTTCAAAAATGTGGTATTGAAGCTAATATTATTGAAAACCATGATGAACCTAGAGGTGTTTCAAGATTTTTGCCTGAATATGCAAGAAATCCTCTTGGAACAAAGATGCTCGGAACTGTAAGCGTACTTCTTCGCGGAATTCCTTTTATTTATCAGGGACAGGAAATCGGAATGCAGAATGCCGTTTGGAACGATGTTAAAGAATATAACGACATTAACACAATTGACCAGTATAATCTCGCCATAAGTGCCGGTCTGTCAGATAAAGAAGCTTTGGCTGTATGTAGCAAAATGAGTCGTGACAATGCCAGAACTCCTGTACATTGGAGTGATTCTGATAATGCCGGTTTTACAACAGGAACTCCTTGGCTTAAAGTTAATTCTAACTATAAGGACATTAACGTACAAAATCAGGAAAACGACCCTGACTCTGTTTTAAATTACTACCGAAAGTTAGTGGCTACGCGTAAATCTCCTGAATACAAAGAAGTATTCACTTACGGTGTATTTGAACCTGCCTATGAAGATACTGAATATGTAATGGCTTATTATCGAGTGTCAGACAACCAGCGCATCCTTGTAGCTGCAAACTTTGGAAAAGATGCTAAAACTATAGAATTGAAGTTTCCTGTTAAAAAAGTTGTTCTTTCAAATGTTGGAAGAAAGGAAATTAATGAAGTTTCACTTAAATTAGATAGTTGTGAAGTTATAGTAATTGAATGTGGGGAATAGGTAACGCTATTAATTTTATTAAAAAAGGAGAGGGTTCGAATCACCCTCTCCACCAATTAAACTGTTTTCAATTTTTTGTAATCCTATAACTATTCTTAAAGACAACATAATTTACCAAAATTCAGTTAAAATTCATAATTCTTTTCTATCTCTCTAAAAAGAATCACTTCTTTCTGGTTCTTGCTGTGCTCTCCTATCATTTTTTCCATCCATACCATATCGTACCATCTGTTAAATTTGTAGCCACATTTTTTGAATGTGCCGATAAATCTATAGCCTAAATGTTCATGGTATTGAACGCTATTCTTTGTTAAATATTGGTCTTCTACTTCAGGATACCCAATACAGGCATAAAGATTTGTTATGTTCTGGGCTTTCAGTGCTTTCTCCAAAGCTTCGTAAAGTTCCTTGCCATAGCCTTTTCCCCGTGCATCCTTATCTAAATAGATTGTTGTTTCAACTGCCCAATCATAGGCTGCCCTATCCTTAAATGTGTTGGCATAGGCGTAGCCTACTATTTTTCCGTCAACCTCTGAAACCAAATATGGATACATTGCCTTTATTGTTCTAATACGATACTTAAATTCATCCAACGCAGGCGTATCATACTCAAATGTTATTGCCGTATTTTCAACATAATATGAATAAATTCTAAGTAACTCTTCTGCATCTTCTTCTGTAGCAAACCTAATCATAACTTCCAGCCTTTTCCAAACAATTTTCATAAAATTTTTAGTACCTTTTGTTTTTTGCCAATACCTTTTATTACTCATTGTTATTTTTCATTATTATTTCTTCATTGTAATTTTCTTTACTTTAGACCATTTTCCAATGTTTTTTCCGTTTATACCACGGATTCTAACATAATATGTCTTCTTATTCAATTTCTTAATTGTAATTTTAATGTTTGCTGTTGTTAATGTTTTTGTTCCGTATTTTTTACCCTTCTTAAACTTTTTGTTTAAAGAATACTGAACCTGATACTTTTTAGCATTTTTTATTTTTCTCCAAACTAATTTTACAGACTTCTTTTTTGCTTTCTTTACAGCAGGTGCTTTAGCCTTGCCCGGAACTAAATTATTTTCTGCGCCCGGTTTAATGGTACTTGAATTATTTGTTCCAGAATTATTTGCACCAGCGTTATTTGTTCCAGGATTATTTGCATCAGAGTTATTTGTTCCAGGATTATTTACTCCTGAATTGTTTCCACCCGGTTCAGTAGTTCCAGGCTCTGTTGTGCCAGAGTTACTATTATCCCTATTTATATTTAATGTCTGCTGCATTATTGTATATCCATAAAGATTGTAAGGATCAGATGTTTTTCTTACAAAACCCTCAGGCAATGCGTCCAATTCTTCCCATCCTTCAATTGGAATTGCTATTTTTCCATAGTCTTCAAAATCAATAAATTTAACTACAGTGAAAAAATGTCTTGTTACACCATTTGAAGTAACAGTCATTTCCAACACACCATACTCTTTTCCATCATAAGTATAAATTTCATATGAATACTTCCATTTGTCAAGTTCCAGCGTGTCCGTGAAACTATCTTCGTTATACTCATCCTTCATTACAATTGTGTAGCCATTTTCTTCAGGCACAATATTACTTTGGTCTTCAATTTGCCTTGCAACATAGCCCAATTCTTCATCTTCAATTATTTCAAACATATCGTAACGGCCTGTGAGTTTAAAATTATCATCAAATTTGCTGCGCCCACCATAATATTTGCCGTTTTTTTCAAACTTAGTAAAATAACATCTGGCTGTTGAATCCTTTGCCACAACATACACATTATTTGTCACTTCGGTAATATGTTGTTCCTCTTCATAATTTTGTGTTACCTTGCCATCAATTACAACTGCTTTGTCTTTATCAGAATTGTTCGCACCTACAATTTCAATAATAGGATAACCTTCTTTGGCATACATCTCCATCTGAACATTTTTCTCTATTTTAACCTTGCCTTCAGTATATTCAGCCTGAATAGTTATTGCCGTGTTCTCTGTTTTTTCACTATTAAGAGTAAGTTTGCCATCGCCTGTTATTGTAAGATTTCCACCATAACCGTCACCCCAGACAATAATCGACTTAAGGGAATTATCACCTTTTAAAAGAATCTTGAAATCGTCGCCCATTACATTCGTAATTAGATTTTCGTCTCTTTTTACATTGTCTAATGTAAGAGTGTTGCTTGCCTTATCATAACTTACACCTTTAATTTTTCCAATCTGATCCTGAGAAAAAGTAGAATAAATATAAGTTCCATTCTCACCGTCAAAAAATTCAATATACGCCGGTGGGTACTCATCCTGGCACGGTCCGTTTTGTGCCATTACATTCATAGGAACCATTCCTATAACCAATCCAATACTTAACAATAAACTTAAAAATTTCTTCATAGATTACTTCTTTCAAACTTTTCCAATAGAATCTATGAATAATGTGCCATATTTAGGCTTTTATTTTAAGTTTACATATGTCTCAAAGTTAATTTTTCCCACTTTTTTCCCATTGATAATAGAATTTTATGAGACCTTCTCTTGATTTTGTGTCAGTCTTCTCGTTCATATTTGATATGTGCCTATACAAAGCCGCTCTTGAAATGTAAAGTTCCTGCGCAATCTCTTTTACATTTTTGTCCGACTTAAGCAAAGTCTCAAGCACCTCGCACTCTCTTTTTGACAAAGAAAACTGCTGTACAAAATTTTCCATTTTGTTGTCATCCCTCTCCAAACTTTCCGCAACGTAACTTTTTTTCGAATTTTTTCCATAATAAATTGCCATAAAAATGCTTACAAAAACAAACAAAATAATTATGACAATGCTGTTGCTAAGCATATTTGTTGAATTAAATAATGAGAAAAATACCGTTCCCATTAATGCCGCGCAAAGGTTGTTGGTCGCTCTTCCCATTCCTGCCCAAAGTTCCGGGGTTTTCATTTCAAATGATAAATTCACAAAAGCTGTAGTGAAAAATACAGAGAAGAAACCTGCTGATAAGTAAAACACAACCAATCCGATTATAAAAGGCTCGCCCATTGTTATTACCAGCATACATATTGTTGATAGCAACGTTACGCTATACATTATTAGGCACATTAGTTTTCTTTCTTTTAAGTCAAATAAAACTCCTGCCACAACGCCGCTAATTGCCAAAAGCAGTCTTGGATACTGCCCAATATCCATTATTCCCTTTGAATGATAATATGTGACAATATTGTCAAGGGTTGAAAAAATACATGCCATAAGCATTATTGTAATTATAAGAACAATTGCTGTTATACGGCTGTTTTTATATTCTGCATTTTTTGAAGCTGTGTTTTTACATTCAATATTTTTTGATTCTGTCTTTTCATATTTCACTTTTCTTGATTTTTCATTTTGGGATTCTGCATTTTCTTCTAAATATAAGTTTAATATTATGGCAATCCATACAACAAGCACAATCGCAAAAATTATCAATCTTGCAATTTTCGAAGCAACAATATTATTGTCACCGAACTGAAACATTATTCCCAGACCATACGCCAAACCTATTGTGCTTGCAACATTTCTGTTACTCTTTAAATAAACCGATGCAATATAATAAACTGCGCTGCCCATCACTCCAAATAATGCAAACATCACGCAACCTGTGATTACCACAAATCCATAACTTTCACTATACTCCATAAGCGCAAAAAGCAACGTTTCCACTACGATAAACGCTGACAATAAGCCATACTTTAATTTTTTATTTATATATTTTTTTATAATGGCAAAAAATAAAAAGCCCAATACACTTGCACCCAAAATGTAGCTTTGCGCAGTAACAACTGACTGTGGCTTTATGTCTCCCACAATGTTATCAAATGAATATTCTGTTCCAAGAAAAATATAATTGAACAGTGCCAAAATTATTATGTATTTAAATCTCTCTTTTGAAAAAAAATCTTTGTTCATATATTAACGTTCCTAACGGGATAAGTATTGCTTTAATATGTTTTCATTCCTTTATCTTAATTTATTTGTGCAAGCTATATCCCTTTGTACTTATATTATATGTATTTAACTACAAAAAGGCAATTTATTTTTATTTTTTCTTAAAAATCGTTTGACTTATGTCCGATTTCGGACTATACTTTTTTTAAGTATGATTTCGGACTATAAACACGAGGAGGTTGCGATGTTTTTCATCGCTTATTTTTATTATGAATAAATCTTTTGAAAATAAAATGAGTCCTGCTCTTTCTATGTTTAACCACATATACAAAGAGTTTAATGAAATTTATCACGAAGTCACTCTGAAAATGGGGCTTTCAGACAGCGCCTTTGACATTTTGTATTCTATTGTTGACCTAGGAGATGGTTGTTCCCAGAGTGATATTTGCAAATATTCATGCCTTTCAAAGCAGACTGTTAATTCTTCCATTAAAAAAATGGCAAGTCTTAACTACTTAACTTTTAAACCGGGAAAAGGCAGGGTTATGCAGATTTTTCTCACAGATAAGGGCAGGCAGCTTTTGTATAAAAAAATTTATCCTATTATAAAAAAAGAAAACGAAGCATTTCTATGTATGACCGATGAAGAATGCCTTTTAATGCTTGAACTTTACGAGAAGTATAATAATGCATTGAAAAATAAATTTAAGGAACTTTAATTTACGAATGGAGATTTTATGGATACTAAATTAGCACAACATTTTACTTATGGAAAACTGCTTAAGTTTGTTTTTCCTTCTATTGTCATGATGATTTTTACATCTATCTATAGCGTTGTTGACGGACTTTTTGTTTCTAACTTTGTTGGAAAAACAGCTTTTGCTTCAATCAATCTTATTATGCCTTTTATTATGGGGCTTACCGCTTTGGGATTTATGATGGGAACCGGTGGCAGCGCCATTGTTGCAAAAACTCTTGGTGAAGGAAAACCTGAAAAAGCCAACGAATATTTTTCATTAATCGTTTACACAACTATTATTGGTGGACTAATCCTTTCCATTTTAGGAATGTTTTTGGTTCGTCCTGTCAGCATTCTTTTGGGCGCTGAAGGTGAATTGTTGGAAAACTGTGTTCTTTACGGACGCCTTATCGAGATCGACCTCTCGGTACGGCATT
>OGZO01002881.1_pt1 | contig 11403 bp, 9 predicted proteins | sample 1576721 | NCBI WGS metagenome assembly OGZO01 (sample SAMEA3541516, study PRJEB24748) | human gut metagenome | biome: human gut; feature: human-associated habitat; material: faeces | place: China | collected 2012 | reverse complement strand
TATCAGCACATACAAACCACATGCCCTTTTCCTTAAGCTCCTTTATGGTATTTGAGATATTGGTAACCTTGGCAACAGGTGTATAGTTTATCGCACCTGCAGACGTCTTTGCCACTGTAGGTGTAAGTCCCACTGCACGCCTTTTCGGTATGATAATGCCATGTGCTCCCGCCTGGTTTGCGGTACGGATTATTGCACCGAGATTGTGTGGATCCTCTATACCGTCAAGTATGATGATAAAAGGCGGCTCGCCCTTTCTTTCGGCATTTTCCAGTATGTCCGAAACCTCGGCATACTCATATGCTGCCGAAACTGCAATGACACCCTGATGCTTGCCTGTCTCAGACATCTGATCAAGTCTTTCCTTTGCAACATAGTTTATGATTGCATCATGCTTTCTGGCCTCTCTTGTGATTGACTTTATTGGTCCGTCCTGACAGCCGTCAAGCACAAAAAGCTTGTCTATTGTCTTTCCCGAACGGAAAGCCTCTAGCACAGCATTTCTGCCCTCTATATAATTCTCATGAAATTTTTCTTTATTGTTGTTATCCATATTTTCCTCTTATTTTGTGCTATATTTCAATTCCTAAAAGCTCCACTCCAAGCTTAGTGAGTGAAACAACCCTCTCAAAATCATCCTTCAGATAAAGATAGCCCATGACCGCCTCAAGCCCTGTAGCCTTCCTGTAATCAGCCATTGTAGCGTTTTTTGCCATGGAAGGCGACTTGGCATTGCGCCCCCTGTGATACACATCACTCTCCTCCTGCGTCAGATGAGGTAAAAGTGCCTCTATCATGAGAGCCTGCGTATGTGCCTTTACTATATTACTTGTGTGCTTATGAAGCAGATTTGCCTTTGTATTGCCCTTTCCCACCACAACTGAGCGGATGACAATATCAAATATGCCATCACCGATATATGCAAGTGTAAGCGGCGAGTATGTCCTTATATCAACATCCTTTATTCCAAACTGTTCCTTAATATATGAGTCTATCTTCATACTATACAAGCTCCCATTTTACTCCCTCTCTGGTATCCTTTATGGCAACCCCCTTTGCCAGAAGCTCATCTCTTATGGCATCGGCTGTCGCAAAATCCTTTGCCTTTTTAGCGGCTGCACGCTCTGTAATTTTATCATTGATAAATGCCTCAAGCTCACTGTCTACAGATGACGATGCCTCAAGTAAGGCCCTTCCTGATTCCCTAAATCCCAGATCAAGTACCTGCTCAAAGTCATCGATAAGTGCAAGCTTTGTACTGTCTGAGATATCAGCCTTAAGCACATCATACACTATGGTTATAGCCATTGATGTATTCAGATCATTTGAAACAGCATCAGTAAATTTCTTCTTAAAGTCAGCAAAAGCTGTCTCATCAATATCACCCTCATCCTTAAGCTCTGCCACACGCTTTGCAATCTTATTGTATGCCGCAACTGCATTGTCGAGCGCATCAAACGAAAACTCAAGAGGCTTTCTGTAGTGTGACTGTAAGCAGAAGAATCTGTAGGCAAGCGGATTGTAGCCTTTCTCCTGAAGCACCGAAACTGTGAGGATTGCACCCTTCGACTTGCTCATCTTGCCGGCTCTGTCATTTAAGTGATTGACATGGAACCAGTACTTACACCAGTCGTGTCCCAGATAGCTCTCAGACTGTGCAATCTCATTGGTGTGATGTGGGAAAATATTGTCCACACCGCCACAGTGGATATCCACGTACTCTCCGAGATGCTTCATGCTGATGCATGAGCACTCTATATGCCAGCCCGGATATCCAACGCCCCATGGGCTGTCCCATTTAAGAGCCTGGTCCTCAAACTTAGACTGTGTAAACCAGAGTACGAAATCATTTTTATTCTTCTTGTTTACATCCTCCTCGACATCATCTCGCACTCCAACCTGAAGCTGTTCCTTCTCTACAGCTGAAGAGAACACAAAATAATCATCAAGCTTTGATGTATCGAAATATACATTGCCTCCTGCAAAATAGGCATAACCCTTCTCGATAAGCACCTCCACCATATGGATGAATTCCGGAATACAGTTGGTTGCAGGCTCTACGACATCAGGCATCCTGTTGTGTACAGCCGTGAAATCCTTGAAAAAGGCGTCCGTGTACTCCTTTGCCACCTCCATGACGCTCTTGTGTTCACGCTTTGCGCCCTTTAGCATCTTGTCCTCTCCGGTATCTCCGTCGCTTGAGAGGTGTCCCACATCAGTGATATTCATGACACGCTTTACATCATAGCCCACATAGCGAAGTGCCTTCTCGAGCACATCCTCCATGATGTATGATCGGATATTTCCGATATGTGCAAAATGGTAAACTGTAGGTCCACATGTATACATGCCGATTTTGCCGTCAACACGCGGAACAACAGTATCAATCTGTCTTGTGAGTGTATTATAAAACTTGAAATTATTCTCCATTATTTATATCTCCTTTTGGATGATTTATAACTATCCTATTATTTTAGCATGTTTTCCCTATATATTCAAATCAATCGGTCTGACAGCCGGTGCAGCCGCTGCAGCCGCCTCCGACCTGCATACTTGCCTCATAAAGACCTGTAAGTGAGCAGATTGCCTGTGATGCAATTCCCTCCTCGCGGCCTGTAAAACCAAGCCACTCCTCGGTCGTCGCCTTTATATTTACCTGTTCCTTTGCGATTTGCAGCGTATCAGCCACATTCTGCTCCATCTGCTCAATATACGGACGAAGCTTCGGCTTTTGTGCAATTACTGTCGCATCTATGTTTTCTATCACATAGCCTTTTTTTGCAATGAGGTCCCTCACATGCTCCAAAAGCTTAAGACTCGAAATACCCTCATATGCCGGGTCTGTATCCGGGAAATGCTTTCCGATATCGCCAAGTGCCGCTGCACCCAAGAGTGCATCCATTATCGCATGCAACAGTACATCGGCATCCGAATGGCCTAAAAGCCCGAGTGTATGCGGAACCTTCACTCCTCCTAAAATCAAATCTCTGCCTTCAACAAGCTTGTGCACATCATAGCCCATTCCTACTCTCATATATCGTCTCTCTTTCTATCAGATACAATACCTCATGTTATTGCCAACTGTCATTGCTCTGTATTTTGGTTTTTTAAATATAGTATACCTTATTTCTCCTGTTGCGCCAAGATATTATTTTAAGCTATTTTCAAATAAAAGACCGCCCCGGACAAACCGGAGCGGTCTTTATTAAAATGGGAATAGTCCATTAAATGTCTTATGCAAGTGCTGCAGTGATGATAGCCATTGAGTAAACCTCTCCTGCATTACATCCACGAGAAAGATCATTGATTGGAGCATTGAGTCCAAGAAGGATTGGGCCGTATGCTTCGAAATTACCAAGTCTCTGTGCAATCTTGTATCCGATATTTCCTGCGTTGATGTCAGGGAAGATAAATGTATTTGCATGACCAGCCACCTCAGACTGTGGGCACTTTGTGCGGGCTACACGTGGTGCAACTGCTGCGTCAAACTGGATTTCTCCCTCGATTGGAAGATTTGGATATTTCTCTTTTGCCTTGTGAGCTGCGTTTCTCATCTTGTCAACATCCTCGCCCTTTCCTGAGCCAAGTGTTGAGTAGCTTAAGAATGCAAGCTTTGGATCGATACCGAAGATCTTAGCACACTCTGCTGATTCTCCTGCGATTTCAACAAGCTCGTCCTCTGTAGGATGGATGTTTATAGCACAGTCGCTCATTGCAAGCACCTCATTCTCACCTGTTGCAGATGGACGAACAAGGATAAAGCATGAAGATACGATTGTGTTGCCAGGCTTTGTCTTGATGAGCTGTAATGCCGGACGAACTGTATCTGCTGTTGAGTATGTAGCTCCTCCGAGAAGTGCGTCTGCGATACCCATCTTTACAAGCATTGTTCCAAAGTAGTTAGCTGATGAAAGAATTCCCTTAGCCTGCTCCGGTGTAACACCCTTGCTCTTACGAAGCTCGCAGAATAATTCAACCATCTCATCCATACGGTCAAAGTTCATAGGATCTATAATCTCTGCTCCACGGATATTGAAACCGCTCTTCTCAGCGCTTGCAGCAATCTTCTCAGGATCTCCGACAAGGATAGGATGTAAGAAGTTGCTTGCAAGTAAACGCGAAGCTGCCTCAAGAATACGTGGATCCTCTCCCTCTGTAAATACGATTTTCTTTGGGTCTTTCTTTAATATTTCGATTAACTGACCAAATCCAAACATGATAATGTCTCCTTTATGTATATTATTTATTATTTAAAACTATATCTGGTTTCACACCACTGACTATAATATACTTATTTTTCTCGAATATCAATAATTGTTAAAAGGTTGTCAAGATGTTCGCGAAAAAATCCAATCCATGTTTCTTAATAGCACAACAATAAAAGGAACCAGATTAATATTTTCCGATTCCTTTTATAATGGTCATAATTTATTTGTTTAAGGAGTATTTATCATGCAAAATTATATGATTAAAGTGGTCATAAGGTATCATTATATTACTCTGCAAGTGCCTTAAATGCCTCATCAAGATCCTCAATTATATCATCCACATTCTCAGTTCCGATTGAAAGACGGATTGTGTTTGGCTTGATGCCCTGATCTAAGAGCTCTGCCTCATTGCACTCTGAATGTGTGGTTGAAGCCGGATGTATAGCAAGCGACTTAACATCGGCCACGTTTGCAAGCAGTGAGAAAAGCTCGAGGTTGTCGATGAATTTCTGTGCTTCTTTTGCTCCACCCTTAATCTCGAATGTAAATATAGAGCCGCCTCCGTTAGGGAAGTATTTCTTGTAAAGTTCCTGCTGCTCTTTATCCTCTGAAATAGATGGATGATTAACCTTCTCTACGAGTGGCTGATCCTTTAAGTACTGAACTACCTTGAGTGCATTTTCCACATGGCGCTCCACACGAAGCGAAAGTGTCTCAAGTCCCTGAAGGAAGATAAATGAATGAACAGGCGAAATTGTTGCTCCTGTATCACGAAGTAAAATTGCCCTGATATATGTCGCAAATGCTGCCGGTGCGCAATCCTTTGCAAAGCTTACTCCGTGGTATGATACGTTTGGCTCTACAAGCCATGGCCACTTATCATTCTGTGTCCAGTCGAATTTACCGCTATCAATGATAACTCCACCGATTGTTGTTCCGTGTCCACCGATGAACTTTGTTGCTGAGTGAACCACGATATCAGCACCATACTCAATCGGACGGACAAGATATGGTGTAGCAAAGGTATTATCTACGATAAGTGGAATACCTGCCTCATGTGCGATATTTGCAATTCTTTCGATATCCACTACCTCTGAGTTTGGATTTCCGAGTGTCTCAATTTCAATAGCTTTTGTGTTCTCTTTGATGGCAGCCTTGATTCCATCATAATCGAATGGATCTACGAATGTAGCCTCAATTCCGTAATCAGGAAGTGTGTGTGCCAGGAGATTGTATGTACCGCCGTAGATATTCTTTGCTGCAACGATATGGTCACCTGCGTGTGCTACTGCCTGGAAAGCATATGTGAGTGCCGCTGCTCCGGAACCAACAGCAAGTGCTGCCACGCCACCCTCGAGTGCTGCAATTCTTCTCTCAAATACATCCTCTGTAGGGTTTGTCAGTCTGCCGTAGATATTTCCTGCATCTCTGAGTCCGAATCTGTCTGCCGCATGCTCACTGTTATGGAACACATATGATGAAGTAAGGTAGATTGGAACTGCTCTCGCATCTGTAACCGGATCAGGTGTTTCCTGTCCTACATGTAACTGTAATGTCTCAAATTTTAAATTTCTGTCTGCATAATGTTTCTTGCTCATATTAATATCCTCCTATTAATGATATGTTAATGTTATTTGTTTTTAATTTTAATTCCGGGATGCTGTTCCCTTGAACCAAACATATCATACCATCTTTCTAGGAAAAGTGTTAATACTTATAACTAAGAGCTTGCTATAAATATATTTTATAAGCAATTGTTTTCCAAAACATCAGAAAGCTCCCTCGTAGCTGCATCAACATCCATGTTATTTACCGCATAGTCACATATCTGGCGATTGCGTTTCTCTGCATCTATCGACAGAATACGCAGTGTCTTTTCTTCTATCGAGTAATCCTGCTCTATGATATCCCGGATTAAAAGCTCCTTATCGCGTGCCACATATACTATAACAGTAGGAAAATGACGCTTCATGGCAATAGCGCCACACATATCAAGCGGCATCACGACAAAGTGTCCCTTTGCAAGCACTGCCTCTATATCTTCTATTTTGGTACCATACTGTATTCCTGCGTATCTTGTCTTTTCAAAGAAATCCTGCGCATTGAACTCATCCTCCGTCAGGTACCTGTGCTTATCTCCGGGCTTGGTGCAGTAGGTTTTTGGATTCTCAAACTGCTCCATGGCGCACAGGCTGTCTGAGAGTGCTGTTTTTCCTGAGCCTGATGGTCCGACAAGTGCCACAACTGACGGATTCTTTATATTTTTATTTCTATATAATGACGCATTTATTATCTGCTCCACGAGATATACAAACTCTGTGATATTATTAACAGATAAAAGTCCTGTCATTTTTGAATTCCACGGTTTTCTCATGAGCACGGGATATGTGGCCGGTGTCTCAAGCACATTGTGTATGGCATCATCTAAAATAATGTCAAACTGCACGAGATTTTTTGCATTGCCAAGTATGATATTTTCTGTCGGGAAATCAGGAAATGCCTCCATTATCTGGCTCGCCCTCACTCCCATGAAGCCCGGTGCCACCGCCGTGATAAAATAAACCTCTCCAATATCCATGAGCTTTCTTATCATCCGCTTTGTCTCTTCTGTAGGCTTCTGCCTCTCGTAAAGTGTATTATCACGGTAAAACTCCTTTATGACAGAGGCTCTGCCGGTATTCTCCCAGGAATCTATATCCTCCAGTTCAAGCGGTGGGGTGATATTATATTTTTTGTTTGCCATATCTATGGCTATGCTGTTGAATGGGGCTGTCACATCATCCCAGTCAAGTCCTATTTTAGGTCTTATCATGCTTATCCCTTTCTGTTTCGTAACTATTTATAACAAAAAGACCTGCAACAACTGCAAGTCTTAGCAAGTAGCGAGGGAGAGACTCGAACTCTCAACCTCCCGGGTATGAACCGGACGCTCTAGCCAGTTGAGCCACCTCGCCATATTTGATTGATACCTTTAAAAGGATGGGACCTACAGGGCTCGAACCTGTGACCCTCTGCTTGTAAGGCAGATGCTCTCCCAGCTGAGCTAAGATCCCATGTCGTCAACCGACTTGATTATTATATACAGTCGGCACCTTATTGTCAACAACTTTTTTCATTTTATTTAAAAAAATTTCAACTATTCAGAAGTCTCTCCACAAGCTTCACGCACTCTGCTGCATCCTTTGAATATCCGTCAGCTCCTATCTCGTCTGCAAAGCTCTGTGTAATGCAGGCTCCACCGATTACAACCTTGCTCTTACAGCCTTTTTCCTTGCAGATTTCCACTACATCCTTCATGCGCATCATGGTGGTGGTCATAAGAGCTGACAGTCCGATAACTGCCGCATTCGTCTCAATCGCCTTGTTCACGATATCCTCACAAGGCACATCCTTTCCCATATCAATCACGTTGTAGCCATAGTTTTTAAGCATAAGCACGACAAGGTTCTTTCCTATATCATGGATATCGCCCTCCACCGTTGCAATGACAAGAGTCGGCATATCATCACCTGAGTCCTTCTTTTCAAGTAACGGCTCCAGATGTTCTATAGCAAGCTTCATAGTATTTGCACTGCCGATAAGCTGTGGCAGGAAATATTTCTTCTGGTTGAAAAGCTCTCCCACCTCATTAATAGCCGGAATCAGACTGTTATTAATAATCTCGTCAGGCTTTGCACCATCAGAAAGCATTTTCTTCACCTCATCAATTATACTGCCCTTGTTTCCCTTTAAGACAGCCTGGAATACCGCATCCTTACTGCCCGCTGCGCCTGTGCCGTTTGAAGCAGACGCATCATTGTCCGACTTTTTCACAACAACAGTCTCATATTTTGCCTTTTCCTCCGCAAGCCTGCTCATGCGCTCAATGTATGCAATATCGCTGTCAGGTCTGTCGAGCAGCATATCCGATGCAAATGCAGCATTCATCAAAAGCTCCTGTGATGGATTGGCAATAGCCATGGTGAGTCCCTTGCATATGGCCATGGTAAGAAATGCTGTGTTCACGTACATACGCTCAGGCAGTCCGAAGGATATATTTGAAAGTCCGCATATTGTAGGAAGCTTTTTCTCATCCTTGCAGTACGCAATGGTCTCATAGCACTCGATTGCGGCCTTTGGATTTGCACCTATTGTTGCAACAAGTCCATCCACCACGATATCCTCATGTGCCATTCCAAGCGAAAGTGCTTTGTCATAAATAGTATTTATAATCTGCTTTTTCTCCTCGACATCCTTCGGCAATCCTGCATCCGAAAGTGGTAAGAGTATGAACATCGCCCCATATTTTGCCGCAAGAGGCAGAAGCTTTTCCATCTTCTCAGTCTCAAGAGAAATAGAATTGATGAGAGCCCTTCCCGGATAAATCTTAAGAGCCTCCTCTATTACCTCCACATAACTTGAATCAATACAAAGAGGGCAGTCCACGGTTGATGAAACCTCATATATAACCGATTTCATCATCTCCTTCTCATCGATACCATTCATGCCCATATTGATATCAAGTATTCTCGCACCATTTGTCTCCTGCTCCATAGCCATCTGGCGCACCAGGTCAAGCTTTCCCTCACGAAGCTGTGCCTGCAGCTTTTTCTTGCCTGTAGGATTGATTCTCTCTCCGACCACAGTAAAGTTGCCATCTAAGTCAATCTCTACATTCTTTCGTTCAGACGCAAGCACTCTTCTATGATGCTCAAGCGGCTTATGAACAGGCATTGACTTTACGGCCTCTGTGAGAGCACGTATATGCTCCGGTGTGGTGCCACAGCAACCTCCGACAATGGATGCACCTGCCTTCACAAGCCCTCTCATCGCATCGGCAAACATATCCGGAGTCATCTTGTATACAGTTTTACCATCCTCAAGCTCCGGAAGCCCTGCATTTGGCTTGGCAATAAGAGGCACTGTAGAGTACTCTGCCATTTTTTCAACCAGCGCTATCATCTCAGCAGGTCCCGTCGAGCAGTTCACACCGATAGCATCCACTCCAAGTGACTGCAGCACAACAACTGCTGTCTCAGGCGGTGTACCAAAAAGAGTCCTGCCATCCTCGTTATAGGTGAGTGTCACCATAATAGGCAGGTCGCTTACCTCTTTTATAGCAAGCACTGCCGCTCTGCACTCCTGAAGACTCATCATTGTCTCAACCACAAAAACATCTGCGCCCGCCGCATCAAGAATCCTCGCCTGCTCCTTGTACACCTCCAAAAGCTCCTCAAACATCAGATCCCCGAGTGGAAAAAGCTGTCTGCCTGTCATCGTCATATCCGCAGCCACAAGTGCCCTATCTCCGACAGCCTGCTTTGACAAGCCAACAAGCGTGGTATTTATCTCATTGATTTTCTCCTGTAAGCCATATTCTAAAAGCTTAATCCTGTTTCCTGTAAATGTAGGTGCGTAAACAATATTCGTGCCGTTATCGACATAGGCCCTCTGCAGATCAAGAATCACCTGCGGATGCTCCATCACCCATTCCTCCGGACACACTCCTACCGGCATGCCCGCCGCCATCAGGTTTGTACCGGTCGCACCATCCAGGATAACTATGTTTTCTCTGATATATTTTCTGAATTCTTCTCTTGTCATTTTGTTTCCTTTTCTTTTCAGCTATTAATCACTCCACAGTGTAAAGTATTTCAAAGCAAAAGCTATATACTCTTCATCCTTGAAATTTGTGAAAATTTATATTATCATTGTAACCGATTTTAAAACACAAAAATCAATAGTCTATTCACCATAATATACTAAAACACTATATTTTTCAAACAAAAGAAAGGATTTCTTATGAAACTTATCGCTTTAGATCTTGACGGAACACTTTTCAACAACCAAAGTCAGATATCCAAGGAAAATATAAAAGCTATAAAAGAGGCAACTGCCGCCGGGATAAATGTAGTCATCTCCACCGGCCGTCCCTTCGGCGGACTGCCGTTTGAGGCAATTAAGGGCACCGGCATCCGCTACGCTATCACTGCAAACGGAAGTGCAATCTACGAGATTGATACCAAAAAATGTCTTTACGAAAACTGCCTTTCTGATGAGACAGCGTTTTCAATAATTGATTACCTGATGACAAAGCGCGTTCATATGGATGCCTTCATAAACGGCTGTGGCTATTCTCCGTACAAGTGTCTCGAGGATGCAAAGGATCTCAAAATGTCTCGCCTGCTGTGTAGATACGTTCCTGTCCAGGAGCCTTCTCGGAGCCTCTCAGGTCTCTCAGGATATCACCGCATGTTTTCTTGAATGCCTCTGCACCCATAAATGCCTCTGTGTCGATAGCAATGAAGAAATGTCCAAGATGATATGGACGGATCTTTCCTTCCTCATCCTTGCCATCCAGAGCTTTCAGGAAGAGACCGGACTGAAGAGCTGCGGAAAGGATCTCAACAACAGTAGAGTATCCGTATCCCTTATATCCTCCGGTTGTCTCACCAAATCCACCGAGAGGAGCAAGTGCTGCCTGCTGGCTTCTGATCTTCTTAAGGATCTCTGCACTATCTGTAAGCTCCTCTCCTTCTCTGGAAATAACAAGACCCTTAGGAGTATCATGGTTGATACGTGCGTAGTATTCGATCTTGCCATTCTGGATAACAGATGTTGCACAGTCCAGTGTAAACGGGAACGGCTCATCTGTAGGCATACTAAATGTCAGTGGGTTGGTTCCAAGCATATTCTCAACACCAAATGTCGGTGCAACGGATGGTCTTGCGTTGGTACCGCTGATACCGATCATATTCTCCTTTGCTGCGAGGCCTGTCCAATATCCTGCGATTCCATAATGGGAAGAGTTACGGACTGCAACCATACCCATACCGTATTTATGTGCTTTTTCGATACACATGTCCATAGCCTTCTTGCTGGCTACCATTCCCATACCATCGTTAGCATCAAGAACTGCAGTTGTCGGTGTCTCTTTAAGAACATCGATCTTTGTTACAGGATTTAAAATTCCGGATTTGATACGGTCGATATAGATCGGTTTAAAGCGGTTGCAGCCATGGCTCTCAATTCCACGTCTGTCACTTTCCAGAAGTACGTCGGAACAAAGTCTCGCATCCTCTGTTGGAACTCCCATTTTCTCAAATACCGCAGTCATAAAATCGTCTGCAAGCTGCCAGGAAATAAAAGGTCTTGTTTCTTTCTCCATTGTAAAAATCCTCCATAATACATTATTATAGTTTTTTTATTTTATTTT
>OGZO01002862.1_pt1 | contig 11453 bp, 9 predicted proteins | sample 1576721 | NCBI WGS metagenome assembly OGZO01 (sample SAMEA3541516, study PRJEB24748) | human gut metagenome | biome: human gut; feature: human-associated habitat; material: faeces | place: China | collected 2012 | reverse complement strand
AGTGTACCCCGTCACTATCCCAGGCACTCCGCATAAAGAAATTGAGTGCGGATGGAAAAGTATTATAAGGATCTTCTCAAAATGCCGGCGGTAAAGAGTACGAAGAATCCGGATGGGACAGGAACAATCACGGAAAGTACAGTAAATGAGATACATAAGGTGTTAAGAAGCTGTTTCCGTCAGGCAGTAAAGTGGGATATGATGGAAAAGAACCCGGCTGTGGATGCAACCGTTCCAAAAGCAAAGAAGCAGGAGCGCGAGATCTGGACAGCAGAGATGCTTATGCAGGCATTGGAAGCCTGTGATAACAAAATGCTCAAAATAGCATTTCATCTTGCATTTACGGCAACACTTCGTATCGGTGAACTTCTGGGACTGACCTGGGATGATATGGATATTTCGGAAGAGGCGATTGCAGATAACAAAGCCTATGTCATCATCAATAAACAGGTAGAGAGAGTATCAAAGGATGCAATAGAAGCACTCAATTCAAAAGAAATTATCATGATATTTCCAAGTCAGAAGAAAAATAATAAAACAGTCCGGGTGTTAAAATCACCAAAGACGGATAGCAGCAAGCGAAAAGTGTTCATTCCGAAATCTGTGGCACAATGTCTGATCGATCTGAAAAAGGATCAGGAAGAAATCATTGAAGCACTGGGAAATGAGTATCAGAATTATAATCTGGTTATGGCTACAACTTTCGGACTTCCTATAGGGGACAGCTATCTGAGGACGAAGATGCAGGACATCATAGATGAACTGGGACTGCCTGATGTAGTGTTTCACAGTTTGCGTCATACCAGTGTCACCTACAAGTTGAAACTCAGTGGAGGAGATATTAAAGCAGTCCAGGGAGATTCCGGCCATGCTCAGGCAGATATGGTAACGGAAGTGTATGGTCATATCCTTGATGAAGACCGAAGGAAGAATGCGGAACTTATGGAGAATGCCTTTTATAATAAGGAAAATCTCAATCCGCAGATGAAAAATCAGGATGAAGGCAACAGTACAATCACGGTGCCGGATGGAGTGGATGCGGAACTGTTGATGAAGGTACTGGGAAATCCGGAAATGGCTGCGTTATTGACATCGTTGGCAAGGACAATGAAAGTAGAATAAATTAGGAAAAGGAGCGATATTGTGTAGATAAAGGTATCTATGCTATATCGCTCCTTTGTATTCAACACAAATCATGTAAATGTGATGATTAGAAAACAAAAAATTATATGGATAGGATAAATTGAGTAATTGAAACAAATTCGATGATTAGAATTGATAAATAGTTTTATTAACCGGATCATAAATGGAAAATTTTAGTGTGCATTAAAATACATAACATGCTGGTCATTATAGATAAGATTTGGTACAATTATAAATGAAAAAGGGAGAGATGCAATATTGATGTGCGCATTACCCTGGTAAAGCTGACACAAAAATAAGCATCCTCCGATTAAATAAGTATATGTGTTATATAAGATTTTTATTCGTATTAAAAATTAAAAAGATACAGTAAGAAAGAGAGAAACTACCCAGGTAGCTCATATCTAACTTATGTATCTTTAACTGGCTTAATCATAACGGAAAAAGAGAAACTTGTCAAGTACATTTATAGAGAAGGGAAAATTATTATGGATGAAAATAAAATTTTAAAGTGCCAAAAGTATTATATTTTTAAGATTCGAGATATTGTAAATAATAGTTTTCATACATTAGAAGAAAAAAGGACTGAATGTCTTATCCAATATCTAGAATTAAGTATAAATACTTATGATGAGTATCGTAAAGCATTAGATCCAAGCAAATTAAAAAGAGCATATGAGGGGTTAATAGAAGGATTGGATTTTCAAATACAGCACCATCCATTCCGAAAGTTGGATTTGTATAAAAATGATTTTACTCATTTACATAAGCTGATTGCATTATCTGAGAGTGAAAGGAATAAGGAATTACATAATATTTATTGTGCAATGGTTTGCTTAAAGAAAAAACTTTGTGCAGCTGATATTATAGGGGATTATATATTATGCTTGGAGAGAGAAGAAGTTTTCGGAGAAATGGATATTCTTATAGAAGCTTTGATAAGTGATTTGTTATATAAGGGGTATTCGTTAGCATATTTAATTGAATGGTTTAAAAATCAACAGACTTTATTTATGAAAAATGGTCAGGATGTTTCTATTATACATAACTTAACGGAATTAGATAGGCAGCCTATTGGACATACAATATATATTAAGTTTGTGATAAGGAGTGATACTCAACTTTACCCCGCATTACAATTATTACAAAAACAATTTATCATAGAAAAAAAGGAAGATTTTTCTTTTGGTAATATGTGGCGCGGAGAAGAATATTATATTGCACATAAGGAATATCAAGCACTTGACATAACTAAGGCAGTTTCAATGGCAGCGAAGGAGTTTGGAGAAACTAAAGAATTATTTGACATGTGGCAAGGAGTACAGGGGTGTATTCGTGATGATCAACAATATGGATGGGTTGAAAATAACAGATTAAATTTGATAATGGTTAAAAAACGGATAATGTTAAGATGCTTGGATATGTGGATTCGTACTACAAGAGCCAAATGAATAGATTTTTAAAACTTAAGGATGATTTGGTGAATGAAGATATTAAAGTCTTAGAAAGAGTGCTGTATACTTTAAATACAGCAAAAACATATAAAATACAAAATAGATTTTTAAATTTTTGGTCTGCATTAGAGTATACATTATATCCGTTTCCGCGTTATACAATTATTGAGAAGGCTAGGGTTGTTGTGCCAGAAGTGTTTAGTTTGTTTTATATAAAAAATAAATTAAATATTTTTTGGGCAAGATTGACGCATTATCTTGAGCCTAGAGAGACAGATAGTGAACTCAATGAAGTTATTCAGTTTGTACGAGAATGTAAAGATTTGAATGATGGAGGATATGACACTCAAAAAGTAATAAAAGTTTTTCAAGATGAAGAAAGAATAGGAAAAATCATAAAAGGTTTAGAAAAACATGTAGTTTTAGAAAGAGAGACAGCAGAACTACAAATGCTCATAACTAATCCTTATAAGGCAATTATAGCGATAAAAAAATATTATGAAGCCATTATGCATGATTTGAATTATATTTATAGGTTGAGAAATCAACTTATACATTCAACAAAAGGATTGGATGATTCGTTAGAACATATTAGTATGAGATTATATAGATATGTAAACTCGGTTTTATCCACGATGCTTTATTATAAGGAAAAGAACGGGGAGTACACAATTACGGATATCTTGAATTCTATAGATGCAACTTATTTGGATTATGTTAGTACATGGGGAGATGGAAACGGAAAGAAAAAATCAGTAAATCAAAAAGTAGAGTTAAGTCTGCAAGAAGCATATAAAATTGTAAGACCGCCATATTTGTTTATTGAGTAGTGGAATTGTTATTGTCGTTGCAAAGCACGTTTTGTTCAGAGAATTTTAACAAGAATAATATGATATTAAATGTGTTTGCAAATATGTTGTAAACAAATATCGGCAAAACGGGTTAATAATGGTCAAAAAACAATCGAGATCCGACCTCACACACGTTATAATATAGGTAATCTAATAAGAAAACAGTGTTATCATTACCGCATACTGAGTGAGAATGGTAGCCATAAATATGAATTCGCAGGAACGGAATGGTTGAACCCTCAGGGTGACAGTGTCACTCATTTGTCAGCGAGAGGTGCTTAACTTGGATGATTTTCAGTTTTCTTATTTTGACATGGATTTACAGGAAAGTCAGTAAAATCAAGTTGTTGGTTGACTTATGTTGACCAAGAAAAACATAGATTTTCTGTAGGGACTTGAGTTCCTAAGACTCAATTGTGGGTTCGATTCCCGCAGGGAACGTTAGTTAAGCAGTAATGGTTAGTAAAAATCATTGCTGCTTTTTTATGCAAAATTTCATTCAACTTGCGGTTGAATCCTAAACCTCCAACTCCACCAAGTGGTTATTGTTGCACATATACAGTTATAGTATACTGAAGAAGTAGAAAATCACAGGGAGGAGGATAATAGAATGCTGGATAAAAAAGGAGTTGGAAAACGGATTGCTTATTACAGAAAAGAGCATGGAATGACGCAAAAAGACCTTGCAGCGCTTCTGAATATTTCCTATCAGGCGGTCTCCAAGTGGGAAGCGGGAATCAGTCTGCCTACGGTAGAGATGTTGTATGATATTGCAAAAATATTGAATATGACAGTGGATGGATTGTTGAATGAGGAAGCCTGGGCGAAGCGTCAGATTACTTATATGGATACAGGACTGGATACCAGAAAACTGTATGAATTAAAGAATGATGTGCAGAAACTTGTTTCAGATGATAAGAGAATCGTGTCCTCCTGGTATGCGGATGCCTGCCTGTTCCAAATGGATACCTCACGGATGAAAGATCCGGTGTATTCCTGTGTTACCTGCATCCCCGGGTCTAAGGAAAAAATGGCAAAAGAATACCATTATAACAAAGAAATATGTGCGGATGTTGCGGCAAGTGCGATCAATTTTACATTACAGCATGGTATTAGACCCAGTGTGTTAAAAGCATTCGTTTTATGTGGCAACTATGATTACGAGCAGTTGTATATGATGGCACAGACTTTTCAGGAGGTCTGTAAACAGAATGATATGCTTTTTACGGGGATGGAAATCGCTGCACAGCCCGTTAATTTTTCCAGTCAGGAATACAATATAAATGCAACTGTAGTTGGAGTACAGGACAGAGATAAATTGTTGAATTATGAGAAAATAAAGGAAGGAGACGCCCTGATCGGTATGCGGACGCAGGGAATCGACGGGACGCATTATCCTATTATCAAAGTAATGCTGGACAGGCGACCGGATCTGTTGCATGCCAAGATAGATGAAGAACATTTTCTGCTGGAAGAAATGATGAAAGCCAATGTGGCATATACCAGGGAGATTATGTCGTTACAGGAATGCGGATATCTGCATGGAGCATTCCGTGTGCATAACAGTTTGTTTCGGAATAAAGGATGGAGAGAACTGCCGGATGGACTGTATGCATGTGTGGATATGACAAAGATTCCTGTTTTACCATTATTTCGTTTCCTTTATGAACAGGATATGATTGGTGCCGATGTATTTCCTCATCGGTTTCATATGGGAATCGGTATGGTGGTAGCCGTACCGGCAGACAAATGCCGGGAAGCAATGCAGGTGATCGGACAATATACAGAATGTTGGAATATTGGAGAAATCAGGGCAGATAAAGAACACAAAGAAGAAAAAATAAGGACGACAGGAAAACTGCAATGGTAATAAAGAAAAAGAAGTTATTTTATGACATCGGAATACGATATGTATGGATTCTCTGCATCTATGTTGTTATGTCTATTTCCCTGAATGAGATCGTTGTTCGGGGAAATGATTATATTGCACAGGTGACGGACAGTATGCTGACGGGAAAGCCGGTAGTTCTGCAAAATATTTTAATACAGATGTCAGGGATGATCATAGTCGGCACGGTTGCAGCGTACTTTGCAGATCTTAGCCGAAAGTATTATAGTTCTTTGGTACAGCGAGAGGTGCGGGGACGATTAGCGGAGCACCTGCTGCATCTGCCATATTCATATTTTGATGAAAAAGGTTCCGGCAGTATTCTGACACGATTTTCTTCAGATATAGGAGAAGCAGGAAATTTTTTCTCAGACATTCTTCCCGATTTACTGGTAGATATTGTGACAGTGGGGACAATAACTGCTTATTTTATACAGATGGACGTAAGGCTGATCGTGATATTATTTGCAAGCTATCCGGTGATGCTGCTGGTGGCAGACAGATTGTCCAAAAAGCTGGCGGTGATTCTGCGGAAGTTCCGAACTACAATGGATGATAGAACCCAGATCGCTTATGATGCCATTCAGGGAATCGCCATTGGAAAAAGTTATAATCTATATCATGTGATGTGTGCGCGCATCAATGCTGCGATAGATAAAATAGCAGATCACGGTTGCAAGAGTACAAGAATCAGTTCCATGGGTTGGTTGTTAAAGGGAGTGATTACCACGATTCCTGTAGTGGTCTGTTATTTTTTTGCCCTTTTTGAGGTGATTTCGAATCGCATCAGTGTGGGAGAACTGCTGGCTTTTACGATTTTATTGAGCAGAGTAAATAGACCGCTGGGTAATGTGATGTTTTGCATGAATGATATCCGTGCCTCCAAGGTTGCTATGGACAGACTGGAGACTCTGTATCAGGCAAAAAAAGAGGAAGAAGCTTTCAAAGGAAAATGCACCAGGGATGAAGTGGAGCTGCCGGATGCAGAGTGTAAGGGTGCAATCGTATGGAAAAACGTACATTTTTCTTATTCCGCTGACAGAGAAGTACTGAAGGGAATTTCCTTTCAGATAAAAAAAGGACAAATGGTGGCTTTTGCAGGTGGTTCAGGAGAAGGAAAAAGTACCATTGCCAGGTTACTGTATGGTCTGTATCGCAAAGAAAGCGGTTCCTATCAGCTTTTTGGAAAAGACGTGGAGCAATGGTCGCTGCGGGAATGGAGAGACTGCTTTTCCGTGGTATCCCAGAATGTGTTTCTTTTACCGCAGAGTGTTGCAGAGAATGTGGCGTGCGGAAAGGAAGGAGCTGCGAGAGAAGAAATTGAGGAAGCCTGCAGAGCAGCGGATATTCATGATTTTATTATGCGTCTTCCGCAGGGATATGATACGCAGGTAGGGGAACGGGGAGTGAAATTGTCTGGAGGGCAGAGACAACGGATCTCCATAGCCAGAGCATTTCTGAAAAATGCACCGATTCTCCTGCTGGATGAACCTACTTCGGCGATAGACACAGAGACAGAAGCGGAAATTCAAAAGGCTATAACAAGAGTTGCAAGGGATAAAACGGTAATCGTTATAGCACACAGGTTATCCACGATTCAAAATGCAGATTGTATTTATGTGGTAGAAAACGGTGCGATTGCGGAATCGGGGACACACAGGGAGCTTCTCGCTCGGAACGGAATCTATGCCGGACTCTATGGAAAGGAGGTGGGGGTAGATGAAAGATAAAGAGAAAAAGCACTTACTACGTTGGTTTCTGGGGCTAATGGAAGACAGACTTCCGATTTATTTGTTTTGCATTTTGATATCGTCTATGGGAACTGCATTTTCCAAAATTGCCAACGCATGGATCGTGGAAAGCGTTGTTTCTGCAGCACAAAGCAGAAATCCGGACGGCTTACTAATCAGGATCCTGATACAATTTCTGGCATTTGTGTCCGGCTGGTGTTTATGGAGAATGGGCATTATGCATTACAACATAGAAGGAAGAATAGGCACTGCCAAATTGGAGAAAAGAGTGTTTGCAAAGGCAATGCGCCTGCCGTATTCCTATTATGAGCAACATCACAGCGGCGATTTTATTTCGAAACTAATCTACGATACGGAACGCGCCAGCGATATTTATTCTTCCCGTCTGCGCAGACTGCTGGCAGCGATAATCGGAGCGGTAGTTTATCTGCTTCCCATGATGTATTACAGTCCACAGTTGACATTGTGTCTGTTATTGATAAGTGTGGTAACCTTTCTGGTAAATCATTATTTTGCACATCCTATGAAACAGGCAGGAAAAGAACTGGCACAGAATAATGTGGGTATGATTGAAGCGATGACCAATATTCTATCGGGGGTGGAGCTGGTCAAAACTTATGCGGTCGGTGAGAAATTGCAGCAAAGCTTTGGAAAGGAAAATCAACAATATTTTACGACGCAAAAGAAAGTAAATCGAATCAGTGCGACGTTATCCGGTTTTAATAATCTATTTGATCTGCTGGGAACACTGGCATTTCTGGGATTGGGAGTCTGGTTTGTGTCCCGGAACAAAATCACGCTGGGGATGTTATCTGCTATCTATACATTGTACGGACCGTTTCATTATGCATTTATGGATATAGGAAGATATTTTCCGGAGCTGATGAACTGTCTGGCAAATGTGGAAAATCTGTACGATTTTCTGCAACTGGATGAAGAACCCGGTCATTATATTACGCAAAGTAATTATGAGGAAGTGGCAGCGGAAATAGAGGTGGATATAAACAATGTCTCCTTTGGATATACGGAAGGGAAGGAAGTGCTTTCGGATTTTCATATGCAGATAGCCAGAGGGCAGTGTGTGGCAATCGTAGGAGAATCCGGAAGCGGGAAAAGCACTCTGGCAAAATTGTTGTTGGGATTTTATCCGTTGCAAAAAGGAACGATAAATATTTGTGGAAAGAATGGAAGAAACAGTACAATAGAAGAAATGCGCTGTCCAACCTGGACGCCAAGCTCCGCGTCCAGCTGCGCAATGAGCTGAAGAAGATGCAGAAGGACTTCGGCATCACCACCATCTACGTCACCCACGACCAGGAGGAGGCCCTGACCCTGTCCGACCGCATCGCCGTGTTCAACAAGGGCGTCATCGAGCAGATCGGCACCCCCAACGAGGTCTACAACCACTCCGCCACCGAGTTCGTGTGCAACTTCATCGGCGACATCAACCGGCTGGAGACGCCGCTGGTGCAGTACCTCAACGACCGCGGCGCAGCGCTGGACTCCGCCAAGCACAACTATATCCGCCTGGAGCGGCTCCACGTCAACGTGCAGCCCCGCGACGGCGAGCTGGCGCTGGATGGCGTGGTGGAGAGCCGCGAGTACTACGGCCTGTATATCAAGTACTATATCAATGTAGAGGGCCAGACCCTGAAGGTCATCGAGAAGAACGACGGCGTCAACATCTATGAGCCAGGGCAGAAGGTATCCGTGGTCATCAACCCCTCCCACGTCATGGCCTACGAGGCCAGCGAGGAGGCGGCCCATGAGTAACTCCCTGACCCGCAGGCGTCCCGATGCCGCCTTTGTGGTGCGGATCATCGGCATCGTGCTGTTCGCCTATTTTTTCTTCGGCTTTATGCTGGTGCCGTGTCTGAACACGCTGACCAGCATCTTCGCCACCAAGAACGCCGCCGGTGAGACGGACCCCTGGGCTGTCATCCGGTTCTTCTTCGCCGGCAACATGGGCCGCTACGTGTGGAACTCCCTGAAGCTGGCCATCTGCCTGGTCATCACCGTCAACGTAGTAGGTGTGTCCATCGTGCTGCTGACGGAGTATTTCGACATCAAGGGCGCCAACATCCTGCGCCTGGGCTATATGACCACCATGATCTACTCCGGCGTGGCGCTGGTCACGGGCTACCTGTTCCTGTACGACCCCAACGGCATCCTGACCACGGCGCTGGCTGACGCCATCCCCGGCTTTAACCGCAGCTGGTTCTCCGGTTTCAACGCGGTGCTGTTCACCATGACCTTCGCGTGTACGTCCAACCACGCGCTGTTCCTGCGCAACGCCATCCGCGGCATCGACTACAACACTGTGGAGGCTGCCCGCAACATGGGCGCCAAGCCCTTCAAGGTGCTGTGGAAGGTGGTATTCCCCACCTTGGTGCCCACCATGTTCTCCCTGACGGTCATGACGTTCATCACCGGCCTTTGCGCCATGTCCGCCCCCACTCTGCTGGGCTACGACTCCATCAACCCCGAGATCGTGCGTCTGGCAGGCTCCTCCGTGGCGGATGAGTCCTTCCCCCAGGCTCGGGCCGCCCTGCTGTCTATCATCCTTGCCATGTTCACCATCGTACTGCTGACGGTGCTGTCCGCTTACGAGCGGAAGGGCCACTATCTGTCGGTGTCCAAGACCAAGGCCAAGCTGGTAAAGCAGAAGATCACCAATCCCGTGTGGAACGTGCTGGCCCACATCTACGCCTATGTGCTGTTCATCATCTACATGATCCCCGTGGTGATGATCATCATCTTCTCCTTCCAGACCTACGGAGCCATCCGTATGAAGAAGCTGGACCTCAGCAACTGGACCCTCATCAACTACTTTGGCACCCAGGACTATGAATACCTGACCAACCGCGGCACCTACAAGCTGCGCAAGGGCTCCATCTCCGGCCTGTTCGCCAACGAGGCTACCCTGGGCGGCATCAAGATGAGCTTCCTGCTGTCCGTTATCGCGGCGGCGCTGGCCTGCCTCATCGTGGTGGTGGCCTGCAACTACATCTTCAAGAACCGCAACAAGAAGTCCGGCATCGTTCTGGAGTACTGCCTGCTGTTCCCGTGGCTGCTGCCCACCATCCTGATCTGCTACTCCTACCGCACCTACTTCAACTCCGACGCCATCTGGTATGTGGGCAACATGAACCTGTACTACGCGGAGAATGTGCGATTGCTCATTGTGCTGGCATATACGGTGGTAAAGCTGCCCTTCTCGCTGCGTATGATAAAGGCTGCGTTCTACTCCATCGACACGGAATTGGAGGACGCCGCCCGCAATATGGGCGCCAGTGGCCTGCGCACGTTCCTGAAGGTGAAGCTGCCTATCATTCTGCCCAGTGTGCTGGCGGTGTTCGCCCTGAACTTCAACGCCCTGTTCACGGAATACGACATGTCCGCCACCTTCGCCAGCTCCTACGGCACCAGCTACGCCATGGTCATCCAGTCCATGTGCGCCGAGGAGGGGCTGTACGGCTACAACGTCAACGCCTCCGGACGGCGCTGCGCGTCCACGGTATTCATCATGATCGTGTCCGGCATCATCCTGTACCTGGTCTACGGTGTGGGTGGCCGCGATCTGGGCGAGCGGCTGGAGGCCAAGGCCCGTCGGAAACGCATCCTGAACCGCATGACCGGCGTATTCCGCCGCAGCGGCGACAGCGCCGTGGAGGAGCCCGGAGAGCAGCTATGATCCGACACATCGTATTTGACATGGGGCAGGTGCTGGTAAACTTCAACATTGGTCTGTTCACCGACCGGCTCCGGCTCAGCGAGGCGGACGCCGCCCTGATCCGCCGCGAGGTGCTGACCACCGTGGAATGGGTGCGCATGGACCGCGGCACCATCTCCGATGACGATGCGCTGGCGCGGATGCAGGCCCGCCTGCCCCAGCGCCTGCACGGTACGGCGGAGTATCTGGTACGGCGGTGGAACGACCCCATCGTGCCGGTGGAGGGTATGGCCGATGTGGCCCGTGACCTGAAAAATGCCGGCTACGACCTGTACCTGCTGAGCAACGCCAGCACCCGCCAGCACACCTACTGGCACGACATTCCCGGCAGCGAGTACTTCAGCGGTACGTTCATCTCCGCGGACTACCGCCTGCTGAAGCCGGAGGACGCCATCTATCAGGCGTTTTTCCGGAAGTTCGGTCTGAAGCCGGAGGATTGCCTGTTCATCGACGATTCCCCCGCCAACATTGAGGCGTCGGAAAATGCCGGTGCTTGGTGATTTTCAGATCCAGGAAATTCCGGATGATGGTCATGCCTTCCGGGGTCAGGATGGATTCCGGATGGAACTGGAGTCCGTAAATGGGATAGTCCCGATGTTCCACCGCCATCACTTCCCCGTCTTCCGTAGTGGC
>OGZO01002855.1_pt1 | contig 11472 bp, 10 predicted proteins | sample 1576721 | NCBI WGS metagenome assembly OGZO01 (sample SAMEA3541516, study PRJEB24748) | human gut metagenome | biome: human gut; feature: human-associated habitat; material: faeces | place: China | collected 2012 | reverse complement strand
CACCCGAAGAAAGTCCCCTCATCTGTTCTGCACCAGTCCACGTATCCATTTTCTGCTGTGTTTTCTTTAAGGAAATTTTCTTTACAAAAGACGTTCCATCCCACTGAAACAGCATATACCTGTTATAATTGGTTTTGGTCCAGGTCTCTGTCGCAAATCCGACCAGTCCACGTCCGGTATCTACAAATGCACACTTGTAATTCTCTGCGGCACTGCAGAAATCTTCGTTTATCGTCACAGAATCCAAAATCCTGAGGTTTATCGGATCGGAGATATCAAACATTGTCAGTTTTACCCCTGTCTTCTCGCTTGTCTTAGCATTGGTTTCATAGCCGATGCCAAGCAACAGTCCATCTCCAAACGGGTGCAGATAATCGGAATATCCTGTCATCTTCACATTTCCCAGCGGCTTCGGATGTGCCGGATCGGAAATATCTACTGCAAACAACGGGTCGGTATTATGATAAGTAATGAAATATGCTATATTTCCCAGATACCGTGCCGCATAAATCTCTTCTCCCTTTGCAATATTTTCCAGCAATCCCTCTTTTTTCAGGTCCGCATCCAGCAGATACAGGCAGTTTTCGGATAAAGAATTTTGGGAATCTGTTGTCAGAATACGAAGTTCTCCCCCACTTTCCGAAATAGCAAACGTATCCCGGATCGCCCCCTTTACGGTTGTTTCTGCAATTGCTGAAAACATTCCATTCTTATAAGAAAACTTGGCGATCTTTGTCTTTTCTCCACGCTCATATTCCATCTGATACAAATAGATTGCATCCGTTCCCATATAAACCTGTCGTCCGCTGTCGAGAAGCACCATATGGTCTGCAGCCTTCGATGGCTCTTTAAGATTTACAGATGCCATAATGACTTCTGTTGTCCCATTCTTCTGCACATAAAAACATCCGGCATCTGCTTTTTTCCCGGCAATCTCCGGAATGACCTGAGCCTTCCAGTTCTTTCCGTCTCTGGACACCCAACGGTCAGTAAACAGATAAATAAAATTTCCAACCTTACGGGAACTCTGGTATGCTCCATCCATTTTCATGGTTGCACTTAATACCGGATTTGCACGTTCGGAAATGTCATACGTCAAAAGAACTGTACTCACATTTCCGTCCGGTTCATAAGCGATATCTTTGTAACATCCGATAAAACCGGAATCATTGTCAGCCTCCGTGCTGTCGGACTGAATCTCCTCCTGTTGTGTTTCCCATCCCTGCTTGATAACATACAGCCGGTCATTATCCACGTATAGCTGCAAAAGGATGTCATTTTCCGTCAGTTCCGGCCGTATTTCCGACAGCTTACGCATATTTTTGTCCCGAATATCCACAATGGTCACCCGGTCATCATTCAGCACATACAGATAATTTCCGTCATTTTTGACGATGTCCCCCTCGTCCACACCGTTTACCTGCAAATTGGTGTCGGAATGGGTACCGGATGACTCTTTTTTCGCCTCGGCAGAACCGGTATCTTCCACGAAAAACAAATCATCCACTGTGCCTTCTGCCAACTCCTTTTGTGAATTGGATTTTTTCTGTACCGCTGCATATACATCCTGGTAACTTTTTGCCAGAGTAAATGCACCAATTTGTTCTTTCTTTTCTGTATCCTGCGTACTGTCGACAGTTTCTGTTACGGAAAGAGCAGCCTTTTTCGGTTGCGCATCATCGGTTCCATACTTATTCCATCCATAGGTTCCGACCGCAATCACCAGCACCGCAACTGCCGCAGCAATTCCGGCAAATCTCCGGTAATGTCTGTGTTCTTTCCTGCCTGCGGATGTCCGGTTTTTCCGCTCCTCCAGCATCTGCTGCACCGCCCCGGGTGTCAGAGTATCCGGCACGGTAATCTGCTCTGCGGATCTGTCTATTTTCTCTTTCCATTCTTCCAGGTTCTGTTCCTGCATATTCTCACCTCAATCCCTTCAGCTGTTTTTCCATCCGCTGCAACGCCCGATGTTCTCTCGACCGCACAGTATTCTCATTCATTGCAAGAATCTGTGCAATCTCCCGCGTCTTATATCCACCGAAGACATGCATTCCCACAATCATGCGGTCCTCCTCATCCATCGTAAGAAATGCACGTCGGACTTCTATATATTCCTCACGGGTATCACCCCATACATAGCCGTCCCAGCCACCGTTTTCTTCCGTCAGTTCTTCTCCCCGTTGATAGTATTCCCGCATTTTCTGTTTGCACATATTTGCCACGATACGATACATCCAGGCGGAAAAAGCATCTTCCTTCCGCAATTTCCCGATATTTTCAAATGCTTCCATCACAGCGGCACTGACCACATCCTCCGCATCCTGTGTATTTCCAAGCGTATACAGCGCAAACTGATACAGCCTCTTATAAATTGTCCCATACAATTCGGCAAACGCTGCGGTATCCCCGCGCTTTGCCCTTTTTACTAATAAACGTTCATCCATGGAAGGCCCTCCTATCTATACAGTGTATCGGAGGTGTATTTTTGTTGCAAGAAAATAAAAAAAGCCCTCCCGTCAAATAGGAGGGCTGTTTCGTTCCTCGATCAGGAATCTTTTTTCGCCTTATCAATCATATAAAGAATATCTGCAAGCTCATCTTCCGGAATTTTGACATAATCCGCAAGTTCTTTCTGCGTTGGCTGTGCACCGTTCTGTTTTTTCAGATAGTTCACCGCTTCACTTACCAGCGCAACTTTTCCAACCACGGAATTTTCATTCTCATCCTCACCGGTCTGTTCCCGGATGCAGGATTTCATCGCTTCTTCCACCGCGGTAAGAAGCTCCTCTTCCACATCCACTTTTTCGTGGCTGCCGCACAGCTCGCTCAGGCGCAGGAAAAGCGCCATATTTCCTTCCTGCACAATATCCTCAAATCCTTCCGGGGAAACTGCCAGTTTCTTTGCTACTTCCAGTACGTTGCGCAGCCATGCATTGGAGAGCGCGTGTACCATGCTCTCTTCCCCTGCCAGCAGCTTCTTATACATATCAATCTGCTGCTCCTTGGTATACTCCGGAATATCTTTCAGTTCCTCCAGATACATCTGAAACATGGGAGAAGTGGAAATGTTGTCTGTGACGGAATCTTTTGCGGATTCCTTTTTCGCAGAAGATTCTTTGGTTTCTTCTTTCTCTGCGGTCTCCTCATATTCCGCTTCCTTTGTTTCCGGTTCGTTCTCTTCCGGCTGCGGATCATCATGTGGTGTTGACAGAAACTCTAACACCATCTCTTCCTGCTGTGCATTCAAATCCATATCCTTAAAATAGGAAAGGATCTCCTCTCTTGTCATCGGCTCCGCCGAAGTGCGGATAATATCCTGTACCGCACGTATGGTTTCTGTAAATGTATTCTGGTCTAACATATCAGGTCTCCTGTTCCTCATCATAACATTCGCTTCTTATCCGCGAACTGATCTCCTGCAGACATTCTATGAGGATCGGATTAAACTGTCCGCATTCCCCATGCAGGATCATTTCCAGTACCTTTTCATGCGGTACTGCTTTCTTATAAACGCGCTCACTTGCCAGCGCATCGTACACATCCGCTACCGATACTACCTGTGCGGAAATCGGGATTTCATCTCCAACAAGTCCATCCGGATAGCCTTTTCCATCGTAGCGCTCATGATGCCAGCGGCAGATCTGGTGTGCGATCTTTACCAGTGGCTCGTCCTGATAAATACCAAGCTGTTCCAGCATTTCTGCACCGATGACGGTATGCGTTTTCATAATCTCAAATTCTTCTTTTGTCAGTTTTCCCGGTTTATTCAGGATTTTTTCATCCACACCGATTTTTCCGATATCATGCAAAGAAGAAGCAAGTGCGATCATGGCTCTGGTATCCCCATCCAGATGATACTTTTCGGTTTTCTGCGCCAGTCTCTCCAGCAGCATCTCCGTAAGTTTGTGAATGTGAAGCACATGGCTTCCGCTCTCTCCGTTTCGAAACTCCACAATATGACTGAGAATATGAATCAGCATCTCGCTGTTTTTCTCTTTTTCGTTGATCTGCGCGGTAATCAGGGAAGTCAGCCGACGCTGCTTCGCATATAATTTCATGGTGTTCGTCACACGCTGATAAACAATCTGTGCATCGCATGGCTTGCTGACAAAATCCACTGCACCAAGTGCATATGCCCGCTTCACAGCCTCCGGGGCATCGGCTCCGGACATCATAATAACCGGAATATCCTCAATCCAGTGATTTTTATTCATATATGTCAGGACATCAAATCCATCCATCTTCGGCAATACCACATCCAGCAGAACCAAAGAAATACTATTGACCTGCCGTTCCAGTATTTCTATGCATTTTTCTCCGCTCTCCGCCTGCAGGACATGATAATCCTTGGAAAAAATCATATCCAGAAGCGTCCGGTTGACCTCCTCATCATCCACTACAAGGATCTCCGGAATCATCTTTTCCGGTTGCTTCTGTGCGTGTATCTTTCCCTCATGATCAATCATGTTATTCTCGGTGATGGCCATGTTTTTCTTATTTTTTGCCTGATACATCAGTTTATGTGCGCGAAGCATTGCATGCTCAACAGATTCGTTCTGCGAAATCACGGCACCCATACTGACAGAAAGCTGAATATTGGAATACCTCGGAATCACTGCATTCTGGATCTTTTCCTGAATCTCCTGCAGTTTTTCTACCAGACCAGCTTCCTTTATCTCCGGCAGCACAAGAACAAATTCATCTCCACCATAGCGCACAAGCGTATCCTCTCTGCGGATACAACGCCAGATCACACCAGCAACCGCCGCAAGTGCCATATCTCCGGTCAGATGTCCATATGTATCATTGCAAAGCTTGAAATCATCCACATCAATCACAACAATTCCGGCATTTCCCGTCCACATTTTTATCTCTTCCTCAAAATACAGACGATTATAAACTCCGGTCAGGACATCCTTATATAATTTTTCATTATATCCGGTCAGTTTATTGATCAGCTTTTCTCTGCAGGATATGTCGATTAAGGTGTCGTCCTCCAGATGATTGATCAATTCCATGACGTATGGCTGTCCATCAATTTCCATATACCGGGAGATTACCTGATAGACTTCTGATTCCAGAAATTCCAGCTTAATCATCTGCTTCTTTTCCCGCAGCGCTTTATAGGAACTGCAGTTTTCGCACTTACCGTTTTTCCTCCAGAAACTGTAGCACGGACATCCATCCTGCACATTTTCGCACGTTCCTTTCCCTTGCTGGTAAAATGTCCGCTCAACATCTTCTCCTTTTAACAGACGTACTACCTGAAAAATCTTCTGATAATATTTGATTTCCTGTTCTGCTTCCTGCATGGTCATCCCGTTACCGGATTGCATTACACCTCATCCTCCTGGCATTAGAAATTCAAGTCAATTTTAATCCCCTTCAGATCCTCATTTACGAGATTGTTCTTTTTAAGAATCGTCTGGATGTGCTGCTGCACCTCCTCCAGCTTACTCGTACCCGTCTGATCCACCGTTACATCTGCCTCCAGCCTGTCTGCCTCGACAGAACCCTCAATCATCTTCTCCTGCTGCTGTTTTTCCTCTTTCTTTTCGTCAATCTTTTCCTGCTGCTCGTCGCGCTTCTCCTGCGCTTCCTCTGCTTTCTCTTTCTCTTCTTCCTGTTTCTCGTCGATGTGATCTACCGCATCCTGTATCAGCATGCCAAAAGCATCTTTATCGGAAGCATCCAGCAGTTCATCCGCTGCATCCTGCGCTTTTTGCATATCCTGTGATTTCAGCTGGTCGAGCTTTGCATCTGCCGCTGCCTCAGTCAGAGAAGTCACGTTACGCTGCGCCCTGTCTTTCTTGTTCAGAATGACATCCTTTTGTGCATTCAGCTGTAATGCCATGGTCTGATAATCGGTCAGAGGGGTATTCTGCAGTTCTTTCAAACGGTCTATCTCCTCCTTGGAAAAGTCATCCGTCTGCACACCTTTCTGATAATCCTGATATTTTTCCAGCAGTTCTAAGTCTTTCTGCTCCTGGGAATCCGAATCCACCCCATAACTCTGCCGCGCGATTTCTTTACTCTCGCGAATCTGTTTCAATTCCTCGTTACACTCACGGACTTCTTTGCGTTTTTCCTCTTTCTGCTGTGCTATCTGATCCCGCTGGCTTACCGCCTTGTTATCACTGTCCCATGCGTCCCGGATCAGCTTCATCGCCTGTTTCCGGGCGCTCTGTTTTTTATCATTTACAGCATTATTGGTAGACTGGGCAAACTGCAGGTCTCCCGCATATACCGTTCCTTTGTCGGATACTCCGTTTTTGCGTGTTTCATCACTTCCGATTTCGTATCCATTCATGTTAGCATGTGGTGCCTGAATCGTCAATGACATATCAAAATTCCCCCTTTATTTTTTCATAATCTTTTATATTATATCGGATACTTTCCGAAATTTCTCCATATATCCGGCTAGATATTCATGGGAACTATTCATGGGAACTGCTGTCTTTGTACTGCTGCTCATCCACCAGCTTCTGTTTTAATGTCTTAAATGCCTCGTCCCAGGTCTGCCCTGATTCATTTTTTCTGTTAAACTCATTTTCTTTATCCCTGACATAGTTTTGTATCGGCAGATCGATCCGGTAAACCTTTTGTTCAAACGCCCAGTAATCCTCCTCCGAAGCAAAGCCCGAGAGCAGTTTTTCTTTTTGCTCCTTCGTCCAGATACCATCCAGATTCTTTTTTAAGTCCTCTACATATGCTTTTACCTGTTCATCCGTTACCTGATATCCATTCTGCATTGCCGCAACATACAGTGCATTGCGTTCCTTGGCATAAGCAATTGCTTTCTTTTCCGACAATGTCTTATCATATGTAATTTCATAAAACTTTGTATACATCTGTACCTGTTCCCGGGTTACAATCGTATGATTTCCAATGGCACAGATTTCCTCTTTGTCGATACTCTTTGTCACACGCTCTTTGTCGGAAGACGCAAAATAATATACCGAAGCATCCGACTTCTGCAGTGTTTTCAGATAATCGCCAATCTCTTCACAGACATCTTCCACCACCTGTTCAAATGCATCCAGATCCGTCTGCTTTGCACCGCTTTCATATGCCTCCTGTTTGATTTCTTCCTCCGTCTGCGTTCCTGTCTGGCTGTCTATATACTTGCGCACCGCAAGATTCTGACGAATAACCGGCTCCATATTCTTCCAGTAAGCACTCTCTCCACCGAATCCCGCATAAAAATCGCGGATTTTTTTCCGGTTCTCCGCTTTGTTCATCTGTGTCTTCAGCAGTTTTGCATAATCATCATATTCCTGATCCGACACAGTACATCCGTTCTTTTTTGCAAGTGCATACAACGTCTTTTTTGTAATAATATCTTTTATAACCTCTTTTTTTGCGGTTTTTACCGTTTCTCCGTTTTCCACACGCAATGCCACTCCTGCCTGGATTTCCTGCCGTGTTACCGGAATTCCCTGGATACGGTAAACCACCTTTGCAGCCTTCCCCGTAAATCTGGAAACAATTGTTCCAAGCCGGAAAAAGGAAGTTCCTCCCCCTACGGACACCCCGACTCCCGCCAAAACAAGCATGGCAAGAACTGCTGCAGCTGCTCTCCATTTAAAAGAAGCCTTTCTTTGGTGCATGTCATGTTTTGGCTTATATGTATACGCTTCCTCTATAATGTCATCACTGATTTCACCGATTGCATCGGATAATTTTTCGGATTTTCTCATAACACTACACCCTCCTTCTCCAGTTTCTTTCTCAGCTTTTTGCGCAGACGCATCAGTTTTACGGACACACTGTTTTCTTTCATTCCAAACGTTTCCGCAATCTGTGCGACAGACTCCGCATACCAGTACCGTTTGACGAACATCACGCGGCTGCCGGTATCCAGTTCCCGTAAAAAGCGTTCCAGGACTTTCGTCACCTCCTGTTCTTCCCACGGCTCCTGCTCCTGCGCTGCCGGAATACATTCTTCCAGTTCCGCAAGCGATACATCGTAATAGCTGTTGCGCTTTGCCGCCATGTTATGCCGCAGCCTTTTGACGGACAGATTGCGGGTAATCCTGCAGACATAGGAGACCAGCGGATTCGGGGTCTGCGGTGGGATGCTGTTCCACACACCAAGCCACGTATCATTAACACATTCTTTTGCATCCTCTTCGTTATTTAAGATCCGGCGGGACAGGCTCTGACAGAGTTTTCCGTATTTCTGCGACAATTCGGCAATTGCCTGCTGTGACCGCTCCTGAAATAAGCGGATGATTGCAGTATCTTCCATGATGATTCCTCCCTTCTTATCTGTATACTACCGGTTTGCAGTGTGATATGACACGTGACGAAATTTTTTAACAAAAAATAGCATCTAACATTTCTGTTAAATGCTATTCTAACCCGACTAATCAAGTCCTTCCCCAAGAAGTCCCAACCCCTTGCGATCCGCAAGACTCTGTGCGCCTTCTTTGACTTCCTCCTTCGAATAATCGTGCTCTTCAAGAAATTCCTCCGGAAGTTCATTCAGATAATCGTAAAATCCGAGTGCTACTTCAAATGTACCCTCTTCATCTCTCTCTAATTCTTCATACAAGCGATTTTCCGCTTCATTGATTTTTCCTGCATCGACCAGCGCAATCAGCCGGGCATATAAACTGTCCGTTGCTGTATGACGATCCTCTTCCTTATATTCATAGGTCGCGGTATTTTTTCCAAATAAAATTTTGGCAAGCATGCGGGTCATGTCTCGTACCTGCCGCATAATAATATCATTCTCGTATGCCATGATTGTTGATTTCCTTTCTTTTTTGCTGTTGTGTTTCCGGTTATTGTGCCTTTTTAGTAGCTGTATATTTTTTCAAAAAACAGCACCTTTTCTATCGCTATATCTTTTGGGCTATTATAAGTTTCCTGTAATTATAAAATTCACGATGTTTGTGCTGGCAAATATGTTTTTTGCTGGTTGATTATGTCCTGCTTTTACTGGCTGGTGGGACTTTTTGCAACACTTTTTCTGCATATGTCCTGCTCTTGCTACCTCGAGGGACTTTTCGCGCCACTTTTCCTACATATGTCCCACACCCCTCATATTCTTGAAAACCCGGCTTTGATAACCACACTTATTCACTCTTTCTCATCTTATTATACACACTCTCTATATATTATCAATCATCCTGCATACTTTGATCTATATATTTATACTGTTGTCCCAATCATATAGAAAAAACATTTTTAATCTTTACAAAAAAATATGAACCCCCTATTTATGTGAAGCCCAGCAAAAGAAATTTTTTTGCAAAAACCGATACAATTCCTCATCGCTGCGGATGTTCACCCGCTCCGCCCGCAGATACTCCGGCAGACTGTTTTCCTCCGGATACATCCCGCAGATATCCACTCCGATCACATCGTATTCCGTGACAAGCGTTTTTAATATCTGCTCTAACATTCCCATCGACATTTTTCCCTGATCCCAGTTTGTCACCGCATACTTTTCGTCCAGCACATCCTTATCAATGGAAATATAAACAGGTACTTCATCCGGCAATGCATTTATTTTTTCATGTGCTTTTCCGTTTTTTAATTCCTCGTAACTAATTTCTATAAGTTTGTTGGCATTTTTATTCCATTCCTGTTTTATAGAATTTTGTAACCTTCCCAGTATCTTTTTGTCCTGCCCGATCAAAACCAGCCTTTGCAGATACGGATTTTCCTGCAATACCTTTTTCGCCCAGTTTCCGCAACTTAAGATATCTCCGCCCAGACTTGCATCCTGCATATCCGTGTGATGGTCAATTAACACCAGCGTAAACGGCTCCTTGATAAAATCCGTCATAATTTTGGAAATATAATGATAATCCCCCGAATCTATAAAATGAATTCCGGATACTCCGGCCGGCGCAATCAGCGCTTTTATTTTTTCTTCCGCATCTCTGCTGCAATACAGACGGCTGCCTCCGATCGCACTGCAGTCATGCCACTCCAGTCCCGGTTCTTTTCGCTTTGGATAACATTGTGTAAAATCAAAGATCATGTTTCGGTTTTTCAAACTTTCATCCTCCCTTTTTCACAGACATTGCAAAACACGTGCGGCACATGCGCATGCTTTGCAATCGCCTGCGATATATTATAAGAAAAAGGGGACAGCCTCTCGACTGTCCCCCCTTCTGAATAATTAGCCTTCAATAGAAATATACTTCTTTTCTTCTACCTTCGGTGCTTCCTCTTTCTTTGGAACTTCCAGTGTCAGAACACCGTTTTCAAATTTTGCTTTCACGTCATCCTGCGTTACTGCATCGCCGACATAAAAGCTTCGGCTGCAGCTTCCGCTGTAACGTTCCTTGCGGATGTACTTGCCATCCTTATCCTTCTCATCGTTATTCTTACTGGTGGTTGCGGTTACGGTTAAATAACCATCCTTTACCTCACCTTTGATATCTTCCTTCTGGTATCCCGGAAGATTCATTGTTACTTTGTATCCTTTATCTGTCTCAGACACATCTGTCTGCATTGTTCCGTTTGATTTGTATGGGAAACCACCAAAGAAATCATTCATAAAATCGTTACCAAAAATACTAGGCATTAACATAAGTCATCTCTCCTTCCAAATCTTAATCATCTATTTTATTATCAAAGTTTCAAGAGATTATTCATTTCTCTCAACCTCTTTTCCCTTTGTTCATGATATGTTATACCACCGTTTTTAGCACTCGTCAAGTAGGACTGCTAACAATTTTTGTGAAGATTTTGTGAATTTTCTAAATTATTCTGAAAATTATATTATTTTAGCAGAAAGGGTCATCGTTTTCATAGCTCATTTTCATGTAAAATATGCTGCATTTATGTTACATTATATAAATATATGAAAAAAATAAAAAATGCTGTAACGAAACACCGTATTTTTACATCAATAAATGTAACCCATATAAATTCCAGAAAAAAGGAGGTCGCACATGCAGGATATGGACGCAGTCTACCGTCAGCATTTTCGCATGGTGTATCAGTACCTGATGTCACTGACGCACCAGCCGGATGTTGCGGAAGAACTGGCACAGGAAACTTTCTGCCAGGCTGTCAGCAGTATCCACCGCTATGACGGAAGCTGCAAGATCACTACATGGCTTTGTGCCATTGCCAAAAATCAATATCTGTCCTATCTGCGAAAGCACCCACTGCACGAGGATCTGACAGACACCGAGGCGGAACTTCCGCACACACCGTCTGCAGAGCAGGAGGCGCTTTCCTCCGCCGGAAAAATGGAATTGCTGCAATGCCTGCACCAGTTTCAGGAACCCTACCGGGAAGTGATCTATCTGCGGGTATTTGGAAATCTCTCGTTCCGGGAAATCGGACAAATTATGGGACAGAGTGAAAACTGGGCGCGCGTGATGTTTTATCGCGGCAAGGAGCGCCTGCGAAAGGAGCTGAACAAACATGAAAAATGATTTGACCTGTGAGGTCGTACAGGATCGTTTTTAGCTTCGATAATTTCAGTCTTGGCTCTTACGG
>OGZO01002854.1_pt1 | contig 11474 bp, 9 predicted proteins | sample 1576721 | NCBI WGS metagenome assembly OGZO01 (sample SAMEA3541516, study PRJEB24748) | human gut metagenome | biome: human gut; feature: human-associated habitat; material: faeces | place: China | collected 2012 | reverse complement strand
TAAAGCAGGGCGAAAGCTACCTCGACCCGGCAAAGTGGAACCAGAAGCCTGCGGGGACCTTGTCCGGGGTCTCCCCCCGGAGAACTGCCTTGACGCGCTCGACCTTATTCATGACTGGAACCTCCTGTCGTGTTGATGTTTTCATTATATCCTAATAAATCGGTAAAAAACATGAATTTATTTGGCAAAGAAATATGAAAAAGTTTAGAATATTTCATTACATCCCGTTTTATTTGGTCTTTTTCTCTAATTGTCCTCTCATTTTTACATCAGTCTGCCTTTCTTGAAAAAACTGTTGAGTTCTGGAAGAATATCATTATAATAAGAGGTATTCCGGAGAAGGACGGGGAAACCGCCGCCGCTCCCGGCTCCCGTTTCCCGGCGGCCAGGCTCCCTCCTTTCCCTCCCGTTTTCCTGCCGGGAGGCAGGCTTTTGTTCCGCACGCTCTTGTCCGTTTTGCATCAAACTCTTCTCGATCCTGCAAAAAACAAGGAAAGGTCGCTTTCTCGCCATGAGACTTCTCAAGAATTGCTCCTACCGCATGCAGATATTCATTCTGTCGGTCCTGATCATCGCCCTGCCCGCCACGATTCTTGGAATTTTCACCTCGAACCTGACGCTCCAGCAGGTGGATTCCAAATACCAGGAATCCATGCTGGACCTCACCACGCAGATCAACATGTATCTGGACAGGAGCATCAAAAGCGCGGAGAAGCTGAGCACCATCCACATTGTCAACACCGAGGTGCGCAAGATCCTGACGACCGACTATTCGAATTCCCTCAGCGACTACTACCCCGGCGTGCAGACCATGCAGGCGCAGGTGGTGCAGGCCAACCTGCTCAACACCGACGTGATTGTCGCCGTCTTCATCAACAAGTACGACTATATTTTCGACTACAACTTCAACACATACTCCGACTACCGCGGGATCTTTGACAATATCGAGGAGTGGGCGGAGCTCGCGCGCCAGGATCCCCGCTCCACCTACGTCGCCCCCATCCACCACTCCGAGCGCACGGGGATTGCCTATCAAAACATCCTCCCGATTGTGAAAATCCTCAAGGATCCGGACGTGCAACCGCGGAACGCCTGCTGTATTCCTCCGGCAATTGTTCCGGTGTCCCCCCGATCAGCTCCGTAAGCAGCGATCTCATATCTTCGCGTTCTTCGTAGTTCATGGTACAATCCGCAACTCCGGCAACAACAACCGCTTTGTGGATGCGCCGGTCTTCGCGCAATGTTTCATAGGTCATCATTCCCCCACGGGAAACTCCAAACATATTAATATTCTTTGTATCAACAGAATTCAGTTTTTCGCACAAATCCAGGAGATGGATCACATCGTGGACATCATCCCCGCCAAAAGCATCGGTTCCCTCACTTTTTCCACAGCCACGATAATTGGATGCCACACAGATCGTATGAAACTGATAGGCATAATATGTCGTTTCCACATTTTTTAATGCCCCGTATGACCGGTTGCCTCCGTGATTATAAATCAGACACGGTGACTTCTTTTTCCCAAGCAGATCTATCGGAGCGCTGAGAAACGCCTCAATCTTTAAATCATCGCTGGTATAAAAAAAGCGATAGGAAACATACTTCGAGAGATCCACTCCCGCCTGTTTTTCATATGCCTGCAGATCTATTTTTTCATATTCTGAAACTCCTGCCGCCCTCAGATTCTCTTCTATCTGTTTTTCTGCATCCTTCACAGAAATGTCCGAAGACGATTTTATCCAAAAATGAATTCCCAACAGAATCAGTATGACAGCGATTGCCAAAAGCAAAAAAATCTTCCGGGATACAAAATCTTTTGATATGTTTTTTCCTTCGATCATAACCTCTCCCACTCTTAATAAAGTTATTTTAACTCATAAACAACGACTGCTGCACATATTTTTCCGGATACTGATGCAGATATGAAAAACACTTTTCTGGCATACACATTATCCCGTGTTCCCGGCATGTATTCCATATCATCTGTGTCAATTCCTCTGTATGTGGACTTGGCAGTTCATATGCATTCCCATATGTGTGTATATATTTTTGTCTGAGTCCTGGAAACTTCTGATCCAATGCATGATAAAAATACTCCCGGTCTCCATCCCGCAGCGTCACTCCCATTCCCCAAAACATGATTCCCTTTACTTCTGCCTGCAGACAATATTCCAGTAACCCCCGGATATTTTCCGCAGTATCATTGATAAACGGTAAAATCGGTGTCATCCATACAAGCGTAGGAATTCCTCTTTTTTTACATTCCATCAACACTTCAAAGCGCTGTCTTGTTGTCGATACATTTGGCTCGATCTTTTTGCATAGCTCTTCATCATAAGTGGTCAGCGTCATCTGGACAACTGCCTTTGCTTTTTCATTGATCGACTGTAGTAAATCCAGGTCCCGCAGTATACGGTTGGATTTCGTCTGAATTGCAACACCATATTCATATCTGTCAATCAGTTCCAGACACTTTCGCGTCAGGCCAAGCGTTTCTTCGATATGAAGATAGGAATCACACATTGCACCTGTTCCAATCATGCATTTCTGCCGTTTGGAGCGAAGCGCTTTTTCCAGAAGTTCCGGTGCATTTTCCTTTACCTCGATATCCTCAAATGCGTGAGTAAATCCGTAACATTTGCTTCTGCTGTCACAGTAGATACAGCCGTGCGAACAACCACGGTAAATGTTCATACCGTTATTTTTCGATAAAATTCCTTTTGCCTGTACAAAATGCATAATTTTTTATTTCTCCATTACTTCCACGGCCGTTTATTGCCCGTCCAGCCCATCGCTTTCCAGTACTCGGCATCCGGCTTTGAAAGACCGCCTTTGCTCTGCAGCATGCGCATCACTGAAAAGAATCCTTTTGTTTTGATTCCCGGTTTCACTTTACCGTTGTTTTTTAAGATCTTTGCGGCAGTTTTGTCTACTGCCTGATCAATTTTCTGCCGGATCTTCGGGGAAACGGTATCCCAGTTTACGGAACGCACGGCAATTCCGATTTTATAAACTTTTGGCACGCCCCAGAAAAACAGACTGTCCTGCATATCTTTGTTGGTGCTTTTCATACCTGCTCCGGCGGCGGTGGAAATACACACCGCCTGCTTGTGGAACATCTCCGGTCTCGGGCGGTGTACCATCCAGCGGTGCCCCTGATGATCCAGGAAATTTTTCATCGGAGCGGTCACATGATACACATAGACCGGGCTGGTCAGGATGATCAGATCCGCCTCATCCATTGCCTTTAAAATGGGCTGTTGTTTTTCAAAATGCGGACACTTATCTGCTGCCACACTGAAACACTGCGCACAGCCGATACAGTAGTCGGAGAAATCCCGCGGAAGAAAAAATTCTGTCACTTCCCCACCGATTTTGTCTGCCAGCAGTTTTCCGATATGATAGGTGGAACCCTTGTGGTTCTGCCCATTAATGATTACGGTCTTCATTCGTTCTGTACACCTCTCTGATTTTTTCTTTCATGTCAAGAAACACCCTGCAATCACCGGATCAAAATCCTGTCCGCTTCCGTTTTCTATAATACGGAAACACTCTTCCAGCGGAAGCGCATCCCGGTAACACCTCTTTGCCGATACCGCATCAAACACATCCGCTACCGCCATAATTCTCGCGGATAATGGAATTTCCTTCTGCGAAAGTCCATCCGGATAGCCTCTTCCGTTCCACTTTTCATGATGATGTCTGGCCACTTCATACGCCATTTTTTCGTATTCATCATCCCCCAGATGTCCAAATGTTTCCCGGATGATTTTTCCGCCCCGCGCCGCATGGGTTTTCATAATATCAAATTCTTCACTGGTGAGTTTTCCCGGTTTCTGCAGGATAGCATCCGGTATGGCGATCTTCCCGACATCATGCATAGGTGCAGCCATGACAAGATTTTTAATATAATCCCCCGTAAGCTGCTTTTTGTACAATCCACGTGTGCGGAGCTCTTCTGCCAGCATACGCACATACGCGGTGGTCCGCTTGATATGACCGCCCGTATTGTCATCACGGTTTTCCACAAGCGTCGCAAATCCCATGACCATCTCATTACTGTAATCCTGCAGCTTTGTAAACACGGGATTTTCCATATTCAGATAAGTTCCCACAATTACCGGTGTCGGCACAATACATGAAATCAGTGCCTGTGGATGAAACATCTGATAACAGGTCACAACAATTGATGCAAATACATAGGTTGATACCGTAATCAGTTTATGATGTCCAAGCTGATGCCAGCTTGTAAATAAAATAACAATCGCAGCAAGAATATATACGGCCACCATGATAAAACAGGTATATGCAGAAATTCCCATGGAATAGTTCGTAATATTCCCGTGCAGATAGGAAAGCTGCGGCATAAAAATAATAACAATGGCAAGATTGATCACCAATGGAGCCATCAGCAATATCCTTTTTTTCCTATTTTTTGGAATTCCTCTTGTAATATCCAGAAGATACAAAAACATGAGAAACATCATAATATCCAGACTGCACAGGAAACACATATGTAACACCATATTCACCACAGCCGGCACACTGTCCAGATGGTTAACGGTGTATGCGGTAATACCATCCAAAGTGATTTCCAGTATTCCCATAACCAGAAGCCACGCAAACACCGGCTCTTTTTTCTTTATTTTATATGCATATCTTTCCCTTACATAAATAAAAGCCACATAAAGTACAATCAGCAGACATCCCAACTGCAGCTTATCGTATTGCATAATTTTCCCTCTTTCGTAAGAACCTCAATATTTTAATTTTACAGTATATGAACCCAAACGGTACGTCAAGTATTATCTTTAAATTGCGTTGACAATCTTCCCTGAAAATCTATAATAAAATTAGTATTATTGTATTACCTTACTTTCAGATAAAGGAGACCCCCATTATGATATTTGCGACAGGATGGCTTTCCCTGCACCTGTTTGGTGTTTTTATAATATTTGCCCTGCTGGTGATTGTAGCCCAGAAAGAAGATACTACCTATAAAAGTGAACTGCTTCTGACGATCGCATGCTGTCTTGTTACACTTGTAGCCAAAAGTATTTATATCGTAGGTGGTTCCAGGGAAACACTTCTTACTATAGGGAAGATGGAATATCTCGGAAAATGTTTTGCCAATTACTGCGCACTGATGTTTATTCTCCGCTGGCAGAACATTAAAATTCCAAGATGGTTTATCAATACCCTGTTGTTTATCAACTGTGCTTTCTATATCCTGATTGCAACCGTTGACCATCACCACTGGTATTATAAGGATTACTGGCTTAACCCGTCACAGGCGAATATACGTGGGTATACTCTCGAAATTGCCCCGGCTCCTATGTATTATATATTTATGGCTTTTCAGGTTATGGAAATTATAGGCAGTGTATGTGTGATTGTTTCCTCGTATCTTTCCAAAAAGGATATGCCAGATCGCCTGAATCTGCATATCATCCTGCTGTTTTCCATGCTTTCCCCTGCGATCCTTCTCTCCCTGCGCCTTCTTGGCATTTTAAAATGGGACGACCCGACACCGCTCGGAATGTTTTTCGCCTGCGTGTTTATGTGTATTGCCGTCGTCAAATACAAAATGATCGACCCGGTAAAAAGCGCAAAAAACCTGATCATTCAGAATTTAAATGAAGCTGTTGTCGTCACGGATCTGGAGGGAAGATTTCTCTTTTTGAACCCTATGGCAGAAACACTGGTTTCTTCTATGAAGAAAAAAGCCATCCACCGTCAGAAAGACATCGAAATCTACGATATTCTCCGGGGTTCGGATGGATATTTTGACTGGCTGGATCACCACTATCAGGTCGAGGAAACGGAATTGCAAAGCTGCAACACTCCACAGGGATATATGCTGACACTGGTAGATGTCACAAAAATTCTGGAACAGAACCACCGCATGAAAGAACTCGTCACACAGGCAGAAGCTGCCACACAGGCAAAATCCGCGTTTGTATCCAATATATCCCATGAGATCCGTACCCCTATGAATTCCATTGTCGGAATCACGGAAGTCATGCTGCGTTCCCAGCATTCCCCAAGGGAACAGGAATTCCTGCTAAACATCCAGAGTTCCGGACAGGCACTGCTTTCCATCATCAACGATGTACTGGACTTTTCCAAGATTGAATCTGGAAAAATGCAGCTGGTTTTAGAGCCTTATGATACACTCTCCCTGTTCCATGACCTGAAGCTGACAATGGAAAACCAGATCAGCAAATGCCCTCTGGAACTGATTTATGAAATTGACCAGACCATACCATGCCTTTTATATGGAGATGCCGGACGCATCCGGCAGGTAATTACAAATCTGGTCAGCAATGCCATCAAATATACCGAACATGGTCATGTCCGTTTTTCCGTCCATGTCCATAAAAAAGATTATGATAAAGTTTCCCTTTATTATGAAGTGGAAGATACCGGTATCGGAATCCGCAAAGAAGATCAGGAAATATTATTCGATTCCTTCCAGCGTGTGGATTTAAAAAAGAACCGCCGTATTCAGGGAACCGGTTTGGGCTTGACAATTTCGAAAAATTTCGTCAATATGATGGGAGGGACTATTGGTGTAGAAAGTGAATACGGAAAGGGAAGTAAATTTTATTTCTGTATTGACCAGACGATTATGGACTCGACACCAATTTCAGAAATCAACTACGAGCAGCGGCACAACAGTGTTGTCAGCAAAGAAGCAGAAAGCCTGTTTACCGCAGAGGATGCCCACATTCTCCTGGTAGATGATAATTCCCTGAACCTGCTCGTTGCCCAGGAGCTTCTAAAACCTCTGCAGCTTCAGATTGATACCGCAGAAAATGGAAAAGATGCTGTCGCTATGGTACAGGAACGGCATTATGATCTGGTACTGATGGATCACATGATGCCTGTGATGGACGGCATTGAAGCTACCAAAGCAATCCGGGCACTTCCGGAACCACAATACCAAAACCTGCCGGTCATTGCCCTGACTGCAAATGCCATGGTAAATGCACAAAAGGAGTTTGCAAATGCAGGCATGAACGGATTTGTTGCAAAACCGATTGATTTCCAGATGATCTGTAACCAGCTGCGCAAATGGCTTCCTAAAGATATGATCCATGAACTTACCCGGGAAGAAGCCGAAAAGATACTGTCGGATGAAACGGACACTGCGGATTCCATAACGGATACTTCCACCGGCAGTTCCGCGGAAAATCCTGCAGGATTCCGCTTCGAAAACGGTCTGCCCTACTGCGGATCGGAGGAAGCATTAAAACAGATCATACAGATTTTTTACAACACCATCGACAGCAAATCCAAAAAGATTGAACAATGTCTAAAGGAACAATTAATAAAGGATTATACGATTGAAGTCCACGCATTAAAAAGTTCCGCATTGCTGATCGGTGCCCCCGGTCTGTCCAAAGCTGCAAAGGAACTGGAAATGTATGGAAATGCACAAAATCTTGCTGCACTTGAAGAAAAAACAGGACCGGTGCTTGCCATGTACCGAAGTCTTAAGTCCCTCCTGCGTCCTTATGTGGAGGATAACGAAAGCATCAAAAAGGAAGTTTCTTCTGATGACTGGATTACCGTTCTTGAGCAGATGCATCTGTGTGTAGAACAGTTTGACATGGATGGTGTGGATCATGCCATGGAAACCATGGAGACGTTTCAGACACCGGATAAGCTCAAAGACCTGATGGAACAGCTGCGTGTCTGCGTTACAGATGTGGAAATGGAAGAAATTATGAAATTAACTGATACAATGGTCAATTTATTACAATAGAAGGAGAGACATCATGCACGAAATAAAAAGCCCATTTCTCATCCTGATGGAGGAACAAAGTTATCTCGCACAATCATTAGAAAGTGCTTTTGAAAAACAAAATGTCAAAGTAAAAATTGTAACGATAGCAGAAGCCAGCAGCATTGTCATCTCGGAAAAACCAAGTGGTTACCTGATCTGCACAAGCCCGGAGCTTTTAAAAAAAGCGGTCAGCGTAAAAGTAATGGTTGACCAGGCGATAAAAAACAAAACTCCGGTATTTATTATGGGAAACATAGATGAACTGGAACTGCTGTGGGAAACCCTCCCACAGCAGATGGTCATGGATGTGTTCACCCGCCCGATTACGGTGGGCGATATGGTCGATAATATTTGCACACAGATGAACGATTTCTATCAGCTGAAAAAACACACGATTCTGGCTGTGGATGATTCCGGTATTATCCTGCGCAAAATCAAGGCACTGCTTGAAGACACCTATCAGGTTGTACTGGCAAACTCCGGTGCAATGGCGATCAAATACCTGACCTTAAACACCCCGGATCTGATTCTGTTGGATTATGCCATGCCAATCGTTGACGGCAGCCAGATCATGCAGATGCTCCGGGAAGATCCGGAATTTCACCATATTCCAATCATATTCCTGACTGGAAAAAATGATGCAGAAACCGTAAAAAATGTCATGTCTTTAAAACCGGATGGTTATTTATTAAAGAGCATGAATCCTCAGAAACTGCACGCGGCAATTGATGACTTTTTTGCATCACGGGGCAAATAAACCGGTTACGATACCCATCGCTTTTTGCGGTGGGTATATTGATATCCCACAAAAATGCTCCCTGCAGGCGAACGTTTTCCCTGCTGAAAGAACCGCATCATTTTCTCTAACGCTTTTATCGCACGGATAAATTTCTAAAATACTATTCTGCTTTGTTACAGCAGGCAATTCCCAGCCCGTCCGGTCCAATATGACAGGACAGCCCCAGCGACAGATTATCGCACATGACATCCATACCCGGAAAGCTTTCTTTGATCTGCCGTATCCACTCTTCCGTTACTTCTGCGGTAGAACTTGATGCAGCCATAAGATATAATTTTCCTGCTTCATAAGCCTCCTTAAAATTCGTCTCAAATTCTTTTTTCATTGCGTCTATCATTGCTTTTCTCGCATTTTTCATTCCACGGCACTTCTGATAGACATCTAACTTTCCCACACCAAATTTCATAACCGGCTTAATCTTCAGCACATCTGCTGCCACAGCTGCAACAGAACTGATCCGTCCACCCTTTTTCAGATATGTCAGCGTGCTGAGCCCCACATAAATGACCATATTCTCTCTGTTTTTTTCGAGAATATCTTTAATTTTCTGTGCACGGTATCCTTTCTCTGCAAGCTCCACGGCATCGAGGACCGAACGGTGCATCGGCGTAGACACGCGTCCATTATCTACAACAAATACTCTTCCGGCATACGGCTCCTCCTGTGCCATTGCCTGTGCCGTCATGCAGGAACCGCTCAGACCGCTGCTGATCGGAATATAGACAAGTTCTTCATATTCCTGCAGCATGGCTGACCACATATGCATCACACTCTCCGGTGACGGCTGGGATGTTGCCACATCCGCACCTTTCCGAAGCATTTCATAAAATTCCTCTCTGGAAATATCCACTCCTTCACGATATAATTTTTCATCAATATAAAAAGGCATTGGCAGTACGGCAATCCCCAGCTTAGATGCTTCGTTTTCTAAGATGCCACTGTGGCTGTCTGTCATGATTCCTGTTTTTTTCATAGAATAGTCCTGTCCTTTATCGTTTTGTTTTAGTATAACACAAAGCAGGGGACAATTATACTGCTGGCGTAAACTGTAACAAATATTTCCCCAGTTCCTCCAAAATTATCTGCTGGCTCTCCCGAGTGTGAATCAGTGCATAATAATTTCTTCCGTATTTTGCCTGTCTCTCCTCTTCCCGGATTCCTACGGCTCTTCCCTTTTCCGTCACACGCTTTATCTTTTCTTCTCCCTGCACGGTTTCCTCAAGATATCCTTTTTCCACAAGCAGCTGATTGATAAATGAAGCGGTCAGTTTCTTTCGATCCGTCTCCCAACATAGCGCATTGATCCGGTTTGTCAGTTCTGAAAGCATACAGGTGTCGGTCAGTTCCACCTCATCAAGTTTTTCCGGAGCGATATAAAACGGCAGCTTCTTTTTTCTTGCCGGAGCTGCTGTCGTGGTGTCTACTGTCATGCCGGAAAATGCCTCCGCTGTGGCGGTATCTCCACCATGCTCGTTCAAAAATGCTGTGATAACCTGTGTAAAACGCGCACCGTAACTTTCGATTTTCTGTGCACCCATTCCGTACACAGCGGCCATCGCAGTGGAATCCACAGGACATTTGGCACACATATCTTTTAATGTCTTATCGGAACAGATAATATACGGTGGCACACCTTTTTCCACGGCAAGTTCCGTCCGGCATTTGCGAAGCTGCTCAAACAGTTCCTGCCCTTCCGGTGTCAGATCAGCAAGCTGCAATGCCTTTTTCTTTTCTCTTCCGGTCTGGATATAAGTTTCTTCCGCCTCATCTTCCACAACCACACAATTGCTGCATTTTTCACAGGTACACGGACTGTTGTCCCCGAAATAGGACAGGATAAACTGGCGCAGACACTCATCGGTCTCGCAGTAACGGATCATCTCATTGAGTTTCCTCTGCTCATTTGTCCGCACCACGGGATCATCGGATGCCTGCCCGGATGTGGATTTGTACTGCAACAGGCGTTTGTTTATCATGATATCCTGTTTCGAGAAAAATAACACACACTCCGCTTCTTCCCCGTCACGCCCGGCACGGCCAGCTTCCTGATAATAATATTCCAGACTCTGCGGCATATTGTAATGAAGCACATAGCGCACATTGGATTTGTCGATTCCCATGCCAAATGCATTGGTTGCAACCATCACACGGATTCTGTCATACGTAAAATCATCCTGATTCTTTTTCCGTTCCTCTAAAGACAGACCTGCATGATAGCGCCCCGCCGCAATGCCATATTGCAGCAAAAGGGCATACACACTGTCCACATTTTTTTTCGTGGCACAATAGATGATTCCACTCTCATCCTCATGCCTTTTCACATAATTTAAGATACTGTTGTCCGTCTCTTTTCCGCCCTTGCGGTTGACCACACGGAAAAACAGATTCGGCCGGTCAAATCCTGTCACGACTGTCACCGGATTTTGCAAATGCAAACTTGTTATGATATCCTGCTTCACGCGCTCTGTGGCGGTGGCAGTAAATGCACTGACAATCGGACGGTCTGGCAGTTTTGCTAAAAAATCCGCAATTTCAAGATAGCTCGGCCGGAAATCCTGTCCCCACTGGGAAATACAGTGTGCCTCATCTACCGTAACCATGGAAATGTCCGCATAGCATGCAAAGTCTAAAAAACGTGCCGTGTTGAGCCGTTCCGGTGCCACATAAATAATTTTGTATTTTCCCTGTGCTGCATAGGAAAGTGCCATGCGGATCTGGTTTTCGGACAGAGTCAATTTTTACTTATACTTTCTGTTCAGGAAAGCAACTACACCAGCGGCGGTCAGGGTCAGACCAACGGCAACTGCCGGAACGGTGGTTGTATCGCCGGTTTTTGGGGTGCTGTCTGTTGATTTCTGTACGGCAGCAGTCGGGCGTGCC
>OGZO01002852.1_pt1 | contig 11483 bp, 10 predicted proteins | sample 1576721 | NCBI WGS metagenome assembly OGZO01 (sample SAMEA3541516, study PRJEB24748) | human gut metagenome | biome: human gut; feature: human-associated habitat; material: faeces | place: China | collected 2012 | reverse complement strand
TACGGACCATAAATGACCGTGCCGTAGGCATACACACCACTCTCATGCGCGGGGTCCTGTTTGCCGACATGCAGAATTACGATATCCCCAAGCTGCATATCACGAGTGGCAAGAAAACACTCTACATGGCCGGAGCCTTTTACATTATCGAACAGGTTCCACTGACGGAGATTCACGGGTTCTAAATAGATGCGCATACTGTAGTTTCTTCAGTTGCAGAATATGGCACTAGCGTGTCATTGTCTGCTAAATCGTCAAAAAAGTTTACAAGGTCGTCTGGAGTTGGCTCTAGCAATGCAATATTATTACATTTGGCTTTCTTACGATTGTATTCCCCTGCTTACTATTCCATAGCCTTATTTCACACTCTTGTAGACAAGGTCTGACAGGTACCGTGTACAGTATAGCTGCCGTTGCCTGCGGGCAGGAAGAAGCTATCGCCTTTCTTGACGGCCACGGTTTCGCCGCCACAGATCAACTCACCCTCGCCATCTGTGATGAGCAGCGAGACAAAGCTCTTCTCGTCCGCTGTGCCCTCAAACGCGCCGTTCCTGGCATCCACGGTGAAATACTCACACTGGGCCAGATGGCTGCCAAAGTCATGCTTGACGGGCAGAGTGCGCAGGGTCACGTCCAGCGCCTTCTCCACGTGCAGGGCGCGGGGCTTGCCGTCCGCCCCCACGCGGCCATAATCGTACACACGGTAGGTCACGTTGGAGTTTTGCTGGACTTCCGCAATCACAATGCCCTTACAGATGCTTAGCGAAGCAAATCAAACACATATTTCATTTAAAACAAAATCATTTAATCTGTTCAATAATAAACATTCCCTGGAACCACTGCACCATTTGCTCACTACAAAAATATTTATATTTTTTCCGTCCCATTCCCACACTTCGACGCTATCCATTATAATTGAGAGGAGATATACTTCCTCTCGCGACAACTGAATAGCGTCCTCTGCCGTACCGCTTTTGGGGAAGCAGCGCGATGATCCGGAGTATCCGGGGAGCGTGCCAAGAAGGCGTGATAACATGCTGCAAGGCCGGCCCAAAGGCTGCCTTGCAGGGCACAGCGCCGGGAAGGGTTGCCTGTCTGGAATTTGCAGGGGGAGAAAAACGCAAAACCAATATAGCAGCAGATTATGCCGTGAAGGCGCTCGCTTTCACGGCATTGCTGTGCCGCCATATTGGTTCCATTCGTACATTTTTGAAATCGTAACGATTGTAGTATACTGGTTTTGCGGACGAGGAAAACGCCCCGTCCCGACAGTCAAATCTTGGAGGTGCAGTCTTATGCCACAACGCTTTGGGAGGCCCTTCTCATGACAGCCAGCTTGCGCGTAAAAAACGACAAATACTATGTCGTGCTCACGCATACGACAGATGGCAAAAAAAATCAGACCTGGGTTTCCACAGGTCTGTCAGTAACAGGAAACGAGGGCAAAGCCAGGCAGATCATGCTTGACATGCTCGGCGAAAAGCCTGAGCAGGCTGCCCCGCCCGATATGCTTTTCAGTGACGCCGTGCGCCGCTGGCTGGAGGATGTCCGGCATCGCGTGGACGAGGTCACATACCAAGGCTACGAGGTACAGGCCCGGGCACACATCCTTTCCTACTTCGATGACCTGCAAATCCGGCTGTGCGATGTTGACGGCGAGACGCTGCAGACCTACATCAACGTAAAGGCCAAATTCGGGCGCTCTGACGGCCACGGCGGCCTATCCGCGGTCAGCTTGCGCCAGCACAAGAACGTGCTCAATCAGACGCTCAAATTAGCGCAGAGAGACGGTCTGATCCAGACAAACCCTGCCGATTTGGTCGTCATGCCCCACGCAGCACAGTTTACCGGTACGTTCTACACGGAAGCACAAATGCGCGATCTGTTGACCGCCGCCAAAAACGAACGCCTCTACCCTATCATCTATGTCACCGCGCTGTACGGTCTGCGCCGCAGCGAGGTACTGGGGCTGAAATGGGACAGCATCAACTTTGCGATGCAAACGCTGACCATACGGCACACCGTGGCCCGGGTCACGAAGGTCGTGGAGAAGAACAAGACCAAGAACGCATCCAGCTTCCGCAGCTTTCCTCTGACAGACGATGCGGTTAGACTGTTCAAAATCCTGCTTCAACAGGAGCAATACTACCGCAACCACTTCGGCAGGGATTACATAGACAACGACTATGTGTTCACCTGGGAGGACGGGCACCCATACTCCCCCGACTATGTGAGCCACACCTTCCACAAGCTGCTGAAGAAGTACGACCTGCCCCATATCCGGTTTCACGACCTGCGCCACACCTGCGCCAGCATGCTGCTGTCGGAGGGCTACGGCCTGAAGGACGTGCAGGAGTGGCTCGGCCACTCGGACATCAAGATGACCGCAAACATCTACGGCCATCTGGACATACGCCGCAAGCGCTCTATCGCCAACGGCTTGGAGCAAGCGCTGCCACGATTGAAGCCGTAAAAAACAAAAAGCGCCAAATCCTTTCGGATTTGACGCTCCTGCTGACCTTGACAGCCACCTTTGGTCCGAGTGGCGAGAGTCGAACTCACGGCCTCTTGAACCCCATTCAAGCGCGCTACCAAACTGCGCTACACCCGGTCAACCGGGCTGTCTCGAATCAGCTTGATTATTATAACTGACTGCACCGAGAATGTCAATAGAAATGTACGAATTTTATAAATATATTTTGCTTTGTGACTGATAAAGGAAGGAAAGAAGGGATAAATCATGCCGAATAGCCTGGAATTGAACGTCTCCCCTGCGCAGCTGCACACCTTTGCCAACCATCCGTTCCATGTCCGCAAGGATATGGAGATGAATGAGTTGGTGGACAGCATCCGGGAGAGCGGCGTTATTGTTCCGCTGATCGTGCGCAGCAGGCCCGAGGGCGGCTATGAAATCATCAGCGGACACCGTCGCTGCGAGGCCTGCCGGGAGCTGGGTATTGAGAAGGTGCCGGTCCGTGTGCAGGAGCTGACGGATGATGAAGCTACCATTTTAATGGTGAACAGCAATATTCAGCGGGAGCATGTGCTGCCGAGTGAGAAGGCGTTTGCGTATAAAATGAAGATGGATGCGATGAAGCATCAGGGACGGGCAACTTCGGGACAAGTTGTCCCGAAGTTAGATGACCGTCGAACAGGTTCTCAAATTGGTTCGTCATCCGGCGAAAGCTATAAGACGGTGCAACGTTACATTCGACTAACGCATCTCATCTCCCCCATTCTGCAAATGGTCGATGAATCCCGCATGGCATTCAACCCCGCGGTAGAAATCTCCTACATGACGCCTGAGCACCAACGGTGGCTGCAGGCCGAGATGGAGCTTTGCGAGGCCACACCCTCTCTGGTGCAGTCCCGCCGTCTTAAAGAGATGAGCCAGAGCGGCACACTGACGGAGCACTACCTGCATACCCTGCTCACCGAGCAGAATCCCAATCAACGTCAGAAGTTTTTCTTGAATCAATCTGACGTACAGCGGTTCTTCCCTCCCGGCTATACGCCCGAGCAGATGCAGAACACGATATTCTCCCTGCTGAAAACCTGGGGCCATGCCCACGAGCATACCCAGAGCCAGCAGGAGCTGGAACGGTAAAATGCTACACACAACCTTATTTATAAGGCCCGGTTAGGATGCCAAAAGCACGGTATTCTGTCAGGCTTATTCGAGTGTGCGCTTTTTGGAGAAGCAACCATGCAATTTGACTACTTTTACGGCAGTCAGGCCGATCAGTTCTCGTTCTATCGGATTCCCAAGGTGCTGTTCACAGACCCGCAGTTCAAGCCGCTGTCCACCGACGCCAAGGTCCTGTACGGTATCCTACTGGACCGCATGAGCCTGTCGGTCAAGAATCACTGGCTGGATGAACAGAGCAGGGTCTACATCTTCTTCACCACCGAGGAAATCATGGAGGCCCTGAGCTGTGCCAACCAGAAGGCCTGCCGCCTGATGCTCGAGCTGGAAAAGGATGCAGGGCTCATTGAACGTAAGCGCCAGGGGCTGGGAAAGCCCAGCTTGATTTACGTGAAAAACTTTGCTGTTTCGTCATAAATCAAGAAATGTGAAAATCACATTTCTTGAAGTGTGATTTTCACACTTCTGGAGATGTGATTATCACACGCAAATAAGACTGATAGTAATTAGACTGATTAGAACGATACAGAAAACAGATTGAAAAACAGAATACGGGGTGTAGAGTATGGCCGGGGTGAAGAAAGAAGAAATCGCGCGGGCGAAGGAGCTGGACCTGCTGACCTACTTCAAACTCGTTGAGCCAGGCAACCTGAAGCTCGTGGGCAAGGAATACCGCCACAAGGTACACAGTTCGCTGACCATCAGCAAAGACAGCCTTTGGTGCTGGCACTGCATCGGCCTGCGCGGACGCACGGCGCTGAAGTATCTGATCGACGTCGAGAAGGTGCCCTATGTCGAGGCCGTGCGGGAGATCAACCGCATCCAAGGCGGCGTGGTTCATTCTTCCCAACCTGTAAGCCTGCCGCAGCCACGCGCTGAACCGGAAGCACCGCGAGATTTCAAGCTGCCCGAGCCAGACGCAAACAGCTATGCAGCTATGGCGTACCTGCGTGGGCGCTGTATCCACCCCAATGTACTGGCGTTCTGCCGCAAGGAGGGCATTTTGTACCAGACGAGCTTCAAAAATCACCCGAACTGCGTATTTGTTGGACGTGATGGTGAGGGTGTTGCGAAAGGCGGCAGCTTGCGTGGCTGTACGCAGCTGCAATTTCGGCGCGATATTCCCGGAAGCAAGAAGATTTACCCGTTCTACATACAAGCCTGCACTAAAACAGACACGGTTGAGGTATACGAGGCCCCCATTGACGCTATGTCCGGTGCGACTCTAAAGCTCATGCAGCACACCGGGCCGTGGCGAAGCGTCCACTATCTGGCGCTGGGCGGCACAGACTATGCCGCGCTGGATGCGTTTTTGAAGTATTTCCCGGCAGTCCGCAAAATCGTCCTCTGTCTGGACAACGACAACGCAGGGCGGACGCGAACACAGGAAATCATGGTGCATCTTGCGGGCAGCGGCAAAGCCGTGGAAGACCGCCCGCCACCGGTGGGCAAGGATTACAACGACTCACTGGTGCAGTACATGCAGGAATACCGCGCACACTGTATCAGCATGGATGATATTTTGGAGGAAACAAGATGAAAACAATCGCAATCGCAAACCAGAAGGGCGGCACGGGGAAAACGACCACAACGTATAATCTCGGCATTGCCCTGACCCAGCAGGGCTACCGCGTCCTGATGGTAGACTTTGACCCGCAGGGCAATCTTTCCTGCTACTGCGGTATCCCACCAGAAAAGGACCTTGACCAAACAATTACGGAGCTGCTGATGAAGACCTCCTGCGAAAAGCCGATAGGAAATCGGGAGTGTGTCTACCAGACCGGACGCAAGGAGGCTGCCGCACGGGTGGATTTTATCCCGTCTAACCTGCGGCTGGCGGGCTTTGAGCTGGCCATGGGCACGATGATGTGCCGCGAGGTGCTTCTGAAATCCTGCCTGGAGCAGTACAACAATCAGTACGACTACTGTTTGATCGACTGCTCCCCCTCTGTTGGCCTGCTGCTGACCAATGCGCTGGCCGCCGCCAATGAAATTATTATCCCGATGCAGGCGCAGCCATTCTCCGTTGTGGGCATGTCACAGCTGACGTCCTCCATTGCCAATGTGCAGCGTAAGATCAACCCCGGGCTGCGCGTGAAGGGCATCTTGCTGACGATGACCGAGCACACGAACGTTTCCGACCACTACTGCGGGCAGGTCCGCAGCACCTACGGCAATAAGATTCACGTTTTCACAACGGAGATTCCCAGAAACGTGAAGGTACAGGAGAGCCAGGCCAATGCAGAGCCGACGATTCTGTACGACCCGAAAAGCAATAGTGCAAAGGCCTATATTGAATTTGCGAAGGAGGTATCCGGCTATGGCCGCGAAGAACAAGTTTTTGAACGCGATGAAGATGCCCTCAATCGATGATATGTTTTCCTCGGAGGCTGACAGGCAGCGTGAAAGCGGCGATTTGGTCACATATGCAGATGAGGGCTGGTATGTGGAGAAAACCACCTTTGCCAGTGATACCGCGGCCTACAACGGCAACTACCACATCCATAAGGACAGCGGCCTGACCGAAAGTCAGGATCAGGTCGCCAAGGGCAAAGCCTGCGTCATTCGCAGCGCGCCAATATGGACTGTACCATATGGCACCGGACAAAAACCACACAGAGTATTGCCGATCACTTCAAGCGGATGGGCAGCAGTACACGCATCTTGTCCGGCATTGAGCGCCTGAGCCTGTTACAAGGCATCATGCGGCCCAATGAGGAAATGAGCTTTTCCTATGACTGGCTGCTGGCTGAGGATGACCTTACTACGAAGGATTTTATTTCACCCAGCTCTTACAACTGGCACCCGGAGCATGACGACTCGCGCGCCGTCTACCGTGACCGCTATCAGTTTGGCGATAAAATCGGCAAGACAATGTATCTGCGGGGCATAGCACCGGAAATGAAGAACGGTTTGTTCTCTATGCTGTCCGAACTTCCTTTTGACCACGTCATCACAATGCATGTTGACGCTATGGACCAGGCAGAAGCCGTCCAGGAAATTGAGAAAAAGCTTGCCTATATGCACAAGGAAGAATACGATGCCATTGCCAAAGCACGCGAGCGAAATATGCCTGCCAGCATAGCTGTGAGCTATGATCTGAAATCCAAAATGCACCACACAGAGCAGATGATGGATGACATTACAACCAAAAACCAAAAAATCTTCAAAGTCTGCATCCTCATTCACACCTATGGCGATTCCAATGCTCAGTTGGACGAGCGCGTGCGGCGCATTTGCAGCACCGTACAGCAGCAGACCTGCCGCTTTGACAGCATTTTGTATGAGCAGCGCAATGCCATGAACAGTATGCTGCCGCTTGGCAAGAAATGGCTTGGGCTGGAGCGCACGCTGGAAACCGTCAGCACGGCCATCTATGTGCCGTTTACCACACAGGAACTGTTCCAGCCGGGCGGACTGTACGAGGGCATCAACGCCCGCAGTAAGAATCTGATACTGTGTAACCGCAAGCTGCTGCCCGCCCCTGCCGGTATGGTACTGGGTATGACGGGCTACGGCAAGTCTTTCTCCGTAATGCAGATGGTCACCAATATCATGCTTCGCTGGCCAGATGATGATATTGTTCTCATCGACCCAGAACAGGAGTACACGCATCTCGTTACAGCCATGGGTGGCGTAGTGATTGACATTTCCGCGTCCAGCCCCTCCCATATCAATCCCATGGACATTACCGAGGACTACGGCGACGATGAGGACCCCATCCGACTGAAAAGCCAGTTCTTGCAGAATTTCTGCCAGCTCATTCTACACAGCTCCGAATTGTCGCCCCAGGAGCGAACCTTTATTGATGTAGCTGCCGGCCTGACCTATCAGCGCTATATGGCAAATCCCAAGCGCGAGGAAATGCCCACACTGCACGACTTTTATAGAAATCTTGCGCTGCAGGGAGAGGAAGTCAAACCACTGCTTACGGCATTGAAGCTATATGTAAGTGGCTCCATGGACCTGTTTGCCCACCAGACCAATGTGAACGTGCAGAATCATTGCATCTGCTTTAATACGGTCAAGCTGGGCAAGTCGATGCAGTCTATCGGCATGCTGACAGTGCTGGATCAGGTCTGGAACCGCATCACTCGGAACCGCGTGTTGGGCCGCCGTACCTGGGTGTTTACCGACGAGTTCCAGCAGTTGCTGGGCAACAAGGACTGCACGGACTTTTACTTTCAGCTGTCCAGCCGCGCCCGCAAGTGGGGTGCGATTCTGACCTCCATCACCCAGCACGTGCGTTCGGTACTGGACAACGAGGACGCGCGCCGAATGCTGTCCGACTGCGGATATATCAAGCTGCTGAACCAGTCTCCCGACGATGCCAACGATCTGGCGCGGCTGCTGCACATTTCCAACGAGGAAAAGCGGTACATCGAGAATGCAGAGGTTGGCAGCGGACTGCTGATCGTATCTAAGACGGTGGTGCCCTTCAACAACGATTTTCCGAAGGATACCGAGCTGTTCAGGCTGATGGATACATCTCCTAATCGAAAGTCTTAATGCGTTATGCTTACACCAGCACATCTCTAAAAACAACCTCACGGAGTCTGCCATGTCAGAACTATTCACGCAAAATTATAGCGACAAACCTTTATTCCATACCGATACTGACATATCGGAAAGCCTGCACAATCAGGTAGAGGAAGCATCAAACGGCGAGGAACTACTGGATAATACTGAAAAGCAAGCCGAGTCGCTACTGTCGAACGACGATTATGTAAGTGAAACGAAAGACGTCATTTCAGACGATAGCGAAGATGTAGCAGAAAGCTTATCACCTCCCGCCGATGGCAACCGGAAATATATCGCCGGTACCAACACGCCCCGGGCCAGCCGCAGCAATGCCTACTACGAACTGCTGTGCAATCAGCAGACAAATGGCCACCGCTCCCCTGCCATGCGCGGCACAACAGCCGCAGCGCACGGCATCACGAGTGCAAGCGGACTGGTCAGCTATCAAGAGGACTTCGCCACCGATGCTGCGCAGGATGTCGGCGTGCACGGCGCAGCGGCGGAACTGATTATGCAGGAGACGTTTATCGGGACTGCTGCGGAGGACGTCGGCATACTGGGCAGCTACGCCGTGAAGGGCATCAAGGATGTGCGGGACGGCACGCGCACCGCCGAGGAGGTCCTACACACAGGCAGCGATGTGCTGCAGATGGAGTTGGGAAGCTCTGCGGTACAATTCGGCTCTGCCGGTGCACGTACCGCTCTGCACTATGCAGAGACCTTCTCGACCAGTGCGGATGATTTTGCTGACCGTGCGCCGGGTATCATCAGTAATACAGGCTTTCAGACCGGTCATAGCGTAATCAAAGTGGCGCGGTTCTTTGCCCATCCTGTCAAAGCGCTTGTGTCTATCGGCAGGACGGCACTTATTTGTGGCGCAATCGTTCTATTGTTGCTGATTATTGGGCTGCTAGGCCAGATGAGCGGTACTACAACGACCAGCGTGCTGTGTGCCGACAGACCGGAGGATATTCAGCAGCTTATCGAAAGCATCAATACATACCGCAATGAAGCTGCCACTGATGAGTTGCGCAGAGCCTTTCGCAACGATGTTGACCCCAACGGCAACCCCTACGGCTACGACACGCTGACCGGCCAGCGCAGCAACAATTTGCAGCATGGCGTCACCTGGAGCTACGCCAACGGCATCTACAATGACACTGCAGAGATCATCTCGATGGCCGCGGTCTACTATCAGCAGGACTGGCCCAGTTCACAGGAGCTTGCGGCTTTTACAGACGACGTGCCATTTACCCAATATTGCCGCGCCCTGACAGCCTACGGCATGGAAATCACCGCATGCGAGTCCGCACCTTACTCCTGCATCAGCTATGGCGGCTGCGTCAATGGCTACCGCAGCGAGGGCGAGACCGTGACCATCACAGAGTACCGATGCGAAACGCACACCTGTGCCCAAGGCAACGAAGAATGCGGGCACTACCACAACGGAATATGGGAATGGAGTGACGACCACGCGGAAGGCAGCAGCCGCCCCGAATGGATCGAAGACGGCACACACGATGTGACCGTCTTTTTTCCTGTCATTTTCCCGGATGGGGCCACCCAGTCAGAGCTGTGCATCCTGCCGGATGACTATACCCAAGTTGTCGATGGCAAAATTGCCGCAGAGGATTGCACCGGCAGCATCGTGTTGGATGAAAGTGCGAATCTCTACAAGGGCGAGCTGAATGAGTGGTTCTATGCTCCGAACGAGCGCATCGCCACCTTTACAGTGGAGACCGCCGACGGTGACGAAGTCATGACGAAGGACTATACCGTGACCTTCGCCAACGCAACCGCTATCCCATGGTGTCCCGGAGAACTGCACGACGGCCAGTACGGCCACTATGATCTGAACTGCACAATTTACCTGACCGGCTATGACCGCTATGCTGACCCGGAAACCGAAGCCCCCAATGGTGCGGACGGCGGCACGGGCAATCTGGAGGCACTGGCCGAAAGCAGCAACGACGGTACGCTGACACGCACCGTCATCAAGCGGGATCAGTACGGAAATGCGTATGCGGGCAATGCGGTCACTGCCCGCTTTACGAAAACTGTAACGCTGCCGCCCGGCGCGGCGGGCTTCAAGGGCTGGTATGAGAACGGCACGGACACTTATGGCAACGTGGAATGGGCATCCTTGCTGTATCGTATGGACTGGGAGGCGCTTTACGGCGTTGCGGACGGTATCAAGTGCCGTTCGGTAGGCTCCGCTTTGACTGCTGAAGAACTGCAGGCATTGCTGGCCGGACTGAACATTGATTCCGACACCGCGCGCGGGCAGGTCGTAGCCTTTGCCATTAGCTGCCAAGGTCATTTTGTGTACGGACAACCCTCGTCGCTGCGCGGTGGCCCCGGCAATGCCAGCGTCGGGATGAATTTGGACTGCTCCAGCTTTGTGCAGTACTGCTACTGGGCATAGGGCTTGCCGTTCTCAGCCGGTAATACAGCCGCCTATGGCCGCACCGGTGACTTGCGGGCAATCTCTTCTGCCGAGGTCCAGCCGGGCGATCTGCGGGTCGTCTATGCCGCTGACGGAGAGCAAGGCCATGTGCAGATGGCGCTTGGCGGCGGTGCGTGGATCGAATGCTGTTATGGCTACGGCGTCTGCGTAAACATGTCCAACGCATGGATGGAGAGCCGCGGTTGCCATTACTTTACCTATGCCGGATTTTAAGGAGGCTTTTATGAAAAGAGTTCTGGCGATTTTGTTTTTTGTTCCGTTTGTCATGGCGCTGGCACCGCCCTGCCATGCGGCGGGAAACGGCGAAATTGCGGTATCCTCGGTAGATGTTCCCGCGGAGCTGCAGGAGCGTTCCGTGCTGATTACGCTGGGCAGCGGCCCCAATGATACGGATGCTGTTCTTGTAGTACTGAACGGCTTGAACCAGTATGGTCAGGCTGTAACGTTGCCGGAGGGCACCTATTACTGCAATGCCGCTGTTCAATACGACGCCCTAAACGATTGGCCGCTGCGCGAGGTTGACGGCACCACCTTTTTGCAGGTCGAGGCTGGTGGTCAGTATGAGTTGCAATATGAGTATGCAGATGAGAGTTGTTTCACGGAAGTAACCGGGCAGACACGCTACTATACGCCGCTGCCGCTGCGCCAGCCGCCTGCCGACTATCAGCCAACAACGGCCCAGGTCAGCGCATACCTGACGGCACCAGTCGGCTTTTCTCAACACTGTATCGTCTACCTGCAGAACCTGTACAGCGGTACAGTATACGCGCTGGATGTATATGAATCCAACCAACTGGCCGCCGTTTGCACGGAGGCTGAAAGTGGGGTGTATGCGTTTCTGTCTGCCCG
>OGZO01002850.1_pt1 | contig 11486 bp, 11 predicted proteins | sample 1576721 | NCBI WGS metagenome assembly OGZO01 (sample SAMEA3541516, study PRJEB24748) | human gut metagenome | biome: human gut; feature: human-associated habitat; material: faeces | place: China | collected 2012 | reverse complement strand
AGTTTGCAACATTTGAAGATTGCGTAAATTTAAAGAAAGTTAATATGAAATCTGTAACTAGTATCGAAAGAAGAGCTTTTTGCGGAGATAAAAAATTGAAAAAAGTAAAGCTTAATAAAAAGGTAAAGGTCGGAAAGAAAGCTTTTCTTTTCACAAAAGTAAAGGGACAGAAAACAACTTAAAATAAAAATAGGATACGAAGGAGGTATTGCTTATGAAAAACATTTTTAAAAGTTTGTGCTTTGGACTGCTGTTAGCATTTACTGTTATTTCAGTGAATCCGGTTAAAGATGTAAATGCTGCAACAAAAACAAAGGTTACTTACAAATTAGACAAAGGTACACTTACAGTTTCAGGAAAAGGTGAAATGCCAAAGAAAATGACTTTTAAAGAAAACAAAAAAATTAAAAAGGTTGTTATAAAAAATGGCATTACATCAATTCCAAAGTACGCTTTTTCAGATTGTAAAAAATTGAAGAAAGTTGTAATTGGAAAAGACGTAAAGAAAATTGGGAAATATGCGTTTAGTCATACGAAAGTAACTAGCGTAAATATACCGAATAAAGTGAAGAAAATTGAAACGGGAACTTTTGCTTACTGTAAGAAACTTAAAAAAGTGAACATAGGAAAAAAGGTTACTAAAATAAAAGGTTTTGCATTTTGGAATTGCAATAATATCAAGAAAATAGAAATTCCAAATAGTGTTAAAGTTATTGAAAAACAGGCATTTTATAAATGCAAAAAACTTGAAAAGGTAAAACTTGGTAATAATGTTCAAACTATAGGAAATGCTGTTTTTCAAACAACAAATATTAAGAATGTTAAAATTCCAAACAGTGTAAAAGCAATGGGAGTGGCAGCATTTGATAGCGATAAAACAAAAATCAATGTGGAAATTCCGGGAAATATTACTGTAGACAAAGCACATTGGATTTCAGTTTGCAATGCAGGAAAAATAACATTTACAACAGATTTAAATATTGAATTAATTCAACATTTGGAAGCTGAAGATTTTGAAGTCTCAAAGAATGATCCGAATTACACGTCAATAGATGGAAACATTTATACAAAAGACGGTAAAACACTTGTAAGGGTGGCTGCATTAAAGAAGAACGTTAGAATTGTTGACGGATGTGAAAATATTTGTACATCAGCATTTCTTTACACACCTTTAGGTTTGAATTGGGAAGCAAAGTTAAGAAAACATATTGATAATCTTTTTATTCCAAAGACAGTTAAAAATATAGATGAAAAAAGCTATATAACATATGAAAGTGAACCTGAAAAGATTACTTCTGAAGAAAGAGCAAAAGTACAAAAAGGAGCAGTGACAATTAATAACATTCAGATTGAAAACAAAAATTTTGATGTCAATATTTTATCTAAACTATTGGATAAAGTTACATGTAACAAAGATGAAGTTTTAAAACAGCTGGCAGCTAAATAATAGAATAAACTTAAAATAAAAATAGGGTATGTTTAAAAGGGCTCTTTGTCAAGAGTGGGGTAAAAAGATTTTTGACACAGTTGTGAACCATTGTTCACAACTGTGTTTTCTCTTTTAAGCGAGAATAAAACATTGACTGAAAAAGGGAAAAGCTAATCTATGTTTTAAATACACCGTTATGTGCAGTAACGGAAAGTTTTATCAGTTAATATTCTGGCAAAAATTAATCCTAATGGAAGAGCCATAATAATCATAATAGCTAATGAGAACCATGAGACAGCTTCCGTAAGTGACATAATGCCAAAATTGTAAATTGCTCTGTATAAATAAAGTCCCGGAACCATAATTACAATGGAAGGAACGGTAAGGGATATTCGTGGATATCCATTATTGCTTTTTATGAAAGAAGCAAGAAGCCCGGCTGTTAGGGCACCAATAAAAGCTGCCACAGAGTAAGGCATGTGTGTAAAATCTATAAGTTCTAAACGGAGTGTGTTTGCAACTGCACCAATACAGGCGGCTGTTGCAGCCATTGGTATAGAACTGTTAAACATAATTGAGAAACCAAATACACCACAAAAACTTGTTATTATTCTTAATACTAATAGTAAAATTTTACTCATATGTATTGTTGTGAAATCCTGTGGTTGTAGCTTTAACAGAAGTGCCATAATCCAGGCAAACATTGTTGCTACTAATATAATTATTATTGAGTATGTTAATCGTTCAAGACCTGAACGTAAATCTAGCTTAGCAAGGTCAATGCCGCTTGTTATAAATGGAAAGCCGGGAATTATAAATAACATGGAGCATATATATCCGGCTTCATGTACATGGGCAATACCAAGCACAGACTCAGCAACATTAAAACAAATGGCATAAACCAAACATGCGATTGAAATTGATGCTGCTATATTTAAAAATAATGTAAAATGATGTTTTATAAGCTTTGTACGGACAATATTTCCAACACCGGCTGCAATAAACGCAAAAAGCATTTCAATTGGCCCGCCTCCAAGAAGAAATGTAAAACCACAACAGGCAAGAGCTGCAGCAAGACCTAATTTAACAGGAGAATACAATGTATGAATTTTCTCTATTTCATCAAGTCGTTTGTGAATTTCTTCACCGGTCAAATGGGCGTCTTCCTTTGGAAAGTTGTCAACAAATTGTTCCATTCTGTAAAGCTTTGAAGTATTAACCCCTGTGTTAGCTATACTAAGAGACTGTGAAACACAGTCTTTTCCATCAAAACAGTTAAATTCAATGGACATAAGTCCAACATCAACTGTACATGTAACATGAAGTTCCTTTGAAAGTCTGTTCATTGAAGTTCTTACACGCCATGCACCTGTGCCACAGGAAAGCATAATTAAACCAACTCTGCCAATAACAGATGCTTTTTCAATCAAACCTGACTCTTTAATTAATGTATTACTGTCATCACCGGTATAATCATGCCATGGAATTTCCATATGGTTTTTTTCCATAATATCAATGTAATTATTTGTTGGCATATATAATCGCCTCTGCTTTCGCTACATGTTTTTCTAAATGTTTTAAAAAGATGGAATTTGGAAGAAATATTCCAATTTCATCATATCTTTTATTATTTTCCACAAGTGAGTCCTGACCGTAAAAAACAAATGCCATAGGGAGATTCTTTTCAAGTTCAATCATTAAGTCCCAAACTGCTGAATAGGCTTCGGCTTCAGTTTTGTTAGCCGTTACAGTGTCAGGCAATTCTCTAATAATTAATATACCTGTATTTTTTTCAAGAATCTGCTGCTTCATTTCCATATTGTCTGAAGTGTATTTATGATTATAGCTATATGCTTTTGCAAGATATATTTTTTTATTGTTATTTAATTCTTTATATATTTCATGAAAATGATTGTAGTCTTTTTCGTGAACTTTTGATTTATACTTTGGAAGTAATAATCCATTATCGTCGGTCATAATTACAGGATTTTCTATTCCGTCAGCATTAAATCTATATGGAATCAGATATGAATTTCTAAGTAAATCAAATATAGTATTTTCACAAATAGCCATCAAAAAGGCTGATAAATCTCTATTGTGATAAGCATTGAATAATGCCTGTGAGAATTCTAATGGAGATAAATAGCTATTGATTTCATCATCGCAAAAAAGATAATTGCAAAATGTTTCCTGAAGTTTTTCGCATGCCCAGGGATCATTAAGAATTTTCTGAAATAACACTTCTGTTTTTTCTTCTCTTGGAAAAATTGTTCCTTCTCTCATACAACTCACACCCTTTCTTGAAAATTTCATTCGGCTAGATTATACTATGATTATAGAAATAAGTAAAAATCATAATTGATATGATAGCAATAAGTAATTAATATACCAAGGAGAATGCCATGAATGTAAATTTAGATTATTATAAAATTTTTTATTATGTTGCTAAATATGAGAATTTTACAAGAGCAGCTCAGGCATTAGGTAACAGTCAGCCTAATGTTACAAGAGCAATGAATTGTTTGGAACAACAGATTAACAGCACTTTATTTGTTAGAACGAACAGAGGTGTGCAGCTTACACAGGAAGGAAAGCGTTTATATGAACATGTGTCAATTGCTATGGCACAACTTTTAGAGGCAGAGGAAGAACTGGCTGACGATGAAGGAATTTTTCAGGGAAGTATTTCTATTGGAGCAAGCGAAACTGCCTTAAATATATTTTTATTAGATATTCTAAAATCCTTTCACAAAATGTATCCAAAAGTAAGACTAAAAATATATAACCATTCAACGCCACAGGCAATTGAGGCTGTGAAAAGTGGCAAGATAGATTTTGCAGTTGTATCAACACCTGTAAAGGTTAAGTCGCCTTTAGAAAAAACAATCTTATGTTCATTTAAGGAAATATTAATAGGTGGAACTGATTTTGAGCATATAAAAGATGACAATATTTCTTTAAAAAATCTTAAAGACTATCCATTAATTAGTTTGGGGCAGGAAACTACTACATACGATTTTTATAATAAGATATTTTTAAAATATGGTATTGAACTTAATCCTGACACGGAGGTGGCAACTACAGACCAGATTATTCCTTTAGTAAAGTCAGATTTAGGAATGGCATTTGTTCCTGAACCTATGGCAAGAGAAAGTATTGAGAAAAACGAAATTGTTGAGATTTCTTTAAAAGAAAAAATTCCTAATAGAGAAATATGTATTGTGCATGATTGCCAGCATCCACTTAATTCTGCAGCACGAAAATTAAAAAATGAAATATGTTCCTGTTAGAGTTTCTCTTCTATTGAAAAGATATACTCTAATAGTTGCATTTAATTAAGAAGATATGCCTATTATTAAATAGATATATTCACATTTTATTATTGCTGATTAAATAGATATATATTCTATAATATGGTATGATAGACCTTATAGTGCGAAAAGCACAAAAAGGAAGGATATATTAATTATGGAAAAAAAGAGGGATGCTTTTAAAAGCGGAACCGGCTTTGTCATTGCTTGCATAGGCTCAGCCGTAGGTATGGGAAATATTTGGAGATTCCCATACATGGTATCAGACTGGGGAGGCATGACATTTTTGCTACCTTATGTTTTGTTTGTTATTCTAATTGCTTCAACAGGACTTATTGAAGAAATGGCGTTAGGGAGAGCCGCAAAGGGTGGTCCGATTAAAGCATTTGGAAAATGTACGGAAATTAGAACCGGTAATAAGAAAACAGGTGAGGCCATTGGTGTGCTTCCTGTACTTGGTTCACTGGCTTTAGCCATTGGGTACACAGTTGTTGTTGGGTGGATTTTTAAATACGCCTTTTTAGCACTTTCAGGTCAGTTGTCAGCTATGGGTGGTGATATGGATAAGATAGGGGCAACATTTGGAAGTACAGCAACAAAGTTTGGTAATAATAGTTGGCTTGTAGTTGCCATGATAGTAACAGCAGTAATTATGGCATTTGGTATTGCAGCAGGAATTGAGCGAGCCAACAAAATAATGATGCCACTTTTATTTGTATTATTTTTAGGTTTGGGAATTTATATTTTCACATTACCGGGAGCAACGGAAGGGTACAAATATATTTTCACAATTAATCCTAAAGGACTTTTAGATCCAAGATTGTGGATTTATGCATTTGGTCAGGCATTTTTCTCGCTTTCAATTGCAGGTAATGGAACAGTAATATATGGTTCTTATCTGGATAATTCAGAAAACGTAGTAAGCTCAGCAAGAAATGTAGCAATCTTTGATACAATAGCAGCATTGTTAGCAGCATTTGTTATTATTCCAGGTATGGCAGTTGACGGAGCAGAGTTGTCATCAGGTGGACCGGGACTTATGTTTATTTATCTGGTAAATGTATTTAACGGAATGCCAGGGGGAAAAATCGTTGGCATTATTTTCTACATATGTGTGTTGTTTGCAGGTATGAGTTCATTAATCAACTTATATGAAGCACCTGTTGCAACATTAGAAGAAAGATTCGGACTTAAAAGAGTAACTTCAGTTGGAATAATTGCTGTTATCGGTTGTGCAGTGGCACTTGTTATCCAGGGAATTGTTTCAGGTTGGATGGATGCAGTGTCAATTTACATCTGTCCATTGGGAGCCATGCTTGCAGCAATAATGTTTTTCTGTGCTTTTTTTATTTCATTTGCTATAATAATTACGGATATATTTAATAAAAAATATAAGAAGAAATGTTATATGACAGCAAAGGAGAATATAAATGAACATTAGATTAGCAGAAGAAAAAGATATAGATTCAGTAATTAAATTACTAACACAGGTTTTAAATATACATGCAAAAATCAGACCGGACATTTTTATTGGTGGAACAACAAAATATACAAAAGAGGAATTAATGGAAATTTTTAATGATGCTAACAGACCTGTGTATGTGGCAGTAGATGAGAATGACAGTGTTATGGGATATGCTTTTTGTATAAAGAAGAAACAGCCATTTTCAACTAATATGGTGCCGTTTGATTCTTTATTTATTGACGATTTGTGTGTGGATCAAAATATTAGAGGAAAACATGTAGGGCAGAAGATTTTTGAGCATGTTAAGGAAGAAGCAAAGAAAATGGGCTGTTATGAAGTAACGCTTAATGTTTGGGAAGGTAACGACACAGCCCGCAGATTTTATGAAAAAATGGGTATGGTTCCAAAAGAAACACAGATGGAATTTATTTTAAAATAGAGAATTAATTATGATTTGAAAGTAGTGGTCCATGTAGATTCTATTGTCTATACTAAAAATAGGGTATGTTTAAAAGGAGCAGTTTAATGTGAATCTGCTCCTTTATTAAATGTAATTAAATTTCTTTTATTCCTGTTATGTCAGGAGATATGTTCATTGAGTAGTTGGTGTGATAGATTACAAATCCGGGCATTGCACCGGCAACTTTTTTGATGTGTTTCTTTTGAATGTAATCTATTTCAACCTTGTCCTGAGCCTGTCCCTTTGAAAAATGAGCGGCAAGTCTTGCAGCTTCCTCGAAAGTTTTGTCAGGTAATTCACTGTTGTTAGCTTTTACAATAACGTGTGAACCGGGGAAAGTTTTGCTATGGAACCACCAATCGTTTCCTGTGGCAACTTTAAATGTAAGTTCTTCATTTTGAATATTGTTTTTGCCAACAAATATATCAAAGCCGTCTGAGGAGACGAAGTGAAGTGGCTTACTAAGGTTCTTTTCTTTTTTGTTATTTGTTTTCTTATGTTTAATGTAGCCTGTCTGAACAAGTTCCTGCTGAATTGCCTTTAAGTCATGCTCGCTTGTTGCCATATCAATTGATACGTTGATTGTTTCAAGATAATCAATTGATGCTTTAGTTGTCTTAATAATATCAATTAATGCATCCCCTGTACGCTTTAACTTGGCATACTTGTCATAGAACTTTTTGGCATTATCTATAGGAGATAATGTTTCATCTAATGGAATTGTAATAGGTTAAGACTTTTAAGTTCCTTTTCACTGCCGATAACGGTATGTGTAGAAATTCTCGGTTTCAAATTTTTTGGTACCAGGTTCAATTGAATATCCGTAGGCAGTGAGAATTTCGCCATATACTTTGTATTTATCTTTTTTCTCAGTGTCCTTCATCTGCTTAAGCTGAATATTGTATTTCTTTCTGTCTCTTTCAAGAGCAGTGGAAACAATACGTCTTAAGTCGGAAGATTTCTGGCGCATTCTTGTGTACAGATTCTTTTTGGAATAAAAGTCTTCCAATAATAAACTAATACTTTCGTAATTAGTTGCAGTGCAATCACCATATATTGAAAGTGGAACAGCACCAAAGTCTTCAGGCTTGCCATTTTTCTCATATATTAAAGGAGTGAAGTTTCCATCTTTAATTCGGTTAATTAACTGATAAAAACTCATCCAAATAAGATTCTGGTCGCCGTGTGCCAAAACATTGGCGGGCATTGAAGAATCAAGTTTGTTCTCAAAGCAAAGACTTTCAGCTATGGCAGGACTAATTCCTGTATAAGATGTAAAGATTGCTTTTGAAACAGGCATAGCATTTGAAAAAACAGTTTCCATAAAAGATTCTCTTGTAGCTTCCATTGGATTGTGTTTATCCATGGTGTCCGGAATAAAATAAGGTTTACCAGGCAATACCTGTCTTACGGAACTCATTACAGAAGTAATATGTTTAATACTGTCGATTATCATATTGTTGTCGTCCGTAAAAATAATATTGCTGTGTTTACCCATCAATTCAATTATAAGATGCTTGATTTTTATGTCGCCAAGTTCATCAAGATGTTGAATTTTAAAATCAACAATTCTTTCAAGGCCGGGTTGTGTTATACTAACAATTTTTCCATTGTTAATATGTTTTCTAAGAAGCATACAAAAATTTGGGGCAGTCATTGGACTTGGTTTATTATTGTTTGTAAAATATATTAAAGGAAGGCTTGCGTTAGCACTAAGAAGCATTCTATACTGAGACTTGTCAGCTTTAAATGTAAGCATAAGCTCATCTGATTCTGTCTGTGCGATTTTATATATCCTTCCATCTTTTAAAGTGGTATTGAATTCTTTAACAAGAGCAGCCACTGTAACGCCGTCAAAAGCCATAATATTTCTCCTATTATAATGTGTTTATGAATAATACATCTTGCAAGAAAAGAAGAGTGCTAATCATTGTGTTTAAAATACTAGTAGAATTTTATTATTATTTCTTTATTAAGTCAACCTTGACGGTAGGGCTTTCTTGAATTATAATAAAGTGAATTATGACTATAACTAGGTCATAAACTATAAAAACCTTTGGAATACGGTATTGGAACATTTTTTCTAATATACATGTGTTCTAAGGCCGGGAGATAAAAATGTTAAAAAGTATGACGGGATTTGGCAGGTTTGAGGCTTCAGAAGGTGACAGAAAGGTTACTGTAGAGATAAAATCTGTTAATCACAGATATTTAGAATTGGGAATTAAGGTTCCTAAGAAGCTTAATTTTCTTGAAGGCGACATAAGAAATGAACTAAAAAAATACGTTGAAAGAGGAAAAGTTGACGTATTCATTACTTATGAAAATCAGGGAGAGGGAAATGAATGTGTAAGATATAATCCTACACTTGCAAGGGAATACTTTGAATGTTATGCAAGAATAAGTGAGGATCTTGGCATTGAGAATGATGTAAGAACAAGTTACATTATGAGAAGTCCTGATGTTATAACCATTGAGAATGAAGCTGATGACGAAGAGATTATTAAGTCTTTAGTTATTAAGGCTATTGACGGAGCAGCAGAGAGACTTGTTGAAACAAGAATTGCTGAAGGTGAAAGACTGAAAACAGATTTAATTAAGAAATTAGACGGTATGGTTTTAAATGTTCAGTTTATTACTGAAAAGTCACCGATTATTGTTGAAGAATACAAGGAGAAAATCACAACAAGGATTCATGAATTGTTAGAAGAAACTCAGATTGATGAAGCAAGAATTGCTCAGGAAGTTACAATGTTTGCTGACAAGGTCTGTGTTGATGAAGAACTTGTAAGACTTGACAGTCATATTAAGGCTATGAAGGAAGCGTTAATTAATGGCGGAACAATCGGAAGAAGATTGGACTTTATAGCACAGGAAATGAACAGGGAAGCTAATACTACATTATCTAAAACATCTGACCAGGAGATTTCTGATAAGGCTATTGAACTTAAGACGGATATCGAGAAGGTTAGGGAACAAATTCAAAATATAGAGTAGGTCATATTATGAAAAAAGGTAAGTTATTAATTATTTCAGGTTTTTCCGGAGTTGGAAAAGGAACAGTTGTAAAATATATTCTTGATAATTATTCAGATTACAAGATTTCAATTTCAGCCACAACAAGAAGTCCCAGAGAGGGCGAGGTTGACGGCACACATTATCATTTCCTTACAACTGAAAAGTTTGAAGATATGATTAAGAATAATCAGCTTTTGGAGTATGCTAATTATGTAGGTAATTATTACGGAACTCCAAGAGATTTTGTTGAAAAGAACATAAATGAAGGTAATAACGTTATTCTTGAGATTGAAACTCAGGGTGCTCTTCAGGTTAAGAAGATGATGCCTGAGGCAGTTATGATTTTCGTTTTACCACCTAATGCAGATACACTTAAAGAAAGACTTGTTGGAAGGCAGACAGAGACTATGGAAGTTATTAACAAGCGTTTAAGCAAGGCTGCAGAAGAAACAGGTGTTATTGATAAATATGATTATTTTGTAATAAATGATGAGATTGCAAATTGTGCAGCATGTATTAATGACATTGTAACAGACAATAATCCGGAACTTATAGGTTCTGATTGTGTTAATAAGATTAAAAATGATATTTTAAAGTTTTCGAAAGGAGAATAAATATGTTACATCCATCATATTCAGATTTAATGGCAGTAGCTAACAGTGAGGTTGAAGATGGCGAACAGCCGGTAGTACAGAGCAGATATTCTATCGTTATGGCTACATCTAAAAGAGCTAGACAGATTATTGCAGGTGATGCACCTTTAGTTGAAAAAGCAGAGGGAAAGAAGCCTTTATCAATAGCTGTAGAAGAGCTTTATAATTCTAAAATTAAGATTTTAGGAGATGATGAGGAAGAATAAGTGTCAGTAGTGACACTTTTTTTCTATAATCTTATAGAGGAGTGTATATTTGAAGATTTTATTTGTATCTCTTGGCTGTGATAAGAACTTAGTAGATTCTGAACATATGTCAGGACTTTTGTCTAAGGCAGGTTATGAATTTACTGATGACGAGACACAGGCAGATATTATCATTATAAATAGTTGTTGTTTCATAAAGGATGCTAAGGAAGAAAGCATTGAGACTATTTTTGAAATGGCAAGATATAAAGAAGAAGGACAGTGTAAAGCTTTAGTTTTGGCAGGATGTCTTGCACAGAGATATCATGAAGAAATTAAAACAGAAATTCCGGAAGTGGATATTTGCATTGGAACAACAGCAATTGACAGCATTGTAAGTGCCCTTGATGATTACTTTAAAGAACATAAGAAGAAAGAATATTTAAAGGACGTTGATTTCCTTGCGGCCGCTAATGCACCACGTAATCTTTCAACTTTGGGCAGTTATGCATATCTTAAGATTGCAGAAGGTTGCGACAAACATTGTACTTACTGTATTATTCCAAAGGTACGTGGAAATTACAGAAGCGTAAAGATGGAATACTTGATAGATGAAGCAAAGAAACTTGCCGAGCAGGGAGTTAAGGAGCTTATTCTTGTAGCACAGGAAACTACAATGTATGGAAAGGATATTTACGGAAAGAAGTCACTTCATATTCTTTTAAAAGAATTAGCTAAGATTTCAGGTATTTACTGGATTAGAATATTGTATTGCTATCCGGAAGAAATATATGATGAATTAATTGATGTTATAGCATCAGAAAAGAAGATTTGTAATTATCTGGATTTACCAATTCAGCATGCAAGCGATACTATCTTAAAGAAGATGGGAAGAAGAACAACTAATAAAGACTTGCGTGACATAATTGGAAAGCTTAGAAAGAGAATCCCTGATATTGTTCTTA
>OGZO01002845.1_pt1 | contig 11495 bp, 7 predicted proteins | sample 1576721 | NCBI WGS metagenome assembly OGZO01 (sample SAMEA3541516, study PRJEB24748) | human gut metagenome | biome: human gut; feature: human-associated habitat; material: faeces | place: China | collected 2012 | reverse complement strand
CTACAGATCCTGAGAGTGGCTGGTTTCGGAAAGGCGAGCACCGTCGAGTTGGGCTCCGACGAGGAGCTGCAGAACCAGCAGCAGGACGACAGCGCAACCGACACCGGCAACGGCAGCATTACCGATGAACAGCTGCGCCAGTATCTGGAGGAGCTGCTGGGCCAGCAGGGCCAGGGCTACGGTCAGGGTTACTAACGAGCCACTCCACACATATCGAAGCCAGAGGGGGCTGTCCCGCCAACGCGGGGCGGCCCCCTCTTTTCGCGATGATCCCTTGGGGACGAGGAAAACGGATCACTTGTGGCTGGTAAGAGACTTGGTTCGGAATGGCCTGGACAGTTAGTTCAGATACGTATAAATCTGGGGCAGCTTGGGATGCGTTTTGAGCAATTTTTGATTGGGATGGGGCTTGAATGGGCGTTTGGGAGGGAGAGCGGGACGTTTACATGGTCTCAGGGAGCCCAAATTAGTTGAAACAGGGGTGTTCGTGCCTGATCCAGCTCTAGGATTTATACGTATCTGAACTAACTGTCCACCCCAGTCTGGCGGCTGCCGATTCGGTGCGGTTCGAGACCGCTATTCGGCCTCATTGCGACCGGTGGTACTCTAGTATCCGTTTGAAATCGAGCGAAGGAGTGCCGCTATGGAGCAATCGAGCCTGTTTGGTGACGGCGTGGACATCGATACCGAAACGCCCACGACCGCGGAAGCCACCGCACCGACCGATGTCCGTGCCCAAGCGGCAACACGCGCGGCCGAGCTGCGCCACGAGCTCGACTACCATGCCTATCGCTACTACATGCTCGATGCGCCCGAGATCACGGACGCCGCCTTTGACAAAATGCTCGTTGAGCTGCAGGAAATCGAGGCCACCTACCCCGACCTGGTGACGCCCGACAGTTATACCCAACGCGTGGGCGGGTACGTGAGTGAGCAGTTTACGCCGGTCACGCACATGGCACGCATGTATTCCATGGACGATGCCATGGATCTGGACGAACTTGACGCGTGGCTCCAGCGCACCGAGGATGCGCTCGGTGCCGGCAGCGTCACCTATACCTGTGAGCTTAAGATCGACGGCTTGGGCGTGGCGCTTACCTACCAAAACGGCACCTTCGTACGTGCGGCCACGCGTGGCGATGGCACCACGGGCGAGGACGTGTCGCTCAACGTGCGCACCATCAAGGATGTGCCCATGCACCTGTCCGAGCCGGCGCTCGCCCACATGGGTGCCGATCGCGAGCGTGCCATCGAGGTGCGCGGCGAGGTTTACATGCCTAAGGGCAGCTTTGTGCGCTTGAATGAAGAGGCCGATGCCGAGGGCCGCGACCCCTTCGCCAACCCGCGCAACGCTGCCGCCGGCAGCCTGCGCCAAAAGGACCCCAAGATCACGGCGCGCCGCGATCTGGCCACCTTTATCTATGCCATCGCCGATACCGACCCGCTGCATGTCCACAGCCAGCGCGAATTTCTCGACTGGCTGCGCAGCGCCGGTTTTAGTGTCAACCCTAACGTGGCTCGTTGCGCCACGCCGGCCGAGGTCCACGAGTTCTGCGCCCAGGCCCTCGAGCATCGCGGTGACCTGGACTACGACATCGACGGCGTGGTCGTAAAGGTCGACAGCTTTCAGCAGCAGCTCGACCTGGGCTTTACCGCCCGCGCACCGCGCTGGGCCATTGCCTTTAAGTTCCCGCCCGAGGAAAAGCAGACCGTCCTGCGCGAGATTCGCATCCAGGTGGGCCGCACCGGCGTGCTCACGCCGGTCGCCGAGTTCGACCCGGTGACGGTTGCCGGCTCCACCATCGCGCGCGCCACGCTGCACAACATCGACGAGATCCGTCGTAAAAACGTGCGCGAGGGCGACACCATCATCGTGCACAAGGCAGGTGACGTAATCCCCGAGGTCGTGGGCCCGGTACTCGACAAGCGCCCGGCTGATTCGGTCGACTGGCACATGCCCGAGGTTTGCCCCGTGTGCGGCAGCCCCGTGGTGCACGAGGATGGCGAGGTTGCCTATCGCTGCGTGTCCATCGACTGCCCCGCGCAGCTCAAGGAGCGCCTGCTCCACTGGGTGAGCCGCGGCTGCATGGACGTGGACGGCTTGGGCGACGAGATCGTCGACAAGATGATCGCCGCCGGTCTGATCCACGATGTCGCGGACTTCTACCAGCTCACAGTCGACGACATCGCCGGCTTGGACACGGGGCGCACCTATGCCAGCTCCAACAGCAAAAAGGGCGTCAAGAAGGGCGACCCCATTCCGGTAGGCCTCAAGACGGCCGAGAAAATCATCGCCGAGCTCAATAAGTCCAAGAGCCAGCCACTCGGTCGCGTGCTGTTTGCCCTGGGCATCCGCCACGTGGGCAAAAGCGTGGGCGAGGTCATCGCCGAGCGATTCCTGTCGATTGACAAGCTCATCTTGGCGAGCGAAGAGGATGTCGCCGAGTGCGAGGGCATCGGTCCCAAGATTGCGGCGAGCGTCAAGCAGTTCCTGGCCGTGCCCGAGAACCTCGCCGTGCTGGAGCGCTTGCGTCAGGCGGGCCTGTCGCTCGAGGTCGACTTGGGCGCCGCGCATGCACAGGCCGCAGCCGACGCTGGCGTGGCGGGCGAGCTTGCCGACGCACAGCCGCTTGCGGGTCTGACCTTCGTGCTCACCGGCACGCTCGTCAACCGCACGCGCGATGAGGCGGGTGCGGCGCTCAAGGTGCTCGGCGCTAAGGTTTCGGGCAGTGTGTCAAAGAAGACGAGCTATCTGGTCGCCGGCCCCAAAGCGGGCTCCAAGCTTACCAAGGCCGAGCAGCTGGGTGTGCCCGTGCTGGACGAGGACGCGCTCGAGCAGATCTTAGCTACCGGTGAGGTGCCCCAGGCTTAAGGCACCGATAACCAAATTGAGAAACCTCCCGGAAAGTTCGATGCTTTCTGGGAGGTTTTTATTTGGGTGCGGTGACGGGCACCGTGATCTGCGTCATGTAGGTTGCTGAGGGTGATCCTGCGGACCGGTGCCGTCCCGGAGCGATAAGAGATTCATGCAGAGCAGAGGGGCCCATAATGGTTGATTGCCTCCATTGTGGTGATTTTTATACACGTTAACATTAACATTAACGTGTATACTAAGCAGTGAAGATATATGTTGAGAGGAGCCGCTATGGTTACCGTCGCGTTTTCGGAACTGCGCCAAAACCTTACGCAGGTGGCCGAAAAGGTTGCCAATGAGGGCGAGGAGGTTGTGGTCTTCAAGCGGAGCAAACCGTTGTTCAAGATCGTGCCACTCGACTATAAAAGCCCAGTTGCGGTGGAATATGACGCTGCTCAGGAGCGTGGGGTCGCAAAGCCGGCGCGCGACGCGGGCAGGCCCAAGCGCGATGTGGGTACGATGTGGCATCCCAAGATCACCTGGAAGGAGATTCGCGAAATGCTCGCGGAGGATGAGGACTACCAGGAGTATCTCGATATCGTGGCCAAAATGCCAAAAGGAACGCCGCTCGATACGATGACGGTTGAAGATGAAAAGCGCGTCGCGAGGGAGCGCTACCTATGAGAGCATTTCTCGATACCAATTTTCTGCTCGATTGCGTGCTTTCGGGTCGGCCGGAGCATGGGGCGGCGCAAACCATCAAGGGGCTTGTTGACGTGGGGCTTATCGAGGGCGTTGTTTCGGCCTGCTCTCTCAAGGACGCGTATTACATTCTCACTAAACAGGCCGGCGAGGCGCGCGCCCGCGATGTGGTGCGCGACTGCCTTAAGAGCTACTCGCCAGAGCCTCTCGACCAAGAAGCTTGTTTTACCTCTGCCTATTCCGATGAGCCGGACTTTGAGGACGGCTGTATCCGTGCGATGGCCGAGCGTGCCGGCGTGGACTTTATCATCACGCGCGATCGAGCCGCTTTTGTGCGCTCGACCATCAAGACCTTCTCGCCCGCAGAGTTCATCCGGGCGTTTCCGATTCCGGAGGAGTAAAACCACCACGCCGGGGCGTGTCCCCGACGTTTAGCGAGCTTGTTGGGAGGCTCTCGGCCCAGTGACTGTTACAAAAAACGGCTATAGCAAATTTGTCGTACTTCGATCCGAGGACTACGAGCTCATGGTTCAGGAACAGGCTAAGGCTCGTCTGATGGCTCGTATAGCTGTGGCCGAACGGGAGCGTGCTGCTGGCACGGCACGTGATGCCTTTGAGACTCTCGATGACCTTGAGACAAAATATGACCTATAACGTTAAGATTCTGCCTACAGCTGAACGTTTTCTAGGCAGTTCTTATTTGGACGGAGCGACCGGCACCGTGATCTGCGTCACGTAGGTTGTGGGATCATCGCTGATGATGTCGTCGATGAGGGCGATCTCGCGTGAGGGGCCGGCGGGTGTCAGGCTGTGCTCGTGCATATAGCGGAGCAGTTGCTCGTAGCGTGGGGCTGCTTGTCCGTGCGTGCCGCGGAAGCTTATGGTCAGGCAACGCGCGGCGGGTCGCGTTTCGACGTCGCCCAGGTAATCATCGGTGTCGTCGAGCAGCAGAAAGACCTCATCGTAGCCATCAAAATCACCGGTGGCGAGGCGTTCGGCGCCAATCCCGACGCCCAAGTTGCCCAGAAAGACAAAGGTCTCGTGCTGACCCTTCTGCAGCTGACGAATCTGCCACTCCAGCGCATAGGCGTCGGTAGGGTTGACGCGTTCGCGCAGCACGGCGCAGCGAAGCTCGGGCGCATCGATTGCGCAAATGGTATCGAGCTCGGTGTTCAAGGCATCGTGAAGTAGGGCAAGTCGGTTGTCAATCTTGCGCGACACGCGCTCCAGCTCGCGGCGCTTGCGTTCAATGAGCTTCTGTTGCTGAGCCAGCTGCCGCTGTATGAGGTCCACATCGCGCGTGGTCACAAACTCACGGATTTGTGCGAGCGGCAGGTCGAGAACGCGCAGGTGGCTGATGGTGTTGAGGGTTGAGAGCTGCCGCGATCCGTAGTAGCGGTACCCGCTCGCCGGGTCGATGTGCGCTGGTTCGAGCAAGCCCATCTGCTCGTAATGACGCAGTGTGCCCACGCTCAAATTGAGCAAGCGCGCCACCTCGCCAATGCGGAGCAGGCCCTCGGTGTGTTCGCTTGGCATGTCGGTCACAGGACCGCTCCTTTCGGTAAAAACAGGGGAGAGGCGCTAGGCCTGCGTCGCCCCGCTACGCCACCAGCTTGTCAAAAGTTCCGCGGCGGTTGAGCACGGTAAATGCAATCACGCAGATGACTGTCGACAGAATCGACCCGCACGGCGAGGCGATGCCCATGGGGAACAGCGTGTCGGAATAGGCGTTCGACAGCAGCCATGCGCCGGGCACGCGAATGAGCACCACGGCCAGCACGTTGTGCGCAAAGCCGATGTAGCTCTTGCCATATGCAGCGAAAAAGCCGCTAAAGCAAATGTGGATGCCGGCAAAGATCGCATCGAAAATATAGCTGCGCATATAGCCGGCGCCGGCCGCGACCACTGCGGCGTCCTTGGCAAAAAAGCCGATAAACGCCGGCGCCACCAGCCACATCAGCACCGTGATGAGGCAGCCGTACACGACCGAGATGGTCATGGCGTCCTTGAGTACCTGACGCGCGCGGTCGCCCTTGCCCGCGCCGGCGTTTTGCGCCGTGAGTGCGCTGACGGTAGCGCCCATGGAACTCGGCACGATAAACAAAAAGCTGATCATCTTCTCGACCAGGCCCACGGCGGCGGCGTCGACCAGGCCGCGATGGTTGGCGATGACGGTGATAAACATAAACGCCACCTGGATGCAGCCGTCCTGCACGGCCACGGGCACGCCGATCTTAAGGATGCTACCGAGCACTTCGGGCTGGGGGCGCAGGTCGCTGCGCTTAACGTGGATGTTCGTGCGACGGCTCTTGAGCCACACGAGCGCGAGGGCAACGCTTGCCGTCTGGGCGGTTACCGTGCCGAGCGCTGCGCCCACGGGGCCGAGCCCCATGTGGCCGATAAACAGAAAGTCGAGCGCGATATTAATGATGCACGCCACGCCGATCACGTACATGGGCGAGCGCGAATCGCCCAGGCCGCGAAAGATGGCAGAGAGGATATTGTACGCGGCGATAAACGGAATGCCGACAAAGCAGATGCGCAGGTAGGCGGCAGTGCCTTCGACCGCCTCGGCCGGCGTGCCAATGAGCGCCACGATCTGCGGACACAGTGCGAGCAGGACAGCGGCCAGCACCACCGAGACACCCACAAAGAGCGTGATGGTGTTGCCGATGGCGGTCTCGGCGCGATCGAAGCGACGCGAACCCACGGCGTGGCCGACGATGACCGTCGTTCCCATGGCCAGGCCCACGAGCGTCACGGTAATGATATAGAGCGTCTGCGCGCCATTACCCACGGCGGTGATGCCGGCAGCGCCGCTAAACTGCCCCATCATGTACAGGTCGGCCATGCCGTAGAGCATCTGCAGAAAGTACGAGAGCATATAGGGCAGGGCAAAGACCGCGATGGTCTTGAGGACATTGCCGCGTGTGAGGTCGTGTTCCATGGGCGGGGCTTTCTGGCTGGGTTCGTTTATCTACCAGTGTAGTGAAAACCCTACAACGATTGTAGAGTCAAGGTTTATGTTGGCGGCGGGGCGAAAAAGTCACGCTCGCGTTCATTTCCAATTGAATACAGGGAGCGCGTCCTGCGAGCTTGGTGCCTGTACTAGCCTTGCAGAAATCGATTTCGGAGCACTTGACACCGCCGCACGGCGCGCCATAATACGTGGGTTTGCGAACAACGTTTGATGGGGGATGAACCTGCGTGCGCAATCTCAAGATTCTGTTTTCCTATCTGGGGGCATACCGCCGCGATGCCATACTCGGCATGCTCTTTGTGACGGCCGAGACGGCGCTCGAGCTGTTTATCCCGGTCATCATGGCAAATATCATCGATGTGGGCGTGCCCACGGGGGACATCAACTACATGCTGTTGCAGGGCGCGTATATGTTGGTGTGTGCCGCATGTTCGCTGGTACTTGGCTTGGGCTATGCACGCACGTCTGCTCGCGTTGCCTCGGGGCTGGGCGCTAACCTGCGCGAGGCCGAGTATCGCAAGATCCAGACGCTCGCTTTTGGCAATCTGGACAACTACGACGCCAGCTCGCTCGTCACGCGCATGACCACCGATATCACTGTTATTCAGAACGCTATCGGCAATGGCTTTCGCCCCATGGTGCGCGGCCCCGTGACGCTCATCGTCGGCTTGGTCTATGCGCTGGCGCTGTCGCGTCCGCTCGCCACCGTTTTCGCGATCATCCTGCCGGTGCTGGCGATCGTACTGGGCGTTATCACCTATCGCGTCAGTCCGCTCTACCGCCAGCTGCAGACCTCGATGGACCATCTCAACGGTGCGGTGCAGGAAGACCTCACCGCCGTGCGCGCCGTCAAGGCGTACGTGCGCGCCGAGCACGAGGAGGCCAAGTTCGATGCCGTCAATACCGAGCTTGCGCATACGGCGACGAAGACCTTTGGCAACGCTGTGCTCAACCTGCCGGTGTTTCAGCTGTCGATGTACGTGGCGGCGCTTTCCATTCTGTGGATCGGCGGGCGCATGATTCTTGCCGGCGAGCTCGGCGTGGGCTCGCTCACGGGCTTTATGAGCTATGTGCTGCTGATCATGAACTCGCTCATGATGATTTCCAACGTGTTTTTGCTGCTCACCCGCGCACTTGCCAGCGTGGAGCGCATCTCGCGGGTGCTCGACGAGCGTTCGCTTATTCAAGCGCCCGACGCTGCCGCTGCCGTGCACGAGGTGGCCGACGGAGGCATCGAGTTTCGCGACGTGTCGTTTAAGTACCGCGCGGATGCTGCCGAGGATGTGCTCGAGCATATTGACCTTCGCATCGAGAGCGGCTCCACGGTGGGCGTGCTCGGCGGCACGGGCTCGGGCAAGAGTTCGCTTGTGCAGCTAATCGCGCGCCTGTACGACGCCACCGAAGGCGCCGTGCTCGTGGGCGGGCGCGATGTGCGCGATTACGACCTGGCCGCCCTGCGCGACGCCGTGGGTATCGTGCTGCAAAAGAACGTGCTGTTTACGGGTACCGTGCGCGAGAACCTGCAGTGGGGCGCGCCCGATGCCACCGACGAGGAGCTCCTGCGTGCCTGCCGGGCGGCATGTGTGGACGAGTTCCTGGATCGCATCGGCGGCCTTGACGGCTATCTGGGCCAGGGCGGTGCCGGTGTCTCGGGCGGGCAGAAGCAGCGCCTGTGCATCGCGCGTACATTGCTCAAGCATCCGCGTGTGCTTATCTTTGACGATTCGACCAGCGCGGTCGATATGGCGACCGACGCCAAGATCCGCGAGCATATCGCTCAGATTCCCAACACGACGGTGATTGTCATCGCACAGCGCATTGCGAGCGTCATGGATGCCGATCGCATTGTGGTGTTGGACGACGGTTGTGTCCACGGCGCGGGCACGCACGAGGAACTGCTGGTGGGCGACAACATATACCAGGAGATTTACGCCTCGCAGATGGAGTTCGCGGGGAACGCGGACACCGGCGACGGCTGCGACGATGGCTGCGCGAATGATCCGTTTTCCTGCGTTCCCAGCGGATCGCCCTTGGAAGGGGGTGAGCGCCATGCCTAAGACCGCAGCCCAAGCACGCCCTGCCGACCTCAAGCGCACGGTGCGCCGCCTGCTCTCCTACATGGGGCATGCCAAGTTCTCGTTGCTCGCGGTGGGCGTGCTCGCCTCCGTCGCCGCCATCGCGAGCCTCGCCGGCACCTACATGGTGCGCCCCATCGTTAACGGTTTGGCCACGGGCGGGGAGGAACTGCTTGCCAAGCAGGTCATCCTGACGGCGATCATCTACGCCGCGGGCGTGCTCTCGGCCCTGGGCTACTCACAGATCATGGTGCGCGCGGCCCAACGCGTGGTGTCCGATATTCGCCGCGACCTGTTCGCGCACATCCAGACGCTGCCGCTCAGTTATTTTGACAGCACGCGCTCGGGCGACATCATGAGCTTTTTCACCAACGACGTCGACACCGTCTCCGAGGCGCTCAACAACAGCTTTGCCAACGTGATTCAGGCCGCCATTCAGGTTGTGGGCACCACGGCCATGCTCATCATCCTTAACTGGCAGCTCACGATTATCACGCTCGTGTGCGATGCGGCCATTGTGCTGTATGCGCGCTACTCGGGCGCGCGCTCTAAGCGCTTCTTTGCCGCCCAGCAGGCATCGCTTGGCGACCTGGACGGATATATCGAAGAGATGGTCTCGGGCCAAAAGGTCATCAAGGTCTTTAACCGCGAGACAGCGAATGTCGCCGGCTTCACCTGCCGCAACGACGAGCTTCGCCGCACCGGCACCGCCGCCGTGAGCTATGCCAACTCCATGGTGCCCATGACCGTGGTGATTGGCTACGTCAACTATGCCATCGTCGCCGTGGCGGGTGGCATGCTCTGCATCAAGGGACTCGCCGACGTAGGTGCGCTCGCAAGCTACCTGGTCTTTGTACGCCAGGCCGCCATGCCCATCAACCAGTTTACGCAGCTGGGCAACTTCTTGCTCAATGCGTTGGCCGGCGCCGAGCGCCTGTTTGCCGCCATGGATCTTGAGCCCGAGGTGGACGAGGGCTGCGTGGAGCTGGTGCAGACGGGCGACGCCGCGTGGGCATGGAAGATTCCCGAGGGCCAGGGCGTGGGCGCGTACGGGCACCTGCATGATGTGGCTGCCGTTGATGAGTCGGGCCGCGCGGTGGATGCCGACGGTACCGAGCTCACGTGCGGCTTGGTCCCGCTTGCCGGCGACGTGCGCTTCCATGCCGTGGACTTTTCCTACGTACCGGGCACCCGTGTGCTCACGGATCTCAACCTGTTTGCCAAGCCGGGGCAAAAGATCGCGTTTGTGGGCTCGACGGGCGCCGGAAAGACGACCATCGCCAACCTCATCAACCGCTTCTACGAGGTCGATGACGGCGAGATCACGTACGACGGCATCGACGTCAAGCACATTGCCAAGGCCAGCCTGCGCGGGTCGCTCGGTATTGTGCTGCAGGACACGCACCTGTTTAGCGGCACCATTGCGCAGAACATCCGCTTTGGCAAGCTCGACGCGACCGACGAGGAGGTGCGTGCCGCTGCCGAGGCAGCCTGCGCGGATTCGTTTATTCGCCGCCTGCCTAGGGGCTACGACACGCCGGTCACGGCCGACGGTGCCAACCTGTCGCAGGGCCAGCGCCAGCTGCTCGCCATCGCGCGCGTGGCCGTCGCTGACCCGCCGGTGCTCATCCTGGACGAGGCCACTTCGAGCATCGACACGCGCACCGAAAAGCTCATCGAGCGCGGTATGGACCGCATCATGCGCGGACGCACCACGTTTATGATCGCGCACCGCCTGTCCACCGTCCGCGACGCCGATGCCATCATGGTCCTCGAACACGGCCGCATCATCGAGCGCGGCGCGCACGAAGAACTGCTCGCCCAGCACGGCGAGTACTGGCAGCTGGCGCATGGCTTAAAAGAGTTGGATTAACCCGTTCGAGCACGATGCTTTGGTCCCTCCGTGCCTCTCACCTCGCCTCAAACCATCACAACATTCGACGTTTTTTTCCAAAAACGGGAAAAGCATCGAATGTTGTGATGGTTTGTATGCTGAGGATGGGCTTGGAAAGTCCGTTTTGCTCGAAGCGACCTGTCCTGTCGTACGGGTGTCGGCATGATTCTCCCGTGGGGTATTATGTTTTCCGAAGAATAAAACGCCGCGTGAGGGGAGGGCTGCGTGGACGGGCACGTGCAACATGACGGCTTTGGTCGCGATATCAATTACCTGCGCATTGCCGTTACCGACAAGTGCAATTTCCGCTGCATTTACTGCATGCCGGCCGATGGCGTGGCACCCCGCGCGCACGACGAGCTGCTCAGTGCCGAGGAAATCGCCCGCTTTGTGCGCTTGGTGGCGGGGGAGGGCATTCGCCGCGTACGCCTGACGGGCGGCGAGCCGCTGGTCAGCCGCCGTATCATTCCGCTCATTCGCGACATCCGCGCGATTCCGCAGATCGAGGACATCTCGCTTACCACCAATGGCGCCCTGCTGCCCAAGCTGGCACCGCAGCTCAAAGATGCCGGCCTTAACCGCGTCAACATCTCGCTCGACACGCTCGACCCTACGCTGTTTGGAAAGATTACGCGCCTGGGTCGGCTCGAGCAGACCATGGCTGGCATCGACGCGGCGCTGGCCTGGGGCTTTGAGCCCGTTAAGGTCAACTGCGTTGTGGTGCGCCGGCTCAACCAAGATGTGGCGGCCCTCGCGCGGTTCACGCTCGACCGTCCCATCCACCTGCGCTTTATCGAATACATGCCCATCGGCGACGAGCGCACGAGCTCGCATTGCGCCGTGGACCCTCACGCACCCACGCTCAACCCCGAGTTGTGGGATGCGAGCGACAGCGTGCCGAGCGACGAGCTGCGGGCGCGCGTCAATGTCGGGGCCGCCGCGATGGGTCTGGGCGAGCTCGAACCGCTTGACATCACCGACGCTCCTGCC
>OGZO01002841.1_pt1 | contig 11504 bp, 12 predicted proteins | sample 1576721 | NCBI WGS metagenome assembly OGZO01 (sample SAMEA3541516, study PRJEB24748) | human gut metagenome | biome: human gut; feature: human-associated habitat; material: faeces | place: China | collected 2012 | reverse complement strand
CAAAGTTCAATGTAATGAAAAAGATATTATTCATATTCATGCTTTTGGGAATGGTTTCTTTGCTCCCACTGCGCATAATACTGGGAAAAAGTCTGATTCCACTGCTTTTCGTAATCTTTTTTTCCGATCCCTAAAATGGAAGTCAGGCAAAAGAGTACCAAGACCATCTCCAGAAAAAAGCGCAGATACCTGCGATACTGCCCGGAGGGGAGCAGGTACAAAAACATGGCAAAGATCAGAAAAAGAGAAATATACGCCTTGATCCACGCGATCACATCATCTGCCTCCTATTAATGTCGTCATTGCCACCGTGATAAAGATCAGTATGGCGCAGTTGGTCAGCAGTTTAAAAAGCATACCGCCTCCCTTTGCCGCCACAAGTATAGCATTGCTGATCCTTTTATCTGCCACCGGCTCCACAAAGGCTGCCAGAACCCGGTAAAAAAATGTCATGATTCCCACTTTGGACAAGGGTACGGCAACCAGGATCACAAGTACGACCAGAGCCGCCGCCCCGATGCCGCTGCGTATGACATCGCTTGCCGCCAGAAAAAGATCCGATGCCGCCGACAAGGTCGAACCGATCCCCGGCACAAATGCCAGCGATTTTCTCAGCGTCTGTCTGGCAAAGGTATCTGTAACCGGGGCAATGGCATTCTTGATGATATTTAGCCCAAGAACTACGGATGTTAAGATCTTGAGTGCCCAGGAAACCATATTTTCCAAAAGATCCGTCAGTTTGGAAAATCTTCCTTCCTCCATGACATAATTCAAAAGCCCCATGACAACATATATGCGGATCAGCGGCACCAGACCGTCCGCTAAGATCCACTGCACCAGATAAACCACAAGAAAACCCAGTTCATAAAATCCCATAGCCGTTGCATCCCCGCCCGCCACCACAACGGTCGTCGCAAAGACGGGGACAAATGCAGTCATAAAATCCAGCACCACCGCAATGGTCTGCTGCACGACCTGATCCAATAGCAGTACCGACTTCATCAATAGCACCATCAAAAGTGCATAGACCAGTAAAAAGCAGACATTTGATATGTAGGACTGTTCAAAGACCTGCGCAAAATTTTTCAAAAGGGAAAAGGCAATCGTCAAAAGCAGGATATAGATCAGATACTTTCGGTTGGTCTCCCACTCGCCCCAAAAAAACTGCCAGACCATCTGCCCCAAGCCCTGACTGATGTCATATTCCCCAGAGATCAGTTTTTCTACAATTTGTTCAAACCGCAGATCTCCCCATCCGTCACTGTCCCTTAAGGCATCTTCAATACCACTTAAGTCCAATGAGGAAAACAGGCGATCCACTGCGCTTCCTTCCGTCATAAAAATGCCTCCACCGTCGATAAGAACGCCATCAGAACCGGCATCCCCAGTGCTAAGATCGACAACTTCGCCAATACCTGGATCTGCCCGGCAATGCTGGCATAACCCGCATCTTTGCAGATGGCAGATGTAAACTCAGAAATATAAGTAATGCCGATCATTTTTAAGATCACGCCCATATACAGGGCATCCACATGGATCAGGTCTGCCAGACTCTGTATGTAATCCATGACATCCCTGATCTTTGCCAGCACACAAAAAAAGATAAAAAGGCAACAAGCCAAGGAAAGCATCATGGCAATTTCCGGTTTCTGCTGCCGGAACAAAAGTGCCAGCAAGACCGTCACAATGCCAGCCACCGCAACACCTATCAAAGTACCGCCCCCTAAAGATCAAATAATTTTTGCATCATCTCAAAGAGATCTAAAATGTAAGGCACAACCCAGAACAAAACGACCAGAAGTCCGCCCAGCGAGATAAAAAAAGCCTGTTCATCCCTGCCACTGTGTTTTAAGACCTGATTTAAGATAGTCACGATAATACCAACTGCTGCAATTTTAAATAAGAGTTCAATGGGCATATCCTTACAGTAACAGCACCAGAACCAGCATGAGACCCATCCCGGTCGTAGCCGCCGTCACCTTTCCCCTTTCTTTTTTTGTTTGTTGCTCCTTTTCCAGTAACTTTGCAAAAGAATCGTAATAGATACCAAATTCCTCCACCTGTCCGGGCAGGCAGGCAGAAAATAAGGAGCAAAGAGCCTGTACAAACAGACGTCTTTCCTCCTCTTTCGTAAGCCTTCGCATATCCGGTGTCATTTCTTGCCAGAGCGTCGGTTCCATATCTTCTTTTTTATGCTTCTGCATTTCCCTTAACACTGCCGCAAAGTAATCGGATAAAACCGGGATACCGTGCCCGCTTTCCTGCCTTAGGATGGCATGCATGGGCAGGTTTCTCTGGGATACCGCCTGCCGTATCCGAAGCAGACTCGCCTGCATTTCCTGTAAAAAGTACCATCTTTGTCGGGAATTATACCACTGCTGTAGCAAAAGTCCCGCTCCCCCCAAAAGAAAGGTGGCTATGCCGATTCCTTTACACATAACAGTTCCCCCGCTTCATCATATAAGAAAAACTGCCGTCTGCCAGACTTTTTGTCGATCCAGAGCAGACGCCGGAAATGACATTTTTCCAAAAGCGGCTCCCACTCTCTTTTCTGCTGATACTCCAAAAGGCTTCCGGCATGCATGGTCGCAAGGACGCCCACCCCACAGTGCATGGCATAGACCAGACTTTCCAGATCCTTTTTCCCACCGATCTCGTCCACCGCCAAGATCTGCGGCGCCATGGTGCGGATCGCCTGCATACAGCCCGCCTCCTTGGCGTAACCGGAATAGACATCCGTATGCAGTCCCACATCATTTTGCGGAATGCCAAAATTGGCTGCCGCCAGTTCATATCTTTCGTCGATCAATGCCAGCCCCCGACAGGTCGGGCGGTCGGATAGAACCCGTACCAGATCCCGCAAAAAAGTAGTCTTTCCCATGCCAGGTGCCGCCAGGATCAGTGTATGTAAAAATGTCTCCCCCTCTATGAGCCATGGCTCTATCCACGCCGCGCATCCCTTCTTCTCATGGGGAATGCGGATGGAAAAGTACATGGGATATTCCATGCCTATCCGTCCGTCTTCCTCTGCCATATACTGCCCGCATAGTCCCAGACGGATGCCGCCATCCAAGGCGAGAAATCCCTGCCGCATTTGCCTGGCATAGGCATAGCGGGAATACTCACAAACATAGGTCAGCATTTCCCGCAGGTCTTCCTCCCCCAGTGCAAGTCCGCCTTTTGCCTGTGTCATCAGGCGCTTTTCCCGGGGATCCAGATAAAAGGCTGCCTGCGACGTCACAAACTGTACCGGTCTTTGGATGCGGATGCGGATCTCTTCTAAATCCTCCCGATACCATGTCACCTGCGACAGGATCTCCCGCAACTTGACCGGAAATATTTTCATTAACTCGTCCATCTGTTCTTCAGCCATAGTCTAATATATGAATGCTTTACCATTTTATGATCATTTTGCAAATTTTACTTGGGCAGGGCTTTCCTGATCGAATAAAATTCGGATCTGTCCTGCATCCATAGTGATATAAATATCATCTTTTCCCATCACATCTTCCAAGCGCTCCAAGGTCTCCTTGCCGGGATGTCCGTAAGAGTTATTCTTTCCACAGGAGATCAAGGCAATCTTCGGTGCCAAGGCATCCAAAAAGTCCTCGCCACTGGAATACTTCGAGCCATGGTGCGCCACTTTTAAAAAGGCCAGCGTCCCATTCTCTTCAAGCGCGCTTTGAACCTCTGCCACCAAAGACGCTTCCTGTTCCATGGCTATATCTCCGGTAAAAAGTCCTTGAAAATCTCCACAGGTCAATAAAAGACAAAGGCTCATGGCATTGCAATCCGCGGCAAAATCCCTGCTGATCGCCTGAGTCGGTCCGACACATTGCAGTCTCAGGTCTCCGCTGATCAGCCGATCTCCCACTTCCATATAAAGGATCTGGCTTCCCTGCTTTTTTGCCGTCTGTATCAGTTTCTCCATGGCATCCCCATCTTCCACCCCCTCCTTTTGCGCCTTAGCAAAGACCAGGTGCTCGATCTCATACCCCCTCTCCAGACACTCCTGCAAGCCGTTGATATGATCCAGATCCGTATGGGACACAAACCAGTAGTCTATCTTGCGGATGCCATGGTATTTTAAGAAAGGCAGGATCCGATACGTGCCGACCTTGGTCACATCCGTACTTCCCCCATCTATAAAAAAATGATCGCCGGCACTACTTTGCAGATAAATGCCATCCCCCTGTCCAACATCCAGCATGACCATCTGATTCTGCGTCTTTTTGGGACAGAACAAAAATACAAGTCCAAACAGTCCGCAAAGCAGAGCCTGCCCATATCTGCGCCCCACTTTTTCCTTCTTCTTTCCCTTCGTCCTGCCATTTTTACCCTTGAGCAAAAAAAGTCCCAGATATAAAAGCCCATAATAGAGAAAGATCCTTCCCCATGCCGGAGCGCCCACGATCTGTCTTGCCCCCGGCAGACGCAGGGTCAGGTCTGCCATCCATTCGTAAAAATACAGGAGCACATGACAGATCGTAAGGATCTTGCACGCCAGCCCCTGCCAAAAAAGACCTACCAACCCACCGATCAGTCCACAGCCCAGCAAAAGCCCCAGCAAAGGAATGCTGGGCAGCGGCAACGACGCCCGGTTTGCCGCCCTGCTAACCGCTGCCGACAAGCTGGGCATCCAGTACATTGCCACCGGGCACCACGCCCGAGTGGAGCTGGGCAGCGATGGTGTGCACACCGTCTGCCCTGCTGTGGACGCTGCACTGGACGAGAGCGCCGCACTGGCAGCGCTGCCGCAGGATACCCTTGCCCGGCTGCTGCTGCCCTTGGGCGAGTTTACCGCCGCTGATGTGCAGGAGATGGCACAGGATTTTAAAGTGAACGGAACGGTCTGAGCCAACCGCTTTCTACGCAAAAAGAAGCGCCGCATCTGTACGATGCAGCGCTTCTTTTTTGCATACTTTAGTTCTGGGGGTGCACGATATCGCGCCAGTCCAGATCTCCGCGCTCGAGGCCGTGGATCAGCACCTCGGCGGTGGCGATGTTGGTGGCCATGGGGATGTTGTGCACATCGCACAGGCGCAGCAGAGTCATCTCATTCGGCTCGCTGGGCTTTGCATTGATGGGGTCGCGGAAGAACAGCAGCAGGTCGATCTCGTTGCAGGCAATGCGGGACGCGATCTGCTGGTCGCCGCCCTGCACCCCGGCCAGAAAGCGCTGTACCTGCAGGCCGGTGGCCTCGGAAATCAGTTTACCGGTAGTGCCGGTCGCCACCAATTTATGCTGGCTCAGAATGCGGCAGTACGCCGTGCAGAACTGAACCATCAGCTCCTTTTTGGAGTCATGCGCGATCAGGGCAATCGTCATCTGTAGATCTCTCCTCTATTGAAACATTTGTATATAAAACACTTGCTAAATTTCCTTTGCTATACATGATATCACAAACGCAACTCATTTACAACAGGTTTTTGGACACAATATTCAAATTTTCGTTCAAATTCACTGCTTTGCACGCAGCTGCGCCTTACTGCGCAAGCATTGCATCGTTATTTTCTTCCTCTATCACCCCTGTGGGGGCAGTTGTCTGCTGCGGCTCCGCGGCTGTGGTATCGGTCTGTGCATCATTTGCAGCATCCGGAGCAGTCTGGGCGGCGGTATCCGATGCTGCGGCGTCCTCCTGTGCCACGGTGCGCGGGTCCACATAGGGGTCTACCTCCAGCGTGCCGTCCTTCATGGCAAAGTAGGCGTTGGCGATATCCACCACCAGATCACCGGTGCGGGCACCGTAGCCGCCGTACTCCACCGTGATGCCGATGGCGATCTCCGGGTCGTCTGCCGGGAGGTAAGCGATCATCATGGCGTTCAGGTAGTGCTTGCCAGAGGCATAAGTCTCGCTGCGCTGGGGAGTACCGGTCTTGCAGGCGATGGCAATGGGGTAGCTGGAGATCTTGCCGCTGATGGTGCTGGGCACCTGTTTCATGCCCTGCCGCACCAGCTCAAAGGTGTTGCCGTTGCCCTCGATGATATCCATCACCTCCGGCTGGGTCTCGCTGAGCACCTCGCCGGTGTTGGTATCCAGAATGGCCTTGACGAAGTGGGTGCGGTAGCGCACGCCGTTGTTGGCCAGTGTGGCGGCGTAGGTAGCCAGCTGGATGGGGCTTACCACCGTGTTGCCCTGCCCGATAGCAGCCTGAATATCCAGCGAGGAGGTGTAGTTTTTATCCGTTCTTTTGGTCAGGCGTCCCAGAGCCTCGTTTACCTCCACGCCGGTGCGCTGACCAAGCCCCAGCTTGTAGGCGTAGGCATCGTAGACGTCACTGGTCAGACGGCGTCCCACATCGTAGAAGAAGATGTTGCAGCTCCACTTGATAGCGGTGACCACATCAATGTTGCCGCTGTGGCCGTGGCGGGTGCAGCGGGGGTGGTAGTCCTTATAATAGGTATACACGCCGGTGCAGTTGACGGTGGAGTACTGGTTGATGAGGCCGCTGTCCAGCGCCGCCACTGCCACCGAGGGTTTAAAGGTGGAGCCGGGGGTGTACAGGCCCTGCAGCGCCCGGTTGAACAGGGGCAGGCTGGGGTCGGCGCTGTACTCCGAATAGTTGGTGGCGTACAGGTTCTGGTCAAAGCTGGGGTAGTTGGAGGCCGCCAGCACGCTGCCGTCCTTCACATTCAGCACCACCGCAGCACCAGCAGCGGCTTTCATATCGCCGGTGTTGTACACCCGGTTGATCATATCGATGTTATTGGCAAGTGCCTTGTCCACCGCCCGCTGAAAGTCGCTGTTGATGGTCAACTGCACGGTATGCCCCGGCTCCGGCACGGTGGTGATCTTGGTGTCCACGATCACGCCGTCCGAATTACGAGTGATGGTCTCCACGCCGTCCTTGCCGCGCAGCTCATCCTCGTACACGGACTCAAGGCCGGAGATGCCGATCACATCGTTCATGTTATAGCCTTTTTCCTTGAGCGGATAGGTCACCTGACCGTTTTCGTCGGTCACCTTCCACTTTTCGGCGGTGATCTTGCCCACGCGCCCCAGCACAGCGGGCAGGATATCGCCCTGCTCATAGCTGCGGGTGCTGGTCTCCACGATCTCCACGCCCGGCAGCGTGAGGGAATGCTCCTTGATGGTAGCCACCGTCGCCTGACTGACGTTTTCAGCCATAACAAAGTTATTTACGTTGGAAAAGGCCTGTCGGTCCATCTCGTAATGGATGCCCGCCAGCACCCGCTGCCACGGCAGTGAGAAACTTTCCAGCTGGTTTTTCTCCACCAGCATCTCCATCACATCGTTGGCGGTGGCGTACTGTTGCAGACCCAGCGTCTCCTTCATGTCTGCCAGCGTTTTCTGGTCGCTGGCACTGTCGGCGCTGTCCGTAAAGGTATAGTTTCCGACGGCATCCGGCTCGCTGATGAGCAGGGTGTCCAGCCATTTTTCATCGTTCTTGCGCAAAAGCTCCACGATCTGCTGCAGCATGGTGTCCAGATCCTGATCTCCCATCTGCAGCTTGTTCAGCACCACATTATAACCGGTGCTGGTGGTAGCGATGTGCTTGCCGGTGCTGTCCACGATATCGCCGCGCGCAGCGGTGACCGTAAACTTATAATCCGTGGTGTTGGTGGCTTTTGCCTTAAAGTCGTCCCCGTTGACCAGCTGCAAAAAGATCAGCCGGAAGGTGTACAGCCCCATGATGATGCAGGCCACTGCGATGAGCAGCAGCATCCGCCGCACCACGACCTTGCGTTCATTTTCGTTCATCTGGTTCTCCTTTTACGGGCTAGACCACACCGTTGTCGATCCTGAACCCGTCATGGATGTGCTGCACCAGCCAGAAGGCCAGCAGCGCTGCCGGGATGGTCAGCGCCGCGCCGGGCAGTACAAAGGTGACATACCGCAGCGCTGCGCCGGTATAACCCGGCATATAGTAGAAAAACAGCCAGTCCAGCGAGAGTACCACCAGCGCCGTTACGGTGCTTACTGCGGCAAAATTGCCGGGGTTCACCTGCAGATACAACTGCACCAGCACCGATACCGCAAAGCAGAGCAGCAGCAGCTCCAGCGCCAGCATACCTACCGTGCGTCCGGCCGTGCAATCCCACAAAAGGCCGCCCACCGTGCCCAGCAGTGCTCCGGCAAATTCTCCTTCAAATACCGCCACCGCCAGACACAGCGGCAGCACCAGCAGCGGCTTTGCCTCCCCCAGCTGAAACAGCCCGGGCGTGGTCTGCAAAGCGGCGCACACAAACAGCGCCAGCACATAACAGCCCCACTTCAGCAGCTGGCTGCGGCTGCGCCTGCGGCGAGATTCCATAGCAGTGTATCCTCCTTAGTACGCAGTAACGATAAAAACGTGCTTGGCGGTGCGGGGGTCGGCACCGGGGCGCACCACCGCAATGGAGGATTTGCCGCTGGTCTCCGGCACCACGTCCTGCACCGTACCCACCAGAAGATCCGGGGGGAACACCCCGCCCAGACCGGTGGTGATGACCTGATCCCCCGCATGGGTCTCGGTGCTGCGCTCCAGATTGGTCAGGGTGCACAGGCCGTCCGCTGCATAGGTGGTATTGCCGTTCAGAATGCCGTTTTCCCGGGTGCGGGATACCACGCCCGCCGCGTTGAAGCTGGGGTGCAGAATGGTCATCACCTTGCAGCTGGTCGGATCAGCCTCTACCACCATGCCCAGCAGATAGCCCCGGTCACTGATGACCGCATCGTTCACCGCTACGCCGTCTGCGGTGCCCTTGTCCAGCGTGAAGCCGCCGAACTCGTCCAGCGGGTCGCGGCCAATGACAAAGCCGGACACATAGGTGGCATTGCTGTTCTTTTCCTGAATGTTGGCCAGTGCCTTGTAGGCCTCGTTTTCAGCCTTGATGCGGTCATAATCCACCATCTGCTGACGCAGCTCGGCGTTTTCCGCCGTCAGCTGCTCGTTCTGTTCCATGACCTTGTCGATGCTGGCATATTTTTCCCACATCGCGCCCACACCGCCGCTGACCACAGCCCCCGCCTTCTGGAAGGGGGTCAGGATCACGCCCAGCAGTTCCTGCGGGGCAGCGGTCAGGCGTCCGTTGGCACCGGCATAGGCCATGATGCCCACCAGAAACACCGCCACGGCCACGAGAATCTTGAATTTCCAGGTATCAAAAAAATCTTTCAAAAGGTGCTTCCCTCCTGTCGGGATGCCCGCGCCCTACCGCAGGCCTTTGCATGAAAAAAGCGCGGACAGCCGTGCCATCCGCGCAAGATGCAGTGTTTGCAGCGGAAAAACGCACAGCTGCTGTGTCTGAAACTTTTCCGCATTCTGAGCAGCACTCTCCGCAGAGAGCCGCTCTTACATATGTCCTCCATCGGTGTCCAGCACGTCATGCAGCACATCCACATGATCCAGCACCGCACCGGCACCCTTGGCCACGCATAAGGAGGAAAAACCATGTGCGGAATTGTCGGCTATGTCGGCGTCAAGCAGGCTGCCCCGATTTTGCTTTCCGGGCTGTCAAAGCTCGAATACCGCGGCTATGACTCGGCCGGTCTGGCCGTGCGCGACGAGGCCAACGAACATATCGAGGTCGTCAAGGCCAAGGGCCGCCTCAAAAACCTGATGGAGATGACCGATTCCGGCAACGCCGTGCACGGTCTCTGCGGCATCGGCCACACCCGCTGGGCGACCCACGGCGAGCCGAGCACCGTCAACGCGCATCCGCAGTATACCCGCGAAAAGCGCGTGGTGATCGTGCACAACGGCATCATCGAAAACTATCAGGAGATCAAGGAATCCCTGCTCAAAAAAGGCTACACGTTCGCCTCGCAGACGGATACCGAGGTTGCCGCCGCGCTGCTGGACAGTTACTATGCCGAGGCGGCTAAGCGGGAGAGCGATCCCCGTGCCCGCGCGCTCGACGCGATTCGCAACATGATGATCCGCGTGCGCGGCAGCTATGCGCTGGGGATCCTCTTCGGCGACCAGCCCGGCGTGATTTACGCCGCCCGCAAGGACAGCCCGCTGATCCTTGGGCGCTGCGACGGCGAGTATCAGGGGCACATGATCGCCTCCGACGTGCCCGCCGTACTGAATTACACGCGCAGCGTCGTCTACATCGACAATCAGGAAATCGCCTGCCTCACCCGCGATGAGCTGCACGTCTATAACATCGACTGCGAGGAAATCGAAAAGCCGTTTGTGGAGATCAAGTGGGACGCCGCCGCCGCCGAAAAGGACGGCTACGAGCATTTTATGATGAAGGAGATCCACGAGCAGCCGCGCGCCGTGCGCGACACGCTCTCCCCGCGCATCAAGGAAAACGAGAGCGGCGAACGGTATATCGACCTGAGCGAAACCGGGCTGACGGACGAGGATTTCGCCTCTGTCTCCCGCGTGTATCTCATCGGCTGCGGCTCGGCGTACCACGTCGGCATGGCGGCGCGCTACGTTCTTGAAAAGGCGGCGCGCGTCCCCTGCGAGGTCGATCTGGCGAGTGAATTTCGCTACCGCGACCCGATTCTGGAGGAAAGCGGGCTGGTCATCATCATCAGCCAGAGCGGTGAAACGGCCGACAGCCTGGCCGCGCTGCGCCTGTGCAAGGAGCGCGGCGTGCGGACGCTGGCGGTGGTCAACGTCGTCGGTTCCTCCATCGCGCGCGAGGCGGACAGCGTGATCTACACTTGGGCGGGGCCGGAAATCGCCGTCGCGACGACCAAGGCGTATTCCACCCAGCTCGCGGCGCTGTATCTGATCGCCGTCCATATGGCCGAAGTGCGCGGGCAGATCACCCCGGCGCGCCGCGAGGCGCTGATTGACGCGATGCTCGCCCTGCCGGATCAGATTGAGCGCGTGCTCTCCGACAAGGAGCGCGTGCAGTGGTACGCCAACAAGATGGCCGCCTGTAAAGATGTGTTCTTCATCGGCCGCGGGCTGGATTACGCCATCAGCATGGAGGGAAGCCTCAAGCTGAAGGAAATCAGCTACATCCATTCGGAGGCCTATGCCGCCGGTGAATTGAAGCATGGCACGATCAGCCTGATTGAGGACGGGGTGCTCGTCGTCGCCGTCGCGACCCAGCCGGAGCTGTTTGAAAAAGAGGTTTCCAACATGGTGGAGGTGCGCAGCCGCGGCGCAAGCCTGTTCGGCCTGACGACCTACGGCCAATACGCCATCGAGGATACCGTGAATTTCACGGTCTATGTGCCGCGAACCGATCCGCTGCTGACCACCTCGCTGGCCGTCGTGCCGCTCCAGCTTCTGGCCTATTACATCAGCTGCGCCAAGGGGCTCGACGTGGATAAGCCGCGTAACCTCGCCAAGAGCGTTACGGTGGAATAAGCGCTTTTCCAAGTTCAAAAATAAAGGCCGCTCGGTTCTGTGCCGAACGGTCTTTGTTATCGTTACGAAAGGTTTACTCGGCCAACTGCTGTCGGCCGATATGCACGACCAGCACGCCGTCGATCATCCGGATGCTCCCCTCCGCAGGGAAGACGGGCATGGCGCGCACATCGGCGCGTTTGATGAAACAGGAAAAGCCGATTCCCTCTCCGCCCTTCTTCA
>OGZO01002830.1_pt1 | contig 11537 bp, 10 predicted proteins | sample 1576721 | NCBI WGS metagenome assembly OGZO01 (sample SAMEA3541516, study PRJEB24748) | human gut metagenome | biome: human gut; feature: human-associated habitat; material: faeces | place: China | collected 2012 | reverse complement strand
ATCGTCGAGTTCCAGCATGTCAAGCCGGGAAAGGGTGGCGCGTTTGTGCGCTACAAGACCCGCGACATCAAGAGCGGCCGCGTCGTCGAGAACACCTGCAACGCCGGCACCAAGTTCGAGAGCGTCATGCTCACCACCCGTGAGTTCCAGTACCTCTACAACGACGGCGCCGACTACATCTTCATGGATAACGAGTCCTACGAGCAGGTTCCCGTTCCCGAGGATATGGTGGGCGAGAACGCCAAGTGGCTGCGCGAGAATGACACCTGCCAGCTGCTCTTCGCCGACGACGAGCTCATGGGCGTGACCCCGCCGATGTTCATCGAGACCACCATCGTCCAGACCGACCCGGGCTTCAAGGGCGATACCGTCCAGGGTTCCACCAAGCCGGCCACCATCGACACCGGCGCTGTCATCCAGGTCCCCATGTACCTCAACGAGGGCGAGGTCATTAAGGTTGACACCCGCGACGGCAAGTTCGTCTCCCGCGTCTAGCAACCAACTCTTCTAGGAGGACTCATGCCCCAGGAAATCAAGATTGACGGCATCGGCATTTCGCCCGATGTTCTGACCGCCATCGTCTCGCGCGCCGTCACGGATGTCGAGGGCATCGCCTCCGTGGGCGTCAAGGACCTTGCCACCAACCTTGTCTCCATGATGCTTTCGTCCAAGGCCCCGGCTTCCGAGCCGGCGGTCGAGGCCGAGGTCATCGGCGACAAGCTCGCGCTTACCGTGCGCGTCGTGGTGTTCTTTGGCTATCCGTTCAAGAAACTCGCCGAGGCCGTTCGCGCCGCCGTGGTTGCCGCCATCGACGCCCAGGTGGGCGTCGAGGTCGAGCGCGTTGACGTTTGCATCGACGGCCTCGTTTTCCCCAAGGAGTAACCTTTGAGCCTTAAGGTTTATCGCGGGCGTACGCTTGCCCGCAGTCAGGCGCTTCAGCTGCTGTTTCAGGCCGAGGCCGCGGACAGCCCGCTCGAGCGCGTCCTCGAGGGCGATTTCCTGATCTCGAAGGGTCCCCTCGACCCCTACGCGCTGGAGCTGTGCCGCGGTGCCTATGAGCACATCGATCGCATCGACTGCGCCCTGCGCTCCGTCGCCAAGAACTGGGATCTTATGCGCATGCCAGGCGCCGACCGCAATCTGCTGCGTATCGCCGTCTACGAGATGCGCTTCCTCACCGACGAGGAGGTTTCGGACGCCATCGTGATTAACGAGGCTGTCGAGCTTGCCAAGGCCTATGGCACCGATCAGTCCGCGTCGTTTGTCAACGGCGTGCTCGGTAAGATTGCTCGTAGCGAGGAGCTGCCGGGCGAGGACCTGTATCAGGAGCTTCTGGCCGAGGACCGTGCCCGCGAGGAGGTCCAGGCTGCCGAGGCTGCCGCCAAGGTTGCCGCCGCTCAGGCTGCGGCTGGCGTTCTCGACGAGGGTGCTGAGGTCGCCGAGGCCGAGACCGGTACCGTCGAGGAGTAGCCATGCCAGAGGGTTCCGTCCGCAACTTCGACGAGATCTCGGACCGCTTGGACCAGATTATCGCGACCGTTCGCTCCAAGGATACGTCCCTGGAGCGTTCGCTCGATCTGTTTGACGAGGCGATTGAGCTGGGCTCCCGCGCGGTCGATATGGTCGATAAGTTTGAGCTGACGCCTCGCGAGGCCGATAAGCTCGAGCAGGAATACGATGAGGATGCGGCAAACGAATCCCAGGATAGCCAGGCCGCGTCTCCGGATACGAATGGTTGATGGCATTCATGAAACGCGTGCGTCTCGATGACGAACTGATTTCACAGGGCATCTGCGCCGATCGCGCGGATGCCCTTCGCACTCTTATGGCCGGCTTGGTCTCGAGTGGCGGTGAGCGTTTGACCTCGCCGGGTCTTAAGGTGACGCCCGGCCTGCCCCTACACGTGAAGGGTCGTATTCCCTATGTGGGGCGCGGCGGGCTCAAGCTCGAGGGCGCGCTCGATGCGTTTGGGATTGATCCGACGGACCTTGCCTGCCTCGATGTGGGCTGCTCCACGGGCGGCTTTACCGATTGCCTGCTCAAGCGTGGCGCAGCCACGGTCGTTTCGGTCGATGTGGGTCGCGCCCAGTTTGATTGGTCGCTGCGCCAAGACGATCGCGTGACGCTCCATGAACGCACCAACGTGACGCAGCTGCCCGAGCTCGGCTACGGCGGCGCTATCGACCTGGCCGTGTGCGATGTGTCGTTTACGAGCATCGCGAATATCATCGACGCCGTGCTGGCGTGCCTGAAGCCTTCGGGTTCGTTCTGCACACTCGTAAAGCCCCAGTTTGAGGCACCGGCTGCGCTGGTGGGCGAGGGCGGTATCGTGACCGACCCCGCCGTCCGCCGCGATACGCTCGTCGCGGCGATTGAGCTCTTTGCCGCCAAGGGCCTGTTCCCGTGCGACGTGTGCGTGTCGCCTATCCATGGCGCCAAGGGCAACGTTGAGTTCTTCCTGTATGGCACAAGGTTTGCCCCCGGCGAGCGCGCTGACGATGAACTGCAATCCCAGGTATCGGTTTTGAGCGAGAAAGCTGCAACGCTATGAAGGTCTTTCTGGTTCCCAATTACTACAAGCAAGAGGCGGTCGAGAGTGGCCTGATGCTCGAGCTTTGGCTTTCGCGTCAAGGCTACGAGGTCGCATGGGCTGCCGACCAGCGCTCCAAGATACAGAGTGCACCCGATGTTGACGATGCCGACCTGGTTATTACGCTCGGCGGCGACGGTACGCTGCTGCGCGCGGCTCGTATTCTCAACTACCGCGAGATTCCCATTTTGGGTCTTTCCTATGGTCATTTGGGCTTTTTGACGGCCGCGAGTCCCGAGGAGCGCGACATTTTACAGGTTGTGAGCGATGCCCTGTCCGGCGAGCTCCACGTGAGCCGCCGCGCCACCATCGCCGCCGATATCGTCTCGGTGCGCGAAGACGGCACGAAGGATGTCGTGCGCACGTTTGCCCTCAACGATATGGCACTTACGCGCGGGCCCCTGTCCGATATGGTTGAGTTTGACATCACGGTGTCCGGCCATCATATCGACCGCCTGCGCGGTGACGGCGTCGTCGTTTCGACGGCGACCGGTTCCACCGGCTACGCGCTTTCCGCCGGCGGCCCCATCGTCAGCCCCGATTACACGGGCATGGTCTGTGTGCCCATCGCTCCGCATACCATTCAGGCTCGCGCCTTTTTGACCTCGCCGAGTGATGTCGTCGAGATCTTTATGTCCGATGATCGCCCGAGCGTGCCGGCGATTGCCATCGACGGACAGTTTATTTCCTGCGATGGAACCGTCGAGAGCGTGGCTGTGCGTCGCGGTCCCGGCGATGTGCTGCTGCTGGATTATGGCCCCGAGAGCTTCTATAACTCGGTGAGCCGCGTGTTCTACGGAGTGCGTCATGATCGATGAGCTGCAGGTTTCCAACATTGCACTCATTCGCGAGGCGACGTTGGTGCCGAGCGCGGGTCTAACGGTTCTGACCGGAGAAACCGGCGCCGGTAAGACCGCGCTGCTCTCGGCGCTCAAGCTCATTTTGGGCGAGCGCGCGGATTCGTCGACGGTGCGCGAGGGTGAGGCGCTTGCCAGCGTCGAGGCGCGCCTGTTCGACGGCCCGCACGACACGGAGGGCTTCACCGTGCTGCGCAGCCTTTCTGCCGAGGGCCGCAGCCGCGTAAAAATTGACGGCCGCATCGCCAGCGTGCGCGAACTTTCGGAGCGCGTCGGCGTGATGATGGATCTTTGCGGCCAGCACGAGCACCAGCGCCTGCTCGACCCGGCGCATCATGTTGCCATGGTGGATGCCTGGGCAGGGCGCCCGGCACTCGAGGCGCTCGAGCACTACCGTGCTTGCTTTAAAGCCTCGCGCGCGGCTGCCAAGGAGGTCCGTCGCGTCGAAGAGGCCTCGCGTGCGCAGGGGAGTCGCGTCGAGGAGGCGCACTTCGCCCTGGAGCGCATCGCCGAGGTCGATCCCAAACCGGGTGAGTATGAGGAGCTCGAGGAGCTGCTGCCGCGCTCCGAGCATGCCGAGGTGCTGGTAGCCACGGCCAATGATGCCCATGCGTCACTTGCAGCCGAAGGGGGAGCGCTCGATGCCGTGAACAGTGCCGTGGCGGAACTTTCCCGTATGGCTACTGTCGATCGAAAGCTGGGCGACATTGCCGATGCGCTTTCGGATGCCTGCATCTCGCTTGAGGATTGTGCCAACGAGCTGCGCGCCTATCGCGATGGGGTCGCCTTCGATCCGCGCGAGCTTGCTCGTATGCGCGAGCGTTATTCCGATCTTAAGGCCCTGCTGCGTCAGTGGGGGCCCACCATGGACGATGTATTTGCCATGCGCGACCGCTCACAAGAGCTGTTGTCGCTGGTAGACGATGGTGATGCGCAGATCAAGAAGGCGCGCGAAGCACTCGGGAGCGCCGAACGCGAGCTTTTTGCTGCTGCCAAGGCGCTTAAACGCGTGCGGAATACGGCAGCCCCGCGCTTTTGCCACGAGGTTGGCTGTCAGATGGCGCGCCTGGAAATGGGCGGTGCCGAGCTCGTTTGGGAGTCGCGCGATCTTCCGCGTGCCGAGTGGACGCTGGCGGGCCCTTCGAGCTATGAGCTTTTGTACCGCAGCGGTGCCGGATTGACGCCGCGTCCCCTGCGCCGCATTGCGTCGGGCGGCGAGCTGAGCCGCGTCATGCTCGCGAGCAAGGTTGTCCTCGGCGACGCTGATGGGGTGGATACGCTGGTGTTCGACGAGGTCGATGCCGGTGTCGGCGGCTCTACCGCACGTGCCCTCGCGAGCGTGCTGGCAGATCTTGCCGCTACGCATCAGGTGATTGTCGTAACCCACCTGGCGCAGGTTGCCGTCATGGCCGATAAGCACTACGTGGTGAGCAAAGAACCCGGCGACGTTCCCCAAACGCATCTGGATGAGGTGGCTGGGGACGCCCGTACCGCAGAGATCGCCCGTATGCTGAGTGGCGATCAATCGGAGGCAAGCCTGGCACACGCAAATCAGATGCTGGAAGAAGTACGAGGTTAGAACGAGCCGGCGCTGCTGGTGGTGACAAAAATTCAGCAATCGTTGCCCCGCCACTTGCTTGTCTGGCCCGACCGTCAAAAAACTATGCCGGTTTACCACGTTGAATGGGCGTAGCTCGCGTACAGCTAAAATTGCAAAAAGAAAACCGCAGGTAGAACGCCTGCGGTTTTCTTTTAAAACGCGATGTGGTCGCATATTCCGATTTCATCGTAGTAAACCGGCATAGTTTTGAGGGGCGGGTACATAACGACCCCTGTTAAAACCTATTCCACGACCTTATCCGGCTGGATGAGCTCCTCGTAGAAGCTGATGTGCTCTCGGGCGTCCTCGATTTCGGGCAGCAGGAAGTTGTAGATAACCTCGATGATCATCGTGGCGCTCATCTTGGAGAACGCAAAGTCGCCCGTGGTGAGCAGCGCCTCGTGGTTCACGGTATTAAAGGTGTAGTCGGCCAGGCGAGCAAGCGGAGACTTGCTGTCGCTGCTGATGACGACTACGGTAGCACCGCAGCCGCGAGCCGCTTTCGCCATGCGATTCAGTCGGCGCGACTTGCCGGAGTTCGAGATCAGCACTATACAATCGCCAGGGCGCAACGTGAGCGCAAAACCAATCGAGGTCTCGCTGATGGTGCTTGCCATGCAGCGAAGGCCCAGCTGCGAAAACTTAAATGTCGCGTCGAGCGCGACGGCGTTGGTGTTGCCTACGGCTGCAAACTCGATAGCCCCTGCGTTCTTAAACGCGTGCACGACGGCTGCCAGCGTGTCGTGATCAATGCCATCGATAGTCGCATTGAGTTCGCTTACCTTGGCAGCGAGAATATTCTTGAGGCTCTGCTCCATATTGTCGAGCGATACCTCGTCAGTGAGTCCTTCGTTGCGCTGACTCTCCAGATCGCGCGCCAGCGAAAACTGAAAACTGCGAAAACTGCCAAAACCCAGTTTGCGGCAGAAGCGCGAGACGGTTGCCTCGGAGGTTGCAGCGGCGCGCGAAAGCTGGGCGGCTGTCAGACGCGGCGCCTCGGACTGATGCTCTAGGATATAGTCGACAATACGCTGCTCGGACTCGCTGTACCCTCTGTGCATACTAATAAGGGAGAGTGCGCTCTTGCTGCTATCGGACATGGGATGGCTCCTGGCTGGCATGGAAATCGGACTTGTTTTGTAATGTCGTAGTATACGGGCATTTTCAGTTACAAGATACACCTTGCCGTTTCAATAGTTGATGGTAAACTTTCATCGACCGTTTACGGTAATGAAAGAACCTTTCACCGGAGAAATGAGCCACATTGCTTCTCATATAAGCGGTGGGTTGGTATCTTTCAAGTGTGGAAAAACGCGCATCGAAGCGCGTGTAGGGGAGCGCCCGCGGGCGCAGTACTCAAGAAGGAGGGACACATGGCTAAGTTTGACATCATCGCCGCCACCGGTTGCCCGACCGGCATCGCGCACACCTTCATGGCGAAGGAGGCGCTGGAGAAGGCTGCTGCCGAGCGCGGTCTGACCATTAAGGTCGAGACCCATGGCCAGGTCGGTGTCGAGAACGAGCTCACCAAGAGCGAGATCGCTGGTGCCAAGGCCGTCGTCGTCGCAGCCGACAAGGACGTCCAGGAGGAGCGTTTCGCCGGTAAGCCTATGGTTTCCGTTGGTGTTTCCAAGGCCCTGTCCGTCGAGGCTGCCGGCAAGCTGATCGATCGTGCACTCGCCGCCAAGGGCGACGACACGGTTGCGGCTGCTGCCGATGTCGAGGATGAGGTCGAGGAGAAGGAATCCATCGGCCACGTCATCTATAAGCACCTCATGAACGGCGTCAGCCACATGCTGGTCTTCGTCGTCGCCGGTGGCGTCTTGACCGCCGTTTCGTTCCTGTGGGGCATCACGTCCTTCGATTCGACGGCTTCCGACTACAACAGCTTCGCCGCTATGCTCAAGATCATCGGCGGCATTGCCATGAACCTCATGGTTCCCGTGCTTTCCGCCTACATCGCCGAGTCCATCGGCAAGCGCCCGGCACTCGTCCCCGGCTTTGTCGCCGGTATGATCGCCATCCAGGGCCTGCCCGTTAACGCCGATACCCACATGATCGATGCCGGTGGCACCGGCGTGGGCTTCGGCTTCCTGGGCGGCATCGTTGGCGGCTTCCTCGCCGGCTATGTCATCCTGCTGCTCGAGAAGGTTTTTGCTAAGCTGCCCAAGAACCTGGACGGCCTCAAGGCTATCTTCCTGTACCCGCTGTTCTCGACTGCCATCGTCGGTCTGGTCATGCTCGGCATCTCCGGCCCCATGGCTGCCATCAACACCGCTATGATGGACTTCCTCAAGGGTCTGTCTGCCTCTGGTGCTGTTGTCCTGGGTCTTGCTATCGGCTGCATGTGCGCCTTTGACATGGGCGGCCCGGTCAACAAGGCTGCTTACGTCACCGGTACCGCCATGCTCACTGAGGCCTTGGCTGCTGGCGTTGGCACCGACACCTACAACTTCGGCACCAACTTCATGGCTGCCGTCTCTGCTGCCTGCATTGTTCCGCCGCTGATCACCACCTTCGCCGTCATCGTCGGCAAGAAGTACTTCAGCCAGGAGGATCATGACGCCGGTGTCGTCAACCTTATCCTTGGCTGCACCCACATCACCGAGGGCGCCATTCCGTTCATGACCAAGAACATCTGGCCCGTCATGCCCATCATGATGCTCGGTTCCTCCATCGCCTCGATCCTGACCATTATGTTCAACGTCCACGATCCGGCGCCCCACGGTGGCTTCCTGGTCCTGCCCGTTGTCGAGAACGGTCCGCTGTGGGTCCTCGCGATCCTCATCGGCGCCGTGGTCGGTGGCATCCTGTTCGTCGCCTTCAAGAAGTATGACTTCGAGAAGAACCAGAAGTCCGCTCCTGCCGCTCCCGCCAAGTCGGTTGAGGCCCCCAAGGCCGCTGCCGTCGAGGCCCCCAAGGCCGAGGCTGCCGACTTCGTGAAGGTCGAGAACGTCTTTGTCGCCGAGGACTTCGCTTCTCGTGACGAGGCTCTGAGCTTTGTCTCCAACCAGGCCGTCAAGGCCGGTATCGCCGGCGACGCCGACGCCGTGATGAACGCCTTCCTGGCCCGCGAGGCCGAGGGTACTACGGGCATGATGGAGGGCTTTGCCATCCCGCATGCCAAGTCCGATGCCATTTCCGAGGCCGCCGTCATCGTCGTCAAGGACGAGTCCGGCGTAACCGGTTGGGATACCATGGATGGCGCTCCCGTCAACGTGGCTATCGCCTTGCTCATCCCCGGTGCCCAGGCCGGCACCACGCACCTCAAGATCCTGTCCAAGGTCGCCGAGGCGCTCATGGACGAGGATTTCCGTGCCACCGTCAAGGGTTCTACCGACGCCGCCGAGATCGCCAAGACGATCAACGCCCGCCTGGTCTAATCCCGCAGCTCGCGAATAACATCGCCCCTTGTATATAAGGCGGAGACCCTCTCCAGGGCCTTCGCCTTTTTCTACCCCTCCCATAAGTTGCGGTGAAATAGGAACTGTTTAAACGATTCAACCCCAAATTCAGTCCCTATTTCACCGCAACTTAGAAGAAGGGGTTAGCGCGGCCTGTCTATTGGATCGTCCGTGCGGATAAATATTCAGCCAGAATTCCGTTCGCACGATATTACTCTGGACCGACCGAGTTTCCGCAGCTCGCCTGCCGGGCGGGGCGGTTAAGTTTGTCGCGAGTTCCGCACGCAAAGGAAAGCACTTAATGTGCTTTCCGTCTTGCGCAGGACTGTAGAGCAGCAAACTTAACCCACGCCCTCAGCCCCGGAGACCCTCCCGGAGGGACCGAAAAATTTTTTCAAAAAAAGTTGTTGCGCGCCGGACAGACTTCTGTGTATACTAATCCCCGCAGCGCACGCGAGCGGAAACAAACGCGAACGACTGCCTGGGGAGTTAGCTCAGTTTGGTTAGAGCGCCGGCCTGTCACGTCGGAGGTCGCGGGTTCGAGCCCCGTACTTCCCGCCAACGCAATTAAAGCCACGTCTTCGGACGTGGCTTTTTGCGTTTGATAGGACCTTGATCCCATCGGTACCTTTCGCCCAAAACCAAATCCTTCCAATTCCCGGACAAGCTCCGTTTGAGACATGTGTTCAAACAAGACGTTTGTTGCGCAACACCTGTTCAACGAAGCAGGGGGTTAGGTTATACTGAATTGCACTGTGGGCCGTTTTTGATGCAAGAGGCTTCAAACGCGGCATTCAGTGGACACCCGTTTTGCTATTTGGGCGTCCATACGGTCATTGACGTCTCGACGTAAGCTCGGCCCCGGAGCTCGTTCGAGCTGTTCCTATTCCTTGAAAGGGGAAAAATGGACATATCGAGGAAGACTGATTACGCCCTTCGCATGCTCGCGATGCTTGCCGAGGACCCGGAGCGTCTGCTTTCTGTTCGCACCGCTGCCGAAGAGGTCAATGTTCCGTATTCGTTTGCCCGTTCGATCCAGCATGGTTTGGTTCAGGCCGGTATTGTGGAGAGCCTGCGTGGCGTCCATGGCGGCATGCGTCTTAAGGTCAGCCCCGACGATGTCACCATCCGCCAGGTCGTTGAGGCCGTTCAGGGCCCCATGGTCATGAACGATTGCACCGCGCCCGATGGCGACTGTGCACGCATGGGCACGTGCTGCTATCATCCTCTGTGGGCCGGAGCTCAAGCGTTGATGCGCGACTACCTCGATTCCGTTTCGCTGGGCGATATCGTCGCTCACCGCCAGTTCCCGGCCGTCGACCCCAAGTTTGCCGACCGCGATGCGTTTCCCGAGTACGCCGCCTGTGCGTATGCATGCCGGGAGGAATAGCGCCGCATAAGGAGCATAGATATGATTCAGGACCCCTTTCGTTCGATGATTCGTTCGGAAGGGGTCCTGCGTTATCGCGACCTTCCGTGGCGCCGCACGCGCGACCCGTACATTATTTGGCTTTCCGAGGTTATGCTGCAGCAAACGCAGGTGCCGCGTGTGGAGACGCGTATGCCCGCGTGGCTCGATCGATTTCCAACCGTGCAGGCGCTTGCCCAGGCCGCGCCTTCCGATGTTTTGGACGCTTGGCAGGGGATGGGCTACAACCGACGCGCCCTGGCGCTCCACAAGGCCGCTCAGCGCGTTGTAGAGGACTGGGACGGGAAGTTTCCACGTGAGACGCGCGACCTGGTTGCCCTGCCCGGTATTGGTCCGGCGACGGCGCAGGGAATCCGCTCGTTTGCGTTCGATCTTCCGGGCGTGTATCTGGAGACCAACGTGCGCACGGTCTTTCTGCATCATTTCTTTCCCGACGTGCCGGCTGTTCCCGATCGCGAACTGGTGCCGCTGATTCAGGCGGCCTGCCCGGCGGCTCCCGGTGCGACGGCGGACGAGATCGCGCCCTTTGCCGTGCCTCAAGATAATGCCGACACGCCGCGCGCGTGGTATTACGCGTTGCTAGATTACGGTGCGTATCTTAAAAAGACGCTGCCCAATCCGTCCAGGCGATCGGCGGGCTATAGTCGTCAGTCCAAGTTTGAGGGCTCGCGTCGCCAAAAGCGCGCCCACATTGTGCGCATGCTGCTGGCGGCGCGCGATGGACAGCCGGCAGGCATCACACTCGCCGAGGCCGTGGCGAGTGTCAACGAAATGGAGGCGGCGGCAGGCCGCGAGCCGGTCGATCACGATCTTGTCGCAGGCATTTTGGCCGACTTGGAGCGTGAGGGCTTTTGCCGCGTGGAGGGCGACCGCTGGCTAAGCGTGTAGCCTACCCGAATCTGAAGAACAGGATTGTAAGGTTTAAATTTTCGGCATGGGGGCATCCTAAAGGCAAGGCCGCTCAAAGCCTATGGGCGGCATGTGTTGAAGGGGAGTACACCTATGGATTTTGAGAACTCTCAAACCAAGAAGAACCTCGAGACCGCTTTTGCCGGTGAGTCCCAGGCGCACACCAAGTATCGCTACTACGCATCTAAGGCCAAGAAGGATGGCTACGTTCAGATCTCGAATATCTTTGCCGAGACCGCAGGCAACGAGTCCGAGCACGCCAAGCTGTGGTTTAAGTATCTGCACGACGGCGCCGTTCCCGACACCCTGGATAACTTGCGTGATGCCGCTGCGGGCGAGAACTACGAGTGGACCACGATGTACGACGAGTTTGCCAAGACCGCCGAGGAAGAGGGCTTTGCCGAGATCGCCGCGAAGTTCCGCGGTGTTGCTGCCGTCGAGAAGGCTCACGAGGAGCGCTACAACAAGCTCGTCGAGCGCATTGAGTCGGGCGAGGTGTTTGAGCGCGAGGGCGTAAAGGTGTGGAAGTGCCTGAACTGCGGGCACCTGCATGTGGGTGCCGAGGCGCCCGAGGTGTGCCCGGTTTGTAACCACCCGAAGGCGTACTTTGAGGAGCAAGTGGTGAACTACTAGCGCGTGGTGCTAGCGTGAGCTGGGCCGGGAGGGCCGGACTACCTTCCCTCCTCGCTCACGGCTTCGCAGGGTCGCGTTGAGGGAAGGTAGTCCGGCCCTCCCGGCCCGCTTCGGG
>OGZO01002826.1_pt1 | contig 11542 bp, 5 predicted proteins | sample 1576721 | NCBI WGS metagenome assembly OGZO01 (sample SAMEA3541516, study PRJEB24748) | human gut metagenome | biome: human gut; feature: human-associated habitat; material: faeces | place: China | collected 2012 | reverse complement strand
CAATAGTTGTACTTACCTTTTCCGAGATTCCCCCTTTGGTGGCTGGCGCCACCACTTTTCCCCCGCTAAAGCGGGGGCACTATGGGTGTTCAGCAGTGTGCCACATTACACTACGGGAAGCGTAGAGCGGCCTATTCTCCCCTCTGAATAGGGGGGGGAGTCCGCCGTAGGCGGATAGGGGGTGGCCGCCAGAGGCGGCCAATTCAGCAGGAAGGAAAGCAGGAAAATGAAACGCAGCAATAGTTGTACTTACCTTTTCCGAGATTCCCCCTTTGGTGGCTGGCGCCACCACCTTGCCCCCGCAAGCGGGGGCACTATGGGTGCTCAGCAGTGTGCCACATGGTACTACAGGAAAGGGTAGAGAGGTTTATTCTGCCCCCTGCATAGGGGTGGCAAGCGAACTTGGTTCGCAGGGGAGCAATAGCGACCTGAGAACCAAGTGAGACGCTTTCCCGTGGAGAAGTCCCGCAAAGCGGGATAGGGGGTGGCCGCCAGAGGCGGCCAATTCAATAGAAAGGAAAGCAGGAAAATGAAACGCAGCAATAGTTGTACTTACCTTTTCCGAGATTCCCCCTTTGGTGGCTGGCGCCACCACTTTTCCCCCGCTAAAGCGGGGGCACTATGGGTGTTCAGCAGTGTGCCACATTACACTACGGGAAGCGTAGAGCGGCCTATTCTCCCCTCTGAATAGGGGGGGGAGTCCGCCGTAGGCGGATAGGGGGTGGCCGCCAGAGGCGGCCAATTCAGCAGGAGGGAAAACAGGAAAATGAAACGCAGCAATAGTTGTACTTACCTTTTCCAAGATTCCCCCTTTGGTAGCTGGCGCCACCACCTTTCCCCCTGTTCAGGGGGCACAATAAAGCTCCGCGAAGCATTTCCCTCATAAGTTACTCAATTTTAAGCACGGGCTGTTGTCCCCCCCCGCAAGCGGTGGGACAATCAAATAGATAGGATTGATTACTTCTCCTTAAACATAGCTACCAGCTGGGCGCGGTTCTGGACTTCCAGTTTTTTATAAATGAGGGAGAGTGCTTTTTTGATGGTGATTTCGGATACGTTCATTTCACCGGCGATGTCTTTGTTTTTATTTCCGGCCATGACGAGGCGGATGATTTCCATTTCTCTTCCGGTGAGGTTTTTGGCTTTGGCCGAAAGCCGGGCTTCCTGTTCCAGTTGATGGCGGGCTGTTTTGTCTTTGAAGGCCAGTATGTCCTTCAGCAGTTTCGGTGCTGCTTTGGCGGCTTTGAGGCGGTTCCAGGTGTTGGCAAAGCGGCTGGCTGCGGTGAAGAAGGGGGAGATGAGGTGGTCCGGTTCTGCCAGTTTGAGTGCTTTCTGCAGGCAGGCGGTGCACTTGGTGTTTTCCTGCTGCATGTCGTAGGCAATGGCCTGGTGGAGGAGGGCGTAGATTTCTCCGAGAATGGATTTCCTCTGTTTGGCCAGTCTTTCGTGGCGGATGGCGGAGGAGAGGAGGGGGAGGGCGCTACCGGGGCGCACCAGGCTTTCGTCCTCCAGTATGTTCAGGTAGGTGCAGGCGGGGAAGTAGTACATGGAGCTGTTAATCTTCATGGTTTTCTTGAACTCTTCGCGGGCGCCTGGGAAGATGAGGTAGAAGCCTTCCAGGCTCATGTGGGCGATTAAGGCCTGGTAGGGTTCTGCCATGAGGATAATCTGCTGCATTTGTTTTTTGGTGCGCTGGAGTTCCTCTGCGTTTCCCATCAGGTAGGCCAGATGGCCCCGGTAGTGGAGGCAGCGGATCTGGAGGGACAGGTCTTCCCTGTATCCTTCAGTGGCTTCCAGGTAGGAGAGGTATGTGATGGCTTGGTCGAACCGGCCGGTGTAGAAGGAGTATTCTGCTTTGAAATAGTATTTCCAGGCGCCTTTGTCGTCCACGCCGTTGATGTCGTTCATGATGGACTTGAGGGTGGTGAGTTTCTCCATTTCTTCTCTGTACTTTCCGGGGGCGGCGTGATACATGGTGGTGAAGGAGGGGCAGCAGAAGCCAAGACGGGGCGCCCGGAATTCTTCTTCTGCCCGGAGTCTGTGGATAGCGGACTGTGCTTTGGTGCAGTAGGAAATCATTTTGTCCAGGTCGTTGAAGGTTGTGGTGCCTTCCAGAAAATCCATGGCCACTCTGCCCAGGGTGTCCAGTCCCATTCGTTGGATGTGGGCCAGATTTTTTCGATAGGCTCCCTGAAGATCTGAGAAATAGAGGTCATAGAGCATGAGAATCACCGTTTTCAGGTGCTTTTTCATGATGTGGTCGGGAATGTGGTCCAAAAGGTCGGCGGGGTACATGCGGGGACCTGCCAGCAGTATGGTGTCGGCGCCTTTGTCAAGGATGGCAAGGGAGAGTTCGTAGTTTTTTGCCAGGCTGGCAAAACGCATGGCCTCGGGAAGGCTTCCCATGGAGTAGTACCAGTGGGCGGCCTTGTCCAGGTACTGCCGCTGGGTTTCCTCGCTCCAGAGCTTGAATTCGGACTGGAGAAATTCCTTCATCAGGGGGAAGAAAAAGTATTTATGGGTCTGCCGGTTCAGATAGAGAAAGAGGCCGCTCTTTTCCTGACTGGAAAGGATGGCAGGTACATCCACGTCGGGACACATGAAGAGGGCTTTGTTCATGGAGAAGCGGTGGAAAAGGGAAAGAACTGTCAGAACTTTCCTTGTGTCCTCGTCCAGGTAGCGGAACACCTTTTCATTCACTGTGCGGAAAAGCTCTTCTTTCTTCCCGTCGTCCATGATGCCGGTGCCGTAGTGGTTCCGAAGCCACAGGTCCTTTACTCCTTCGGTAACCGCAAAGGTTTCCTTCTCCTCCAGTTTGTTGTAGGAAATGGAATTGTTCAGGTGCACCAGCTCCCATCCCCTGCCGCTTCCGGCCTCGGGATTTCTGCGGTACAGGAAATCGCATTTCAAATGTTCCTTCAGAAAAAGCGCAAGCTCCGGCGCCGTTTCCACATCGGCAGAAGCCATGAAAAGCCACAAATCGTCGCTTAGGGCATGGGAAATCCACTGCTCATTACTGAGGATGGTGGGAATCATTTTGTCCCTGGCGGTAATAAAGAAACGGGTCACCCCATCCCGCCCCGATGCAACCATGGTGGAACCAGCGCCGCACCAGGTGATGTCCTGGGCCATGAAAGCAAGGAGCATGGTGATTTCATTCTTTTCATAATATGCATGAAGGATTTCCCGGGAGCAGGCAAGCAGCAGGGCCTCCTCCTTTTTCTGCGTGTCGTTCATGGCAGTCGTCCTCCCTTTTATGTGGAACAAAATTGGAGTTTTGTATATATTATAACATAAGGAGCCGCGGTGATGGACAGGCTCTTCGGGCGGGGTGGCTAGTGGCTGGTAGCTAGTGGCTGGTGGCTGGGGGGCCCGCCTCCCACCGTCATCCTGAGCGCAAGCGAAGGATCTCGGTAAAAATCGCAAGTGATTCAAATGCCAGTAAATACCAGTCGGCGGGGCGGCTGTATTCCCGTAGGGGCCTGCGGCCGCTGGCCGCAGAGGGGCGTATGGCCCTGTGCTAACGCACGGGCCAAGGGTTGTGTTCGCTCCGCTCAGGGGGCAAAGGCCGTGGTGGGCGCCTTTTAATTTATATAAGGCGCCAGTTTGGATAAAACCTTTATAACCGCCCTGACGGGCGAGGGGAAAACAGGCAAACCGCCCTGCGGGCGGGGAAATGCACCCCTTCTGCCTACGGCACCTCCCCCGGAGGGGGAGGTTTGCTCTATGCTTTCCCTTGTGCTAACTTAAGTCGCTCGTTGCATAGCGGCGCTAAAACTTCCCCCTCTGGGGTGGCAAAGGAACTGGATTCGTAGGGGAGTGAAACGACCTGAGAATCCAGTGACATGCTTCCCTTTAGGAGAAGTACCGCCGCAGGCGGGGATAGGGGTGCATTTCCTCGGGCGAAGCCCGGTCGGCATGTTTTCCCTTCGCCCGTAAGGGCGGTTGTCTGGTTTTATCATACTGGCGCCTTCAATAATTTTAAAGGCGCCCACCACAACCCTCAGCCCGAAGGGCTGTCAAACCTTAGAACCCTTGGGCCATAGGCCCATCAATCTTAAGAACCTTTTTTCACGCCCCCTTTGGTACTGCGTACCACCTTTCCCCCTGTGCAGGGGGCACTATAAAAGGGGGAAACCCCTCAGAACCCTTTATTCTTCTCTTTCCTCCGTGTTATAATGAACTCATGGAAAAAAATAATTTAAACTCAGGAAAAAAGGTGTCCTTTCTCACTCTTGGCTGTAAGGTCAACCAGTACGACAGCGACGCCATGCGTACCCTCTTTATCAGGAACGGGTACACCCAGGCAGGGGAGGACGATGATGCGGATGTGTACGTCGTCAATACCTGCTCCGTCACCAGCATCGGTGACAGAAAATCGCGGCAGATGGTGCGCCGAATCCGCCGGGCCCATCCTTCCGCCATCATCGCCGTAGCCGGCTGCTATGCCCAGCTGGCGCCGGAGGTGTTTGAAAAGATGGGGGACGTGGATGTGATTGTAGGCATCCAGAACCGTTCCCACATTGTGGACTACGTGGAAGAAGCCATGCACCGCACGGACAAAAAGCCTCTCAATGAGACTGTGGACATTATGAAGGTGGACCATTTTGAAAATATGTCCGTCGATATTTCCGGTGAAGTGAGGACCCGCGCTTTCGTGAAGGTCCAGGAGGGCTGCGACAATTACTGCACCTTCTGCATCATTCCCTACGCCCGGGGCAAGCTGAAATCCCGCCTCCAGAAGGATGCGGTGGATGAAATCAGGAAACTGGTTTCCCAGGGCTACCGGGAAGTGGTCCTGACGGGCATCCATCTTGGCAATTACGGCAAGGACCTCCACGACGGCACCTCCCTGGCCACCCTGGTGGCGGAGCTAGTGAAGATTCCGGATCTCCTTCGCATTCGTCTGGGCTCCGTGGAATCCGTGGAACTTTCGGAAGATCTCATTTCCATCATGCAGAACGAACCGAAGGTATGCCGCCATCTCCACCTGCCCATCCAGTCCGGCTCCGACGCCGTGCTGAAGGGCATGAACCGTCATTACCGTCTGCCCCAGTTCAAGAAACTGATTTCCGAACTCCGGGAAAAGGTGCCGGGCATTGCCCTCACCACCGACCTCATCGTCGGCTTCCCGGGAGAGACAGAGGAAAATTTCCGGGAGACCCTGGAAACCCTGAAGGAAATCCGTTTCTCCGGCATTCACGTATTTCCATACTCCCGCCGCACCGGCACGCCGGCGGCTTCCTATCCGAACCAGGTGCCTAATGAGGTGAAAAAAGAAAGGGTACACCGGGTGCAGGAACTGGAAAAGGACATCGCCCTGGACTATCGGAAGCAGTTCATGGGCCAGGTGGTCCATGTGCTGGCGGAAGAAATGAAGGATGGATTCTTTGAGGGCCTCACGGATGAGTACATCCGCGTGTCCATCAGGGATTCACATATAGAAAGAGGAAAAATGTATCCTGTCAGGATTGATACCATTACGGAAGAAGGCCTGTCAGGGGTGTTAGCAGAGGAGGAATAAGAATGGCTGATTGTATTTTCTGCAAAATCGCTGCCGGTGAAATCCCCAGCACCAAAGTCTATGAAGATGAAAACTGGTATGCATTCAAGGACATCGAACCCTGTGCGCCGGTGCACATCCTGGTGATTCCGAAGAAACACGTGGACAACATCCTTGCTTTCGATGAAGAATACAACAAGAACTTTGCTGACTTCTTCCTGGTGGTAAAGAAAATCGCCCTGGAAGCAGGCCTCAAAGAAAGCGGCTTCCGCCTGGTCATCAATACAGGAGAAAAAGCAGGACAGTCGGTCTTCCACTTCCACGCCCACATTATCGGCGGCAAGGAAATGGGCTGGCCCCCATTCCCGGAAAAATGAATGACACGCCCTGCGGGCGTGAGGGTTGTGGTGGCGCCTGCGGCGCAATAATTATAATAAATACCGCCTTACGGCGGGTGGTGGGGCTCCTTCAAATGATTGGGGAGCCCTCTTTTGATAAAACCATACAACCGCCCTTCGGGCGAGGGAAATGCGCTCCCCCTTTGGTGGCTGGCGCCACCACCTTCCCCTCCGCTGAAGCGGTGGGACAATAAAACCTTTACAACCGGGCTTTCGCCCGTGGGAAAACATGCCAACCGCCCTTGCGGGCGATGGAAATGCACCACTTTTCTCCTAAAGGGAACTTTACTTGCTGCTATACAATGAGCGATTTAAGTTAGCACAAAGGTAAGCGGAGAGCAGACTTTCCCCCTCCGGGGTGCACAGCGAACACATTTTGTAGGAGCAAGGCGACGCACAAAATGTAGTGAGTCGTTTCACCTTTAGGTGGAAGTACCGCCGCAGGCGGGGATAGGGGTGCATTTCCAACGGGCGCCAGCCCGGTTTGCCTGTTTTTCCTTTGTGGAGACCCTGCAGAGGGTCTCCAAGTCGGGCGAAGTTTGTTCTTAGCCTGCACATAAAAGAACTTTCCTATGAATCGCCCGACCGATCCGTTAGGGCGGTTGTAAAGGTTTTATTATAAGAGGCGCCTTCCATTATTTATAGACGCCCACAATCTGCCGCCGGCATTCCCCTCTGAACTCTCTGAACCCGGACTGCACAGTGGCCCCTGAGCGAAGCGAACACAACCTTCCTACACAACCTGCGGCGAAGCCGCGCCCCTTTTTTATACCTGATACATCTATCCTGCTTATCAGACTATATGACCAGAGAGGCGAAAGGGCCTGGCGAAGAGCCTTTCCAAATCCTGCGGTGCACAATCCATGGAAGCAGGGAGGAAAGGAACGGAGCCTTCATGAATTTCACCTCTCCGGCGCGCCGAAAACTCCATAAAAACTCCTGAGGATGACCTGCTAGAAATCCTGGTGGCAAATATGGCTATACCTGCTTTTCCCTGACGACACAGATATTCCGCTTCGGCGGCTGCTCCTGGCCGATTCACTGAAGAAGGTGACCTTGAGCCCTACCGCGCAGCAGCATGGGACGAATCAGGAGTTTTTACAGTGAGAAAAGATGACAGCACAAAAACACGGATACAAATCCGTGCCAGACAGTATTGCGGGCCTCTCAGAATCAGGCGCCAACGCTGAGCATACAGGAAAGTCCTGCAGCCGCCTTGAACTTGTCGTCCGGGAATGCGGGCTCATGCTGCAAGGGATGGTATCCGTGTTTTTGTTTTGTTGTCATACTTCTTTGAGAATCTGCAGAATCCGTTCCCACGTCCCTGGGCCCCGGGACATGGGGGAGAGAAATCGGAAGCCTGTATACAGGGATTCATGGCTTCCTGTCTGTCAAAGCTGCATTCCGGCCGGAATATTCGCGATATACATGACAGATGGGAATAGAATCCTTCCATGGAGTTTCCTGATTTCCTTCTCCATACATTTATATTGCATAAGCACCCCTTTTTTACAACCTCCCTTGAAAATTTTGTTTTGAAATGAAAATAGTCCCATCATGATTCTGTCATTTCCAGTAACAGAATGACGATGGGACGGATAGGGAAGCACGTAACGTCAGGCTCCTTCCTTAGGAAGGAGCCTGACCGATAGGGCTGAGGAACACCGAATTTTTTGACAAAGAACTGACGCCCCTATCCTCCGTCGCCTACGGCGCCACCTCCTTCCTTAGGAAGGAGGCTATAGCACTACGGCACGTGTCGAACAGTCAGGCTCCTTCCCCAGGAAGGAGCTGGGCGGAGCCCTTAGGATAGGTTCGATAAATTTTCAAAAATTTTTTTCTAGGGGGTCTAAAAATCGAACCTTCTGCGATATTAATAATAGAGGGATGAAAAGACCTCATGAGACGATGAATCTGATTTCCAAACTGCCACCCTCCACATCCGCGGTAAGGAGAAGGGCAGGGGAAAAAAGAAACATCAGGGAATCCCACTATTCAATCCTCCCTTCTTCTACAATCGGCCGATGATAGACAGAAGAAAATGCAGTACCAAAAAACAGAAGACAGAAAAGCAATAAGGAAGAGCGCTCGCAGGACTTTCCTCTCTTTAGCGACAAGTATCGAGCAGCACCCATGTATGTGGGAAGGCCAAGGCGCGGACGCCGTATCTACTGGTTGAACTTACCTGGAGACTCCCCTGATAGGCTTTTCTGTTTTTTGCGTGGTGGGAAAGACTCGAGCTATTGATATGCTGATTTGGCATATTTGATAGCTATTTTTTTATGAAACTTGTACAATAGAAGAAATAGTATCGATTCATGGAGGTTTATATGATTACAGGCGCAGTCAAAAATAGGGTAGACCAGATTTGGATTAACATTGCAGCTGGTGGGATTACGAATCCACTGACGGTTATCGAACAACTTACTTATCTGATGTTTATCCGTTCCCTGGATGTGAAGGAAATCAGAAATGAGAAGATGGAGGTTCTGACAGGAATGAAGGTGCCTCATATATTTCCTTCCTCTCCGGTGGGACAGGCTATGCGCTGGAGCCATTTTAAGAATAAGGATGCCGATGAAATTTTCCATATCGTCAGCACTTTCGTATTTCCTGCCATTAAAAGCATGAAGTATGGGCAGCTTCCGGACTTCGACAGCAGCGGCAAAATGATACCCATTGCAGACAGGAGGGGCGATGAGGATTCTCCGGATACCGCCTTTTCCAAGTTTATGGCGGATGCGGCTTTTCTCATTCCTACGGCGCAGATGCTGGAGCAGATTATTACGGGTATGGAAGATCTGTATACCAATGATTTGGAAAATAAGGATATGCAGGGGGACCTGTATGAATATATGCTGGGGAAGCTGCAGACCTCCGGACGAAACGGGCAGTTCCGGACGCCTAAGCATATCCGCGACATGATGGTGGCATTGATTCAGCCTGCGCCGGAAGACACCATCTGCGATCCTGCCTGCGGCACAGCGGGTTTCCTTATTTCCTCTGCCGAATACATGAGAGGTCATTATGGGGAACAGATGACGAGGGAGCAGTGGGACCATTTCGAAGGCCCCATGTTCACGGGATTTGATATGGACCATACCATGCTCCGTATTTCTGCCATGAACCTTATGCTCCATTCCATCACCCATCCGGATATTGAGTATAAGGATAGTCTGTCCAAGCAGAATGAAATCAAGGATGCCTTCACGGTGTGCCTGGCCAATCCTCCATTTAAAGGATCCATCAATGCGGAAAGTATCAACGATGATTTAAAGGCAGTCACCAATACAAAGAAAACGGAGCTTCTTTTCCTGGCTCTCTTCCTTCGCATGCTGAAAAAAGGGGGACGCTGCGCCTGCATTGTGCCGGATGGGGTCCTCTTCGGCAGCAGCAAGGCCCATAAAGCCATTCGCAAAGAACTGGTGGAAAATCATCAGCTTCGCGCTGTCATTTCCATGCCGTCAGGGGTGTTTAAACCTTATGCTGGTGTTTCCACGGCCATCCTTGTTTTCACAAAAACCGGCGCCGGTGGTACGGAAAAGGTCTGGTTCTACGATATGAAAGCAGACGGTTTCTCCCTGGACGATAAAAGAAATCCGGTGAAGGAAAACGATATCCCTGATATTATCGAAAGGTTCCATCATCCGGATAAGGAAACGGAAAGAAAGCGGACAGAGCAGAGCTTCTTCGTGCCGAAACAGGAAATCGTGGATAATGACTATGATTTGTCCATTAACAAATATAAGGAAATCGAGTATGTACCGGTGAAGTATCCGCCTACCTCTGAGATTCTGAAAGAGCTGCGGGGCTTGGAAAAAGAAATCGACCAGGGATTGGATGAATTGGAAAAACTATTGATTCAATGATTGTTTTAGAAATTATTGTCTTAAAATAAAAGGTGAATAATTAAATGAACATAGGGACGGCGTTTATACTTATTAGGAATGGAGCATCTATCAAGCAGATAGATGGTGCTGGAGGAATACCAATAACGAGAATTGAAACCATAGCCAACAAGGTGATTGATAGGAACCGTATGGGGTATGCGAATATTTATAATGAAGATAAATATAGCTCATATTTTTTACGCGATGGTGACATATTGATGTCTCACATTAATAGCATTCAGCATTTGGGTAAAGTGGCTATTTATCATCCTAAAAATGAAAATGAAAAGATAATTCATGGAATGAATCTATTGGTTCTTCGAGCAAATCAAAAACTTATGGATAATCAATTTGCTTATTTTTATTTTAGTTCCGAATCATTCTTGCGTAAACTTCCCCGCATTACTAAAAAATCTGTTAATCAAGCGAGCTTTACTGTTAGTGAATTAAAAAAGATAGATATTCCTTGTCCGCCCCTTTCCCAGCAACGTAGGATCGCTAATATTCTATCTATAGTCCAAAATTTATGTGATAAACGAAATCAGCAGTTAAGAACTTTTGATGAACTTGTCAAATCCCGGTTTACACAAGGAGACTTTTTAGACCAGGAGATGAATATAGCATGAATACTACAAAAATAAAAGATGTATGCGTTGTTGTATCAGGAACGACTCCCAAAAGTACAGAAAAGAGATACTGGAATGGTACACACGTTTGGATAACCCCAGCAGAATTAACGGAAGATAGTTTTATCGTGTCTGATTCTGAAAGACATATTACGGATGAAGCAGTAAAGGCAACAGGATTGAAACCATTTCCTAAAGGAACGGTGCTACTATCTTCACGTGCGCCCATCGGGAAAGTCGCTATTGCGGGATGTGATATGTATTGCAACCAGGGATTCAAAAATTTAATTTGCTCAGAGTCCATCTATAATCTTTATCTATATTATTTTCTGAAATCTAAGACTGAATACCTCAACTCACTTGGCAGGGGAGCTACATTTAAAGAAATTTCTAAAGGTATTGTAGAGGACATAAATATTCCATTTCCTGCATACGATGAGCAAATACATATTGCAAAGCAGCTTCAGAAGATTACTGAACTAATTGCTTTGAAAAAGAGGCAATACCGCTACTTAGACGATATCATTCGCTCCCGGTTTTTAGAGCTGTTTGGTGAACTATGGGTCAATGATAAAGGGTTCCCTTGCTACTCTGTGGGGCAAGTTGCAGAAAGTGTTACTTATGGGACTAGTGCTCCGGCTTCTAATTCTGGACAGTATGAATATCTTAGGATGAATAATTTGACTGATAATGGGCAGTTGGATTTATCAGATTTGAAAAGAATTGATATGTCGGATGATCAAGCTGAGAAATACATGGCGAAAAAAGGAGATATCTTATTTAATAGGACAAATAGCATCGATTTAGTTGGGAAAACAGCTCTTTTCAATTTAAATAATCCAATGATAATAGCAGGTTATTTAATTCGGATTCGCTTATCGGATAAGGTTAATCCTGTATATTTTGCTGCATATATGAATATGCCTTATATGAAAGAAAAATTAAGAAATATGGCGAAGGGAGCTGTAAATCAAGCCAATATTAATTCTAAGGAACTGAAGTCAATTCAAATACTGATACCTCCATTATCTTTGCAAAATGAGTATTGCAATTTTGTCTTATCGATAGATAAATCGAAAATGGCAGTCCAAAAGAGTCTGGATGAGTTGGAAACGTTGAAAAAAT
>OGZO01002819.1_pt1 | contig 11575 bp, 10 predicted proteins | sample 1576721 | NCBI WGS metagenome assembly OGZO01 (sample SAMEA3541516, study PRJEB24748) | human gut metagenome | biome: human gut; feature: human-associated habitat; material: faeces | place: China | collected 2012 | reverse complement strand
CATCTACATCTGCTGTAAACTCAGGGGAGTCGAAGCTCACCTGTACGTGGCTCTGTGCTGCCAGATTATAAACTTCTGTTGGCTTCACCTTGTTCATTACCTGGATGATACTCATAGAATCACCGAGGTCAGCATAGTGAAGGTGGAAGTTTGGAGTACCCTCCAAGTGAGCAATACGCTCGCGATAGTCTGTTGATGAACGACGGATAGTTCCGTGAACATCATAACCTTTTTCCAATAACAACTCAGCCAAGTATGAACCATCCTGACCTGTAATACCTGTAATAAGGGCTACTTTACTATTATCCATTAAAATATTTTTTATATATTAAAATATGTGTTGTTTTTGATACTTATTGATATCTAGGGTTAGAAAGTTGGATTTCTTTCCAAATTCTTTAATTCTCTGCTCCTCTTTTAATGAGCAGACAAGAAACTGTCCGTGCTTCTCGGCTACGATATTCTATCTTAGAAAAAGCTATCTACATCTATTTTTTTAGATTAAACCATTCCTCATCTATCAAACAGTTCTTGCTATTTGGATCAGGACTTGCTTGCTCTACTTTTATCATCAATGGCATTGGGACACAATTGCCAAAGACAAGAGCTTCTCCTGGTACAGCCTGTTTGATTTTATTAATATAGTCTGAGGAGAAATAAGGTAAGACTGAATAGATGTAATTCATATCAACCTCATTCTGTATCCGATGAACAATATAATTACCGCATTGAGACAATACCGTTTGAGACAACTCTGATGGACGTTGAGATGAAATCAATAAATAAAGTGAATATTTACGTCCTTCCCTTGCTATCTTTTCGAAGATATTCTCACGCAGGATGTATTGTGTATCCTTGCGTATGTAACGATGAGCTTCATCCAATACTAAATGAATAGGATTCTTTCTTCTATTGTCACCCTTTTGCTTCTTCCGATAATCAAATAGCATGCGACTCACCACACTTGTCATCAACTCCAATGTATCTGTCCCGACCTCACTTGAATCTATCGTTACAAGTTGGTTGTCATTGTTATCATTGGATATGCCAAATACTTGTGTGAGATAATCTTCCTCATCTTTATAATTAGATTCCTTATCTCGCATAAACTCGCATTCAGAATTATAGAGGAATACGTCCAATCGAGTCATTAGGGTTGATGTAAACTCCCTTATTCTCTGATTGCCTTTAGCCTCTTCTTCCAACAAGATAAGTTCTGCCGCCGTTTTCAAGAATTTATAGTCAAAATATTCCCCAGAATCCAATTTTTCATCAGCAGTCTTCATAGCAGAAGTTTCATCTATCTGCACAAATGCAGAATCACTATTTATTGAAGACAAGGATGATTCATAATGTGCATTGTTTCCCCCAATCAATTTAATAGTTACATATCTTGCATCATTTCCTGTTTTTACAAACTTAGGCAAAGCATCAGACAAAGAGTTGTTGTTATTGCCATAATAAATCAAGCATAAACTTATGCAGGTTTCAAAGAAATTATTCAAGTCTTTTACCACATCTTTTGAAACAAAATCCTTAGGAACAGTTTCACAAATCTCTTTCAACTTTTGTATAGCACCTTTGGCAATGGTCATCCTTGTACTATCCGAATCTGCCTTGTTGTTGATTTCTGACAAAATTCTCCAAGTTTTCCATTTAATGTAATTGGCAAATTGTGTAATGTCATCTTCTTTCTTTGAATTAAACATTCGGTAAAATTTATAACATTCTTGCAACACATTATCCCAAAATGGCTTTTGAGTTCTTTCTGAAGCCATCAAAAATGCCAACCACTCATCTAAATTCATTAAATAATATGGCAAAGTAAACTTATGCTTACCTTCTTCTGCCTCATCTACATTTGGCTTATAAAATACCGTATGAATTTCATGATTCAACTCTTCGCAGAAAGCTCTTGGATATTCACCATTCGAATCAAATAAAATGACCTTGGCACCATAAGCATGGTTATTCTGTTTTCTGAAGACTTCCTGTAAGATTCTTGCTATCGTATTTGATTTTCCACTGCCGCTATTGCCAAGAACAGCGGTATGAATATTAAAAAGTTTGTTTATACTGAGCGATAATTTGTAATTGATCAAACTCTTGCTATAACCTATATCAATAGTATGATGTATATTTGTACCAGGAGTGTCTTGATTAGAAAGAATCTTTTTCAAATCATCGAACGTGACTATTTCCACATCATTATATAGAGAAGGGAAGATACCAACTCCCATTGAGAAACTTCCATCAGAAGCTATTGTTCCTATTGGTTTGACAATGAACTCACGGGAACTATCCAAATTGAATGATGAATACATTTTCCCTTCTTGATTGTAGTCAAGAATTGCACTTACTTCACACAAGATGTATTCACCTGTTGAGTTGATGGTCTTCAAATAGCTTCCAATATTACCAAAGTAATAAACTTGGCCATTTATGGACACTGTTGAATTCTTCGTTGTAGAAAACAATCTTACACGAAACTTGTCATACTCGACAGATACAATTTTACCTATCTTCATTGTTCTCCTGTATTTTCTTGCTTATTTCTTTGAGTCCCTTCACAAAGTCCTTAACAACTTTCTCTTCCTGCGCAAAGGCATTCAAGTTAGGAAGCCACTCCCTAACGGTATAATCGAAATAATGCATCATTATATCGTCTTTCCCTTTTTCTGATGCCTCCACTACTCCCCATAGGCGGAAAATTCGTTTATCATCTATCTTGCAAATAGACTTGCTTTCATCCAATTGATCTATAATGACCAGATTAAATGTAGTATTTGTAGCCAAAGCTCGATATATAATGTCATTAACATGTTCATCATTAAAGCCATATCCCATCACAAAAAGGACGGTGTTTGGTTCCAACAATCGATGTTGAAATTCACGGAACAAATCTACATACGGAGCACCAAGACTTTTGTTCTGTTTTGTTGGCGTAGGGTAAATCAGAATATTCTTATTTTCATTCCATTCCGTGTTATGCTCTTCCACAATACTGAAGAAATTTGAATCATCCTTCTCATCGTCTATCCAATTGACCGAACCATGAATCTTATAAAAATAAACCATGTTTTCAACAGGCTCATATTTATCTATGCCCACATCCATTCGCTTAGAATACGTATAGTTGAACATGGCTGGATTAAAGTGTCTTTTTACTCCACCACTAAAACCATTGACATAATGGATATTCAAATTATCCATTGCCGTTTCATTATACATATCATTATTGGTTGTAAACACACAAATTCTTGATAAGTCCTTATTACGAAAGGCTATCTTTTGATAAAAACTCTCATAAGTTTCCAGGACTTCTTTTTCAATAGGTTGATTGAAATGGATATTAATACTTTCAAAAATAAACTTTTCTATGAATCGGATAAGTTCAGAACAGCTATCTACTCGTTTCTTGTGCGTATCGCCAAAGCCTTGATAATAAGCTCTACCAGAATATAATACAGAAAGGATATCTTCCAACTTATTATCATTTGCTTTAGCTATTTTTCTGAAACGCTCCTCAAAGCTCTTACCCTTGATGGCCTTTTCTATATTTGAATAGAGTTTAGCCATATTGGGTATAGCTGGACAACTCACTCCTGCCCCAAACAGGAAACAGACATTCTTCATATTAAAGAATTCTGCTATCTTTGCCTTGACGACCTCCTTGTATCTATCTTCTTTTACATTATTCTCTGCAAAATAATCGGATAGACCTTGATAGAATTTCAATTCCTTTATTTTTTCTATTGTTTCCATTTTATAAAAAGCTTGTTACATTTTTTGGGGTTCAAATGCCTCTATCTAACACAGCCTTAGCTACACAGCTTTAGTCTCTTCTGAAAATATCTCGTGTATAAACCTTATCCTTTACATCATCCAGACAGGCATCATAGCGGTTGGCAATTATCGCATGGCTCTGTGCCTTGAATGCATCCATATCATTTACTACCTTGCTGCCAAAGAAGGTGCTGCCCTCTTCCAAAGTTGGCTCATAGATGACTACCTCTGCACCTTTTGCCTTGATACGTTTCATGATTCCTTGGATGGCTGATTGGCGGAAGTTGTCGCTGTTTGACTTCATGGTCAGACGATAGACTCCAATCACGCAGTTGTGCTCCTTGCTTGCATCATAACTGTTGGCATCGGCATAGCTGTAATAGCCTGCCTTCTGGAGTACGGCATCAGCGATATAGTCCTTACGGGTTCGGTTGCTCTCCACGATTGCCTCAATCAGATTCTCTGGAACATCGGCATAGTTTGCCAGGAGCTGTTTGGTATCCTTTGGCAAGCAATAACCACCATAGCCAAAGCTTGGGTTGTTGTAATGGGTGCCGATTCGTGGGTCAAGACCTACGCCATCGATGATTGCCTTGGTATCAAGTCCCTTTACTTCTGCGTATGTATCCAACTCATTGAAGTAACTTACTCGGAGTGCCAGATAGGTATTGGCGAAGAGCTTAACAGCCTCAGCTTCCTTCATGCCCATGAAAATAACAGGGATGTTCTTTTCAAGTGAAGAATGAAGAGTGAAGAGTGAAGAATCCAATTGCTTTGTGTCGCCATTATGACCTATTGCGCCTTCAAGAAGTAAAGACGCGAAGGTCTTGCCAGCCTCTTTCATCTTTTCTACATCGGTCACCTTTCTGATTGCCTCATTCTCCTCTTCGAACTCTGGGCGCTCGATAATCTTTGGATAGCCTACGATGATGCGGCTTGGGTAAAGGTTATCATAGAGTGCCTTGCTCTCACGAAGGAACTCTGGAGAGAAGAGAAGGTTGAACTTCTTCACACCCTTCTTGGCATACTTCAAGTAGAGGCTGCGGGTATAACCGACAGGGATGGTGCTCTTAATGACCATCACCGCATCTGGGTTTACCTCCAGAACCAGGTCGATAACTTCTTCGACATGGGTTGTATCGAAGTAGTTCTTCACTGGGTCGTAGTTGGTTGGTGCTGCAATCACTACGAAGTCTGCATCCTTGTAGGCTGACTTGCCATCAAGGGTTGCCACAAGGTTTAATGGCTTTTCAGCCAAATACTTTTCGATGTAATCATCCTGGATTGGAGAAATCTTATTGTTGAGTTTCTCCACCTTCTCAGAGATTACATCTACTGCTGTTACATGATGGTGCTGAGACAATAGCGTTGCTATGCTCAGACCTACGTAGCCGGTACCAGCTACGGCTATTTTTATATTCTTAAAATCATTCATCATGATATTGTGTTTTTATTTTTTTCTTTTTTTCTAAAATCATCCCGTCCTTCTTTGTTGATAAAGCGAGCTGCACTCGGCAATTTGAAAGCGAGCTTTCATAGCACTCATTGGCATCGCTTTTTCCCATTAAAAAAGGCTTTTTTCGAAAACCTACCCGTCCTTCCTTACCGTTAAGGAAGGCTCCACCTCTCACCCCGACCCTCTCTCCTCAGGAGCGAGGGAGAAAACCGCCCTACTCGGTGCTCGGAACCGCTACGCTCTAAGGTTGGCGGACCATCAAAGATCTCGCCAGATTTATGTCTGAGAGAGTCGTTTTCCCTATGTCATTAACGGCATTGTAGCATACCGTCACTACTGAAATCTTTGGTTGTTTCATAATTGATTTACTTATTGAACTTCTTTATTAGCAACATTTTCTTCTAGAATCATTTTTTCGTTACCAACATTAACATTTTCTCTTAATTGTTCTCCAAATATCTCATGGAACAAATTTGAGAATTTTGTTTCCTTTCTTATTTCTTTAAAGATAGGCCAATCTCTATAAGCTGTAGCTGTTAGAACTCCATTGTTGTCACCCACCTTTGCCATCAGTTTATATGCACTTTCGTAATCATCTTCTAGTACATATTTTGGAAGCAAGAATTCATCTCTCCATGCAGAACAATCTTCATTTCTGAGCACTTCTATACATTTTTCTTGATTATCTGCCCATTTATAAGCCTGAGCTAAGTTTAATGTAAAGAAACACTTGTCGTATATAGAATGCTTAAACTTCACGCCTAATGCAAATATCGACACATCTATTGCAACGTCATACAATTCATCTGATATAAGTTCAAATATGCGAGATATTAAATGTTTATCAACCGAATTCTGATCATCAGTAAATTTCGCCAGGTAAACTTTACAAGATAACATATAAGAAAGCATTATGCTTATCTTATATAAATTTTTAAATGCATTCTCAAAATATTCTTTGCTTACTTTTAAGGTAGAACCTATAGAAATATTCCCATCAATAGATTTGTGTTTTTTACAAATGTTTATATATTGAGCTGAAACTTTTCCATTTGCATGCACAAATAAATTTCTACGCTCTGTAATCTCGATAAATTCGCTCCATCCTTGAAACTGCATTAATGTAGAAACTCCTATTGCAGAAGCTAGCCATTTGAATTGCTCCTCATGAGAATCTCTTAAGAGACTTTCAATTTTATTTTCTACTATAATCTGCTTTACCTCTCTAACAGAATCCAGATCTTTTAAGTCTCTATATTTGAAGGACATATCACTTTCTTGCAATTTTTCAGGACATAAATTATAAATACACCTTACAAGACCAGCATAAAAAGAATCAAATAAAGAAACCAATGAAACTAAATAACTGGGAGGAATCAAGTTAAAAGCTTGTTCTGCTCTTCTAACACTTCTTTCCAAATTACGATAACTTTTACGCTTAGTGTTAGGGATAACTATTTCGTCCTCTTTCTCACTGATATTATTATGGTTTATAAACTCAGCTAATTCTTTACGCGTTTTATTTAATTGCGTTGATAATGTAGTCTGACTAAAACCAAATGTTTCTCTTACGCAAGTTATATTTTCGATGAAGAACTTTAAATTATCAGTAATTCCTGATAAAAGTTCATTGCTGACATCTCCATCTTCACGGGTGATTGAAACCATAATCTTTCTAATTAAAATCCACAATTTTAAAACTGATAAACTTATTTTTGAAATAAGTCAACAAAAGCTCAACCAAACGCCCAACATGAAGACTTCTTATTTCCCATGAAGGGTCAGGGTTTCTCTTCCACCATGCAACAGTTAATAATACATCATTGCCATCTTGCACCACTTTAAAAAGAACATTCTTTGTAGGATCATTTACATACTGTTCCTTATTATGATATATGACATCAAAATTATCACTTGTCCTGACATAGCTCCAGGTTTCGATAGAAATATCGGAATTCTCACCCTTTACAGCTCGCAATATTGCACCTTTAAGGCGCACTGCAGAAATCATACTATCAGTACTTAATACTATTTTCATCTACTTAATTTATTTTTCAATCATTAAATACTTTATATGTATATCACCAATACAGCATCCCCACTATATTACAAGTAGTTACACGTATCTGTTTTTGATAAAAGTTATTTTATATCGTTTTACAGAAGATAAGCTGCACTCGGCAATTTGAAAGCCAGCTTTCATTGCGCTCGTTTGCATTATCTTTTAGGGTGATGGATTGCCTAAGCGCACTCCTTCACCTCATCGGATTTCTCAACATAGTAACATGGAAGCATAGACTTATAGTCCTTATCCCCATCTTTCATGCGGGTAAGGATGCTTGCTCAATTTACTAATGATAAATCAACGACATTCTATTCTTATTCTAGAGAATTACACTTCAGCTCTTTGCTGATTACTTTTCCCATGACCTTCTCTATATCGAAGAAGGTCATGGGGTCGTTGTAATCTATCTCCGAAATAGTGTTGTCCATATCATTAACGGCATAGCCTATCCATTCAATGGACTTTTCAAGGTCTTTCATATTGATTCGGGAATAGGTTTCCTCGAAACGGTCGAGAAAGAAGGATACCACATTGGGATGCTTCTTTAAGTACTGATGAAAGGTCTTGCAGACCTGGGCCTGACCTTTGTAGTTGAGCTTACGAATATCTTCAAACATCGGCATAGCGCAGGAATAGGACTTGACGGAAGAAACCTTCTTTCCCATCTTCTTGCGTATCTCCTTTGCCTCTGGAATCGTATCATCGTAAATGTCTTGAAACTCTTCTGGGAGCATCGAGAGCATTCGCTCTAAAAATTCTTTATCTGCCATAATAGTGTTATTTTCTAAAATCAACGTATATTAGCGACAGTATGTAAGGAGCTCCTTACATACTGAATCTTCGTACGAAGAATGTACTTCATTTTCTGAAATCCGCTTTCTATTTTGTTTCTTCACCCCAAACGGCTACCAGGCGGTCTTTCCAGAGTTTCAGAGGACAGTTCTTGGAGATCTCGGTATAGAGCTTGAGGCTCTTCTCTGTTAACTTGACAATGCCATCTGCTACTGATGGATAATATGGGAGAGCGGCTGGCTTGATTTTGCCATTCCAGTCTACCTTTACATCCATGCCTAAGCCCATCGTCTCCTTACCATTCATCGACATGATGCCTGCTTTCTCGAAATCATCGTTGGTCATGATTTCTACGAATGTTGGACAAGGACGCTTCATGATACCGTCGAAATGGTCGATTTGGGTTATTGAATCCAAATGGAGGAAGTAATCACCCCAATCGGCATAAAGGGTTACTTTGGTATCATCTACAATGTACATGTAAACATGAGTGTAGAAGCTTTTCTTACCAGACTGGTAACGGTAAATGACCTCAATGCTATCTTTATGATAGACGAGAGTCTGGGAGCTACCTAAGAAAAAGGTTGCTCCTGGTTTGATTGATAAAAAGGATTTCATGATTATATACTTTTTTGTTCCTCATTGCAGTATCGTTTTTCGAATCCCTCCGTCTCCCTTTCCAAAGGGAGCTCCACCTCTAACCAAGCCTTCCTCCTCAGAAGGAAGGATGTAAACCGCCCTACTCGGTGCTCGGAACCGCTACGCTCTAAGGTTGGCGGACCATCAAAGGTCTTCGCCATGTTATGCGGGATGGGACCGCCTTACTATAGCTCGCTGATTAGAACCGCCTTGCTACAGCTTGCTGATTGGGGCGGCATGGCTACAATTTGCTATAGCTTGATGATTGGGGGTGCATGGGGGACAAATTGCTGATTGAGACTACCATTTTTGTTCCTCACTGCAGTATCGCTCTGCACTTGTCGCCACTCGAATGAGGATGTTATCTTATAAATATTGTTGCACAATATTTGCTAGTTCATCAGCGTAAGAGGATGTATCTTCTACATATTCCTTATTTACAAGTATGTACAAAGATAAATCATTTCTTCTAAAATGCTCGAACTTGTCATCAGAAACCGTTGAAAGCACGAAACGACGATAAAGACGGAAACGACGGGAAACCGCTCCATTAGATTAACTTTTTGTAAACAGGTATTGCTACCTTATCCATTTCTTCTTTCGAAACCTTAACAACTCCGGGAGTTGCATCAAAATAATCTACAGGATAACGATACTTGCCATTTGGCATCTAATCATAATCATAATCTTATCAATTCCCTCAAATCTACCTGATACTCATTCAGCCTACCAGGAACAGCAACATAGTGGATATTGATGTCTGGCAATGCCAAAGGCGCATAATACTTATTGGCGATAGAAGATGAAATCAGCTTGTGCTTCTTCGTACACAAATATCTAGAGAAACTGGCATCACGACTCGTCAACTTGCTTGCTACGACCAATTGGCTACCTGTGGGTTCGTAGGATACAATCACTCCATGGTATTCCCATTCAGGAAGAGACTGTAGAATGCTAAGCTGAGCCTGCAAGCGCAATAATGTTCCCACAATCTGTTCCTTGGCATGGCTGATTTGAGCAACGCCAAAGGAGCTCTTCAGTTCGCAAACAAACAAGCATTTCCTACCATCAACCTCCGCAAAGAAGATACCATCACTATTGAGAAGCATGGGTTCCTGACAACCAGCCTTACTATAAAAGGAGACCGAATCACCTGCCAGCTCTCGTGGAAAAGCATAGCCTTCTCCACCTGAAACGACAAGTCGTCTAAAGTCCAAGCCTGATTTGGGAGCCGTTTCTACTATCTCGCACTCATCCTTGAAATACAAGGTAGCATAAGCTGGGTAAAGCTTGCCAAACTCTTCTATCGTTGCATCCATATCACTCACTTTTTATAGATTAGATACTATGCCAAGTTGCTCAGCTACTTCTGAGATGTCAGCCGACAAGTCCATCTGGTCTTTCACAGTCTGCTCGAAAGAACTGAAAGGCAATCCTTCTGCCAAATCTTGCTGCTCAATGACAACCTTACCATCTTCGCACTTAAAATAATAAGCTCCAACTTGGTCGTCTGTAAGATACAGATTCTTACTGTGCTGATGAGATTCACAGAATTGCTCAAATGCAGATTCCGATGTTTGCTTGATTTTGCCTAAAAGCAGCAATTGGTTCATTCGTCCTAGCATATAGTCACTATGGGTAGTCATCTGAACAAGCATACCCTTGTTGCAACATCTTGCCAGCATATCCATCACCAGAAATTGCTTCTTCGGATGAACATGCGCCTCTGGTTCCTCAAACAGCAAGCTGTTATACTGGCGATTCTTGCCATTTTGAAGCATCAACAAGAATGGCATCAACTCCTTGACAGAAGATGCTGCAGCACTTACTGGTATCAATTCACCAGATGCAAACTGCAAGAACACGCTACCATTCTCCAACACTATCTTGCCATCCACCAACTTAGCGATATAGTTTGCATAGAATTGATTATCTGCTACTGCAATGCGAGAAGGAGTTTTGAGATCATCCAACTGCTGTAAAAAGTCACGATACATTCCTATAGGAGATGTTGTATTAGCACCCATAAAGGCTGCTCTAGCAGGAGGGAGGATCAAAGGCTGAATTAATGCAATTCCTAAACACTTATCTGTTAAATATGAAGAAAGAATCATACTCATCATAACCCTACTATCCATATCCACAGGGAATATCATAGAAGCTTCATTAACGGCATAGCGGCAAAAACCATTGACTAAATCATAATTCTGCCGTCTCAATAAAAGCCCCATCTCATCATCAATCTCTTCGAACACATAATTGACCGCACAATCAAAATTAGTATTACCCAATAAATATCCCAAGTATGCACTAGTATTTTGGTTAAGCCATGTTCTGAAATCCTTGAATTTAAGAGTGAGTTCGTCCTTTTGGCTTCCGTTAGACTTCATTCTGATAAATTCAGAAAGTCTCTCAGAAGTCATAGCAGTAAGAAGGTTATACCACAATAATGCCGTATAACTCTTACCCAGTCCTGATTCACCAGTATAAACCAGGAAAGGCTTAAACTCTATCTCAGAATTCTGGATAGGACCTAACTTATCTATAATCACTCGGATATTCATGTTGCAACATTTTATGAGTTCTAATTTTTTGCAAAGATAGGATATTTCCTCGAAACTACCAAATTTTGGGGGGAGTTTTTGCTTCTTGCTCTAATCTCCCCCAGATTAATACAGATTTATTAGACTTATTCGGTCTGAGGTATTAAATCTCACGCTGATTATCTCACTCTGCTCTCAAGGATTCTATCACAAACCTTTCGAAGCTCACCTTATAGCCGCCGTCCATCGGGCAGGGATCGTCGGGATAGGACTTGTGATACTCCTCTTCCATGT
>OGZO01002809.1_pt1 | contig 11597 bp, 10 predicted proteins | sample 1576721 | NCBI WGS metagenome assembly OGZO01 (sample SAMEA3541516, study PRJEB24748) | human gut metagenome | biome: human gut; feature: human-associated habitat; material: faeces | place: China | collected 2012 | reverse complement strand
CGCAGAAACGTGCTGACGAGCGTACTGCACCGGCTTCCCTGACAAAAATGATGACCGTACTGCTTGCCATTGAGGCTGAGCCAGATCTGGATAAACAGGTAACACTGCCGGAGGATATTTTCCCGGCCTTGCAAACGGAAAAAGCATCTATGGCGGGCTTTATGCCCGGGGAAACGGTCACGGTGCGGGATTTGCTCTACGGTGCAATGCTGCCCTCCGGCGCAGAATGCTGTGAGGCGCTGGCGCGGCTGGTGAGCGGCAGTGAAGAAAGCTTTGTCGCTCTGATGAACCAAAAGGCCGCAGAGCTTGGCATGAAGAACACCCATTTTACAAATGCGACCGGCCTGACCGACACTGAGCACTATTCCAGCGCGGCAGATATGGCAAAGCTCTTGCAGGCAGCGCTGCACAATACGACCTTCCGCACAATTTTTACAACCGAGCACTACACCACTAATGCGACTGCACAGCACCCGGAAGGCGTTTCGCTGACCAGCACACTGCTGGGCAAGCTGGACGGAACAGAGCTTCCGACGGGAACGCAGATCAAAGGCGGCAAAACAGGGTATACTGCCGCCGCAGGGCTGTGTCTGGCCAGCCTTGCCACCGTGAACGGAAAAGAGTACATCCTTGTTACGCTTGCCGCGCCCGGAGACCACGGGACGGAGCAGTACAATATCCGCGATGCAGTGCATGTGTACCGGAAACTAGCGGATAAAAAATAACCGCGCTTCACAGGGCTCGCCTTGCAAACCGGGTGCTCCGGCGGTACAATAGGGACATTCTATCATGGAAAAGGATGTTTGACTATGCGAGACGAAGCCATTGATCTGTGCGGACAGGTGGATTTTACCCGTACCGATGCCATGCCGCTGCTGGAACGGGATGCACAATTCCGCTTTGCCTGTGCGGGCTGCGGCAACTGCTGCCGCGGGCGGGAGGATATCGTGCTGTCCGGGTATGACTTGTGGCGTATTGCTGCCCGGCTGCGTCTGCCGCCGCAGATCGTAGCCCGGGGTTATTGCCGCAGCAGCATTGGCAGGGTGAGCCATTTGCCGGTGCTGCGGCTTGCCCCGGTGAAGGAAAACCGCAACAACTGCCCCTTTCTGACCGAAAACCACTGCGCCATCCATGAGGCTGAGCCGCTGGTGTGTGCGCTGTATCCGCTGGCGCAGGAGATCAGCCGGGCAGGGGAGGTACACTATTTTTTACAGCCCACCGGCTGCGGCGGGCAGGTGATCGAAGCAAGGGTGCAGGATTATCTTGCCCGCTACGATGTGCCTGCCCGGGAAGCCATTGATGTGCGCTGGGCGCAGACCTGCATGGCACTGGAAGATACCGTGGAGCGGTTAGAAGAGGTACTCAGTCCGGTGCTGGTGCGCCGGATGCAGGCAAAGCTTTGGCAGGCACTGTATTTTGGTTACGATTATGCGCAGGACTATCTGCCGCAGCTGGAAGCAAACCTGCAAACACTGGACACGGAGCTGCGTAAACTGACGGAGTATCAGAAAAAACGAAATAATAGTTCGAAATAATTGATAGATGACTTTACTTGAATCGATAATTAAGGCCGTTTTCAGGCAAAAGTGGATTGTTTTGCCAGCGATTCTGTGATATACTTCACGAGTGTAAAGCGAACCTTGTTTGATCCGCTTACAATATCGGCCCGGAGTGCGGCGTCCTGTTGGCTGCAAGGGCTGGAGATAGAGGAGATCATCAATATGCGTAAAATCACTCGTCGTTCCTTCCTGACTGCTGCCGTTGCCTGCGGTGCAGCAGCTGCCCTTTCCGCCTGCGGCGGTTCTTCCTCCGCATCTTCTGCGGCAGCATCCTCCACGGTTGCTTCTGCATCGGTCGCTGCGGCTTCCAACGGAAAAAAGTTCACCGTTGGCATCTGCCAGCTGGTGCAGCACGCTGCACTGGATGCCGCTACGCAGGGCTTTGAGGACGCCCTGACCGCTTCCTTTGGCGAGAACGTCACCTTCGACTTCCAGAATGCACAGGGCGATTCCGCTACCTGCGCCACCATTGCCAACGGCTTTGTTTCTTCCGGCGTGGCACTGATTATGGCAAATGCTACCCCTGCTCTGCAGGCTGCACAGGCTGCTACCAACACCATCCCCATTCTGGGCACTTCCGTTACCGAGTACGGCGTGGCACTGGGTCTGGATAACTTCTCCGGCACCGTGGGCGGCAACGTCTCCGGCACCTCCGATCTGGCACCGCTGGATCAGCAGGCAGATATGATCGTGGAGTGGATGCCAGAGGTCAAGAAGGTCGGCCTGCTGTACTGCTCTGCCGAGGCAAACAGCCAGTATCAGGTAGACGAAGTACAGAAGTATCTGGAGGCCAAGGGCGTGACTGCTACCCAGTACGCTTTCTCGGATTCCAACGACCTGTCCTCCGTCTGCCAGAAGGCTGCAGACGAGAACGACGCACTGTATGTGCCCACCGATAACACCGTTGCCGCCAACACCGGCATCGTGGACGGCATCTGCCGCCCGGCTAAGAAGCCTGTATTCGCCGGTGAAGAGGGTATCTGCTCCGGCTGCGGCGTAGCTACCCTGTCTATCAGCTACTACGACTTGGGATACACCACCGGTGAGATGGCAGTCAAGATCCTGAACGGCGAGAGCGACATCTCCACCATGGCCATCGAGTACACCGATGTGACCAAAAAGTACAACAAGGCTGTCTGCGATGACCTTGGCCTGACCGTACCGGAAGGCTATGTAGAGATCGAAGCCTGATAACAGCAAAACCGGAACAATATAAAAATAGCGGAGAAGAGTGGATTCTTGCTCTTCTCCGCTTTCCCGTATCAAAGCGGGAGATAAAAAAGTGTAACGTTTAGGAGGAAATTGTTTTGGAGATCATTGCAAGACTTGCAAACCTGCCGGGCGCTTTACCGGGTGCCTGTGCGCAGGGGCTTATCTGGGGTATCATGGCCATTGGCGTGTACCTGACCTACCGTATTCTGGATGTGGCCGATCTGACCGTGGACGGCTCCTTTGGCACCGGCGGTGCAGTGTGCGTCATGTGCCTGCTGTCCGGCCAGAACGTCTGGGTCTCCCTGCTCATGGCGCTGCTGGCAGGCCTGCTGTCCGGCTTCGTCACCGGTGTCCTGCACACATTTATGGGCATTCCGGCCATCCTTGCCGGCATCCTGACCCAGCTTTCGCTGTATTCCATTAACCTCAAAATCATGGGCAAGGCCAATCAGGCCATCAACGTGGACAAGTACAACCTGCTGATCTCCCTGCGCTGGGTCAAGGAGTTCGCTCTCCACAACCCTATCGTTATGATCATCATTGTCACAGCGGTGCTGATCGGCATTCTGTACTGGTTCTTCGGCACCGAGCTGGGCTGTGCCATCCGTGCCACCGGCTCTAACCCCGCCATGTCCCGTGCGCAGGGCATCAACACCAACTTCAATATCGTGCTGGGTCTGGCTGTGTCCAACGGTCTGGTGGCGCTGTCTGGCGCTCTGCTGAGCCAGTATCAGGGCTTTGCAGATGTCGGCATGGGCCGTGGCGCGATCGTCATTGGTCTGGCTGCTGTCATCATTGGCGAGGCTCTGTTCAGCCGCATCTTCCACAACTTTGCACTCAAGATGGTTTCTGTCTCTCTGGGTGCCATCATCTACTACATTGTCATTCAGCTGGTGCTGACTCTGGGTTTCGATGCCAACCTGCTCAAGCTGCTGAGCGCTTCTGTGGTGGCTGTTTTCCTTGCCGTGCCGTACTGGAAGGGCAAGTACTTCTCGAAGCCGGTGAAGAAGGCAAAGGAGGATGCAAAAAATGCTTGAGATCCAGAATGTTTCCAAGACCTTTAACGCTGGCACGGTCAACCAGAAAACTGCCCTGAACGGCCTGAACCTGAAGCTGAACGAGGGCGATTTCGTTACCGTGATCGGCGGCAACGGTGCAGGCAAATCCACCATGCTGAACGCAGTTGCCGGTGTGTGGCCGGTGGACGAAGGCAAGATCATTATTGACGGTGTGGATGTGACCCGCCTGAGCGAGCATCAGCGTGCCGCTTACATCGGCCGCGTGTTTCAGGACCCCATGACCGGCACTGCTGCCACCATGCAGATCGAAGAGAACCTTGCCCTGGCTGCACGCCGCGGCAAGCCCCGCACCCTGCGCATTGGCATTACCAAGGCAGAGCGCGAGCAGTACCGTGAACTGCTCAAGACGCTGGATCTGGGTCTGGAAGACCGCCTGACGGCCCGTGTGGGCCTGCTTTCCGGCGGCCAGCGTCAGGCACTGACCCTGCTGATGGCTACCATGAACAAGCCCAAGCTCCTGCTGCTGGACGAGCACACCGCTGCGCTGGACCCCAAGACCGCGCTCAAGGTGCTGACCCTCTCGGCCAAAATCGTGGAGGAAAACCATCTCACCACCATGATGATCACCCACAACATGAAGGATGCCATTAAGTATGGCAACCGCCTGATCATGATGTACGAAGGCCATATCATCTATGATGTTTCCGGTGAGGAAAAGAAGAACCTGCACGTCTCCGACCTGCTGGCAAAGTTCCAGATCGCCAGCGGCGGCGAGTTTGCAAATGACCGCATGATTCTGTCCTGATAAATTACAAGGTTAAAATGCAAAGCGCCTGTCCCGGAAAAAACCGGGACGGGCGCTTTTTATGTATGTTTACCAATTCAAGAGCAAGGCGGTTAATTGGAGTTTTTGGGAGATGATTTTCTTTACATCTTTTGAAGAATGCGGGGCACCGTCCTGAATCGCAAAGAGGAACAGCGAGTAAAGTTCATTATATTTTGGAATAGCCATTTTTTCAAACCTCACACCTTGGAAAAGCTCAGCACACATTCGGTATGACTTTCATTGTCCAAACACAGATCAATATCGCTTTCAACGATAGGCAGTCGGAATTTGATGGATTTGAGCCACTGACCGTTGGGCTGACGCTCCGGGTAGATCTGAATTTCAGAAATCAGATGTTCCATCAGCTTTTTGCGTTCAAGGGGATTCATCACATTGTAGAGTTTTTCAAAGCAGATGAGAACTTTGTAAATGTTGTCGCCCGTGATTTTATCCGCTTCGATAGCCTGCTTCTTTGCCCGGGCATCCATCAGGTTGTTTTCTGCTTCCTCGATTTTATCGTACATCCTGTAAAGCCGCTCGTCAAGGTCAGATTTGCGGATGATGTAATGGCGCTCATCCGGGTCAAGTGCGTCGATCTCCTCCGTGATTTTGGACTTGACGGAGTGATACTGCCGCAACTGCTTTTCAGCGGCCGCAATTTCCTGTTCAATGGCAGTGGTGTTTACTTTGCTGTTGATCTTCTCCTGCATCATGGCGACAAACTTTGGATTGCTGACCAGTTTGATGATAACCTCCACCACGGCGTTGTCCAGAACTTCTTCCTGAATTTGCTTGTTGAAATCGCATTTTTGCCCACGCTGCATCTTGCGATGCTTGCAACTGTAATAAGAGAAAGATTTATAGGGTGTGCCATCTTTCTTTCGTTTGGTGCATTTGTTGCTGTACATTCCAGCACCGCAAATGGGGCACTTGATAAGGGCGGATAATAAATGCGCCTGTTCCGTCTTGCTGCGGTTGACTGGTTCGTATCGTTTAGACTGCGCCAACAGCTTGACCTGTGCGGCGTTCCACAATTCTTCTGATACGATGCCCTTGTGCAGGCCGTCCACCAGCAAATAATTCTCCTGTGGAACCTGATGATATTCGTTCCGGGTGCCGTGGATCTTTTCGAGTTTGCGGCGACCAAAGGCGATTTTTCCGCAGTAGACGGGGTTCTTCAGGATGGCACGAATCAATGTTGCACTGAAAAGGGGAGAGGTGCCATTTTGACGAGCAAGTTTCTGAAAGCCGTGGGTCTCCAGATATTTGGAAAGACCATTTGCACCTGTGTCCGTGTTTACATATTGCTCAAAAATCGTGCGAATGGCAGGGGATTCATCCTCATTGATTTGCAGCACACCGTCAACCAAACGATAGCCATAAGGCGCAAAACCGCCGTTCCAGCGACCTTCCCGTGCCTTCTGAATGCGGCCTTCCATGGTTTGGACACGGATGTTCTCACGTTCGATTTCAGCGACAGCGGACAGAACGGAGATCATCAGTTTGCCAGCGTCTTTAGAAGAATCAATGCCGTCCTCCACGCAAATCAGGTTCACACCAAAATCCTGCATTACCTGCAAGGTAGACAGTACATCGGCAGTATTGCGGCCAAACCGGGAGAGCTTGAACACCAGCACATAGGCAACACCATCCTTGCCGGATTTGATGTCATCCATCATCTTGCAAAAGGAAGCACGGCCTTCAATAGATTTTCCCGATTTGCCTGCATCCTCATATTCGCCAACGATCTGGTAATTGTTGAAGTCTGCATAGGCTTTCATGCGAGCTTTCTGTGCATCCAGCGAATAGTCATCGATTTGCATGGTGGTAGATACACGAGTGTAAATATAAACTTTTGTCTTTCCCTGTGACATAAGAAATCCTCACGGCTACCGTTATTTCTTGTCGATTTTCTGCTCTAAGAACTGGATGGAATCCAGGTAGTCTTGTTCCACGTCGCTGAGCGTTTTAGCCTTGTATTTCCGATATTCAGTGGTGGCTTTGTCCACGGCCTGCTTGTGCGTCACAGTGCCGTTTCCGACAAGCAACTGCTCACCGCTCATTGTCAGAATGCGGTCAAGGTGATTGGCCCAATCCTGCATGGTCATGGGCTGTTCGCGCTCTGCCTGACGCTCTGCGAAATCCAGATAACCGGAAACAAGCTGTCCCATGGCGCGAAGCTCTTTCTCGTTCAGATAGTTTTTGGCAATGGTAGCTTCTCGTAAGGTGGGCTGATTTCCTGCAAAAGTAGTCAGACCCATAAATTCCTTTTCGGCATCTGCACGGTTGTAAATGACCTCGGCGGCAGTCTGACCGTGGATGGCATAATGAATTTTATTCTGGACTTTTTTGAAGAACTGGACGGAGATTTCTGCTTTTGGGTCGTAGTCAATGCTGGTTGCATAGATTTCCAGAACCTGACGATAAAACACTTTTTCGGAAGCACGGATGTCACGGATGCGTTCTAACAGCTCTTTGAAATATCCACCGCCGCCCAGATTTTTCAGGCGTTCGTCATCCAGCGCAAATCCCTTGCGCATATATTCCTTCAGGATGCCAGTTGCCCAGATACGGAACTGTGTGCCTCGTTTGGATTTGACACGATAACCAACAGAAATAATGACGTCAAGATTGTAGAATTCGACCTGATAGGTCTTTCCGTCTGCGGCAGTTGTTGCAAATTTTGCAACAACTGAATCTCGTTCAAGCTCACCCTCTGCAAAAATGTTTTTGATGTGACGGGAAATTGTGGATTTGTCACGTTGGAACAACTCAGCCATCTGGTCAATGGAAAGCCAGACAGTGTCACCGTCAAAGGTAGTATCGATTTTGGTCAGTCCATCTTCCGTGGTGTAAATGAGGATGGAATTTTTAGGAGAGTCATCTGGACGATTCATTTTCGTACCTCGTTCAAAATATGGAACATGGTGAGAGAATCTCACCATGTGTTTGGACAGCGATTACAAGAACATTATATCATGCTGCAAGAAGTTCATCAACAGCAATTTGCCCGGTTTCGATTTCTGGGATTAAAATTTCTGCATATTTTTCGATCATATCGGCCAGAAAGCCCGCCAAGGCACTCCATTCATCAAAGTTGGACGTGCAGGCGGAAACAGGAAAGATATCTTTTTCGCTAGCGGGATATTTTTTCAATAGGCGGCTCCATTTCCTTGTAGCTGGACAGCGTGTACCAGCGATTTTATCAAACTTCCTTTCAAACTTATCCCATCAATTCTTTCAGCCGTTCCAGCTTTTCCTGTGCGGTCTCCTTGAGAAAGCTGACCCCGATGCAGGAGATGGGAACGCACATCTCTAGCAGGCGGTCATAGATACGGGCATGGGCGGTATCCTGCGGATGCCGGATTTCGTCCAGCGTCAGATTCGTGGTAACGATTAAAGGCTTCCGGCTGCGGTAACGGCTGTCTACAATGCTGTAAATTTGTTCCAGAGCATACTCCGTACCACGCTCCATGCCGAAATCGTCAATGATGAGCAGGGGATAGCGGCAGAACTTGTCCACAATATCATTTCGCCCGGAAAAGCTGCCGTTCAACTCGTTCAGGATGCGGGCAAAGTTCGTCATGCGCACAGGCACTTCCTGAACCATCAGAGCATTCGCAATACACCCGGCAAGGAAACTTTTTCCTGTGCCGACACCGCCCCAGAGGAGCAGCCCGATGTTCTCTGAGCGCATGGTCCGCCACTGCTCCACATAGCGGTGTGCATGGTGCATCTGTGGGCTGCGCCCATTGTCGTTTGCAAATGTCCAGTCCAGCATAGCTGAATCAGAAAAGCCGTCTGCTTTCAGCCGCCGCACAAGGTCGAGATGCTTCCGTTCATTAATCGCTGCTTCCTGCTGTTCCCGCTCGGCTTTATGGCAGGCACATTCTACCGGATGAATGTTCTTTCCCATCAAGACAAGACCATTGGCAAAGAAGGTTTCTTTTGGAGTGCGGCACTTGCCGCAGTAGAGCAGGCCATCTGCATCATAATAATCGGTGGCATTTTGGGGAATGCTGGAAACAGACTGTTCTAAAATCTTCTCAAGCGTCTTTATAGGCTTTCTCCTTCCGCAAAGGTGTAGTCCGGGATACCCGGTGCTGTCTTTTTCTCCGCATTCTGCCGCTTCGCCCAGATACGCAGCGTTGCGGCATGGTTGGCATACTTCTTTCCAGTAGATTGGATATAAGCGGATAACTGCTCGATCAGGCCATCCAACCCTGCAAAGTCAGCCTTGAGCCGTTTGTACTCCTTTTCCGTCAGAAAAACATTCTGGTATTCTCCCAATGAAAGACGAGAGCTGTTTGTTCTTATCAGGTGGTTATCATTCAGGTTGTTCTTATTACGTTGGTTAGATGTGCATTTTTGCATGATCATGCTGGTCATTTCTGCACAGTCGGACTGCGCACTGGTGCATACTGTGACTGCGCAATTCTGCGCAGTATGGGGAATCCTGAGCAGAATGTGGCTGGGCTTGGAAAAACCACTGCGGATACGTTCCACGAGCTGTGCGTTTTCCAGTTCGGAGAAAGAGCGCGTTACACTGGAAATGCTGCATCTCAAGTCTTTTGACAGATGAGAAAGCGGATAGACTACATAAATGCGATCCTGTGCATCGATCCAGTTGTTCTTTTGAGAAAGCGTTGCTCGGTCCAGCAGCAGGGTGTAGAGTAGTTTTGCTGTGTGGCTCAGGTTGGTATCCAGCAGAAAGCGGGGATAGGGTAGATATTGTGGCAAGGGCGTAGTGACAGTCAGGTAGTCGGAAATAGAATTCACCTCCAGTGTTTTTTCATCAAACAAATTTTTGGAAAGCATTTTACTGGCTGTTGGCAGTCTCCAGAAGATGCTGCCGATGCTGTTCTTTCAGATGCACAATATAGCTTTTTGCTTTTTGCAAAGCAGCAATAACTTTTGCTTCAATCTCCACATTTGTCAGAAAGTCAGGATAAAGAGCAAAGCAGTGTTCGAGGCGAAAAATAAAGCTATCAGAGGCACTTTTGATTTCGCAAAACATCCCTTCGGCATCGGCGACATGATCAACCGTTGCCATCTTTTCTCCTAGCTCACGAATGGTCTGGAGTTCGGTGCTGCGCTTTCCCGATGAAATAAAAGGTCGATTCTCTGAGAGTGGATCAGCCGTTTGGATCTTCGATGTGGCAGCACTAGAGAAATTGCGTTCGGTGACCTTGGAAAGTAATTCTAAATTCTCATAGGTGTCTGCACTATCTTCTGCTTTACCGTTCATCTTTTCTTCTCGACATGTTGATACCACGGTGGGCAATGCTTCCGTGGGAGTTCCACGGATAATGATAGCCTCTCGCTGGGATAGCTTAAGTTTGCCGGATAAGATTTCTTTCTGAATGCCGGGGCAGTATTTTTCCATCAGCTCAACGGTTTTCATGAACTGCTCGGCACGAATTACAAAAGAGGAACTTACATTATTTTCTTTGGCGATTCGTTCGGTCGTGTTTTCTACCGATGTCAAATTGTCAATTTGACAGTTTGCCACCTGCGTGTACTGATTGCCATGGTTTCCCCCACGAGTGGATTTTTCAGAGTGATACTGCTTTCCAATCAGAAACTTTTTCTGCTCGGGTGTCAGATTCCGACGACCCAGCTGATGTTTGCAGATCCATGCCAGAACATCTTCACGGGTTTCGCAGGTGCAGGAAATCGAACGGGTGGCATAAGGAATTTCTGGGTGCTGCTGGAGAATCTTATAGCGATTATGACCATCAACAAGAATGTTGCCCCAGACGATCAGGGGAGACAGGACTTCGCCCTCTGAAAGGATGTTTTCTTCCAGTTGCTGAAATTCTTCATCGGTCAATGCAGGAATCTGAGATTGAAATTCAGAATCAATGATAAATTCAAACTTGTTTTTCTTCATAGGCAAAATCTCCTTTCAAAAATCTATTGGTATTTCTGCCGTTCTCCCTGCATGGGTTTCCTGCCCCCTTCCGGCGGTGTCTTCCGGCTCTCCCACTTGGGGGTCATCGCCGGGTATCCCATGCAGACGGTCATTTGGTTCTCAAGGTTCGATGAAGGCTTGTAGAAAGCATATCACAATGAAGCAGAAATTTTTAGGAAGCATTCCTTCCGGTTTTCAGTGGATTTTAGGAGAATCCCAAGGAAAAACCGGAAGGGATGCTTCCGCTTTTTAGAAAATGTTCTGGATAGAGCATACCATAAAGTCACTCGATTTTTTAGGACCTATTACTTCCGCTTTTTACCTTCAAAACCGGAAGTAATAGGTCCGGTTTGATGTGATATTGGATGAATCAACGCTGATTTTTCCGAAACGAATTTTTCTCCAAGAAATTTGCTTATTCAGCGTCCGTTAAGGTGCGGAACTAGCGTATTCTTGTGCTGAACATCGGGTTTGGGCGAAGCCCAACAAGTGTTTTGAAGCTGGATTTGTAAAATCGGATTCAAAAATTGCAAGTTGGTACTAACTCGCCCTACTTGCTGCGGTTGCAAACTCGAAAATTTTTGTGTAGAAAAATAACCGTCCGCTTCAAGTTGAACTTGAAAGCAGACGGTCCTGATTAGAAAATAATTTTCAAATTTGGAAAGCACCTTGAGAGGCTTCATAGCACCCGCAAGCAATGCAGACGTATATACATCTGCGAACTTGTTGGGGGCGAGGCCCCTCCATCTGCTGTCGCAGACCGTTCTGTCGCTTAAAAGCCCCACTGGGGCTTTCATTGCTGCGCTGCGCTCCGCAAACGCGAATTTTGCTCTGCAAAATACTTGTTGGGGACACCCAAACCCTTGAACTGCATCCGTTGGATGCAGGATTAGTGTCTCCAAATGAGAAAGTCTATGGTTCTAACACATTGTCAGCCATTGGTAAACAACTTTTTCCAGTCAAAAAAGAAAATAGCGATGATTAAAGATGAACATTGCAGAAAAATGTGATACAATAGAAAATGAAAATCCAAACAACAGGAGGAACCCCCTCGTGGCAAATAATGT
>OGZO01002805.1_pt1 | contig 11605 bp, 6 predicted proteins | sample 1576721 | NCBI WGS metagenome assembly OGZO01 (sample SAMEA3541516, study PRJEB24748) | human gut metagenome | biome: human gut; feature: human-associated habitat; material: faeces | place: China | collected 2012 | reverse complement strand
ATGGGGGAATTTGAACGGTGAATGGGATTACACATTCGATTTCTCCAATTCGGGTATGGAGCAGGAGTATCACAAAGCTACTTCCTTCTCAGGAAAGATAACAGTACCTTTCTGTCCGGAAAGCAGTTTATCCGGTGTAGGGCATAAGGACTTTATCAATCATATCTGGTATCATCGGGAGATAAGTATTCCGCAGGATTGGAGCGGCAAGAATGTATTGCTGAATTTCGGAGCTGTCTACTACAATTCTGAGATTTACATTGACGGAGCTTGGGCAGGACGTCACTTCGGCGGTAGTTCTTCTTTCAGCATCGATATCACCAAGTTAGTGACTCCGGGTAAGGTACACCACCTAGTAGTACGCGCATCCAGTGATTTGCGTTCGGGCATGCAGAGTGCCGGTAAGCAGAGCCTGCAATTTGGTTCTTACGGCTGTAACTATACCCGTACTACAGGTATCTGGCAGACTGTATGGATGGAAGCGATCAATCCTTCCGGCTTAAAATCCGTACAAGCCGTTGCAGACGTCGATCAGGAGCAATTGGTCGTATGGCCTACATTCTACAGTGACAGTAACAACAAGCTGAAGATTACGCTGAAAGATGGTAATAAAGTCGTTGCTGCTGCCACAGTGAAAGGTACCAACAGTTCTGTGGCCGTACTTCCGGTAAAGAAAGCCAAACTTTGGTCACCGGAATCACCTTTCCTATACGACATTACTTATCAGATGATTGATCCGGCAGGAAAGGTTATCGATGAAGTATCATCTTACATAGGTATGCGCAAAGTGCATATTGAAGGAAATAAGATTTATCTGAATAACAAGCCTTACTATCAACGCCTGGTACTGGATCAGGGTTTCTATCCCGATGGCATCTGGACAGCTCCTACCGATGAAGCATTGAAACGCGACATCGAGTTATCGATGGCTGCCGGCTTCAACGGAGCACGCCTGCATCAGAAGGCATTCGAAGAACGCTTCTATTATTGGGCAGATAAACTGGGTTATATTACTTGGGGAGAGGCTCCAAGCTGGGGTATGGATGCCAATAACATAGAGGTGGCACGCAATTTCCAGGTTGAATGGTCGGAACTGGTACTTCGTGACCGGAACCATCCTTCTCTATTGATCTGGACACCGATGAACGAAGAATGGTGGCCTGATTTGGTTCAGTACCCACGTTTTACGACCGATTTATACAATCTGACGAAGTCACTCGACCCTACCCGCCCGGTAAACGATGCCAGCGGTGGTTGCCACATCAAAACAGATATATGGACTGTACACAACTACGAACAGGATCCTGCCAAGCTGAAAGATATCATCTACAAAGGGTACTTCTGGCAGACGTTGAAGTCGTCCACGCCGTGGCCGCCTGCGGTGTGAACGCAGCCGGAACCGCTTTCCAGCGTGACGTGGTCGCCCAGGATGACCCAGCCTTCCTTGGGCAGGTAGACGTGGTTGTAACGCATCAGCTCGAACTCAGCGCCGCTGACCGGCTCGCCCACGACCTCATAGTTCTCGATGTGGCAGGCGTCCATGACGCTCTTGACCAGATCGGTGGCCATGATGTGGTACTCCTCACCGATCTTGACGAAGGAATATTCAAACTGGCCGTTCAGGCAGATGGCCTCGTTGGCGGGCAGAGTCCAGGTGGTGGTGGTCCAGATCACAAAGTAGGTCTTGTCCATCGGGATGCCGTGCTTTGCCAGCACACCGTTGGGGTCCTGAGAGACGTGGAAACGCACGAAGATGGAATCGCAGTCGTCCTCGCCGTACTCGATCTCGGCCTCTGCCAGAGCCGTGCGGCAGTCCGGGCACCAGTACACGGGCTTCAGGCCCTTGTAGATGTAGCCCTTCTTTGCCATCTCGCCAAAGATCTCGATCTGGCGTGCCTCGAACTCAGGCTTCAGGGTCAGATACGGATGCTCGAAATCGCCGATAACGCCCAGACGCTTGAACTGGTCGCTCATGATATCGATGTGCTCAGTAGCAAACTTTTCGCAGATCTGGCGCAGTTCCAGCTTGGAAATGTCCTTCTTCTTATCACCGACGGAGGACAGCGCCTTCAGCTCGATGGGCAGGCCGTGGGTATCAAAGCCGGGCACATAGGGAGCCTGGAAACCCTCCATGTTCTTATCGCGGATAATGATATCCTTGATGATCTTGTTCAGGGCAGTACCCATGTGGATATTACCGTTTGCGTACGGAGGGCCGTCGTGCAGGATGAACTGCGGCTTGCCCTCGTTGTGCTTCATGAGCTGATTGTACAGGTCGTTGTCGTCCCAATCCTTCAGCATGACCGGCTCCTTCTTGGGCAGGCCGGCACGCATTTCAAACAGGGTCTTGGGCAGGTTCAGAGTACTATCGTACTGCGATTTGTTCTTAGCCAATGGTTTACACTCTCCTCTATATTTCCTTATGGGGTTGCCTTACTCGCTGAACTTGACACCCTGAAAAGCATCGTAGTCCGGCTCGTCCGGCTTAAAATCAGCAGGAGGCGCGGGCGGCGGGTCCAGCTTGAGCTGGCTCTCATCCTTTGCCCAGAAATCCTCGCTGCTGTCAGCTGCCTTGTCGTCGTCATCTTCAACAACGGCAGCAGGTTCTGCATCTTCCTGTGCGGGCTGTGCAGGCTCTGCTTCCGGCTCCTGCACGTCCGCTGCCTGCGGCTGGGCTGCAACGGCAGGCTCACTTTCCTCTGCAGCAGGCTCTGCCTGTTCGGCATCCTGTGCAGCCGTTTCCTTCTGGAACTCCGGCAGACGGCTCAGCGACTCCACATGGCTGCGGTACAGGTTGAGCACATCAGACTTGAAGCGGGTCACTTCCAGACGCACGCGGTCATACTCGCGCTCCTCTGCAAGGCGCTTCTCGTTTGCTTCGTTCTCGATCTCGTCTGCACGGTCGTTTGCCTTCTGCAGCAGTTCGTTGGCATCGCGGATGATATCATCACCGCGCAGATTTGCACGATGGATGATCTCTTCTGCTTTCTGGTTTGCTTCGCGGATGACATTTTCGCCCATGCGCTGTGCATTGATCAGCGCGCTCTTGAGCATTTCACCATCTGCCTCAAAGCTCTTCAGTTCATCGTGCAGCTTCTGGTTTTCAGCAGTCAGGTCCGCAATCTGCTTGCGAAGCTGTTCCGCCTGCGCATCGTCGTCCCGCAGCTGTTCTTCCACCTTATCCAGAAAACGGTCTACGTCCTCTGTGCGGTAGCCGCGGAGGTTTTTCTCAAATTGCACAGAACGGACATCCTGCGGAGTCAGCATAGTCATTTCCTCCCGTTGCTTTTAATATTGAAAAAATTCGATGATCGACCGATCTTTTCTGCTTTTGCCGGGCAGTGCAGTCAGGTTGAAGCGGCCCTTGCCGCGCACCGTGAACACATCGCCCTCATATACCTGCGCATGAGGTTTATCCGCCGGCAGATGGTTGATCTCCACCCTGCCCGCCTCGATCAGTTCCGAAGCCTGTCCTCGGCTGCAGTGCAGCATAGCTGCCAGCACAGCGTCCAGCCGCAGGGACGATACCGTTGCACTGTGCATCTCACGCTCCGCCTGCGGAAACTGCGGCACCTCGTCCAGCGTCAGCAGTTCCGTGGTCAGCTCCGTGTGTCCAGCCTGAAACAGTTCCCGGCAGATCAGCTGTGCTGCCGGTTCCAGCGCAAACACATAAGCTGTGCCCGGCTGATCCTCCGGCAGAACGATATCTCCCAGCGCCTCGCGCCGCAGCTCAAGGCCCATCAGACTGCCCAGGTAATCCTTGTGGGCGGGCAGCGCAGCCCCCGCCTGCGCACGGCATTGCAGCCGCACACAGCAGATGGGTGCTTCGCCGCAGCTGTACTCCGGCTCGATACAGAGCACCCTGCGCTCCGCATTCAGCCAGCCGCCCTCAAACCGGAAGCCCTCCTGCACACCGGCACGGCCCAGTGCCGCGCGGGCCAAGTCCTGCTCGCGGTCACTCAGGAAAGCCGAATACCGCGCAATGTCCCGGGAAAAGGCCGTGTGGGCCAAGTCCTCGATATGGCGCATGAGATAGCGTTCTTCATCGGTACGCGCAGGGATGAACCCGCGCGCCGCCTTGGGCTGCGGATCAATAGAACGCGCCATTGTTCTCCAGCTCGTCCAGCAGATCACCCATGATATCCACGTTGTACGGAGTGATGATGAAGGTGCTGTTGGCCACGCGCTTGATCTGGCCATTGTTTGCATATGCAACACCGGACAGGAAATCCACCAGACGGCGGGACACTTCCTTGTTGGTAGACTCCAGATTGAGCACCACGGTGCGCTTGTTGTTCAGGTGGTCAGCAATGGTACTGGCATCCTCAAAACGCTCAGGCTTGACCAGAACGACCTTGAGCTGAGTGGTGGCATTGATGTTGACCACCTTTCCGTTCTTCTTGGCACCCTCAACAGGCTCTTCATTTTCGTCGTCAGCACCAAGGCCGATGCCATTGTTATTGTTTACCATCTGGGGGCCATCGTCAATGTACTGATCCTCGTAATCGTCTTCCTGGTCAAACAGACCTTTCTTAATGCTGTCAAGCAAAGACATACAATCTGCTCCTTTCATTCGGGCAGCATGGCGCTGCCTGGCGTTCTTTGCAAAAAGATGCAAATAATAGCTTTATCTATTATCGGATTTTTTGCCTCAGATGTCAATAACTACAAAAGCTTTCCATCATACAAATTTTGTCCGGAAACGATTATTTCGTCATAAAGCCTCACCTTGCTGACCGAGCCCTCGGTCCCTTCGGGCAGAACAAGGATGTAATCGCCGTCCGTGATGAGGGGATGGTCTGCGTCCACCGGGTCGATCCGGCAGAAGCGGGCAATGTTGCCAAGTTTCACGTACACACCGGGAATGTAGTTTTCGCCCTGCGTTTGTGCCTCGGTGCCATCCTCTTTCAAATAGTGCACAGCCGCAGCAGGCACTCGCAGGCCGCTGCGCTCTCCTACCGAGATGCGTGCTGCAGCCCGGTTCAGGCAAAGCACATCGCCGTTGATGGAGTTGCAGGCAAGCACAAAGCGGGCAAGGCCGCTGTCCTGATCGATCTCCACCTCAGTGACGGTGGCCTTGAGGCTGTTCTCCACCTGACCCGGGAAGCTGATCTCCACCGCTGTGCTCAGCGGCTTGCCGTTCTGACCCAGCAGCTTTTCGCCCTGCTTTGCAGTGCACACGCCCACATAGCGCCATGTGAACCCTGCCACGATCTTACCGGCGCAGCCGTCCAGTGCCAGCACTGGGTCGGACTGCAGATAGCCCTGCAGCTCCTGTGCATTCAGTGCAAGGATATCATCGGCACTGGCATTGAGCCGTCCGCTGCTGGAAGAGCGCACAAAATAGCCGGTCTGCGGTGCAGTGATCTGCGCCGGGCTGCCCAGCTGCGCCTGCACGCTCTGGGACTGCTGGACCAGCGCAGTGATCTGATCGGTAAAGTTTGCAGCTTCGCCCGTTACCACCCAGAGCTTGTTCTGGGCCAGCAGGTAGGCATTGGCATCATCATCCACCGCTTCATAATCGCTGTCGTCCAGCGTATCCAGCAGGTCATACAGCGCAGAAGAACGTTCTTTTAAAAGGGTATCCAGCTGCAGCGCAGAAGTGTTCTGCGATTTCTGCAGCAGGTCGATCTGATCATTCAGCTGGTTCAGCTGCAGGCGCAGCGAAGCCTGCGAAGCGTTGCTGTACACCTCTGCCACTGCGGTGCCCGCTGAAACGCGCTCGCCGTCGGCAGCAAGATATCCAAGGTTTCCGCTGCCTGCCACATAGCTTTCGTCGAACAGCAGAACTCCGTCGGCTTCCACCGTATCCGAAATGACCGCAGGCAGCGCAGTCTCATAAACATTCTGCGGGAACAGGATATGTGCGGCCTGATACACCACATAAATTGCTGCCAGCAGCAGAAACGCGATCAGCACGCCTGCCAGAGTGGTAAGCACATGCGGCGCATGGCGTTCCTTCTGGGTCTCATCCGGCATATCGATCATCCTTTCGCTAAAAATTCGCTCGTTTTGCGGATGGCAGTCTGCACTGCATCCGGTGCACCGGCATCCAGCCAGACCACACCGTCCATATGGCGGAACCAGGTCAGCTGGCGCTTGGCATAGTTGCGGGACGCCTGCTTGAGCTTTTCCGTGCAGGCTTCCAGTGGAGCCGTCTGCTCAAAATACGGAAAGAACTCCTTGTATCCGATGGCCTGCGCTGCCGTGCGGAAGCTTTCCCGGTTCTGCCAGACATGCTCCGCTTCCTTTATAAGGCCCGCTTCCAGCATTTTGTCCACACGCAGGTCAATGCGGCGGTAAAGTACCGCGCGCTCTGGGAAATCCAGACCGAGGATCAGGCTGCGGTAGGGCCGCTCCGGTGGGAGAGACTCCGCCTTCTGTTCGCTCAGCTTTTTGCCGGTGGCACGATAATGTTCGAGTGCGCGCAGCACCCGCACCTGATTGTTCGGGTGGATAGCCGCAGCAGCTTCCGGGTCGTCCTGCTTCAGTTCTTCGTACATGGCAGCACCGCCTTTTGCAGCCAGTTCCGCCGCCAGCTGCTCCCGCAGACCGGCAGGTGCTTTTTCCTCTGTAAAGCGCACCCCATACAGAAAGCTCTGAACATACAGCCCTGTGCCGCCCACAAGGATGGGCAGCTTCTTCCGGGCAGAGATCTCTTCTTCCAGCTTTCCGGCCATGGCGGTAAAGTCTGCCACGCTGAAAGCCTTGTCCGGCGTAAGGATATCCACGCCGTGATGCGGGATACCGCAGGTCTCCTCCGGTGTCACCTTTGCCGTGCCTATGTCCAGACCTTTATAGATCTGCATGGAATCACAGCTGATGACCTCGCCGGAAAAATGTTTTGCAAGTTCTACGCCCAGCGCTGTCTTTCCGGTTGCGGTAGGGCCGACGACGGCCACCACGGGATGTTTATACGATGCGTCCAAACTGCTTTTCCAGCTCCTTCCGGGTCAATTTGAGTACGCAGGGGCGGCCATGCGGGCAGAACGGCGGCACCTCGCCGGAAAGGATCTTTTCGGCCAGCGCCAGCAGTTCCTGCGGCGAGGACTTGTCCCCCGCCTTGATGGCTGCACGGCAGGAGATAGAATGCAGCACCCACTCGGTGTGCTCGTTCAGCGCATCATGGCCGCCCTTGAGCAGCTTATTTGCGATCTCCACCAGCAGGCTTTCGGCATTCTGCGGCTCCACATCTGCGGGCACCGCGCGCAGCACCACGGTATTGCCGCCAAAGTCCGCGATCTCAAGGCCCGCATTTTCCAGCAGAGGAATGTTATCCAGCAGGGCCTGCTTTTCCTCCGCAGCAAGGTCGATGGCAGCAGGCTCCAGCAGCATCTGGCTGGGCACATTGCCGTAGTTCGCGGCTAGTTTTTCGTACAGCTGGCGCTCGTGGGCAGCGTGTTTATCGATCAGGCACAGCTCGTCGCCGCGTTCTGCAAGGATATATGTTCTGAACACCTCGCCCACATAGCGCAGCGGTTCCGGCTGATCCGCCGTCGGATCAAAGTTCATCTGCTCCGGCTCGGCCAGTACAGTTTCCTGTTCTGCCGCTTCCGGCGCATCTGGTTCTGTTTCTGCACCGGGTGCACTCTCAGGTTCTTCCTTTGGTGCTTCCTGCGCAGGGTTCCACGCTGCCATATGGTCCTGAGGCGAATGCAGTTTTGTCTCACCAAATTCCGGTTCCACATCCAGCTGCGTTTCACTTGCCGCCGCACGGAACGGCTCTGGTGCCTTTGTCGTTTCCAGCTTCGGGCTGTGAAGGGTCACGAACGGATCCAGCATATCCTCGTTCTGAGCACTGCCTTTCCAGCGCGGCACACTGGGTGCTGTCGGTATTTGCATTGCAGCAGACGGGGCAGGCTGCTGCGGTGCTGCGGCGGGTTTTGCCGGTTCCCAGTGCTGCTGTGGCAGAACGCCCGGGTCTGCCTGTCCCCGAATGATCGCAGAAAGGCCCGTAAAGTTATTATTCTTTACATCATTTTTGATTATATCAGTGTCTTTTTTTGAATTTTCAGCTTTTTCTTCTTCTTTGTCTGCTTCAAAGGTAAAAAGCCGTTCACCAGTGCCGGGCTGAGCCAATGCCAGCTTGACGGCATGATACACCACATCAAAAACATCATTTTCGCGGGCAAAGCGGGCTTCGATCTTGGCCGGATGCACATTGACATCCACAAGGTCGGCCGGCATTTCCAGCAGCAGAATGCCGCCCGGGAACTTGCCCTGCATCATGGTACCCTTGAATGCCATCTCCATACCGGCCATCATGGTGCGGTTGCGCACATAGCGGCCATTGATGTAAAAATGCTGCATACTTCGGCTAGCACGGCAGCTTTTGGGCGGGGTGACCAGACCGGTGATGCGGTACACGCCCTCCTGATTTTTCAGCTCAATGAGGTCCCGGCTGAACTCCCGGCCCAGCACCGCATAGGCTGCACCGCGCAGCTGGCCGTCGCCGGGCGTGACATACTGCAGCTTGCCCTCACGGATGAACTTGACGCTGACTTCCGGGTGGCTGAGCGCTACATGGGTAACTGTATCCGACACAAAGGTGCCCTCGGAGGAGTCCTTTTTGAGGAACTTCATGCGGGCAGGCGTGTTGTAAAACAGATCCTTTACCCGGATGGTGGTGCCCACAGCTCTGGCACCCGGCTCACGGGAGACCTCTTCCCCGCCCTCAATGCGGTAGACCGTGGCAAACTCGTCCACCTCTGTTCGGGTGGTCAGCTCTACACGGGCCACGCTGGCAATGGATGCCAGTGCTTCACCGCGGAAGCCAAGCGTATGGATGTTGGTCAGATCGTCCGGTGTTTCAATTTTGCTGGTGGCGTGGCGGATAAACGCCGTGGAGATATATTCTGCCTCGATGCCGGTGCCGTTATCGCTGATCTCGATCAGCTTGACGCCGCCGGATTCAATGCTGACGGTCACCTGCGTGGCACCGGCATCAATGGAGTTTTCCAGCAGCTCCTTAACAACGGATGCCGGACGCTCGACCACCTCACCGGCTGCGATCAGCTCGGCTGTGTGCTTATCCAGAACATGGATCACTGCCATGGTGTTTTCCCTCCTTGTATGGTCTGGGTCAGGTAGAGCAGTTTCATCTGTTCAGGCTGCCCTTCAGGGTCTTTTTCAGCTCGTAGAGGAAGTTCAAAGCCTCAATGGGGGTGAGTGTTTCCACATCCAGAGCTTCCAGCTTGTCCATCATCTCGCTGGGCACAGCCGGAGAGTTATACTCCTGCAGGGCATCAAAATCCATCTGCTCTACTTTATTTTTAGGTGCAGTTGCTTCCAGCGCGCGCAGCACCTCATGGGCACGGCGGGTCACACTGCCGGGCAGGCCTGCCAGCTTTGCCACCTCGATGCCGTAGCTGTCATCCGCCGGGCCGCGCACGATGCGGCGCAGGAAGGTGATGTCCTCGCCGCGTTTTTTTACTGCAATATTGTAGTTTTTTACGCCGTCCACGCCGCCTTCCAGCTCGGTCAGCTCGTGGTAGTGGGTGGCAAACAGAGTCTTGCAGCCAAGGCCCTTGGCGGGGTCTGCAATGTGCTCCACTACGGCGCGGGCAATGCTCATACCGTCAAAGGTGGAAGTGCCGCGGCCGATCTCGTCCAGCACCACAAGGCTTTTGGCGGTGGCATTTTTCAGGATCTCCGCTACCTCGGTCATCTCCACCATAAAGGTGGACTGACCGGCAGACAGGTCGTCCGACGCACCGATGCGAGTGAAAATGGCATCCACCACACCCACATGGCAGCTGGAAGCCGGTACAAAGGAGCCGATCTGCGCCATCAGCGCGATCAGTGCATTCTGGCGCATGTACGTGGATTTACCTGCCATGTTGGGGCCGGTGATGATCAGGCAGCGGTCTGCACCGCAGTTCAGGGTGGTATCATTTGGCACAAACAGGCTGCCTTTCAGCATCTGCTCCACCACAGGGTGACGGCCCTCGGTGATGGTCAGCTCGTCACTGTCGTCCACGATGGGACGGCAGTAGTTGTTTTCCGCTGCCACCTGCGCCAGCGCCGTGAGCACATCCAGCTGGGCCACCGCATTTGCCGTGCGCTGGATGCGGTCCAGCTGAGCGCTGATGCTTTCCAGCAGTTCGCTGAACAGGCGGTGCTCCAGCGTGATGAGCCGTTCGTGGGCACCTAAGATCTTGCTTTCCAGCTCTTTCAGTTCCTGCGTGATGTAGCGTTCGCCGGAAGTCAGGGTCTGCTTGCGGATGTAGGTCTCCGGCACCATGCTCTTATAGGAGTTGCTTACCTCGATGAAGTAGCCAAACACATGGTTATAGCCGATCTTCAGCTTGGGGATGCCGGTCTCCTGCCGCAGGCGGGCTTCCAGCTGCGCCAGAACGCCCTTGGTATTGTCGCGGATGGAACGCAGCTCGTCCACCTCGGCATGGTAGCCTTTGGCAATGACACCGCCATCCTTGAGGGTAGAGGGCGCTTCCGGGTCCACCTCCGCATAAATACGGGCCTTGATGTCCTCCAATGGATCGATCTGTACTGCCAGTTCTGCAAGCTCCGGGCAGCCGCAGGCCTCAGCCTGCCTGCGCAGGCCGGGAAGCCGGTCGCAGGTCTGGGCCAGCGTATAGATCTCCTTGGGTGTGGCAGAGCCGTAAACCGTGCGGGTCATCAGGCGTTCCATATCCGCAATGTAACCCAGCTCTTCGGTCAGGTCGCCGCGGGCCATGGTCTGCTTGACAAGGCTCTCCACAGCGTTCAGGCGGTGGTTGATGAGTGCACTGGAAATAAGCGGCTGCTCGATCCAGCTGCGCAGCATACGCTTGCCCATGGATGTACTGGTCTTATCCAGCACCCAGAGCAGCGTGCCCCGCTTTTCGCGGCCACGCAGCGTCTCGGTCAGCTCCAGATTGGCGCGGGTCACGGGCGAAAGACGCATGAACTGGGCCTTATTATAGGTTATGACCGTTTTCAGACGTTCCACGCCCTTGATCTGGGTATCGTGCAGATATTCCAGCAGTGCCGCCATGGCAAAGCGCACAAGGCCGTCCGCTGCAATGCCGGTGGTCTGCGCCCAGTCGCGGCCAAACTGGTTTTCCAGCGATGCCGTCACAAGGCCCGGTGCATAGCGCTCCTCTTCGATCAGCTCCACCGAACAAGTCATATTCTTTTTGATGTACGCCGTCACCTCGCGGCAGTCCAGAAGGCCCGGATTCATCAGGACTTCGCTGGGATGGTAGCGGCACAGCTCCGTAATGACCGCCGGGGCGACCTTGTCTGCATTCAGCTCTGTGATATGCGCCGTGCCGGTGGAGACATCCGCAAAGCACAAACCGGCTTTTTTCCCCTTGAGGAAGATGCTGGCAATGTAGTTATTGCGGTCGTCCTGCAGCATACTGCTCTCAATGACCGTGCCGGGTGTGACCACGCGGATGATGTCCCGCTTGACAAGGCCCTTGGCCTTGGCCGGGTCTTCCACCTGCTCACAGATGGCTACTTTGTAGCCCTTGGCGATCAGCCGCGCCACATAGCCCTCGTAGCTGTGGAAGGGCACGCCGCACATGGGCGCTCGCTCTTCCATGCCGCACTGCTTGCCGGTCAGGGTCAGGTCCAGTTCCTTGCTCTGTGGGCGTTCTGC
>OGZO01002801.1_pt1 | contig 11621 bp, 9 predicted proteins | sample 1576721 | NCBI WGS metagenome assembly OGZO01 (sample SAMEA3541516, study PRJEB24748) | human gut metagenome | biome: human gut; feature: human-associated habitat; material: faeces | place: China | collected 2012 | reverse complement strand
TTTGTTGCTCAGGTGCTTATAAAAAATATTAAATTATAGTGTTGCGGAAATTAGAGATAAGAGAAGACCAAGGTCTTTCCTTTTTGTACCATGATGGAGAAATCTCCATCCAATCCTGTGACAGTGCCGCTTTTGGCGTCGTCTTTTACTTTGATAGTAACGCCAATCAATGGCTCAGCATTCTGGTCAACAACCAGACCCGTCACTTTCATCAGTTCCTGCGCCAAGGCAGCAGAACCGGAAATCATCAATAAAAACACGAAGGTTAGAAACCTTCTGTAATCATTCATTTTTCTCATAGATTTTACTCATTAAAGATAATACTTTATTAGTTAAGCTTTTATTCTTGTAAATCTGTTAATTGTTTACGGCTGCAAAGGTAGTACTTTTTATCATACACCTTTTTCTAACTTGTTTTTTTGTGTTACGTTTTTGTTCAAAATGGAGTTTTCTATATGTTCAAAAACTTGCGTATTTGTTAAAAAAGTCTTATAAACCTTGTATATATCAAGGTTTTATAGTACTTTTGCAGCAACTATCAAAACCATCGATTATGAAACGAACAAAGGTATTTTATAACGTACTCATCCTCTTGGCAGCCCTTCTTCTTACTGCTTGCCAGGACCAAAAAGACATCCCTGAAGTCTCTTCATCCGAGAAGGACCTCGTCCTGTCTGATCATATCTCCAACCAAAAGGTGAAGAGCATCTGCGAAGACAGATACGGACAAATCTGGATAGGTACCTTCCGTGGTCTCAACAAGTATGATGGCAACCAGTATCACCAATACTACTGCGTGGACGATTCACTGGGATTGCCCGACAACAATATTACCGACATTTATCGTGACTCCCACAACCGACTCTGGGTAGCCACCGTCAATGGCGTATGCCTATACCAGGCCAATGGCAATTTCAAACGAGTAAGTATCAATGGCAATAACAAGAACATCGAAAAAATCCTGGAAGACAAGGAGGGAAGAATCTTCTTCCTCACGATGACAGACCTATATCAATATGACGAAAATACCAACACAGCCATCATCAAGCTCTCCAAGATGCTGGAGAAGAACTGCTATCATATCTCTTGCCATATAGACCGAAAAGATGTGATGTGGATTGTTACCCCTTACTCTGTCAAGGGGTATCGCACCCAAGACCTCAAACTTATCGTCCAAAGCCCAGTACAGAATTATCCCATCGTCTCTTTTCTCCTCGATGGGCACCAGCTCTACCTCTCTGGCTACAATGGAATGCAGCTCTTTGATACGAACACCCGGAAATGGCAACATCTCCCTGTAGCCTTGCAAGGCTTGCAAATCCCCAACGACATGGTCAACTGCATCCATCCCTATGGTGCAAAAGGCAATCTTCTGCTCAGCACCACCAAGCACGGATTACTCTATTTCAATGTCCAGAAGGGAACCATCCTGCCACAAAGCGACAAGAATTTCCCATTCGAAGTGCCTGATATGCAAGTCAACAAGATGTTAACCGACTCCAAGGGCAACCTTTGGCTCGGGTCTGAAGACGATGGCGTAAAAACCATCTACAGATACAAGGATATGTTTAACAGCATGCCTGCCCTTCAACGTGCCATCGGCAAACAGCCCGTACTCTCCGTAGCCGCCGACAGGAATCACCACCTTTGGATTTCTACCAAGAAGAACGGACTCTATATGTATGACTTGCAAACCCAGCAACTCAAGGACATACCGATGGTTTCCTTGAGCAACGGCAACAAGAAGAATGCCATCATCAACATCTTTGTGGATAGCAGCAATCATCTATGGCTAGCCAATGGCGACCATGTGGCAAAGTACCAATACGATGGCAACAATCTCAACAAGGTAGCCTCCTACCCTTGCTTCATGCCTATAGACATCTGCCAAGATGCAAAGGGAAACATCTGGGTATCCACGGCATCCGTCAACATCTACTGCATTTCAGCACAAAGTGAAGAGATGACCAAAAAACAACTCTTCCCTACCACTATGTGCTTCATTCCCTGCATCATGCACTTGCAGAATGGTAACATGCTCATATCTGCCTTCTACAAACCCATCCTCGAAATGAATGGAGACAACTTCGATATCCAAGAGTTTAAAGTGAATCCGGATGACTGGAAGAAGTGCATCAAGCGAAGTGTGTATATCCCAACCAAGAACTATCAAGACCGCAAGGGCAACATCTGGTTGGGTACAGTTACCAACGGACTCTTGAAGTATGACGCAAAGAGCCGCAAGCTGACCACCATAGCAGGAATCTCCTGCTCCGACATTTCCAGCATCGAGGAAGATAGAGATGGAAACATTTGGGTCAGTACGCTGTATGGACTCAACAAGATAGATGGAAAAACAGAAAAAGTAACCACCTACAACGAGGCTGACGGTGTGAAAGGCTTCCAATTCTACGATAGAGCATCGTGCAAGCTGTCAGATGGAACTCTCATCTTCGGCGGTACCCAGGGACTCACCATCTTCAATCCACAAAACGTAAACACGAACCAACAGATAAGTCTGCTTTTCGAAACACTCAAGGTACATAATGAAATTATGCTTCCTGGCAAGAATGGATGTATCAAGGAGAGTATGGAAGAATCACCCCATATCCACCTAAGCTACAAACAGAACAGCTTCAGCATCGCCTTTTCTGCCATCGACTACAGCGACTACAAGCACATCCACTACTACTACCAAATGGCTGGATTCGATAATACATGGATTGATGCCGGCAATAACAACGAGGCGTACTACTCTAATCTGCCTGCTGGCAACTATACCTTCAAGGTCAAGATGGTAGGCAACGACTCCGACAATACCATCGCCGAAAAAAGCATACTGGTAAGCATCGCCCCTGAGCCTTGGAACTCTTGGTGGGCTTGGTGCCTATACCTTATTATAATGGGATGCGTCGGCTTCGTGATCTATCGGCAGAAGATGCGCATCAGCATCGAGAAGAACATGGTTCAAAAGGCTAAGGATGAGAAGGAGCAAGAACAGCGCATCAACAAGATGAACATGAGTTTCTTCGCTAACATCTCGCATGAGTTCCGAACACCACTCACCATGATTTCGGGACCAGTGGAACAACTCTGTGAAAGTGAAAGCATCAACAAGCACGACAAGTTGCTATTGAACATCATCAACCGAAGCGTAGATAGAATGCTGAGACTCGTCAACCAGTTGCTCGACTTCAACAAGTTGGAGAACGACACACTCCGCTTGCACGTCAAGCAAACCGACATTATCACCGAGATGAAACGCATCATGGACCTCTTCATCGTGAATACAGAGGAGAAAGGTATCACCTTGAACTGTCACGGACTAGAAGGTTCCTACCTGATGCTTCTGGATTCCGACAAACTGGAAAAGATTATCAACAACCTGATGTCCAACGCCATGAAGTTTACCCCTCGTGGCGGTAAGATAGATGTATCTTTCGACACCGGTACCACTAACAAGGGAGAACAGATTATCACCATCACGGTGGCTGATACAGGCAAGGGAATCCCACAGAATGAGGTGGAGAATATCTTCAAGCGATATTATCAGTTGAACAACCAGTCCACAGGCACCATCAACTGGGGCACTGGCATCGGACTCTACTATGCCCGCAGCCTAGCCGTCCTTCACCATGGCGATTTAAAGGCGGGCAATCGCAAGGACTGCCAGGGAGCCATCTTCACCGTTACCCTGCCTACCGATGAGAGCCTCTATGCCGCCAACGAGAAAGCCCTTTTGGAGCAAGACCAGAAGATGGCTTTTCCACTGCACGACAGTCAGAAAGTGGCAGACAAGGTAAGTCAAGATAACAGTACAGACAACCGTCCGAAAATACTCATCGTAGATGACGACACCGAAGTGGTGCATTATCTTCGTACCCTCCTGGCATCATCCTATCGCATCATCTATCGTTTCGATGCCGAGAGTGCCTTGAAGGCGACAAGGGAGGAAGAACCTAGCCTCATCCTCAGCGATGTGGTGATGCCGGGAATGAGCGGCTATGATCTCTGCAAGGAAATCAAGCAAGACATCCAACTCTGCCATATCCCAGTCATCCTGGTAACGGCAAAGACCACCACCGAAAACCAAGTGGAGGGTCTGAACAGTGGAGCAGATGCCTACGTTACCAAACCATTCACCCCCAAGGTTCTCCTGGCAATGATCAACTCGCAACTCACCAACCGTGAGAAGACCAAGACCATCCTAACCAACGCTACGGAGACCGACAAGAACGTGGAAGAAGTGCTGTCGCCACAAGACAAACTCTTCATGGACGAACTCTATCATATGATGGAGCAGGAACTAGCCAACTCGGAATTGGATGTCAACAAGGTAACGAAACTGATGCACATCTCCCGCACAAAGCTCTACTACAAGGTCAAGGGACTCACAGGAGAGAATCCAAGCGTTTTCTTCAAGACCTATAAGCTCAATCGTGCCGCCACCCTCATCGTGGAAGGCAAGTACAACATCTCGGAGATTGCCTACATGACGGGATTCAACACCCTCTCCCACTTCTCAACCAGCTTCAAGAAGCAATTTGGATGTACACCGAGCGAATATAGTAAGAAAACTTATTAAATTTTGATGCGAAATAAGCCTATTATGGGAAAAATTGCTTATCTTTGCATCTAGAATGATTTAATAATAGAAAAAGAAAATAAATTATGAACGCAATTCACACAGACAATGCGCCTGCAGCTATCGGTCCATATAGCCAGGCTATCGAAGTAAATGGTTTTGTTTTTGCATCTGGTCAGATTCCTATCGACCCTGCAACAGGCAATTTCGTAGAAGGCGGCATCAAGGAGCAGACTCGCCAGAGCCTCACCAACGCCCAGAACATCCTGAAGGCAGCAGGTACCGACCTTTCTCATGTGGTTAAGACTACAGTTTATCTGAACAGCATGGACGATTTCGCAGCCATGAACGAGGTTTATGCCGAGTTCTTCAGCCAGCCATATCCAGCTCGTTCTGCCGTAGCTGTAGAGAAGTTGCCAAAGGGCGCCCTCGTAGAGGTTGAGGTTTTGGCTGCCAAGTAATTCTTCCTCTTTTCTATCAGAAAGTAAACATTCAAGGTGAAAATATTCTTTAGATGGTATCAAGCATTACATTAAAGAATCTGATTATAGGCTATCGTTCGAAGCATCAGCTCCGGGCGATAGCCTCACCTGTTCATGCCTCGCTCCAAGCCGGTGAACTGACCTGTCTCATCGGAGCCAACGGAGTGGGCAAATCTACCTTACTCAGAACTTTAGCCGGATTTCAGCCAGCGCTTGATGGCGAAATTCTGATTCAAGACAAATCTCTTTCTGATTTCTCAGCCCAGGAACTCGCCAGAGAAATCAGCATCGTTCTCACATCGAAGACAGACCATGCCCAACTCTCTGCTGAAGAGATTGTAGGCATAGGCCGGTCTCCCTATACCGGTTTCTGGGGCACATTATCTGCTGCCGACAAGCAGATTGTTGCCTCTGCACTTCAGGAAACGGGCATTCAGCATCTTGCCCAGAGAAACATCAGCGAACTGAGCGATGGTGAGCGTCAGAAGGTAATGATAGCCAAAGCCCTAGCGCAGCAAACCCGCATCATCATCCTGGACGAGCCAACAGCCTTCCTCGATTTCCCCAGCAAGATAGAAACCCTACAGATGCTCCGCCGTCTGGCGCACGAACAACATAAATCCATATTACTGTCAACCCATGATGTAGAGTTGGCGCTCCAGCTCTCCGACCATCTCTGGCTGATGGAAGAAAGCCGTTTCTCTATCGGCACTCCTAAAGAACTGGCTGCCGATGGTTCCTTATCCAGATTCATCAATCGTGACGGCATCCGATTCAACAAGGATTCCCTCCGCATCGAAATCAAATGAGTTTTCGTAATTGATTTTTTCTATGGTTGCACGCAAGCACATGAAGAAAAAATCTCAAGTGGCTCAGTTTGCTAACTCAAGTGGCTCAGTTTGCTAACTCAAGTAGTTCAGTCAGCGAGTTCAGACGTCTCAGTTAGTTGATGCAGACGTCTCGGCAAGCCTACGGATACGGCTCCGTTAGCCTACGCAGCCATATCTGTAACCCGATGCAGTCATATTCGTAACCCAGCGCAGTCATATTCGTAACCCAACGCAGTCATATTCGTAGCCCAACGCAGCCATATTCGTAACCCAACGCAGCCATATTCGTGAATAAGTTTTAGATAATTATCTATCATCCATCACGATTTACATACACCACACACTTTAACACACTAATATACAGATACTTAAATAGCGTGACAGATACTCCGAAAACGGGAATGTCCATCACGCTATACAGGAGAGATAATTACCTCATTATCAAACGTTTAAAGATTTAAAAAGAGGAAACGTGTAAAATCTAGCACTTTGAAAGCTAGGATACGTGCAACAACAAGAATACCAGGAAGTTATGAAACGTAAAATCTATAGTCAATTATTAACAGAACTTTCGCATGTGGTTCAAGTACGGGCTGAAGGCTCAAAAACTCCTAGCCCAGGGCGCGTGGAGCAAACTTGCGTATATATTGTCAATAGAAGCGCTTTCAACCGTACAGGTTGCCAGATTTACTATTTCCGTTTTTGCTGTTCTCTTATTATCCTAACCGTCAAATCGGTAAACTTTTTTATTGCTGCCTGAACCTGTCCTCGTCCGAAAGCCCAGAAGATGAGGGCGGCAGAGGCTGGTGCAGCATGTGTTCCTACATACTGGCGCATTTTAAGAACCGTGCAGTTTTCAATACCAAGTTCTTTCATGGCAGCGAATACTTGGGCTGCTGGTACTTCAAAATCAGCCTTAGTGCGCTGATCTCTAAGTACCAATGCGGTCTTGTTTACCTTAACTACCTTGTATTCCTTATTGGCGTTACTGCGATATGTCTTGATAGTCTTAATCTTTTGAATAAAGTTATCGAATGTCAATATATTAATATCTTCCGTCATAACTAATGGGGTTTAAATGTTGTGGTGATAAGCAAATCATTCCACCTTTTTGTTATAATTCTCCTCTATTATGGTGCAAAAGTAAGTTTTTTCCGTGAAAAAAACAAGAAAAAATGCATTTTTCTAGAGCATGTACAATATATTCTTTTATCAGGTATCTATTTACATCTTTTTAATTGCCAAAAACTTGCATGATTCAAAAATTAAGCGTATCTTTGCGGCTAAAGATAGGAATAGGAGAAAAGATTATGGCAAACAATGAATGCAGAAAGCTGCCGGTAGGCATACAATCTTTCAATGTCATCAGAGAAGAAGGATACCTCTATGTTGACAAAACTGACATGGTTTGGAAATTGGCGAACCAAGGTTTAAAGTATAATTTTTTTATCCGTCCTCGTCGATTCGGAAAATCTGTGCTTGTTGATACACTCCAGGCTTACTTCGAAGGAAGGAAAGAACTCTTCGAAGGACTGAAAATCATGGATTTGGAGAAGGAATGGAAACAGTACCCGGTTATTCGATTCGACATGAGCCGAGGGGGAGCGACTGCAAATGAAGTTAAGGCATACCTGGATCGAACTTTTGATGTTTATGAGCAATTATATGGCATCCATATCAAACCTACAGATTCACTAGGAAACCGCTTCGACCTAATCATTAAAACCGCCTATGAGCAAACAGGGCTCAAGGTTGCCATTCTTATCGATGAGTACGACTCTCCTCTCCAGCACTCGTGGAAAACTCCCGAGCATGAGGGTTGCACAGAAGTATATAGAAGCGTGTTTTCCATCTTGAAAGCTGATGATGCGTACCAACGTTTCGTCTTCATTACGGGTATCACCAAGTTTACGCAGATTTCTCTTTTCTCTGTTCTCAACAACCTGACCAATATCAGTTTCCTTCCTGAATATGCTGCTATCTGCGGTATTACAGAAGAAGAAATCGGGGAGAACTTCAAGCCGGAACTGGAAAGAATGGCTGAAGTGAACGAGTGGACCTTGCAGCAAACTCATGATAACCTGAAGGATTACTACGATGGATACCATTTCAGTCGCAGAAACATGGTGGACATCTACAATCCTTTCAGTCTCCTTAATGCACTCGACGCACAAGACTTGAGCTGTTTCTGGGTTTCATCAGGAGCAACATCCATGCTACCTAAGTTTGTGGACAACATGGAACTGCGCTTACGGAATTTCGAAAATTGTCCGATTTTACGCAAGACTCTTGAGAGTTCTGATGTCATAAATGGTGGTGCCGAACTCTTTCTCTATCAGACGGGTTACCTTACCATCAAGTCGAGCGATGAATTTGGCTATTTCTTAGGTTTTCCAAACCAAGAAGTGAAACAGGCTCTTTACGAGGTTGTACTGCCAAGCCTGACCATGAAATCAGAAAGCGATATTATCAGTCTACAAGGCAGTCTGTTCCGCCAATTGGGTACCGGGCAAATCGCAGATGCCATGAAAACGTTGAAAGCATTGGTTGCCGATGTGCCTTACAGCAACAAGAAACTTGCCTCGATGGATATGGAAGAGCGCTACCGTCTCATCATCAGTACTATTCTGAATGCCATCGGCCTGAAAGTGGAGGTAGAGCATATGCTTGCAACAGGAAGGATCGACATCATCGCCCAAACTTCACGCTACATCTACGTGATAGAACTGAAACTGAAAAATAATGGTGGTAAAAAGGCTGCCATTCAGCAGATACTGGATAACAAATACCTGGAGCCTTTCCAAGCAGACAAGCGAAAGGTGATAGGCCTCGGCATCGAACTGGACGAGGAAGGAAAAGGGCTATTGGATTGGGGAATTACTGAAGAATAAAAACATAGAAGAAGAGGGCGTGCAAAGACTATATCTTGCACACCCTTTTCTTTTTTCCGATTCCTACAATATCTCCAACTGATCCTTTACCGCCTTATAGCAGCGGCGGGAAACCGTGATTTCTTCCTGGTCGAAGGGAGGAGAAAAGATGCAGCGGAGCGTATAGTTCTCGATGCAGAGAAGATAATCGAGATTGATGATGCAATCCTGACGCACCTGAGCCAGAGAAGGCGACATGGAAAGGATGGTTTTTGCCGTGGTCTGCTTCTTCAACTTATAAATCTGACCGTTTGACAATTTCAACTGCCAAAGATGAGTATCTTCATCGAAAGTACAGCAAAACACATCATCGGGCTTCAACATTAATAAGCCCGAAATAGTCTGAATGGCAAGACGCTTGGCTGATGTTTTCAACAGTCCATTCACTCCCGACAATTCCTGAGCTTTCAGAGAAGCCATCGCAGATACCGAAGGCCAGGAAGAGGACTCAAGAGCTGCAGAAGAATCTTTTTCATCTCCATCCACCATCTTCTGCCGGATACGGTCTACAACCAGTTCTAATTCCTCCTGCTGATAAGGTTTCAACAGGAAATCGAAGGCAGAGGCTCTGAGTGCCTCAATCATATACTTATCGAAGGCGCTGTAAAACACTACGATAAGTTCCATCGGCATTTCTTCTCTCAAAGACTGCAATACTTCCAAGCCCGTCTGCCCAGGCATTTCAACATCGAGGAACAGCACATCGGGCTGCATGCTCATCACAAGGTTCTTAGCCGAAACCGCCGAAGAGGATGTGGCAATCACCTCAAAATCTACCAGAGTTGCCAAATCATCTTGCAACTTGTGGATGCTCTGTGGCTCATCATCCACAATCACAACCTTGATTTTATCTTGCATTGCTTGCATATTAGTATGTTTTAAATTCTTATGAAAAGTTTTCTACTTAAAGACATCGTAATCGTAATTACATGGAACTCCAATGCTTACGTGCATACCGTTCTTCGGAGCATTCTCCTCCCCAGGAATTCCTCTGTTGCTCTGCATCTTAAAGAACATCTTGCGTTCGTTGCTTGCATTAAGCATTTCGATGGTGCTGTTCAGGATTCTCAATCCGGTTCCCGTACTGGCAAAACCATTCTTCTTTTTTCTGTCAATAGCCCCCGCTTCTCCACATCCGTTGTCAGTTACCTCTATCCGGAGCATCGCGTCCTCTACCCAGATATTAACATCCAGCAAAGGCGTCTCACCAGTTTCTTCCATGCCCACAAACGCATGCTTCAGGGCATTCTCTACAGGAATCTGGATAATCATAGACGGCAGCATCAGCTTCATATCTACATCCTTGGCTATATGGAACCGAGGTTTCGGGAGGAACGGATTGGTTTCATGGCGAAGGGAAGAATAACCCATCACCATCTGCAATTCTTCCTCCAGACTTACCGCCATCTTATCGCATGTAAGCAAGTAGGAACGGAGTATTTGTATCAGGAGATGAAGCGGCTTGACATCAACTTCCTTCGGAAGATTAGAGACAAAGATATTGAGCACATTAAACACGAAGTGAGGCGGGAAACGATTGCGCACATTCTCCATCTTCAGCGCCATCATCAGGTTCATCTCCTCCTGATGCTGTTGCTTGTTGCGCAACATTTTGTATCGGAGAAAAGCGATGAGAGCCAACACGCTCATTAGCAGCAAACCGATGACCAGTAACAGGATAACGCTAAAGGATCTTACCTCTGCCTGCGTGGTGTGAAGGGAGAAGCAAGCAGCAAGCAACAGCATAAGAGCGAATATGCACAGAAGGCACACTCCATTCTTTATCTGCATCAACATTATCTTTCTATATTCATTTGCCATGATAGACTATTTTAAATGAATTTAAGTTCCCGTTGCGAAAGTACGACAAAAAATTCAAATAAACAAAAAAATAACAGAAAAACTCATTTTTTCTATAAAAAAAAAAGAGAAAAGCAATAAAAAGTGTACCTTTGTAGTATGGAAATGCAATTATTTAAAAATATCAACCCCCAAAATATACCTGAAAGGATGAACAATCCATTCAGCTACGAACCTCATCCGCTCTGCATCGAAGCATGCAGGGAGCTGCAGGATGAACTCTCACAGCGAAACGACTGGCGAGAGGAAATAGACCGTGGAAAGATGTTCGGCATACTTATCGTAGAAGCCGACAACAGTAAGATTGGCTATCTGAGAGCTTATAGCGGACAGATTGGCGGCAGAAGCGACTGGGAAGGTTTTGTGCCAGCCGTTTTCGATTATCTTCAACCCGACGGATATTTCAAGAAACATGAGGCTGAGATTTCGGAATTGAACCAGCAAATCAGACAGATTGAAGCCAACGAAACCCTGAAAAAGGCAAAAAGCCTGATTGATGATTTACAGCAAAAGCGCCAGGAAGTTATCGCAAACTACCAGACAAAGATAAAAGAAGCGAAGGAAAAGCGGGATGCAAGGCGACAGGAAGCCCTTTCTGCAGGAAAATCTCTGAGCCAGGAAGAGGAAGAGGCGATGATAAAAGAAAGCCAGTTTATGAAGGCAGAACTGAAGAGGCTAAAAAAGTCGATAAACGAAAAGACGGCGTACGAAACGCTATATGAAAACTACGAAAAGGACTTGAACAGGGCGAAAAAGCTCCGCAAACAGTTATCTGAAGAACTTCAGCAATGGCTGTTTTCGAAATTCCAGATGCTGAATGCGGAAGGAGAAACCAAGGATCTGCTGGAGATTTTCAAGGACGAGGCGGTTAAGATTCCACCTGCCGGAAGTGGAGAATGCTGCGAGCCGAAACTCCTGCAATACGCTTACCAGC
>OGZO01002798.1_pt1 | contig 11636 bp, 10 predicted proteins | sample 1576721 | NCBI WGS metagenome assembly OGZO01 (sample SAMEA3541516, study PRJEB24748) | human gut metagenome | biome: human gut; feature: human-associated habitat; material: faeces | place: China | collected 2012 | reverse complement strand
GAAATGACCAGGTTGCTCTTGATATGAGACTTTTCACATGCTCCTTTAAGTAAGCACCAACACCGGAGATGGTTCCACCTGTACCAACGCCTGCGACGAAGATGTCTACGGCTCCGTCTGTCTGCTTCCAGATTTCAGGGCCTGTGGTAGCCTTGTGTGCTGCAGGGTTTGCCGGATTTACAAATTGTCCTAACACAATCGAATCTGCAATCTCGTTCTTTAACGCTTCCGCTTTTTCAATGGCGCCTTTCATGCCTTTTGCACCTTCGGTCAAAACAAGTTCTGCCCCATACGCTTTCAAAAGATTACGACGCTCTACACTCATCGTATCCGGAAGGGTAATAATGGTGCGATATCCCCTTGCTGTCGCAACTGCGGCAAGTCCAATTCCTGTATTCCCGGAAGTAGGCTCAATAATGGTCGCGCCCTTCTTCAAGAGGCCTTTCTTTTCCGCATCCTGAATCATCGCAAGTGCCACACGATCCTTCACAGAACCCGCCGGGTTTAAGTACTCCAACTTTGCTAGGATGGTTGCGTCCTTGACACCGACTGCCTCGGTGTAACGATTTAATTTCAAAATAGGTGTGTTACCGATCAATTCTACTGCACTGTTCTTAATGTCTGCCATTTGCTTTTCCTCCTGCAAATCCTGTCTGCTCACATCCGCTGATGCAGGCAACTAAGTATCAACATGTTTCATTTCATCACAAAATTCACAATTCCTATATTCCTAGTCAAATAGTAGGTTTTCTATGATTTGTAGTTTAAAGGATAGGATTTTATTTGTCAATACCTTTCTTTACCTTATCTCTGGCTTCTTTATACTCCTGCCTGTCCATCGGATAGATATAGCCACAACTTTCACACATAATGCCGCGTTCCTTTTCAATATTTACAAGCGGTATCCAAAATAAAGTGCCCTGGTTTAAGTGGCGGCACAAGGTCATATATGCATCGTGTCCACAGTTTTTGCAAATACCTCTTCCTACATGTCCCTCGCGTTTGAATACCATTTTCTGTCCATGTACTACTGCCATTGCGCACCTCCGTTCAAGCGTGTGATCTGTTTCAGATTGGCAATCATACCGCTGAATTCCTCGGTCATCTTAGCGGCACTTCCCACCAGCGTTCGGCTGCCGTCGGCGGTTTCTAATGCTATGTAAATCGTCTCCTGGGGCTCGCCATCGACCATATTACAGCGGAAGACATTGTGAATCTCCTGTAAGTCCATGATGCGAAAGCCCTCCTTAGCCGCTGCAAAATCCAAAAGATACCGACGTCCGTATGCCACCTGATATTTTTTGGAAAATTTTGCTCCCGTATAGGAAAAATCATTGTAAAGGATTTGCAGGCTTCCCTCCTCCTCCATTTCCCTCAACTGGGCTTTGATGCGCTTCTTCTTGGTTCCAGCTGTGCCAAACATCAGTATTGCAACAAAGGCAAAAATACCAGCCGCCAGAAGATATACATCCCCTTCGCTGTCTCCAATGCCCAGCAAAGCCAAAAAAAGTGCCAGAATAATAAATACCACGGCCGCTTTCACATTGACCTTGCACATTTCCACAAGTTTTTTCTTAAACTTCTCCATACCTAACCTCCCGATAGATGATTTCCAGCAATCTGCTTTATAGTCAATTATACCACCTGCCCGATTGGCCCACAATCACTGGCAAATAGAAAATACGCAAAAAAAGCCATCCAATGCCACGATTATGAAGTTGGCACTGGACGACTTTCGTCTTTTTCTTCGATTGTTCTTATCCCCTGTCTCATCTTCTGCCTCTACTTCTCTGCTAAACCAACGTCAACTTACCCAGTTTAGCGCCGTAAGCGATGCAAGACCACAATCTAAAGTTGAAGTTTACTCTGAATCAGTTTCTTTACAGCATCAAAACTCTCCTTGCTAATGACATGCTCAATACGACAGGCATCTTCCAAAGCAATTTCTTTCGGAACCCCCAGTGCCATGAGTCCCTGTGAGATCATTTCATGGCGTTCGTAAATCATCTCTGCAATCTCACGTCCTGCATCTGTAAGATAAATATATCCTGCATCTGTTACCGTAATCTGCTCCTTTTCACGCAGATTTTTCATTGCAATACTGACACTTGACTTTTTGAAATCCAGTTCATTTGCAATATCAACTGCTCGGACAACCGGTAATCTCTTACTAAGAATCAAAATGGTTTCCAAATAATTCTCAGCTGATTCATTAATAAATGTTCGCATACAATTCCAACCTCCTAAAATCTATGACTGACTCTGAGAGTAGCAAATAATCTTTTTCAAATGATTCTGATGTCAAAACTCTTTAGATATGACTATCATAACATATTTAGGATAGCAGGTGAAGATATTTCTATGCTTCCTTTTACTCTGCTACTGTTTCATCTGCGATCGGCATGGCACCGTTATCCTCGTGTGCGATTTCCTCTAATGCCTCGCTTTCGGCCTCTGCATCCGCATTCTCCTCGCAGTCCTCATCATAAACTACGATCTCCCTGATCGCATGTTCATTTCCCTGCACCAGATAGGTATGCTCACTTCCGCAGTACGGACAGATCTTCCCGTGTTCTACCGTACCGTAAGTCTTTTCGCAGTCCTCACAGAAAGTAACTGCCGGGATCATCTCCACTTCCAACTGGCAATCCTTTAAGATCTCACTCTTGGTACACTTCCACTTCCAGCAGTCCTCCAGATAGGACGGAATGACGGTAGATACTTCTCCGATCTCTAAGACAACCTTGGCAACATGATTGACATGGTTTTCCACTGCCAGAGATTCTACTTTCTTTGCAATATGAAATACGATTCCTAATTCATGCATGTTCTTTTCCTCTTTAATCTCCATATTCCCCGGACAAGCGCAGTTTCTCATCCCCGCCTGCCTCGTAAGGCATCCGCATCTTGCAGACGCTGTACCAGTATAACATATCAGCCGCCTACTTGCATCCTTTTACGCAGGTAGACGGCTGATTATCACCATATTTTTATTTCTGGTAAAAATTATTTGTTCTGCATTGCCTCTTTATGCGCCTTGATTGCAGCCTTTTCCTCTGCTGTCTTTGGTGCAAAGACAATCTTAACGGCACGCTTCAACTCATAAGGAATGATAGCCTTGAACTTGTCTTCTGCTGTCACCATGGTTGAGCACTCTGGGTGATCTCTGTGGAGTGTGATAGCATCAAATGCACACTTCGTCGTACATACACCACAACCGATACACTTGTTGGCATCTACGATCGTAGCACCACAGCCTAAGCAACGGGAAGTCTCGATCTTGACCTGTTCCTCGGTAAGTGCGATATGCGCATCCTTGAAGGACTTGTTGCCAAGTGTCTCGTCAAATCCTTCTGACTGACGGGAAGAATTGTCGTAACTCTCTACTAAGATATCATCCTTGTTGAGTTCGATGAATTCCCACTTGTTACGTCCGATGGTCATATGACCATTCTGCACATATCTATGTAAGGATTCAGATGCCCAGTGACCTGCTGCGATCGCATCGATTGCGAACTTCGGTCCTGTCATGACATCACCACCGATAAAGAGATCCGGTGCGCCCTGAACCTGATAGGTAAGTCCGTCTGCTACCAGAGCCGGTCCTCTGAATTCTACATCTTCGCTCTTTAAGAGATCGCCCCATACAGACTGCTGTCCTACGGCAAAGATCACGCGGTCACAGTCGATCGTAATGGTCTCGCTTTCGTCATATTTTGGAGCAAATTTCTTGCGTCCGTCTACTTCTTCAAATACAGATACGCACTTCTTGAAGATGATGCCGGATACCTTTCCGTCTGTAACGAGAACCTCCTTTGGTCCCCATCCACACTTGATGGTAACACCATCTTCACCTGCTTCTCTTACTTCTTCATCAGATGCAGGCATTTCCTTCTCTGACTCCAAGCAAAGCTGTGTCACTTCAGAAGCACCGTTTCTTGCGCTGACACGAGCTGCATCGATAGCAACATTACCACCGCCGACAACAACAACCCTGCCATTGTAGTCTGCACCACCGCAGTTTGCATTCTTCAGGTAATCAATGGCTGTAAAGGTGCCTTCTGCATCATCCCCCGGTACACCAGGACGACGGCCTGCAGAGCATCCGATAGCAATATAGAATGCCTTGTATCCCTGTGCACGAAGTTCGTCTAAGGAGATATCCTTACCAACTTCTACGCCGGTCTTGATCTCAACGCCCATCTCGCGCATGATGTCGATCTCAGCCTCGATGACGTCTTTTTCCAACTTGTAAGATGGAATACCATAGCGAAGCATACCGCCGGCATTCTCGTTCTTCTCAAATACGGTTGGCTTGTAGCCTCTCTCTGCCAAGTAGAATGCGCAGGAAAGTCCGGCTGGTCCACCACCGATGATAGCGATCTTTTCTTCCCATCCGTTCTTGTGGATGCTGGCTGGAACAACGATCGGAGGAACGTATCTGGTATCTGCATGCAGATCGCGCTCTGCGATGAAACGCTTTACTGCATCGATAGCGATCGGTTCGTCAATGGTTCCTCTGGTACAAGCATCCTCACAACGTCTGTTACAGATACGTCCGCAGACAGCCGGGAATGGATTCTGCTTTTTGATCAGTGCCAGAGCCTCTGTGTACTCACCCTGTGCTGCCTTCTTTAAGTATCCCTGTACCGCGATATGTGCAGGACATGCTGTCTTACATGGAGCAGTACCGGTCTTGTGGGAATTGATACGGTTGTTGTCTCTGTAATCCGGGTCATAGTATTCCTTGCCCCATTTTACCTTATCCGGAAGCAACTGCTTTGGATAGGTCACTTCGGTTCCGTCTGCCTTGCAGAGTTTCTGTCCCAGTCTGGTTGCACCTGCCGGGCAATACTCTACGCAGCGTCCACAAGCCACACACTTGTCCTTGTCTACGTGTGCCACATAAGCGGAACGTGACATATTTGGTGTATTGAATAACTGTGATGTACGGAGTGCATTACAGATATTTACGTTACAGTTACAGATACCAAAGATCTTGTTCTCGCCATCGATATTGGTGATCTGATGTACGAAACCATTGTCCTCAGCACGTTGTAAGATCTCAAGTGCTTCTTCTTTTGTGATGTCATGACCCTTACCGGTCTCACGGCAGTAATCTGCGAAATCGCCGACGCCGATACACCAGCCGTAATCATCATCTGCAACACCTTCACCGATCGCCTTACGGGAAGCACGGCAGGAACAACGTCCTACACCGATCTTGCCTTCGTATTTAGACAGCCAGTAAGATAATTTCTCGATGTCGATGGCCTCATTTTCCATAGAGATCGCTTTCTCTACCGGGATAACGTGCATGCCGACACCTGCACCACCAGGAGGTACCATCTGTGTAATACCATCCAATGGGATATAAGTCATACGCTCGAAGAAAGAAGCAACATCCGGGTGCTGTTCCAATCTAGGATTGCCCTTGACATCCCCCGGGATTTCTTCCATGTTGAAAAGTTCAGCAGAACCAGGTACAAACATCGGAAGTGTGTAGCGTCTTTCTGACTGTGGTGCTGTACGGCCATTGTGGTCATAATGATAGCCGTAATCATACTCCAAAAGTCCGATATAAGACATTTCATCCAATAACTTCTGGAATCCTTCTTTCCCTTTTTCTGCTACCTTGTCTTTGTTCATTTCACAGAGTTGATCAAACGTGTAATGCACACGTCTTTTCATGGTAAGACCTACCTCTGCCATTTCCTCTGTAATGATCTCTGCGAGTCCCCAGTATTCCGGATCCTCTGCGGTAACGCCACCGATCATATGACCGGCAACATCTGTGATTCGCTTTCCTAAAGCGATGATCTTTGGACTTGGATTCTTGTCGCCTTTGTGATTCGCAGGCCACTCATTGTACTTATTCATGTCCATGTCTATACTCTCCTTTTCTCATTTCTTATTGCTTGTTTCTATTGTCTGCACCGATGCGGTGCTAAACATTCTCTTGTAATTACTTATGTATGTTCTTCGCTCATGCCAAAATGCATTTCCCGCAGGCCCTCAACCTCGTCGCAGATCTCCTGTAAGCCACAGGAACCACAATCCATATTGACATCTTTTAACATATGATCGATGGTCGCCGTGATCTGCTTGGTCTTTTTGAGCCCTTCCTGCAGACCGGCGTAATCAGCACCCGGATCTGTGATAAAGATGATCTTTACTGCCTCGACTTCCTTGTGCAGGTGGAGTGCCTTTTGCATGGCATTACCGATCGCCGTAAAATTCAGCCCCTGTTCCAGTGCATCTGCCGCCACGCGCACGCTCTCCCTGTCATTGGAAGATGAAACGCGAAGCATAAATCCCTTAGGGTAGATGTGGTAACGGAAGTAGCCGATGTTCTGGATGGTATTGTATAACTTGTCTCCCGTTCCAATACTATCCTCGGCAACACGTACCAGGGCGATCCTTGCATATGGGGTGTCCCCTGTGATCTGTGGCAGATCTTTTCCTATGAGGATGATCTCATCCTCTCCTACCAGATCTGTCTCCGTCGTCACTAAGGTATTGCCCACGGCAGGAAGATTATGCCCGCCCAGTTCATACGCCATATCTGCCTGTAAGATCATCATTGCTTTTCCGGCATCCTGCCAGTCTCTGCTGATCGGATCTGCAGCGTCACCGACCGGAAGTTTCACGACATCCTGACCTGAAAGGTCAGTCAGAATGTCATTGATAATCTCATCATAAAGTCTCATAGATGTGTGTCTCTTTCTATCTTATCGTAATGCTTTAACATCAACGGTTCGATCGCTGCCGTAAGTTTCATATCCAAGTTAAAGAAATATACGATAAAACTCAAAACAAAGAGGCAAACCAAAACGATCGCAATGATCAAAAGTACATGAAGAAATGTTGCCATATTAAACCGCTCCTTCCTTAGCCATTCCCTTTTGACGTGCAAACTCTGCCGCCCCAAGTGCTCCCATCAACTGTGGGTCGATCGGAAGATCGATGACTTTCAAATTCAATACCTTTTCGATGGCTTCCTTCAAGCCGTCGTTCTTGGCACATCCACCGGTCAAAGTGATGGAATCTACAGCACCTGCCTTCTTTGACATAACGAAGCAGCGCTTTGCAACGGATAACTCGATACCTGCTGCGATCTCATCCATCGGCTTGCCTTCTCCTACCAAAGAGATAACCTCTGACTCTGCAAATACGGTACACTGTGCCGTGATCGGGATCACATTCTTTGCCTTCAAAGATAACTTGGAAAACTCAGACAGATCCATTTCAAATGCCTTTGCCATTGCCTCAAAGAAACGTCCGGTTCCGGCTGCACACTTGTCATTCATGGCAAAGTTTAAAACGGTTCCGTCAGCATCAATGGCAATACCCTTGACATCCTGTCCGCCGATATCGATGATTGCCTTGACATTTGGGTCTGCTACATGCACGCCCATGGCATGACAGGAGATTTCTGAGATATTCTCGTCTGCGGAAGGTACCTTGTTACGTCCGTATCCGGTACCTACCAGATAAGCCAGATCATCTGCTGACTTTAAGTCCGGCACCTGGGCAACTGCCTTTTCAATGGATTCTTCACAGGAAAGTACCGCATTGATACGGCTGCGTAGTGTTACATCTGCTACCATCTTTCCTGTCTCATCGATGATGACACATTTTGTATAAGTTGATCCGGAATCACATCCGCCATAATATTTCATCTTGTTCCTCCTTTTTACCATGAATGCTCGTCGTGCAATACTTCCAGCGACGGATCCAGGGGTTCTTCCTTAAATACAGTTCTCATATAACGATTGACCTGATCACGAACACCCTGACGGGATACGATACGAGGATCGAACAGATCGTGGGTTACCCAGATCAGATGAATACCTTTTTCTCTTGCCTTTTCCTCGAACTGTCCATGCATACCATCCAGTGCCTTACATGCCATGTGCTCCCAAAGGATGACCACATCGGCATTGAACTCTTCACAGAACTCCCAGAGTTCGTCTAAGAGAACCTTGTAGCCACCGTGGGTACGGTTTCTCATGATCATATTCTCTGTCAGCCAAGCCATATCATAATATGCCTTTTCGCGGTTCTCCGGTGTATCTTCCTCTGCGATCATTTCGGTATTGACCATGGAAAGCATATCGGTCAGCGGAACGATGCCCCAGCAGTTTAAGATCCAGAGCAAAAAGTCCATATAAAAGTGTGACTGTACGCCCCATACGATAGCACGGTGACGATACTCTCTTGCCATCATCATCTTGTCTTTGTATGCCTGATTGGCAAGTGCGGTCAGTTTGCGGTCTACATTGACGAACTCCGGTACCTTACCACAGATAGCCATGTAGTTGGTCTCTGTATAAAGCGCAAGGTTGGAACCAAAGACCTGTGGATAATCGGTCTTGTTCATGTCCAGCCACTCCATACGGTGTCTGGTAGACTCATTGACACGCTTTGCACACTCAAAGTAGTAAGACCAATCCCATTTCTCGCCTGTCTTTTCTTCGATAAAGGCGATACAATTCTTGATCTCCTGTGCTGCGTAATCCTGTACGTCGTCCTCTCTGTGGCGCATCGGGGCTGCCAACTGGAAGATCGGGATACCGTCTTCTAATTCCAGACGCTTAGCAATACCACCGTTACTCATAAGGGAACCGTCACAGGTCGTATTACACTGTACGGCGCAGGCACCAAGGATCGGTGCATCATCATCAATGGAAACGCCAAGTTCTGCCTCCGGCATCGGACAAACATCACCGGCAAGTCCGTATTCCTGTGCCACATCAATATAATGAAGGGCTGCTGTTTGGTTCAGAAGAACGGATACATAGGTGGACGGCGTCTCACGGGAAAGTCCCTTCAAGGTAGGAAATCCCATCATAACGGCTGTCATTTCGTTCTCATCTACCAAAACGACCTTCTTGGAAAACTCCTCATCATTGCCGATGCGGCGGTCGCCGCGGAAAAGATTGTCGAGAAGTTTTGCTACGTCATAAACGACCAGATCCTGCTCTAAATGGCACATACGAAGGTATGGTCCACGCAGTCCCTGTGTATGCTTATCTACCATCATCGGTACTGCCAGATAGTTTGCCATCCAGCGGTAACGGAACATGGCTTTGATATTTCTAGGTTTGATGATAAAGCCTGCCAACTGCTTCATAATATAAAGCCAACGTGTGTAATCATAAAAGGTATCTTTGAATCCACGCCACTCACGTCTGCTTCGTACTTTTCCATCGGTAAAAAATCTACCCAGCGCTTCTGCGCCTACTTCTTTTGCCATTATTTCTTACCTCCTTGAATCTTCTTGATCTCAATGCTCTCTACGAATGCCTGCACACGTGTGCGCATCTGACCGGAAGAGCCAATGGAATATGGACGATCCACGGCAAGTACCGGATAGCCGTGCTCATCACGGAGCACGATCGTACCGATCATACGCTCATAAGCCCATGGATCACAGAACTTCATCTGTTCGTAGATAATACCGTCTGCGCCGTATTCCTTGGCAAGATCTGCAACGTAATCACGTCTGCCAGTCATCTTTGCCATATCCCAATAACGCGGGCACTGTGCTCTGCCCTGCACCTGACGGCAGATCTGTTTTACCACGTCTTCCTCGTCATTTAGGATGATCTCATCACGTCCCGGCAAAGATCCGTAGCAGAAACGGTCTGCACATACATAAGCGCCGGATTCTTCTACCAGTTTGATGACATCAACATCATCCACCTCAGAGCCGACAAAAACAACACGAGCACGGTACTTGTCAGCCGCATCCGGCTCCCTGGTCTTGATCTCCTCCAAGGTCTCGCGGAGTTTGTCTAGGATCAGATGCTTTGGTGCCACGTAACTTGCCATGGTAAGGATGTGGAACTCATAGCCTGTCACGCGCGGATTGGCTTCCTTACGGAAGTCTCCGATCTGACGGATCAGACGGCATACTTCATTATGCTGATCTACTGCTGCACGGATCGCCTCATCGGATGTGTCGATACCATATTTTTCTGCCAGAGGCTTTAAGATATGGTTACGGCACTGTAAGGTATACATTGCCAGCGCATTGTCATCGTTTTTCTGTGGAATCTCCATGTATTCCCAGAAAAATCCGTCCTTGCCCTGACCCATGGTCTTAAGCAGTTCCATGTTCTCTACGCAACGATTCATCATGGTACAGCCGTCCGGTGTCACGATACCATCTACGAAGTTGTAGCCGCCCTCAATGGCTCTCTCCAAAAGTGCTCTACTGTACTCGCACAAGAAACTTGTCATGTAGTAAGTAGCCATCTCCATAGAGCCTGTACGCGGTGCACGAAGTCTTACCGAAAATGTGCCCGGAAGATTTAAGAGTGGTTCCGGTACATTCTCGCAAGTCGTTGCGATACACTTAAGACCCTCGTCCTGTGCCTGACGCACAAGTTCGTTATTGGCATCATCCAATAACTTTTCAAAATAATATAAGTGCTTTAAGTCTTTCACGCTTGCCCTCCTTTACGCTTCTAAGATTCCTATACCGATCAGGGCTTCCTTGGCTCCCCTGACGATTGCCGCATCATCATCCAAATAAAATACGCTCTCTCCCTTGAGATCGAACTCTGCCAAAGAGGCATCCGATAATATGTAGGAAAGTACCGGGATATCGCCCACGTCCATGTACTGTTTGACGTCTAAATTCGGAAGGCGGTTTGCGATCACGCCGACCTTGTCGTACATAACGAGTTCGTCTGCTACCTGCTTGATGGTCTTTACGACCTGTGTCCCCTTCTTGGAAGAGTCTGTGATCAGCATGAGGTGTGTCACCTTTTCCATGACACGACGGTTGATCTGCTCGATCCCCGCCTCGCCGTCGATCACGATATAATCATAATTCTCTGCCAAAAGACCAATAACTTCTTTCAGGTAACTATTGATCTTGCAATAGCAGCCTGCTGCCTCCGGTCTTCCGATAGCAATAAAAGAAAAGCCATCCATCTCGACGAGCGCGTCGAAAATACGGTATCTGGCTTCTCCTAATAATTCAATTGCCGCCTTAGCGTTGCCGTCCTCTGCGTTTGCAACCACCTCTTTGCGGATATCGTCTACCGTGAGTTTCACGTCCACACCCAAGGCGGTAGACAAGCCAACAGCCGGGTCTGCATCAATGGCAAGGATCCGCTTATCCGGATAGGCTGCCACCAAGAGTTTGACCATAACTGCTGCAAGCGAGGTCTTACCAACGCCACCCTTACCGGCAACGGCAAGGATCTTGGCATCAATCTTGTCTGTATTCATTTGCTGTCTCCCTTACTTTACTTATGCATAGCCCTTTATAAGAAGTTTATAAAAAGATTATTTAAAGTTTATCATAATCTATGCGCTTTTTCGACACATAATGCCACGATTGTGTAAAAATGTCATATTGCACAAATTGTGTCCATTAATTTCATACATAATTACTATGTGTCGTTTATGCCACATATGTCTGTATTTATTACAAAATTACTTTTTTATAAGCCAAAGGGACACTCCTTATGACAAAAAGGACGCTCCTTGTGGCAAAAGGAACGTCCCTGATTTTAATATCTTATTTATTTTTTATCAACAATTTTAGTGCTTCTTTTGCATCTGTCGACTTCTGCGAAGTTCTACAATCAAAAGTGCAAATCCACCAACAATAATGA
>OGZO01002787.1_pt1 | contig 11661 bp, 11 predicted proteins | sample 1576721 | NCBI WGS metagenome assembly OGZO01 (sample SAMEA3541516, study PRJEB24748) | human gut metagenome | biome: human gut; feature: human-associated habitat; material: faeces | place: China | collected 2012 | reverse complement strand
CATCCGGTGATGCAGGGCGGGGGCTTTTTGAGGGAATGTTATCTCAGCCGGTATTCGGTTTCATCCAGCTCCAGGGTAGAGGAGTAGTAGACCCCCATGGCCTTTGCCAAATCCTCGCCGTCGCTGACTGCCGCCGTTTCATAGCAGCTGTGCATGGCAAGCTGGGGCAGACCAATGTCCACCGTGTGGATGGATACATGGCCGATGGACACGCAGCCCAGGGTGCTGCCGCCGGGAATGTCCGGGCGGTTATAGTAGGTCTGCACAGACGCACCGGCCTTTTCGCACACCTGACGGAACAGGGCAGCGCACAGGCCGTCGGTGCAGTAGCGCTGGTTGGAATTGAATTTTACCACAATGCCATCACCCATTACCGGCGCATTGGAGGGGTCCGCAAGCTCGGGATGGTTGGGGTGAATGGCGTGGGCGTTATCCGCCGACACCAGGAAGGACTGGCTGAGCATCTCGCGGACGTTCCGGTGCAGCCCTTCCGCAATTCTGGTCAGCACATCCTCCACATAGGTAGAGTCTGCGCCATCGGTGGTGCGGGAACCGATCTCCTCGCTGTTCAGGGCGCAGAACACCGGAATATCCCCACTGGGTGCGGCATTCAGGAAGCCACGGAAGCAGCCCCACACGCATTGCAGGTCATCCAGCGCCTGGCTGGAAATATACTCGTTATCCATGCCCCACACCCGGGCATTTTCCCGGACGTACAGGGTCAGGTCATGACCCAGAATCTTGCCGCCGGCCGCTTCTTCCAGAAGGGTCGTCAGCTTTCCGGCAGCATTCTTACCGCCCAGCAGGGGATTGACATCCATTACCGGGTTCCACTTGTAGCCGTCGTTTGCCTGACGGTTCATGTGAATGGCCACATTGGGAATCAACAGCAGGTCACGGTCAATATCCACCAGTACGGATTTTGCGCCGTGCGCCGTCTGCACCATCACCCGTCCGGCCAGGCTCAGGGGACGGTCAAGCCAGGGGGCAATCAGCAGCCCGCCATAGCGCTCCACCTGCAGCGAGGTGTAGGCTCCCACCTTTTCACCATTCTCCTTCAGCTTCAGGCTGGGGCGGTCGGTGTGCGCCGCCGCCATCAGGAAGCCCTTGGGGGGCTCTGTAGGAATGCGGAATGCAATTACCGCTGCACCGCCCCGGCACACATAGTATTTTCCGCCGGGGGTCAGATTCCATTCGCTTCCTTCCGGGAGGTTCACATATCCTTCCGCATTCAGGGTGCGCCGCAGGGCTGCCTGGGCATGATAGGGGCTGTGGGATTCATTCAAAAACTGACATAAAGACGCAGTAAATTCCGTCATAGCGGTTTTTCCTCTCTTAATTTCGTTCTATTGGGGCAAGAAGCCCCCAAAAATCATCTTGAAAAACGTCGATTACATTTCGACAAGCGCGCAAAACATATCGATTTTTTCTTCGACCTCAGCCAATGCGCTGAGCCAAAATTCCTTGTCGGTCAGGTCAATTCCGGCCACCTTGGCAGCATCCTCAGCGGTTGCAACGGTGGTGGTATGCAGCAGCTTCTTGTAGATGGGCACGAAGGACGCACCCTCCTGGGCATATTTTGCATACAGTCCCCGGGCAAACAGTCCGCCGAAGGCATAGGGGAAATTGTAGAACGTAGAGCCATAATAATGGCTCTTGCACAGCCACATATACGGATGGCGCAATGCGCTGTCCAATCCGTCACCATAGCTGTCCGCCTGCGCCTGGAGCATGATGCGGCACAGTTCTGCTGCGCCCATGAATTCTTCCTTCCGGCGGCGGAGCACCGCATCCTCGAAGCGATAGCGGGAATAGATGTCCACAATAATCTGGGTCACGTCCTGTAGCTGGCTTTCAATCAGATTCAGCTTTTCTGCATCGTCGGCGGCCTGGGCAATGGCGTGATTCATCACCACGCACTCATTGAAGGTGGAGGCGGTTTCGGCCACGGGCATAGAATAGTCATGGTTCAGGGGGCGATGGTCGGCAATGCACTGATTGTGGAAGGCATGACCCAATTCGTGCGCCAGCGTCACCACATCTCCCAGCGTTCCGTCAAAATTCGTCAGAATCCGGCTCTGACCGATGCAGCTTACGCCGCTGCAAAAAGCGCCGCCTGCCTTGCCGCTGCGGGGGTAGAAGTCAATCCATTCTTCGTCAAAGGCGCGGGCGACCATACCGCTGAGTTCATCGTCAAAATGGGAGAACAGCTCCACCAGGTAATCCCGGGCATCCTGGGTGGTAAAACGGGTGGAGCTTTTGCCCATGGGGGCAAACAGGTCATACCAGGGCAGCCCGTTTTCGTGCCCCAAGGCGTGCGCCTTGGCTTTCAGATAGCGGCGGAACATTGGAAGCTTCTGGTCGATGGCGGCAAACATGGCATCCAAGGTCTTCTTTTCCATGTTGGACTGCTCCAGCGTCCTTGCCAACGGGCTTTCATAGCCCCGCAGCTCACATTCATTCAGCGTTTCCAGCTTCAGAGAATTGAGGGCATAGGCAACGCTGTCTTCAATGAAACGGTAGCAGGCAAGCTCCGCTTCATAAGCATCCTTGCGTACCTCCGCCTCGGTGGAATAGGCCAGATTGCGGACGGCGGAGAGGTTAATTTCCTCGCCCCGGTAAGCGACCTTCACCGTGCTGGTCAGGTACTGCTGCAATTCCGCCCAGGCATTGGAGCCGGAAATCTTCAGCTTTGCCATCACCTTTTCGCCAATGCCGGGCAGCAGATGGAGGCTTCCCAGCTTTTTGCGTTCCAAAATAAAGCGGTATTCTTCAAAAAGCGGATCAGACGCAATCAAACTGTCCAAATCCGGGATTGCTGCCAGCCAGCCTTCAAAGGCGGCAACCGGCGCGGCGCTGTCACTGTAGATCCCCATGATTTTGCCGATTTTGGAACCGGCTTCCGCATCGGTGGTGCAGGCTGCCTGGCGCAGCTCGGCATAGCACAGGAGCTTTTCAGCCAGCTCCTGCAACTGCTCCTGTAGCGTAAGGCCGCGCTTGAGCAGCGTGGCGCTGTCGCCGGTCAGATGCTGGGACAGCTCCTCCAGGTCACGCACTGTCCGGCGCAGTGCCTGCAAATCTTCCTCGAACCGAGGGTCGTCAAAGCCGGTGTAAATGGGGTTCAGGTTCCAACATTCATTCATGGGATTCATCCTCCATCGCAATATATTGGGGTCGGGCGGCCAATCAGGTTGTATTATTGTACACCGCAAACCCCAAATCGTCAATTGCGCAAGCGGAAAAGTGCAGCGCTCGACAAAGGATTCTGCATTTTTCATTATTTCGCAAATAAATGTCGAAATAATCTGCATTCGACATGAAAATGTGAAATTGTAACGAATATTTGTTGAGGAATCTTATTGCATTTAGAAGACTGCCGTGCTAAATTATACCTGTCGCACAGAGGTAAGATAAATGCAGAGCCGAATGGGGAAAAATTTAGTTTGACAGGAGAGGATTGTATGGAACGTGCAGCCACTGTACTGATTGCAGACAGTACCGAGGAATTTACAAATGCCCTATCTGCTGCGTTGCAGCGCACGGAGGGATTCCAGGTGGTGGGAACTGCGGCTGACGGAGAGCAGGCCATTCGGCTGATTGGGGAGCGCAAGCCGGATCTGCTGGTGCTGGACATGATGCTCAGCAAAAAAGACGGCATCAGCGTACTTCGAGCCATTTCCGGCATGGAGCGGCGGCCAAAGACCCTGGCAACCAGCGTATTCTTGTCGGATTATGTGTCCGGCAGTGCAGCCAGCCTGGGTGTTTGCTACCTAATGCTGAAACCCTGTGACATGAACGCCATCGTGGAGCGGTTGGAGGAAATCCGGGGAGGGGAGAGCCTTCGGAATCCGGCACCGCGCCGCGTGGACAAAACCAACATCGAGTCCATGGTGACAAACATCATCCATGAGATTGGTGTCCCCGCCCACATCAAGGGCTACCAGTATCTGCGGGAGGCCATCATCATTGCCGTGGGGGACATGGACGTAATCAACGCCATTACCAAGGTGCTGTATCCCATGGTGGCAAAGACCTTCCAGACCACCCCCAGCCGGGTGGAGCGAGCCATTCGCCACGCCATCGAGGTGGCGTGGGACAGGGGAGACCTGGATACTTTGCAGCGGTTCTTCGGTTACACCGTGTCAAATACCAAGGGAAAGCCCACCAACAGTGAGTTCATTGCCCTCATCGCGGACAGGCTGCAATTGCAGCTCAAGAGTGCCGAGGCAGCACAATATTGAATAATCTAAGAAAATCCACAGCCTGTTTCCACAAATAGGGAACAGGCTGTGGATTTTTTTACGGGGTACACATACGATGGCATTGTTGCGGCGCGAAGCGCCCCCGGCTCCACCTCTGGGGGAGCTGTCAGCCCGAACGGGCTGACTGAGGGGGTGTCGTTCTGGTTACGCTGAAGCTTTCAATTATGGATTCTTTAATCGAGGATTAGTATCAAATTGCGAATTTGACAATATTGTGAGAGCAAAGAGGAACGACAATAATATGGCAGGAAATAGCAATTTACATGATTCGGCAAGAAATCGTCAAGATGAATTTTACATGCAGCTCTCTCTGATAGAAGATGAGCTAAAACACTATAAACAACATTTTTCTGGAAAGGTTGTGATATGTAATTGCGATGACCCATATGAGAGCAACATTTTCAAATATTTTTCATTGTATTTTGACGGTCTGTTAAATTAGTCTGAAAGAATTTCGCTCATCCATCCCTCTTGACGGCTCGCGGTGGTTTTTATATAATAAGGTAAAAAATTACATTACAAGAGGTGGAACCGATGAAAAGACACATTGCACTGCTGTTGGCATCCGTTTTGGTCATGGCCCTTCCGGTCAGCGCAGAGGGCAGCTATGACTGGCCGTTTATTGAGAAGATTCCCATTGACAGCGCCTACACCCAGCAGGCGGAGCACCGGGGCAGGGTAGAGAAGCTGACCTACACGACCCATTCCTACGCCCTGGAGGCGGTGGCTTCCGGCGAATATCTGTCCGCCGCAGACGACATCGGCACCACACCGCCCGTTGACCGGGAGGCGCTGTGCGGGGATGAAACGGAATTCCTCATGGAAAAGTCCCTCTGCGTCTATCTGCCCTACGGCTACGACCCCAGCCAGCAATACAATGTGGTCTATGCCCTCCACGGCACCGGGGCAAAGGAGGAGTACTGGCTGGGGGACAACCGCCTTGGCCAGTCCACCTGCAATATGCTTGACCAGATGATGGAGCGGGGAGAATGTGCCCCCTGCATTGTGGTTTCGCCCACCTATTACTCCATTCCAGAGGACAAGGCGGGACTGTTCACGGACTACTGGAACGGGGACAGCCTGGCAAACGTCTGGCCCATGTATTTCTGGGAGGAAATGCGGGGCGAAATTATCCCGCTGATTGATTCCACCTATTCTACCTACGGAGATGCACTGGATGCCCGGGAGCATCGCGCCTTTGTGGGGCTGAGCCGCGGCTCTATGACCACCGTCAATTCCATCATGCTCCACTGCCTTGACCAATTTGCTTATTTCGGCAATTTCTCCGGTATTTGGTGCGATTTCGACGTTTTTCAGGAAACCCTGGAATCCGAAGAGTATCAGGATTTGCCCATCCGCTTCTGGTACAACGGCAACGGTACCACGGACTTTTCCCTGGAAAATCAGGAGAAATTTCTGGATACTGTTCTGGACGAAATGGCTGACCGATTCGAGGACGGCGAGAATTTCGCCTTTGTGGTTTTCCCTGGCGGCGGTCATGCGTTCAACTGTTGGTTACCGGACTTGTATAACTGTCTGCGGGTCTTTTTCCAATAAAACAGCTTAAAATTTACGGGCTGGTTCATGACGAACCAGCCCGTTGCTTTATGGTTTTTTCAAAATGTTTCACGTGAAACATTCTTATCTAACACTGATTTGGAATCAGCGCCTTCCTTCTCACTCAAATAAACGTGAAAGGTTAATAGTAGGCAAAATAATCGGTTCCCGTCCGGAGTTGCAAGTTATCATAGAAACAAGACTTCTCAAATAGGGGAACATAATCGCCAGCGCATTCATTTCCCATCTTTCCTGCCAGCCGGCGGGACATTGAAATCTTCCCGCAATTTCAACGGCTAACTGGAACTGCGATTCCTCAAAGGGCACACCCTCGTCCCAATAAACACAAACGCGCACATCTTCCTGAATTTCGGTCTCCGTAAGCGTTGTATTCCTCTTGCTAAAATTGAAACGGTAGGCACCATGATCCTCTGGAAATTCAAATTCAGGCGAGCAATGGTACTGAATATCAGACACCCTATACCCCATAAATTTAATCACAGGGGCATCCTTTTGATTCATGCAGCATCTCCTCCCCATGTTGACAGGTTAAAGAAGGTTTCCAGATGTTTTGGAAAAACGGAGCAGAAGGAAAAAGCAGTGTTTGCTTTACCGGCTACATGAATTGACTGCGTAATGGATTCATCTTTTGTTTCCTCTGCATCAAAGTCGCCATCTAAAATGTAACTGTCAGATGTATGCGCAACAGCATCCGCAATACTGCGCTTTACCGCCTCATCGTCCATTGCATCTACATAGCACATAAAATCGTCAAATAAAGCTGTCATATTCATTATCGTAACTACCTTCTTCCACTAGCTCTATGTTTTTTATCGTTGCGATATTCGTATCAACACAGGCCATAATGACATTAGGGACATAGGTTTTAGGAAACGTTGGCCTCTCCCGGAACACAAATTTGCTTTCCTCCGCAAACATGCCAAAATACTGCGGGCAACGGATAACCCCCACCTGACGGATACGCCGAATAATGTCAAACACCTGTGCATCAGCTGCCGCTGCACTTTGATACTTATAGTTTGGGTCAGCCGATAAAGCTCTATTCAAGATTATATACCGCATCTGATGGAAGTATTCCAACATCTGTGGGTCATACAAATCAAAATATTTTTCTTCATCGCATTCAATTTCGCAGGATAAAATCGCATATTTTTCATCGCGTTTTCCCTGCTTCCAATGATATTTTTCCAATTCCTTCGCACATCGAATGGGGTAATCTTCTTTGCTTCCAGCCTTACAAAAAAAATACGCACCAACACCCATGCGAAGCTTTTCTGAATCACCTGTGTGGAAACTTTTCTCACAAAGGATAGACTGACCATTCTCCCACGAAGTGCCATGAAATGCCTTCAGTTGAATCATCAGAATCCCCCTTGCGATGTTTTCTTCATCATATCATGAATTTTTAAATTTTTCCAGTATTAAATAAAAATCTTTATCTACTTCTTCTCACTATGGCAAATCGGTGCCGTTTACAATCACAGCATCTCCACCAGCATATCGGTATACTCCCGGCAGGTTGCGCCGTCGCGGTCGCCGGTGACTTTCAGAGGATTATCCTCCAGTGCCCGCTCCAGTCGCTCCGCGGCGTAGGGGCGGCAGATGTGGCGCAGGAGCATGGCCTCGGCTTTCAGAATGCTCTGGGGATTGGCGTACTGTCCCAGCCCCAGCTCCATCAGCCGGGGGGCGGAACCGTGGATGGCCTCAAACATGGCGAAGCGGTCACCGATGTTGGCACTGCCCGCCGTGCCCACACCGCCCTGAATCTGGGCAGCTTCATCGGTGATGATGTCGCCGTAGAGGTTGGGCAGCAGCACCACCTGGAACTGATTGCGGATGGCGGGATTCACCAGGTTGGCGGTCATAATGTCAATATACCAGTCGTCCACGGCGATTTCAGGATAATCCTTGGCTACCTCGTGGGCAATGGCGGTGAATTTGCCATCAGTCTTTTTCATGATATTGGCCTTGGTGACGATGCTCACCCTTGTTTTGCCGTTCTGGCGGGCATAGTCAAAGGCGGCACGGGCAATGCGCCGGGTTCCGGCATCGGTGGTAACCTTGAAATCCACGGCCATACCGTCCAGGGAAACGCCCCGGCTGCCCAGCACATACTCACCCTCGGTATTCTCCCGGTAGAACATCCAGTCGATGCCCTCCTCCGGGATGCTCACCGGACGGACGTTGGCGTACAAATCCAGCTCCCGGCGCAGCGTCACATTGGCGCTCTCCATTTTGCCGCCCATGGGGGTGGTAGTGGGGCCTTTCAGCAGCACATCGCAGCTTTTGATGTCGGCAAGCACATCCGCCGGGACGCTCTCGCCCAGTGCCAACCGGTTTTCGATGGTCAAGCCCTGAATCTGCTTGACAACCACCTTGCCGGACTGAATTTCATCGGCAAGCAGCGCTTCCAGCACCCGCTTTGCCTGGGGAACAATGATTTCGCCGATACCGTCCCCGTTAATAACGCCGATGGTAACGGTTTCCTTTTGAGAGAAATCCACCTTGTCGGTTTGCATATTGTCGATGCGTTCCAGCTGCTGACGCAGCAGGACGGAGAAGGCATCCATTGCGGAGAGAATCTGCCCCTCCCGATCCAGATGCTCTTTGACGGCGCTGCCCAAGTCATTCAGAGCCTTTTCGATGGATTTTTCCATTATGCATTCGCCTCCCGGGTATATTCCAGCAGACCGCCTGCCAGCAGAATCTCCTTCTGCCGCTGGGTCAGGTTGCAGTGCAGGCGTACTTGTTCGCCTGTTTCATTTTTCATGGTGACAAAGCCGGTGTCCATGCCCTCCAAAATGCCGGAGATGGTCAGCTTGTCGCCCTGGATAAATTTATCGTAATCGGCCTCGTTTTCAAAGGTCAGGGGCAGAATCCCGGCGTTAATCAGGTTCGCCACATGGATTCTGGCAAAGCTCTTGGTCACCACCGCACGGATGCCCAAATACATGGGCACCAGAGCGGCGTGCTCCCGGGAGGAGCCTTGCCCATAGTTGCTGCCGCCCAGAATGATGCCGCTGCCCGCCGCCTTGGCACGGGCAGGGAAGTCCGGGTCGCAGACCTCAAAGCAGAATTCGCTCATTTTGGGGATGTTGGAGCGGTAGGGAAGCACCTTCGCACCGGCGGGCATGATGTGGTCGGTAGTGATGTTGTCGCCCACCTTGAGCACCAGCTGTGCGCCGATTTCATCCCCTACAGGTTTTCCCTTGGGGAAGGGCTTGATATTGGGACCGCGGACAACCACGGCCTCCGCTGCCTCCGCCGGGGGCAGGGGCTGCAGCACGCTGCTGTCATCAATGACAAATCGCTCCGGCAGCCGAATATCGGGAATGGGGGGCAGAGTCGTGGGGTCGGTGATGTAGCCGGTGAGGGCGGAGGCCGCCGCCGTTTCCGGGGATACCAGATACACCTGGGCATCCTTGGTGCCGCTTCTGCCCAGGAAATTCCGGTTGAAGGTGCGCAGGCTGACACCGCCGGAATTGGGGGAGAAGCCCATGCCGATGCAGGGGCCGCAGGCGCATTCCAGCAGCCGTGCGCCGCTGGCGAGGATGTCGTTCAGCGCGCCGCAGGCTGCCAGCATGGAAAGCACCTGACGGGAGCCGGGGGAGACGGATAGGTTCACGCCGGGGGCAATGGTTTTGCCCTTCAAAATGGCGGCCACTTTCAGCATATCCGCCAGGGAGGAATTGGTGCAGGAGCCGATGCACACCTGGTCTACCTTGGTATCCTTCAGGGTGGATACCTCCACCACATTGTCGGGGCTGTGGGGGCAGGCAATCAGCGGGGTCAGGGCGCTCAGGTCAATAGAAATCACTCGGTCATAGTGGGCATCCGGGTCGCTTTCCAGGGGCACGAAGTCCGCTTCTCTGCCCTGCGCCTTCAAAAACAGCCTTGTTTGCTCATCCGAGGGGAAAATGGAGGTGGTTGCCCCCAGCTCCGCCCCCATATTGGTAATGGTGGCACGCTCCGGCACGGTCAGGGTCTTTGCCCCCTCGCCGCCCCACTCGATGATGGCACCCACACCGCCCTTGACGGACAGAATTTCCAGCAGCTTGAGGGCAGCATCCTTGGCGGTCACAAAGGGACGCAGCCTGCCGGTCAGCTCCACCTTGAACATTTTGGGCATATTGATATAGTATGCGCCGCCGCCCATGGCAACAGCCACATCCATGCCGCCGGCACCGAAGGCCAGCATTCCCAAACCGCCGCCTGTGGGGGTGTGGGAATCGGAGCCAATCAGGGTTTTTCCCGGCTTGCCGAACCGCTCCAAATGGAGCTGGTGGCAAATGCCGTTGCCGGGGCGGGAAAACCGCACGCCGTATTTGGCGGCGACGCTTTGCAGATACTGGTGGTCATCGGCATTCATAAAGCCGCATTGCAATGTATTGTGGTCAACGTATGCAATGGAAAATTCGGTTTTGACCTGGGGAATGCCCATGGTTTCAAATTCCAGGTAGGCCATGGTTCCCGTGGCATCCTGGGTCAGCGTCTGGTCGATTTTCAGGGCAATTTCCTGCCCGGTGACCATTTGACCGGAGAGCAGGTGTGCCTGGATGATTTTTTCAGCGATTGTATTCCCCATTTTGACTGAACCTCTCAATCATGGATTTTTTTGCATTCTGAATATGTTCGCACATCAGCCGGTCGGCCTCGTCCTCGTTGCCGGCACAGATGGCCTCGCAGATGGCTTTGTGTTCGTCGGTGCTGACCTGACGGCGCTGGGCAACGGAGGCACGACGATAGCGCTGGGTTTTTCGGTGCAGGGGGCGCAGGGTATCCATCAGCACATGGCGGCGGGAGAACGCATAGATGCCGTCGTGAAATTCATCATCCAGCTCCCGCAGGTGATCGACATCCCCCTTGTCCACATAAAAGTCCTGCAATTCAATCAGGTGCCGCAGCTGCTTGGCTTCCTCCTCGGTGCGGTTGCGGGCGGCATAGCGGGCTGCCAAACCCTCGCAGCGAATGCGGATGTCCATAATGTCAACCAAATCGTCCACAGTGATGCCCAGCACCACCGATCCCTTGCCGGTATCCTGAATCAGACGCTCCTGCTCCAGCCGCCGCAGCGCCTCCCGGATGGGGGTACGGCTGACGTTGAGCTGCTCCACCAGTTTCAGCTCGGTGAGCACCTCGCCCCGGGGGTACACCCCGGAAATAATATCGCTTTCCAGCTTTTCAAATACCTGGTCTGCCAGGGAAATGGATTTGAACATTGCCATGACACCGTCCTCCCGTTATTCCTTGGGGAATCTGCCCGGGGCAAATTCCTGAATCTTCTCCAAAATCTCACCGTGGGAAATCACCGTCACACGGCCATCCTCATATTCCTTGTCCACCCAGGTTTTCAGCTGCTCCACCAGGGGATCCCGCTTGGATATCTTCTCAGCTTCGTCCTTCAGGCGGTAGTGCTGGTTCATCCAGTAGGCAATTCCGGCCGCACCGGAGGTCTTGCCAATCTCCACGGTGGCGGGGCGGTTGAGCAGCTTTTCCGTATCAAAAATGGTGTAAATTTCCGCATCCTTCATCAGCCCATCTGCATGGACACCGGCGCGGGTAGAATTGAAGTTTGCACCCACAAAGGGGGTCATGGGCGGAATCTTGTAGCCAATATCCTTTTCAAAGTATTCGGCAATCTCGGTAATAACCGTGGGATCCATGCCGTCCATGGAGCCGCGAAGGGACGCATACTCAAACACCATGGATTCCAGGGGGATGTTGCCGGTGCGCTCGCCAATGCCCAGCAGACTGCAATTCACGGCGCAGGCACCGTACAGCCAGGCGGTGGAGGCATTGGCAACGGCCTTATAGAAATCGT
>OGZO01002770.1_pt1 | contig 11702 bp, 10 predicted proteins | sample 1576721 | NCBI WGS metagenome assembly OGZO01 (sample SAMEA3541516, study PRJEB24748) | human gut metagenome | biome: human gut; feature: human-associated habitat; material: faeces | place: China | collected 2012 | reverse complement strand
CCGGGCAATGACGCGCAGCACGTTTCCGTCCACTGCGGGATTGGGCTGTTTAAAGGCAATCGAAGAAACCGCGCCAGCTGTGTAGCTTCCGATTCCTTTTAGCTTTAAAAGCTCCCTGTAATCCGACGGCATCTCTCCGCCGTATTCTGTCACAATCTGCTGTGCCGCAGCCTTTAAATTCCGTGCCCTGCTGTAATAGCCGAGCCCTTCCCAAAGTTTTAATAATTCATCATCATCCACTTCGGCGAGCGCTTCGATATCCGGCAGTCGTTCCATAAAGCGCGCAAAATACGGTTTTACCGCCTCGACCCGCGTCTGCTGCAGCATGATCTCCGATACCCAGACCCGATACGGCGTCGGTTCTTCCCGCCAGGGTAAGCTCCGTCTGCTTTTATCATACCATGTTAGCAGTCCCGGCGCAATCCGGTTTAACAGTTCCTGTTTTCTCTGTACTTCAATATTTCTTGGGGTTTGTTGCTTCAATCCAGTTCTCCGTTTTTTCTTTTTTGCTCACCGCAGGCGATTGCACTCATAACGCTCCAGTGTCATCAGGCAGCTTTTCAGCGTGTCGTACTGCTCCTCCAAGCTGCCCTCCGAAAGCTCCAGATCCAGGGAAGCAGCAATGGCATTCAACATATGAAGATCGACTTTGCCCTCCAGCGATGCAAATACTTCCAGCTTTTCTTCGTAGCTGTCCGCATCTAAAAAGGCGAGCAGACCGGGATCGGGCTGGGGCTCAACAGGGTTCTCAGACGGTGCTGCAACGGCCCGGGACTCAACAGGATTCTCTGACGGCATTGCAGCGGGCCGGGGCTCAACAGGGTTCTCTGACGGCGCTGGAACGGGCTGGGGCACTGCCGCTGCTTCTGCCATCGGGATCCGCATAAAGCGGTCTTTTCCCGCTGCATCAGGATATTTTTTTGCATCCACCTTTTCCAGAAACATGGAAAGCGGTCTTGCAAAAACCTGGAACTCTCCATAAAGTGCCTGATAGATCACAAGCTGTTCACCGGTCTCCGTGTGGGTTGCCAGTGCCACAATCCGATAAAGCTTTCCTTTAAAATGCTGATAAATTTCTCCTGCCTGGGGAATCTGGTTCATCAAGTCTGCCTCCTGTCCTTTTCTGTCATCGTTTCATCCAAACGATTCTCTGATATCACAGTATACCCTAAAATCCAAAAGCTGTCATGCGAAAAGTTTTCCTCTTTACGAGCCTTTCATTTGGTTGTATGATGTCTTTGAAATCCAAAGACCGCATCATTCAGAAAAGAGGCATCTTCTATGTCAGACAAGGACACGCACACTTACCTTGAAGTCAACGGTGATTTCCGCATGCGTGAGCTCGATCACAACGATCTGGAGCAGTTCAACGCACTTTTACAGTATGCTTTTCAGGTAACCTCCTACGAGCTCTTCCAGACCGGCTGGGAGCAGGAAGAGATCAAATATGCCAAACGTCCGATTCTCGAGGACGCTTATGTACTTGGTTGGTTCTATAAAGAAAAGCTGGCATCCATGATCGTCGTTTATTCCATGCAGATCAACATTCAGGACAACATTATGGCGATGGGCGGCATCACCGGAGTCACTACTTATCCGGAATACACCGGACGCGGACTGATTCATTCCCTGATGCGCTATGTCATCGACTATATGCACAAAAAGAAGCTTCCCATTTCATTTCTGTATCCATATTCCATTCCATTTTATCGGAAAATGGGATGGGAGATTGTGTCCGACAAGCTCACCTTCACAGTCAAGGATACGCAGCTTCCAAAGGCCTTTCCCGTCCGGGGCATGGTCGAACGTGTCAGCCTGGATTCCGAGGATTTTCATAACGTGTATTCCTATTTTGCCATGCAGCACCACGGTGCACTCATCCGAGACAGGCTGGCCTGGGATGAATACTGGCGCTGGGAAAATGATGATATGATCGTAGCCCTTTATTATAATGAAGAGCACAAGCCCCTTGGTTATCTGGTTTATTACATTGCAAATGAAATTTTTCATATTAAAGAAATGGTTTATTTAACCAGCGAGGCCAGACACGGTCTATGGAACTACATCAGCGCGCATTTTTCTATGATCACACAGGTACGGGGGGATAATTATTCCGGTGAACCCATGGCATATCTGTTCGAAGACAGTGAGATTGAAGAAACGATAGCTCCCTATATTATGGCGCGAATCGTGGATGTGGAAAACTTTTTGCAGGAGTATCCCTGGCAGATCCAGCCGGAGGATTTCAAAATCCATTTCCGGGTTACTGACGGCCTTGCTTCCTGGAATCAGGGAGATTTTCTCGTTTCCTGGCACGAGGGGGAAACAACCTGTGAGCGTGTCGAGGACAATCAGTCCATTAACGTCGTAGAACTCGACATTAACACGCTCACTGCCTTGATGATGGGCTACAAGCGCCCGACTTATCTTTACGACCATGAAAAAATCTCGATGGAATACTATATGCTGACCTGGCTGGAGCGGCTGATTCCGGTCAAAAAACCGTATTTTTCGGATTATTTCTAAACTTCACGCACAGAACCCTGCACTACAGGAATGCCCGCGCGGGCGCACACACAAAAGGCGGTACAGATCTCAAAACCTGTACCGCCTTTTTCCGTGCATCCCGTTATTTTTTGTACGCGCTTTATGCGCCGTTTTCTGCACGTTGCTTCAGACATTTCACTCTTTCTTTGCCGCCTGAATCTGATCAAAGAGCTCCGCGCAGGCAATTGTCGTCGCATGCGGAACAACCGGACTTTCTGTTTTCTTTGCGCGCACGCAGCGGATCGTCTCTTCGATCTCGTAGGTAAAGCCCTTCTGCGTCGTCGTATCTGTGAACTCTTCCTTCAGCATTCCATCCGCCCCATATAAAAAGCATTTGGACGCATAATGGGGATCGGGCAGCTCAATGCGCCCTTCCCGACCGTAGATCACCATGCTGTTGCCCATAGGCGCTGCAAAGCTCGTCACAAGATCTGCCAGCACATGTTCGAACTTCACCGTAACCTGATCGGTTAAGTCCACACCGGTCTGATCAAGGTTCGCAGCCGCATAGGTTTTGCGGACAGGCTCATTGACCAGCCAGGTCGCGATTTCATAGGCATAAACCGTGATATCCGTCGCAGCTCCGCCGCACAGCAGAGGGCTGTGATACCGATTGTCTGCTCCCTCCGGCGCGAGAAAACCGATTCTTCCCTGTAAGGCTTCCAGTCTGCCGATTTTTCCTTCTGCTGCCCATTTTTTTGCCTGGTTGACTGCGGGCAAAAACCGGCTCCACATCGCTTCCATTACAAAGGTTTGGTCTTTTTCTGCTTTTTCAAAAACCGCTTTTGCCTCTGCACTGTTTGTAAACATCGCTTTTTCGCACAACACCGGAACGCGATGCTCCAGACAAAGCATCGTCAGACGGAAATGGTCGTTTGGCGTCACTGCAATATAAACACAGTCCGGCTTTTCCTCTATCAGCATCTGCTCATAGTTGTCATACGCATGGGCTACGCTGCATTCCTCCGCAAATTTTTGTGCGCGTCCCAGATCCTTACTGGCGATCGCGCTCACCTCACAGTCCTCCACCAGCGTCACTGCATCGCAAAACTGATGTGCGATGTTGCCTGCTCCCATAATGGCAAATCGAAATGTGCTCATGTTTTTTACCCCTTTTCTTATATTGTGTTCTTACGCAAAAACTGCGTATTACTATGCATATTCCTCGGCTGCGTCGCTCAGTCCTTTTCCTCGCCCCAGCGCAGCAGCAGACGACTCAAATACCGTACCGCAGGCATCAATGCCGCCGGGTCCACCTGAAAGGTCGGCTGATGGATTGTCGCCCCCTTTCCGATGCCGATTTTAATATAGCAGCCGGGCACTTTTTCCATGTAGAAAGAAAAATCATCTCCGCCGAGCGACTGTTCTTCCGGAACAGTCCGAAAGCCCTCCGCTTCTGCCGTTTCCTTTGCAAAAGCCGCCATTTCTGCATCGTTGCAAACAGCCGGAGGACCGGGAATCCACTCTACCTCTGCGGATGCGCCATAGGCAGATGCGGTCTGCTCTGCAATTGCTTTTAAGCGTTTTTCAAACAGGCAGCGATCCTGCCGATCCATGGTCCGAACAGTTCCCTCCAGCTGTGCTGTCTGCGGAATCACATTCCAGGTATTGCCCGCTTCCAATCGCGTAACGCTGATGAGTGTAGGATGGAACGGATTGATATTGCGGGTCACGATCGTCTGAAATGCCTGAACCATGGCTGCAGCCGCCGGAATTGGATCAACGCCATCATCCGGGTGTGCGCCGTGGCAGCCAACGCCCGTTATCGTAATCACAAACCGATCTACTGCCGCCGCAACTGCGCCCTCCCGGATGCCGATGGCATTGACCAAATTGGTCGGATCAGAATGAAAGCCCCAGACGCGCGTAACCGAATCGAGTGCCGTCGTTTCCAACACTTTCCATGCGCCCAGGGAGGACTCTTCTCCTGGCTGGAAGAAAAACCGCACTGTCCCACAGAGCTCGTCCTTATGTTCCTGCAGCCAGATCGCAGTCCCGATTCCCGCCGTGATGTGAAAATCGTGTCCGCAGGCGTGCATCTTTCCCGGACATTCCGACGCATAAGGTAAATCCGTCAGCTCAGTAATCGGCAGCGCGTCAATATCGCAGCGAAGCGCCTGCACCGGACCATCCTTTTCTCCCTTTACCTCCGCAATCAGACCGGTTTCCATCGGAATCGGCAGGATCTTTACATCCGCTGCTTTCAACAGCTTTTTAATCTGCGCAGTTGTATCGTATTCCTCATAAGACAGCTCCGGATGTCTGTGAAACCAGTAAAAAATTTCCATTAAATCCATTTCCTGTATCATCGCAAATCCCTCCGATATCCTCCTGCAGTGTTCCTGCTGCAGTTCTTTCTGCTTTTGCGTGTTCCAGTCTTACTTTCCGCTATTGGGATCCAGCGCATCCCGCAGCGCGTCACCGATAAAGTTAATCGCAATGACCAGCACCACGATCATCAGCCCGGACGGAATCCAGAGCCACGGCTGTTTCGTCAGTACAGTCAATGACTGCGCGCCGTTTAGCATGTTTCCAAGGCTCGCGGTCGGCGGCTGCACACCCATTCCGAGGAACGAAAGCGCCGCCTCATCCAACATCGACAACGCCAGAACTGACGTTGCATACACCAGAATCGGCGCAGCGGTATTCGGCAGAATCTCGGAAAACAGAATATACGGAAGCGGCATTCCTGCCACGAGATCACTTTTAATAAAATTACTCTCCCGCAGGCTCAGCACATTGCCGCGAACCAGACGGGCAATTCCCGGCCAGTCTACAAATCCCAGAATCAGGATGATGCTCCAGAGCCCCGGCTTAAAAATCGACGCCGCAACCAGCACCAGCAAAATATAGGGAAACGACATGACCATATCCGTAAAGCGCATGATAATCATATCCGCAGCGCCGCCAAAATACCCGGCGATCAGTCCTAAAATCACCCCGATCACAGTAGAGATCGCCGTCGCCAGCACACCGACCAACAGGGAAATCCGCGTCGCATACAAAAGCCGGCTCAAGACGTCACGACCGATCTGATCCGTTCCCAGCCAATGCTCTGCTGTGGGCGCTTTGGAAAAGCCTCCGACGATTTCATCCGGATTGTACGGTGCGATGATCGGTGCCAAAAGCGCTGCCACCACCAAAACCGCTAAAATCACAAGGCTGACCGTTGCCAGATGATGCTGTTTAAAACGACGGATGACGGTCTGCAAATAGCTTTCTCTTGAAATATCTTTTTTGATACGATCTTTTTTCTCCATCTTCGCCGCTCCTATTTCAGCTGGATTGTCGGGTCTGCCAGCGCATATAAAATATCCGTAATCAGGTTTGCCGCCAGCACAACGATTGCAGACAGCAGGCAGACACCCATAATAACCGGATAATCCCGGTTCGTGATTGCGCTCATCGTCATCAGTCCGAGTCCCGGCCAGGAAAAGACCTGTTCAATGATAACCTGACCGCCGAACAGCACCGGAATCTCCATTCCGATTACCGTAATAATCGGGATCAGTGCGTTACGCAGCGCATGCTTATTGATGACAAGAAATCTTCCGATTCCCTTTGCCTTTGCCGTGCGCAGGTAATCCTGCTGCAAAATTTCCAGCATCGCGCTTCGAATATAACGGATATTTGTACCCGCCATGGAGGTAGCCAGGACTAACACCGGCATCACCATATGCTTTGCCACATCACCCGCGCCGCCTGCAGTTCCGAGCGTCGCCATTCCGCTGGACGGAAGCCAGCCAAGCTTTACCGTAAACAGATAGATCAACAGCAAAGAAAGGAAAAATCCGGGCACGCTGCTTCCCAGGAAGGAAAGTGTAACAACCGTATAATCTCCTGCGGAATACTGCTTGATCGCACTGTAAATTCCGGCGGGCACCGCCATCAGCAAGCTGACCAGAAGCGATACGCCCATCAGCAAAAGCGTCGGTCCCAAATGGCTTGCGATCATCTCGCTGACTGCCTGATAGGACTTGATCGAATAGCCCATATTTCCATGTAAAAGCTGTTTTAACCAGACAAAATACTGCACATAAAACGGTTTATCCAGACCGAGGGCGATTTCCTTTGCCGCAACCGCAGCCTGGGAAATTCGGGGTCCCTGCAGCATCTGCAGCGGGCTGCCCGCAAGACACATAATCGCATAGTCGATGATCGTGATCCCGATCAGAACCGGGATGGCGATCAGGATGCGCTTGATCATATATTTTCCCATGTCACTTTTATCTCCATTTCTGCTCTACGACAACCTGCTGCATCTTCGCATCGTATGCTGGTACGCCGCCAGTCAGCTGCGCAATTGCATATGGGCACGCCGCCAGATGACTGCTGCCTGGGAAAACACTGCAAAGCTCCGGCACTTCCTGTCTGCAGCTTTCCGTCGCATACGGACATCTCGGATGGAAGCGGCAGCCGGAGGGCGGGTTCGTGCTGGAGCCGATTTCTCCGGTCAGAAGCGGTTTTTGTTCCCGCTTTTTGGGATCTGCAATCGGCACTGCATCGATCAGGGCGCGGGTGTAAGGGTGTACCGGATGATGGAACACCTCCTGCGCCGGCCCGATCTCCACAATTTTACCAAGGTACATGACTGCGATCCGGTCGCTGACATAATTGACCGCGCCGAGTCCATGTCCAACGAACATGCACGTCAGCCCCAGGTCCTTTTGCAGGCTGCGCAGCAAATTCAGAATCTGTGCCTGAATCGAAACGTCCAGCGCGCTGACCGGCTCATCGCAGACCAAAAACCTGGGATTTAAAGACAGCGCCCGCGCAATCCCGATTCTCTGCCGCTGTCCGCCGGAGAACTCATGCGGGTAGCGCCCGAGGACGTGTTTGGGAAGTCCTACCATATCCAGCAGTCGATCAACATCCCTGTGGACAGTTTCTTTATTGGAAATCCCATGATAGAGCATCGGCTGGGATAAAATTTCATAAATATGCTTTCTCGGATTCAGGGAAGAATATGGGTCCTGGAACACCATCTGCAGCTGCGTGCGCACGCTCTTTTTCTCTTTTCCGGAAAGCTTTTCCATATCCTTTCCCTGATAAAACAGCCTGCCGCCCGTCGGCGTTTCCAGGCCGACCAGCTGTCTGCCCACCGTCGATTTGCCGCAGCCGGATTCGCCCACCAGACCGAGGGTTTCTCCCTCTGCAATCGAAAAGGAAACGCCGTCCACCGAATGCACATAGCCTGTCGTATGGGTAATAACGCCGCCCCGGATGGGATAATATTTTTTCAGGTTTTCTACCCGGATCAGCGGCTCCTTCTCCGTGTTTTTTTCTTCCATATTTATGCTCATCTTCACGTTTCTCCTTCTTTGGCGAGCATACATCTGACAAAATGTCCTTCCCCGATCTGTCTGTAGCTCTGAGGCTGATCGCAGCCTTTTGTCCGGAAGGCGCAGCGGTCTGCAAACCGACAGCCGGGGATCGAATCATAATTCTCCGGGACCATGCCGGGAATCGCGACAAGCTCCCTGTCCTTTTCGTCATAAATTCCGGGAACCGTCTGCAAAAGTGCCTTTGTATACGGATGTGCCGGTGCAGCAAACAGCTCCTTTACCGGTGCTTCCTCGATCATCTGTCCGGCGTACATAACGATCACGCGGTCCGCCATGCTCGCTACCAGCCCGATGTCATGGGTGATCAGGATCATCGACATCCCACTCTCTTTTTGCAGATTGCGCAACAGCGCCATAATCTGTGCCTGAATCGTCACATCCAGTGCCGTCGTCGGTTCATCTGCGATCAGCAGGCCCGGATTGCAGCACAGAGCCATCGCGATCATCACACGCTGGCGCATGCCGCCGGAAAGCGTATGAGGATATTTTTTCATGACACTGTGAGGATCGGGCATACCAACTTTTCCTAAAATCTGCTCTGCCCGCTTTCGCGCCTCTTCTTTTGACAGTCTCATATGCTTTCGGATGCTCTCCATCAGCTGGTTGCCGACTGTAAAGACCGGATCGAGAGAGGTCAGCGGGTCCTGGAAAATCATCGTCAGACGGTCGCCCCGGATTTTATCCAGCTCTTTTTCCGTCATCGTCAGAAGGTTCTTGTCCTCGAATACGACGCTTCCCTCCGTCACGGTTCCGCCTCTTCCAAGCAGCCCCATAATAGAAAGTGAGGTCACGCTCTTGCCACAGCCGGATTCGCCGACGATACAGACAACTTCTCCCTTATCTACATGAAAATTTACATGGTCCACGCTGACAGTGCGTCCGTAGTCGCTGTCAAAAACGGTTGTCAGTCCCTCTACTTCCAGTAAATGCGGCATTTGCTTTTCCTCACTTTACTCCTATATCAAGATTCTGCCGCACACCTCCCGAAAAAGAGATGTGCGGCAGTTATTATCATAGCATAAAATATATGAAATACAAACTTTTTATCGGAAGAAAACTTCTTTTTTCTCTGATAAAAATGCTCCGCAAAGATCCCACTGCGGCAGAATAGAATTCTGTGAAACAGGATTCTTCTTTATTCCACTACGTCCCAGTTCTGGACATCGTTGAAGAAGCCGTATACGCTGGGAGTTGCGCCTGTAATCCGCTTGCTGACTGCCCCCTGTGCGCTGATCACATATGCGGAGAACATCGGAACATCTTCCTGTACCTTTTTATCCACAACGGAGAACAGCTCTTTCGTTTCCTCCGGATCACTTGTCAGCTGGGATTTGGTCAACGCTTCGTTTAACGTATCGTCGCTGTAGCCGGTCCAGCTTCCTTCACCGCCAAGCAGCCATGCTACATCCGGATAGGGATCCACCGGCGCATAGGTGTACTGTACTGCCAGTACATCATAGTCCTCTGTGCCTGCAACGCTCATCAGCGTTGCGAAGTCAACGGTCTGGATTTCCGCCTTGATGCCGACTGCAGCCCACTCTGCAGCGATGATGGAGGCTGCGTTTACAAAGGTCGAATCGCCGGAATTTACATAGAAACGGATTGTCTGGGAGCCGTCCCATCCAGCTTCTTCCAGAAGTGCTTTTGCCTTTTCCGGGTCATAGGAAACCGGTGTAAGGGAATCATCATAGAACGGGCTTGCACTGGACAGGAATCCATCTACAATTTCGCCATGTCCGTTTAACAGTTCCTCCAGAATCTGCTGACGGTCAATCGCATACAGCATCGCCTGACGAACTTTTACGTCCGGAACGTTCTTTGTCTGGATAAATACGGACTGGTTGGTAACCGGGGAGCCGTATACAACTTCTACGTTGTCCAGGGCTTCTACGCTCTCATAGTCCTCCTGCGGGATATCACTCATCGTCTGCTGGGTGATATCGATTTCGCCGGATTGCAGACCTGCATACAGCTGACTTCCGTCTACGATTTTGATGTTGAGTTTGTCGATCTTGGGCGCGCCCTTCCAATAATCCTTGTTCGCTTCATAGGAAATATAATGATCCACATCGAAATCCGTTACGATGAACGGTCCGCTGACAACATCGGGATGGTTGAACCAATCCGCTGTGGAAAGCTCTTCCTCGGAATACTGCTCGATCACATGCTTGGGCAGAGTCAGCAGATATCTCGCATAGCTGTTTTCAAAGGTAGTAATCGGCATTTCTTCTTTGGTCGTAAACTGTACCGTTTTATCGTCTACCTTCTGAATGCCGTCGATGCTCTCTGCACCTTCCTCTACAAAGCCGTCGTCGCCAACACCTTCAAATACATAATACATCATTGCAGTATTGCCGATGACCGGGCTCGCCAGGCGAAGCGCGGTATAAACCACATCATCTGCCGTAACAGGCGTTCCGTCCGACCAGGTTGCAGCATCATCGATGTGAACGATAAAGTTTTTGTTATCTTCTGTTGTGATGGAATCTGCCAGCATGCCCTCGAAGTTCAGGTCAGCATCCAGCTCCATCAACGGCAAAAACATCAGTCCGGTCGCATATTTGTTAATCTCGCCGCCGTTTAACAAAAGGGGATTGAGACTGCCGATGGTATTGGTCACACCGACGTTGATAATCTTCTCTCCCGAAGCTGCTGTGTCTGAGGATGCACTCTCTGTGCTCATCGCTGCGCTTCCGGTTTCATCTGCTGCAGCACCTGCATTTGATGCGCCGCACGCGGTCAGTCCCAGCGCCATCACTCCTGCCAGAAGCAGGCTTAAGATCCTGTTTCGTTTTTTCATAACTGCTCCTCCTTTTAGGCGAATCATCCGCCGTTCAATACCTATCTATCCGGTATGTTAGTGAGAATTGTATTCTATTTTTTTCGATCTGTCAAGACTCTATTCCCATATTCTTGACAAAATACGGGGTTCGCGTTATATTCGACAGCAGAGCGCACGATTCTTTCTATCCTATCATGATGCCAGGATCAAAAGGTCTAAGCCCACAGGAGCTTGCTCATAGGTGGGTAGGATTGTGGGAGTGCGCAGTACGAAACAATCCACTGACCTTATATAATATGCTTTACCGGAGGATTTTTCAATGAAAAATTACTTAAATTATCAGTCCTCAGAATATGACTGCGGTTCTGTTTCTATTACCAACGGAATCCGCTACCTGTTTGATCGGGAAGAAATCAGTCCTGACATCCTCAAATGTATTATGCTCTATACAATGGACACTTATAACGAACATGGACAACCATGCCGTCACGGCACTTCCGCCGCCGCAATGCGTTTTGTCGGCAGTTGGTTAAATCAGCTGGCAGCTGTCCGCTCTTTTCCGATCCAGACGCAGTTTCTTTTCGGTAACGATGTTACACTGTCCCCGGACAGCGAAATCAGTCAGGCGCTTTTACATGGTGCAGCTGTCGTGCTGCGTCTTTTTCTTGAAGTTCCGCACTATGTGCTTTTAACCGGCATTTCCAGAGACGAGGTGTTTTTCTTCGACCCTTATTATGAGGAAGAAGGGACTCCCGAATTCGACGCTGAATATTATGCCAAGGGCATCCGGTTTATTTATGACCAGCCAAAATGTGCCAACCGCGCAGTTTCTCTGGAACGCATCAACCGACTTTCCCACGGATACTATGAGCTGGGTGAATTTTCCTGCCGTGAGGCGCTGCTGATGTTCCGCACGTCCGGCGAATGCGAATGGAACGCGTAAACGGGTGGGGCTTATAAGCCCCACCCGTTATTTTTATCGTATAGGAAACTTCGTTTCCATACGATAAAAACGCTCCGCGAGGATG
>OGZO01002768.1_pt1 | contig 11708 bp, 11 predicted proteins | sample 1576721 | NCBI WGS metagenome assembly OGZO01 (sample SAMEA3541516, study PRJEB24748) | human gut metagenome | biome: human gut; feature: human-associated habitat; material: faeces | place: China | collected 2012 | reverse complement strand
GGTATCTTTGACTGTGAATGTCACATCATTGGCTACCAGATAGCCATGTGGTGCACGAGCACGGTCTCCAGCGCCAGCCGCCGCTGCTTGGAGCGGCCGCAAAGCGTGAGTGCCCCATCGGCATCCAGATCCGGCGCAGCGTTTTTCAGCATCACTCTTTCCCGCAGACTTAGCTTTTCTGTAATCTCTTGAAGCTTTTTATTATTCTCCGGTTCAATATCGGCTTTTGCATAAACCTCATTTTGTCCCTTTTCTCCCGTGACCCGGCCGCTGATCCTTTGCTGGAGATCCTTCAGCTTGTCATTAAACTGAGCAATATGTACGTTTGTTAACACAAAGTCGGTAACGAATATTACAAAGAGCACTCCTGCGATAATATAAACGGCTAAAGGGGGAAGAAGATGGGTTGTCCGCAAGACAAAGGGATGAATCCACTTGATCAAAAGGACCGACATACAGCCAAAGGCCAACGCTCCCCAGAAGCAGATCCTACCCTTGATATTTAAAAACCAACCGGTATAATCCCACCACTTGGCATGAAAAATTTCTTCCAAAGCCCAGCCAGTGAGATATTCCAGAGTGCAGTTTACAAGCATGCCGGCAAAAAATAAAAGAACAGGGTTATGAATCCATCCTAAAAGGAATACGTCCAGCAAGGCGCCGGAGCCATAAATAGGACAGTAAGGGCCGGCTAAAAAACCGCGGTTGAATACCAAACGTTTTTCCTGAATCGAGCAGACCAAGGTTTCGTAGATCCAACCAACGATATTATAGAACATAAACCATAGGAAAAATTGACAAATAGGTATCATGCGATATCACTTCCAATTCAAAGTCAGATGAGGGGTAATCGGAGCATGATCAACGGTCAGACGAAAAATCATCCAAAGGCTCAGCGAGAGGCAGCGAGGACAAAAACTTTTTTCTGAGCATAGGGTATGGATTTTGTTTAAAGGTTTCATACAGGGAACAGCCCTTATCCACCAGACAAACCATCAGGCCCTCCCGACAGAGAGGAGGAACCGGGGTCAAAGGGAACATATGCTTTTTAATAACCTCCCGTTCGATCCGAGAAAGCTCAAATTCCTTTTGCGCGTTGACAAAAGCATCTCTAGCGTGGGTGAAGGCATGAAAGGTATGCCCTTCGCCGGAATTGTGCCAGTCGTAAAGAAAGTAATCATGCAGAAGCGCCCCTCGTACCAGCTCCCGCTCACGAAAATTCAAGTGGAAATACCAGGAAAGATAATAACTGTAATAAGCAACAGCGATGCTGTGCAGAAGAACAGAGGTGTTTCCATGCTGTACATATTGATGGGTGGTGCGAAATGTGGAGCAAGAAGCCACATCCGCTAAGTATTTTTTAAATTCTTTATTTTTGAACACAATTTTCCTGGGAGTAACCCCGCAAAGGCGGCGAAACCAATTCAAAATCATCCCTGCTTTCTGAAAAAGAAACGATTGTTGATTTTTACTCACATGTGTATTATATTATTTCTAAAGAGCAATGACAACGGACATTTATGGGAAATATGTTTCTTAAACAACATATTTAGTGATTTATGTTGCTTTTTGGAGGCTGTATGAAAAATTTAAGGAATAAGCAGGCCGAAAGCGGTGCGCGGATGGACCGAAGATGTTTAAAAACCCAAAAGGCCATAAAAAACGCTTTGGTGGAGTTAATGTCGGAAAAAGATATCTCTCAGATTACTGTTAAGGAACTGGCGCAAAGAGCGGATATCAACCGTAAGACCTTCTATACGCATTATACCAGCATTTATGATGTCTCAGGCGAAATCGAAAATGAAATGATCCAAAATCTTAAAAGGCTGATCCAGGAAAGCTGTATTGCTTCTCGAGACTTTGCTACCTATTCTGTGTTCAAAGCGCTGAATGATCTGATTTATCAGGATTTCGACTTTTATCAGAATCTGCTGAGCCATGCCAACGCCCATGGTTCTTTGATCAGTAAGATAAAAAATGCGCTTCAGGAGGAATTTTTGGAGAGTGCGAAGGATCAGATTGTGGCGCTGCCGGAGCAATTTCCGTATATGATCGAATTTGTATCGTCCGGTATTATTTCTATGTATATATTATGGTTTGATTCCGATCAGAAGATACCATTGGAAGAATTGGCGAAAACCGCAGGGGTTTTAGTATCCAATGGGATTGATACTTTGGTAAGGAAAGTAAATGAGTAGAGATACTGATAGAGAAAAGCTATCGTGCCGATTAAAATAGAAAAAGGAACGGCAAAAAGCTGCCGTTCCTTTTCTGCTTCTTGTAATGATTTTGAAAAACCAAATCAAAATTTTGATTTGGTGCTGAATAAAAAGGTTAACCCAAAGCGACATCTAAAATCATCATGACAAGAAAACCGGATAATACACCAAGAGTTCCAATATTGGAATGTTCTCCCAAATGTGCCTCAGGAATTAATTCCTCTACTACAACATAAAGCATTGCGCCGGCAGCGAAGGCTAGCAGCCACGGCATCAAAGGCTGGATAAATCCAGCGATTAACACCGTCAATACGCCGAAAATCAATTCTACTAACCCGGAAAGACTTCCCAAAACGAAAGACTTTGCGGTGCTTAGCCCCTCTTGACGCAGAGGCAAAGAAATGGCAGCGCCTTCTGGGAAATTTTGAATACCGATGCCGATAGCTAAGGCCATTGCGGCGGTATACATGGTCGGATCATGGCCGTTTTGCGCCGCTAAGGCGAAGGAAACGCCTACGGCCATTCCCTCGGGAATATTATGAAGAGTGACAGCGAATACCAATAAGGTGGTTCGCTTCCAGGAGGAAGAAAGTCCCTCTGGCTTTGTCTCGCCAAGGTGTAGATGAGGAAGCAGGCTGTCCATCAGAATCAGGAACGCGGCACCCAAGATTAAACCGCCGGCGGCAGGGATCCAACCGGGCCAGCCCTTTTCCGATGCCTCTTCAATGGCAGGAATCAGCAGCGACCATATAGAAGCAGCAATCATTACACCCGCGGCAAATCCTAAAAAAATTCTTTGAATATTTGTGTTGGCCTTTTTTCGGAAGAAAAAAACCATAGAAGCACCAAGCGCCGTCATAAAAAAGGTAAATCCAGTACCTCCGGCGGCCCATAAAAGCGCATTTGCCATCAATATATTCCCCCGCTCTCAAATCATAGTTTCTATACAACAAGCTATCGCTTGCCGTTGTTTTCTGTTCTAAATAAAAGAGTTTATTCTTTCTTTGATTACTTTGATTATAACAAGGGCTGGGGAAAAGTCAATCGTTAAAAATCAGGAAACAAAGAGTACCCCAGCTCTGCTGGGGTACTCTTATTGCGTATCATTGATGCTTACAGTGATTTGACGCTTGTTGATTCCAATTCCATGCTTTTTTATTTTTCGTCAGCCTTTTTTTCGATAGAGGCGGTTCGATAAACAAATTTCACAGAGCCCGACATTCCGTCGGCAATTCCGGAATAATTTTGATAACTTCGGGAAACGTCGCCTAGGGCTTTTAGTCTGGCCGCCAGCTGAGAAAGATCGCCCTGGAAGGCTTCGGTAATTTTCTGGATTCCATCCTCATTAAATCGCTTCATCCCTTCAGAAAGCTGCATTCCGCCGTCCTTCAGTTGGGAAACGCCGTCTACCAGAGCCGAGGAACCGCTTTGAAAGGAGGAAATTCCATCGTACAGCTGCTGCGCGCCGTCTTTTAGCTGCTGTGATCCGCCCTTCAGTTCATTGGAGCCAATAGCTAAATCTTTACTGCCTGCGTAAGCCTGGGCCACTCCGTCTGTGTAGTCCTGCAAACCGCTGTAAAACTGCTGATAGCTGTCAAGCTGCTGCTTCAAAACAGCGATACTGCTTTCACCGTTCTTAGCGCTTTCAACTGCAGCCTGAATTTGCGACTGCACTTGGCTGCTCTGCATGTTCTGGTCAATCAGCTCCTGTTTTTTTTGAGAAACCAGGCTGTTTACTGTCTCGGCCATCTCCTGGCTGGCCATTTTTTTGCTGACGGCGCTGGCGATTTTCGCTTGGGTGTCTGCATCAATCAGACCAGAGGCACAAGCCTGCTCATATTCCTCGGCTGTCATAGCCTTTCCCGCGGCAGCCAGTACGCCCTCCAACACCTGCTTGCGGACGGTATCCTCTACTTGGACACGTATTTCGTTTTCCTGAGCGTTGACCGCCTGAGTGACCTGCTGCAAAGCGGTATTGTAGGCAAGATCATAGACGGTGGTTTCGTCCAAAGAATCCAGCACGCTGTCCAATACGGCAGCGTAATTGTCAATGGTCAATTGAGGTACCGACACTCCGGCCGCCTCTAATTGGGATTGAGCGGTGGATAATAAAGTTTCGAATACGGCTTTGGCGCCGCCGACCAGGTTCTGGCTGTTGCTGTTCAGCTCTCCCAGGCCCGAGCTTAGCTGGGAAGCGCCGCTGTTTAAGTCGGAGGCACCGGAATACAAATCCGCAGCGCCGCTGTTGAGGTTTCCAGCGCCAGAGGCCAGCAGATCGATACCACTGATCAATTCCCCAGATTTTTCCAGCAGCGCGGAAAGCCCGTCGTACAGCTGAGAGGAGCCATCCACCAGTTCCAGGGCTGCGTCGTTGAGCTGGCTGATCGCAGAAGTCAAATTCTGCGCATCCAGATCTTCCAAATCCAAGTGATTGAAAATATCGTTAGAAGCGACGGTCAAGGTGGTATCTAGCCTAAAGTCCTTCACATCCGCTGTCAGCTCCACATAATCGGGAATTTCCAGCTTGCGTTTGTCCAGGTTTAGGCTCTCCTGCAAGCCCGGCATGGCGAAGCCCATAACCACGCTGCGGTCTCCATCGGAAAGCAGCTTGCCATTAGAAATTTGGACATTTGAGAAAACGTCGTTGTCCAGAACAGCGCCAGTCAGCATGACAAAGGGAACATAAACCGTCTCTTTTTTGCCATCGATCTCTATGGTTTCCTTTTGGTTGTTTTGATAGCTGAAGCGGATGGTCACTCTGCCGCTTTTTCCTGCCAAGTCTTCGGCGGAAATAGGCTTTCCGTCCAGCTGATAGGAGATGGATACATCCACCGGAAGAGCCTTCTGGGTGGTGCCCTGATAATAAATATCGTTCCCTTTAGCGTCCCAAACCCGCATATTATTGGGATTCATAGTGTAGGCTTCATCACCTTTTACGTTTTCGATACCATCAAGCTCGCTGATGTCATTGATGGAATTGGCACCGGCAGGATTCTTCAGCCAGTCGCTGACAATGATTTTTTGGACGGAACCGTCTGCGTTAGCCAGAACATATACGGTTTCCTCCTTGGAATTTTGACCGCCGGAGGCTGAATGGACGGCGGTTGTTACCGGATTTCCCACAGAGATGCCATTTTGTTTGGGGGCCGTGACGGCAGAAGCGCTGCAGATGCCTATGAGCATAGTAGCGGCCAGACAGATGGCGATGATCTTGGCAGCCACGTTTTTCTTTAATTTCATATGAAAGACCTCCTGATTACTCTTTTCGTTATGGATTATTACTGAGAAACTTTCTGTTTTTTAGGCCGGAAGCCCAAGGTGGTTTTACCGATGACAGGGTCAAACAGCAGAAGCATTGCTGGTAGAATAAACATAACCGACAGCATACTGATGATCGCACCCCGAGCCATCAGGTTGCACATGGAGCTGATCATGTCGATGTTGGAATAAAGTCCAACTCCGAAGGTTGCCGCGAAGAAGCCCAAAGCGCTGACAAGAATAGAGGAAATGGAGGTTGAAAGCGCGATGGAAACCGCTTCCTTTTTGTCGTGGCCTTGAAACCGTTCCCTTTTATATCGTGTGGTCATTAAAATAGCATAGTCCACAGTGGCTCCAAGTTGAATGGTACTAATGCAGATCGGCGCGACAAAGGGAAGGGATACGTTGGTATAGAATGGAATTCCCAAATTGATAAATACGGCAAACTCGATCACCGCGACTAAGATTACCGGTAGGGAAATGGAACGGAGCACCAGAGCAATAATTATGAAAATAGAAATAATTGAAATAATATTCACTACGTTGAAATCGTGATTGGTAACTTGGATCAAATCCTTTGTGCAGGAGGCTTCTCCAATCAGCATACCGTTCGGGTCATATTTTTTCAGAATATTATTAATCTGTGTGATTTGGCCGTTCACCTCGTCGCTGGCAACCGAATACTGAGAGTTGATCAAAAAGAGCTGGTACTTATCGTTTTTCAGAAGGTCGGTAATAGAGGAGGGAAGGATTTCCTCAGGTACCGCCGAGCCTACCACGGAATTGAAGCCCAACGCATAGGAGACTCCGTCTACTTGATCAATCTCCTTTATCATAGCTTGAGCGTCCTTAGCCTCCATTTTGGCGTCCGCAAGGATCATGTGGGTGGTGCTGATGTCAAAACGATCCTTAAGCTTGGTGTTGGCGATCATATAATCCAAATCCTGAGGTAAAGATTCGCTGAAGTCATAGTACATTTTTGTGTTGCTGTAGCCATAAAGCGCCGGGCCGACAATGACCAGAAAGATCGCCAGAAAAACCCAAGCGCGTTTGGTGATGAAGCGGGACAAGCCGTCCATTTTCGGAAGTAAGGATCGGTGCATCGTCTTTTCGATGGGACGATCCAATACCAAAATGAGAGAGGGAAGAACGGTAACGCAGCAAATCACTCCCAGTAAAACTCCCTTTGCCATGACAATACCTAAATCCCAGCCGAGGGTGAAGCTCATAAAGCAGAGGGCGATAAATCCCGCAATGGTGGTGATGGAACTGCCTACGACAGAGGTGATGGTGTGGGCGATCGCCTGTGCCATAGCCTCTTTTTTATCGCCGTTAAAATTACATTTTTCCTCTGAGTAGCTGTGCCATAGAAAAATAGAATAATCCATGGTCACTGCCAACTGAAGCACCGCGGCTAAAGCCTTGGTAACGTAAGAAATTTCTCCAAGCATAAAGTTGCTGCCGAGGTTGTAAAGGATGGCCATACCGATGCTGGCCAGGAAGATAAAAGGAAGAATCCAGGAATCCAAAAACAGCATCATGGCGATTGTGGCAAACAGTACCGCCAGGCCCACATAAATAGGCTCCTCCTGCTCGCACAGTGCCTTTAGGTCGGTTACCATAGCCGACATGCCGGATACAAAGCATTGGCCCTCTGTGGTCTGCCTAATCTGAGTGATGGCCTCCATTGTTTCATCGGCCGAGGTGGAGGTATCGAAGAAAACTGCCATCACGGTAGCGTCCCCGTTATTAAACGCGTCATAATACTTTTCAGGCAGCAGCTCCATTGGAACCGACAGATCCATCAGGCTGTCGTACCAGATGACAGATTCTACATGGTTTACCTGCTGAATTTTTTCTTTTAGATCCGCGACCTCTTTCATTTCCAGCCCTTCCACGACTACCATGGAAAAGGCGCCCTTTCCAAAATCATCCAGTAGAATGTTCTGCCCCTTAACCGTATCCATATCCTCGGGAAGATAAGTAAGCATATCGTAATTGATTCGGGTGCTCAGCATTCCAAATAAGGAAGGAATCAGCAGTAAGACGCCGAGAATTAAAATTAGGATCCGGCATTTTACCACCCCTTTGCCAAATTTAACCATTTTATTTTTCGCCTCCAAAAGTGATTGCTGCTTAGAAGTCAGCATAGATTATTTGGGTTGCTCGTGTATTTCCCGGCATTCTACCATAATAGGCACCACTCTTTTTTTGCTTTTGACGGTATAGCCCGCCGTCAATATGTTCTCGCCGCTGTTGACGGCCAGTGCTGCCCCGGTTACTCTTACCAGAATTTCAGCCGTACGGAAGGGCAGAATTACCAGTACAAGCCCCAGTCCTGCGCAGAGTAAGGCGCACAGTAGCATAACCCACCACTTTTTCAAACCAAAGTGCTTAGCATCCAATGCGGTTTGCAGCTTGAAAACACTGTCTACCAGCACTAGTATGCCTACGCTGAAATGGAGGACAGCAACGGTGTCTCCAGGATGAAAAATTAATACGGTTCCTAAAATCAAAAACATCAGGCCCATGGCGAAATCAAATTGAAAGTTCAGGTTGTAGGAATCTTTAGAGAAATATCCCGCAAGACGGACAGTTCCTACCAAGATCGCCGCGGACCCTACTACATAGCATATGGTTATCACCGACGCGCCAGGCCAAATCACCAGAGCGATTCCGGCCAATAGGGAAAGAATTGAAATTGTGATATACAGCGCCTTGATCCGTTTCATTTTATTTTCACCTCGGTTTCAAGCTCGGGCCGCCCGTAAAGGGCGTTTTCATTTCGTTTTCTATTATAAAAAGGAAGTAGGGAGACGGCTATCAACAGAAATAGACTGATGACGGATTTTTCAACAAAGGAAGGAAACTGACGGAAAATCCGACATAAGCCTAGATGTGTCGGAGGTGCTGAGGAACAGGAGGCGCCATTGTAAGATTCCGTTTTTTATGGTATAACAAGAGTAACGATAGCGGCATTCTGCTGAAAAAGCTGTAGAAAAGCCGGCGAATAGGAGAAAGCATATGTCGATTTATACAAAAAAGGCAATCATGGATTCTTTTGTGAAGATGTTGTCACAGAAGTCCTTTGATAAAATAACCATCAAGGATATTATTGAGGACTGTGGACTGAACCGCAGCACCTTTTACTATTATTACGAGGATATTTATGCTTTGCTGGAAGATGTGCTCCAAACGGAGTTAGAGAGGATTACGGGCAAGCAAGTCGCCTATTCGTCGTGGCAGGCTGGATTTTTGGAAAGCGCTAAGTTCGTTTTGGAAAATAAAAGAGCGGTGTACCACATCTATAATTCTATCGGACGTGAGCCCTTGGAGAAGTACTTATATCAGATGACTTGGGATTTAATGGTGGGGTTTGTCCGACAAGAGGCAAAGGGTTTAGAGGTTTCAGAAGAGGATATCAATTACATCGCGGCCTTTTACCAATTTGCGTTATCGGGATTTATTTTTCAATGGCTCCAGGATGGCATGAAGGAGGATCCCAATCTAGCGATTCAAAAGCTTGGCGATATTTTTGACGGCAGTATAAAAAACGCCTTGCTCCGCTGTCACGGTAAACAAAGAAATTAATGGTGGATTGAATTTTGTCAGCAAACGCTTTTATCCCGCTTGCTGTATCTAAATAAATGGAACTCTAAAAAAGGGACTGCGGCTGAGCTTGTTTCACCCACTGAAGGAAAAACCATTTCCGGGCTAGGGAGGATATAACATGAAAGAAAATAATGGTGAGCGAGCCATAAAAGGCTTTCTGCGCGCTTATATGGCAGAAAGAAAGCTCCATAAGGCGGTCGCTTATTTGGATAAGAATATCCAATGGATCGGCACTGGCGCTGCGGAGCATAGATGCACTTATCAGGAAACGGTAGCAGCCTTACAGTCGCCGGAATTTGACTCGTCACCAGTTTTGGTGAGAATTATGGCCGCCTGCCACTGGACAGAGGACGGATGGAAAATTGTGTCGATTCACTTTTCTACACCGAATCTCCAGCAGGAGGATGGGGAATATTATCCTCGAGGCTGGAAAAAGGACAGCAAAAAATCCTTTTCCCGCAATATGAGAGGCAGCTTTGTAGATATTCTAAATTAAAGTGTGTCGGGGGATCATCGGATGCTATTTGGAGCCCGGTTTGCCGGTATATTATATCAATCAGAACATGCTGGATTATTTAGGGTATGAATACGGCGAATTTGAGAAGGCGACCGGTAATCTGATCGTGAACTGTATTGATCCCGGGGATTGGGCTCAGATGGAGCATATCATTGATACCGCCATGAAGGAAAATAAAGAATATGCCGTTCGTTATCGGATGCGAAAAAGGGATGGCTCTTATATTTGGGTCAGCGACATCGGGAAAAAATCCTGGGATGAGAAGGGGGTTCCAATCTGTATCGGGGTAGTGCGGGATATCACCGACGAGGTGGTGATGAAGCGGCGCTTGGAGCAGGAAAGCCTGCAAAGGCAGCGACAGGCAGAGGAATACAGCCATATTTTTAATTCCGTTTTCTGCGGCATTGTTCAGTACCGTATGGACAGACAGGGTGGAGTAAAGTTTGAAAAGGCTAATTTAGAGGCGATCCGTATCTTTGGATATACACCGGAGGAATTTTGGACAAAAGAGAATTGGGATCTTTCTAATTTGATTGTAGAGGAGGACAGGACAAAAACCCTAAAGGCTGCTCTTTCCTTAGAAAAACCGGGACAGGTTTCTCAATTTGAATACCGGCTGCGCCAGAAAAACGGAGCGCCCCTATGGGTCATCGGGACTGCTGAGGTTATCCAGATTTCTTCTAGTGAGGGTGTTCTAATTCAAAGTGTTTTTCTTGATATCCAAAAGCAGAAGATGATGGAGCTGAAAAATAAAGAGCTGCTGACCTTGAATGAGGGAAACAATGAATTGCTGCGTCTTGCTTTAAACAACACCTCAATTTATGAGTTTTACTACTATCCTAAAGGGTTCCGCGTGATGTATCCTAAACGTACTGGCGACTATTTTGGACTGCCGGAAACAATGAATAATGTGCCAAGATATTTAATACGTCATATGGCGGCGGAAAGCAGGACTGCTTTAGTAAAAATGTGCCGAGAGGTACGCAGGGGAGCTAAGCGCGCCACCGTGGAGCTTCAAGAAAAAAATGGACGCTGGAGCCGAATTACCTTGTCCGCAATTCAAGAGAACAATCATAATATTCCCACGGTGATGGTAGGCCTGGTAGAAAACATTACCAAGCAGAAGGAGATGGAGCTGGTACTAGAACGAGCCCGTTCCCTGGATTCAATTACCGGATTATACAATAAAGATGCAGGCTTAAAAAAGGTTCGGAGCTTTTTAGAGCAGAAGCCTAAAACGCAGGTTTCCGCCATGATGATTTTAGATTTGGATGATTTCCAGAAGCTAAATGACGAGGAAGGGCGGATGTTTGGTGATGCTATTTTAGCGGAAGTAGCGGATATCTTGAAAAGCAGCGTAGGTCCAGAGGATATCCTTGTACGGCTTGGCGGCGATGAATTTATGCTGCTGATTAAAAATTGTAGTAAACAAAGGGCCAATGAGCTTGGCCCGTCGATTGCACAAAAAATTAAAGAAATCTGTTATCATCAAGAAAAAGATCTCCATGTTTCCGCAAGCATCGGAATGTGCGTTACGTCTGTTATCGACGAATATAACGGCCTTTACCGGTGTGCGGAAAGCACGCTGCAATATGTAAAAAAGCATGGCAAGGGCAAAGCGGCTTGCTATTTGGATGTTTCCAGCGAGCTAGGAACTATGCTGACACAGGTCTATACCGGAGAACATCTGCTCAATGAGGTGGTCAGCGGCAGTACGGCGGACAAAAGGAATCTTGCGGATATGGCGCTGGAGTTTTTAAGTAAAGCTAAACACCTTGACGATGCAATCAGCCTCCTCTTGGCCAAGGTGGGAAAGGCTTACCATCTGGATCGAGCTATCTATGGTGGAAATTGACTGAAACATCGTGCGGAGGATCTTAGATGTCAGCGTTGCCAGAATGTTGGCCTTTACACCGCTTCCCATACCGTCTGCCAGAATAACCACATCCGAATCTTCTGTCTTAAGGATCTCCACTTTGTCGCCGCACAGTTCCTCATGTATCTTATTCAGACTTTTCCAGCATGTTTCAACACTTACTTCCATTCTATCTTCCTCCGACGACTATCAGTCTGATCTGCTTCCTTCATCATAGAATCTCTCA